>Ga0307479_10006963_pt1 | contig 10412 bp, 14 predicted proteins | sample atmos_gasesECM4C_FD_203743 | JGI IMG/M metagenome (GOLD analysis project Ga0307479, IMG submission 203743) | Hardwood forest soil microbial communities from Morgan-Monroe State Forest, Indiana, United States - atmos_gasesECM4C_515 | ecosystem: Environmental > Terrestrial > Soil > Temperate...
GTCTTCGGCTTCGTAGACCACACCCATTCCGCCGCCGCCGATCTTGCGCACGATGCGGTAATGGGAAACCGTCTGCCCCACGGGTTGGGACGGAGTGGACACTGGGTAGACATGTTAGGTGCGGACAAACGGGAGGTCAATGTTCGTGGCATTTGCCCCTCATCAGGACAGAGTAACGACGACCGCCACGTCGAATTTCGAATAGTACCTCTTCACGTCCTGCGCGCCATACTTCTCGCGGAACATCTCGATCACTGACTTCACCCTTTCGGCATCAGTGATGGAGACCGCCTGACACTCTGCCTCCGCGCCCCGCGCATCAATCCGAATCGCCGGGTTCTTCAAAACGTTCTTGTACGACTGCGTGTCCGACCCCTTCACGGGCAGGAGATGCAGCTTCTCGCCCTCCAGAACGAACCAGACCGGAATTGAGATTGTGTTCCCTGATTTTCTCCCGATCACGCTGATTTTGATCTGGCGGTAGCGGGCGAGGCGGTCTTTGAGACCGTCCTTGGAACCTGCCATCCTGACCTCCATCTGACTCATGGGTTACGAATGTTGTGGGTCTTTTAGCGCCGGGTGCTGCTGACGACTTTCTTCTGCGGTGACCGCGATCCGCTTCGATTTCCGATAGACGTTTGCGACCGCCATCGTCCAGAAAGGAACCAAATCGACTCCGGGCACGAGCTTGGCAAGAAACGATGGCAGAAATTCCCAGTGCCAGCCAAGAAGGTGAACCAGCGCGGCTGCGATACCGAAATCGAGTATGTCATCTGCGGGCGACAAAGCGCCTTCGACGAATAACGGAAAAACGACGATTTGGAGTGCATCCGCAACGATGGCCAACACCATGGCGACTCGAAAGCGCGAACCCGGCGAGATTGTGATGGTGTCGTCAGTCAAGGCAGTGCTGCTTTTGCTGCTGAATGCCTATTCTAAACCGATGCTCCGCTGTAGGTGCGTCAAACTGCATTACGATAGCCCCCACAGTCCCACTACAAGAAGAGCCGATTCTGAATCTGGGCGAGCTCCACCAGAGTAGCCTAAACATCCCTAAGCTGTTCTTCAGTCATCCCGAAATAGTGACCTAGTTCATGGACGACCGTCAGACGAATTTGTTTGCGGACTTCGGCCTCGCTGGAGCAGATCGCTTCAATATTCTTCTGATAAAGCACGATGTGATCCGGACCAGTCGGTAGGTCAAAAATGCTCTTCTTCGTCGTGGGCACGCCATGAAAGATGGCTAGAAGCAGTTGCCTGCGCTGCCCCAGCTTGGGTGGTCGCTGGTTCGGAGGAAAATCTTCAACGAGGATCGCGACGTTCTGGATGCTGATTCGGAACTCTTCCGGCAGCGAATCCAAGGTCTCTTCTGCAACTTTGACGAAATCTTCGCGCTTCATCGTTCACCTACTGAAATAAGCAAGGGCAGGCTCACTCCGAGTAGCCGTCGTCATTGTCGTCATTATCGTCATCATCGTTATCGTCTTTGCCGTCGCCTTCGTCTTCCTCTTCGTCTTCCTCGTCTGGCTCTTCCCGAAGAAGGACATCGGCTCGTGCCGAGCGATCCGAATACTCTGCGTCGAGGCATTGTGGGCATATTCTGGTCATGTCCACATGGTACTCTCTGCCCGTTGGCCAGAGCAGCGGGTGTTAGTTGCGGGCGCTCGCGCATTGACTGGCAACGCACGAATCGCTCAGGAAACACTAATGCGGCTTCCGTTTGACCCGGTCGCGCTTTCTCCTAGATGATCGTGACGTATGGACGTTGATCGCATTATTGACGACATCGAGCCGCTACGGGAAATGTTCGAAGCGCCGGACATTAGACCACTCAGCGCAAGCGACATCGCTGCTGCAAATCGAAAGCACGACGAGATGCTCGCGCATAGCACTTGGTTCAAGCTGTGGCAGCATTTTGGCGTGTGCTGCCGACCTGAATCTCCGGTAATCCAACTGCCCGAATAGCTACGGCTCAAGGGCGGCAACTGTTATGGCTCTTACGTCTGCAAGTCGCCTACGAGTGACGAAGAACTTCAAAGGGCGGCAGATTTGTTGCGCTGGCAGGAGATTAACGCCGTGCTCCACTGCGACGCCATTTTCATTTGCCAATGAGCGCCTGCCATGCAGCAAGAGAGTCCATGTAATCTCTCCAGCGAACAATCTGTCGATTCTTGATGGTGACGATGGACGCGAATCGGTTGTCATACGCAGCGCCCGTTTTGACGGCTTTGCCATGAACCTGATATTCCAGAGTGACCACACCGCTTTCCTTGTCATGGTGAACTCCAAGCCCATCACCTTTTTCAAGCACGATGTTATTGCCGTAGCCGGAGTAGGCGGCAATCAAGTTTTCTCGCCCACGAATCACCTCCGCCCAACCGGGGAACCGATATAGGAACTCGAATTGGGCATCCTCGGCGATAGCGTCGTAATAGTGCTCACCATCAACTAAGCCATTTAGCCCCTTCATCACAACATCAAAAAATGGTTTCAGTGCTTTGTGTTTCGGATATTTATCTGTAGCCATAGAGTCGGACTCATGCTTTTTATTCACTGGATTCTGCCTTCTTCGGCGAGTGTGCTCCGATTCTTTCCGATCACACGCACTTCCTTCCCGCGTAGCCCGGCGTACTTGATCGCCATGCCGAGTAGCAGGTATTCGTCTTCTTGATAGTCAGCAGCAAAGGCGTCTTGGTGGAGTAACACGTGTTCCGTGTCATCGGCGCACATCCTTGCGAAGTCGGGGAGCTTCTTTCTGATCGTGGCGATCAGACTGGATTCTCGTTGCATTCGTTCGTCGTCGGTCATCGTGCTATGAGAATAGCCGATTCCGGATGGGAGCGAATTCCACAGGTCGAGTGCACGCTGTCAGAGTTGACCATGTCTGACTTTCGCCCCATGTTTCGCCTCAGCGAATGATGGTCACCCAGTATACCTCTTGAAGCAGAGGCACCGCCCCGCTGAGACGCGGAACCCAAGGCTTGTTACAATCTGCTCCAATGAGTGTCATTCATCTAAACCAGATTAAGGCGCAGATCGATAAGCTCTTTAGGGGAAAAATCGACCTGTCGGATGTTGTGAGCGACAAGGCTGACCCCAAGCTCATCGAGAATTTTCTCCTCACACGTGCTCTTGCTGCGTATTCCGTCCATTATCTGGCTCAGGCAAGTGTGGAAGATTCTGCGGCGTCTGTTACTGATGGTGCCGACGACAATGGTATCGATGCGGTCCATTACGACGCAATCGACAAACGACTTTATGTCGTGCAATCCAAATGGATACACAGTGGTACTGGAGAACCTGATAACGGCGAGGTCAAGAAGTTTATTTCTGGGGTCAAGGACCTCTTCGATCTCTCCTTTGAAAGGTTCAACAAGCGAATAAACGACAAGAAGGACACGATCACTGCAGCCCTCACTGATCCAGCGACGAAGTACGAGATCGTTCTGGTGTACACAGGCATTAACAACCTCGCTGAACCCTCGCGGAGAGATTTTCAAGACCTGTCCGACGAGATGAACGATGCGAGCGAAGTGCTCTTCGTCACAACTCTGAATCAGACGGGTCTTTACACTTCATTGACGGCTGGACTTTCGGGCGAACCAATCGATCTTGATATTGGTATTAAGTCTTTGGGTCGGATAGAGTCTCCACACCTTGGCTATTACGGACAGGTAGACGGTGATCAAATCTCTGGTTGGTGGAGTAAGTACCGAACTCGCCTATTCACAAAGAATCTCCGTGGCGTTCTCGGTGACACCGATGTCAACGCCGAGATACGTACCACCATCGATAAACATCCGCAGTTTTTCTGGTATTTCAACAATGGAATCACCATTCTGAGTAAACGAGTCACAAAGACTATGGTTGGGGGTGCAGACACCGCCTTCGGGACTTTCCACTGCGAAGATGCCAGCGTCGTCAACGGTGCACAGACGGTCGGGACCATCGGCAAGCAGGCTGGAAGCAACGTTACCAAGATTCTTGTGCCTGTTCGTGTGATCTCGCTTGAACATGGCGACGTTGGCTTTGGCGAAAATGTAACCAAGACGAACAATAGGCAAAATCGAATAGAAAACAGGGATTTCGTTTCCCTCGACCCCGAACAGAGCCGAATTCGCACAGAGTTGGCGATTGACAAGATTGACTACCAGCTTGCACGGAGCGAAACCGTTCTGAAGAGCACCACATCTTTTGACCTTATCGAGAGCACGACAGCACTGGCATGTGCATCGGGCAACGTGAATCTCGTCGTGCAACTAAAACGGGAAATTGGAAAACTCTGGGAAGACATAGAGAAGACTCCTTATAAAGAGTTGTTTAACGCATCGATCAGCGGGATGTATCTGTGGAGGGTCGTACAGACGCAAAGGAAGATTGACAAGGCATTAAGCCAGCTGCTTATGAAACACCACCTTTATGGCGGGCGAGGGTACGGGGTAGTCGTCCACGGAAATCGCTTGATTGCGGCTATGGTGTTTGCAAAGTTGGGTGCCAAGCGGCTCGCAAGTCCAGACTTCCCCTTTGACGCCATCACTGAGGAAAGCATCGCTTCGGATTCCGAGGTGTTCTTCCAAAAGCTGAAAAAGGCTCTGGAGACGCATTACGCTAATGCGATTATTCCGACACTGTTCAAGAACCTGAGTAAGTGCAGGCACTTGTACGGTGTTTGCTATCCATGATTTCGCAACAGGGTTGCCAACACAACCTTACGACTGCATGACTGCGGATGCCAACGTCGGCGTTTTAGCTTTTTCGTCAACTGGGAAAATTCCTTTGAGAAGTTCAATCGTTGCAGAATCTCGTAGCTTGCAAATCATGTTTCGGTTCGCGAAGATTCCCGAAAACGTCTTGGCTTCGCTGAGAGGCAGCGTCTTTCGCCACTCGACACCAACGAGGTATTCGCACTTGTCGAGGTCATCAACGTCGTGCCCAAATCCACGAGATTCCAACGGCAGCTTTAGGATCGGCGTGTCACCTACGACGAAGTCGCGAACTGGGAGTGGTGAAGCGGTCACAATTCCGTAGCCTACGTACCTAGCTTGCTTTTGGTGCGCGAATACTCGGTCGTCCGATGAAAGCTTCCTTCTTCCATCCATCCCACAGCCCGGCGAACGCGATGTACAACGATCCCGTGCTTACGAAGCGCCTCGTTGCCGTCTTGGGCACTGTGTTCGCCGAACGGAATGTGATCCAAGTTGAACCCAAAGTGGTCTTTGAAGACTTCGCCGAGTTCAACCTCGCCGGGATACCATCAGCGGATTTCTGGGTCGGTGCTGTCAACCCTGAGAAGTTCGCCGCCGCGCAACGATCTGGTACACCTCTTCCACAACTTCACTCGTCAACGTGGGCACCTGATTATAGTCCGACTCTCAAAGCCGTGATGACCGTAGAAACGACCGAATTGCTGGAATTGCTGGGGCACTAACAATCTTGCTGCCCACAGGAGCGCGAGCGCGGCAAGACATTGCAGAATACGCTGTCATGCTCGCAACGATTCTTGTCCTCGTGGTGGGCACGATTCGGCTCGTCGGATCGAACGCCAACAATGCCTTTTCCGCTGTCCCGAGTTCGATTCAATAGGCTGCTCGGTGGGCTGTACTGCCGGGAATAGCGCATCGGAGGTCGAGGTCGGATTTCGATCTTAGGACAGCGTCCTACTTTGCAGGCGGGCAATCCTTCATCCACCTCGACACTGACGAAGTGAATCCGGAGTCTGTGTTCACAAATACGATGCCTACATTGCCCCAAACGTTCTTCCACACCAATTCGGCGGCGGCAGTGATGATGGTTTGCTCTCCCGGAAGCGCAAAACTTAGCTTTAGGGTCTTAACAGTGGGGCAGGTGCTCGAAAGCGACAAGGCTGCACCCCCGCTGCTGAGGTCTAGGATTTTGACCGGAATGTTCTGGGTGTCGTTAACGGTAAGCTTCCCCGCGATATGCACTTTGACGCGCAGGGAACCCCGATGCTGCTGCTTTCCCATCAGCGGGCGGATCGCTCGGAGCCCATTTCGCAGCCTGTCGTGGGTCAGTGGCTTGTAGATGACAAGATGGGTTCCAGCACCGAACACGGCGTCGAGAACAGCATCCGTTTTTGCTAGTGCAATGATAAGGGATTTCTTGCCGTTGGCAGATGCTCGAAGGTCTTTCAATAACAACGCCGCATTAGGCCCGTCGTGGTCATCAACGATCACTCCGTGGAACCTTTGCCGCGAGAACTTCTCCATTGCAGTTTTTGCAGTGGAACAATGATGCAACTCGACTCCCAACTCGCGACAGGCCCTCACGGCAAGCCCCACGGTTTCGGGTTGCCGACATAACATTAACGAGCGAAGTTGCACGAATTCAGCTTAGCGAGCGTACCCAGCCGGGACAAGTTACCAAAGAGTTGTCCCGAACCCCGTCGCGACGTACTAACCCCCTCGACTCAGAAGCTTTACCCGGCTGACCACCAAAGACCGCGAAAACCGCCGCTTTCTGCTCAACAGCTTGCAGGGGCACTAGCAGCAACCCTTTTGAACTATCCCGGCTAAAGCCTGCAAAACCCACGCGAAGGACTCTGGCTGTCGCGATTCGGGAATCTGGGGTAGAAATACTTACGCCACGTCCGATAGCGTAATGTAGAGCAGGATACTCACGAAAAAAATAATGGCGTCTGCATTCTCGCACGCGGTCGCAGCCCTCAGTATTGGAACGTGTTTCTATCGACCCGAAATCCCCAAGCGTATTTGGCTGGCTGGCGTCGTGTGTTCCGTCATTCCTGACCTCGATGTGATCGGTTTCCGATTCGGCGTTCGCTATGGTGACTTCTGGGGACATCGCGGATTCACGCATTCTCTGGTCTTCGCCGCTCTTCTGGCAGCCGTGGTTACAGTTGTCATGTTCCGGCGCGGAGTATCCGGGATCGGGCGATTGGGGCTACTTGCGTATTTGTTTCTAGCGACAGCAAGCCACGGCTTGCTTGACGCCATGACGAACGGTGGGCTTGGCGTGGCGTTCTTTTCGCCTTTTGACAACACCCGTTATTTCCTGCCGTGGAGACCAATCCGCGTTTCACCAATCGCCGTGACGCGCTTTTTCACGCCACAAGGATTTGCAATTCTCCAAACTGAACTGCTGTGGATTTGGCTTCCGGCGATGCTGTTTGCAGCATTGATGTGGATGTTGCGCAGGACGAGCCAACCGCACGTGACGATCCCAAGCGAGTAGCGCAGATTCGGTGCCCTTGGTTCAGCGATATGCCGGGAGTGGTGTTCCGATGTGGTTGAACTCCCACGCTTCCCTGATGTAAGCAATAGTTGAGTCTCTTTGCTGGGTTTCAACTCCGAGCAGCACGAAATCGAACTGCGACCAGAACAAGAAATTCAGGTAGATGGCTTTACGGTTCGTCGAGACTTCGCAAACAAAGTCCATTCGACTGTAGTCCCACGTTTTCGCCATTGCCACGAACTGCTCGATAGCGTCCTTCCCCTTTAGCCCGAAAGCCTCAGGAACGAAACCCTTGAAACCCGAACCGAAGAACCCGGATTCGACGCTGATTAGTCCCTGAATTGCAGAGTTGAGTTCCTCAAGTTGCTTGGCGGGAATCCAGTATTCGACGTGAGCAGCCGATCCAACGGTGTGCGGCTCGAAGTTGGCGAGGTAGGATTCTGCCAAAGCGAACTTGGTGACGTATCCCGCGAAGCTCGACTCTTTTGTATTCCAATCCCTCGCGATCTGAATCGCGTACTCCATGTTCGCGACAGGATAGAAGATCGGCTGATGGAGCAAGCGTGGCGGGAATCCTCGCATTCCGGAATCCCAGATCAGAGCGAGTTCGTGAAGACCGACTGGTCTATACAGCGTCGTCATGGCTGGCATCCCGGCGTTGCCGGAGAGTTGTTCCAAAATCGAATATACGTGTCGCTCACAAGTACAGAGATTCTGTTTCTATCCACCTTCTCCGGCAATCCGCTCTTCGCTTCGGCTTCTTCGAGTTCGCGGAACAAGGAATTCGCAAGGCTTAGTACGCGCTCAAGGGAACCGTAATTGCCCGTGCGAATCGTAATCAGCAACTCCTTTTCCGGACGAGGCAATGTGATCGTGCCGGAGCGCATCAGTTCGATGCCCTCGTTCAGCAAGCGGATCACGTGCATGGCAGCCTTGATGTCGTACCCGTGAACACCGATCAACTCATGCCTTTGACCCTTCTTGCCAGTTCCAATCCCTTGCAAGCGGCGAACTTGTGCCTCCGCAAACCCACGGAACTGAAGGGCTGCCTGCCGCGAGAGGAATACATCCCGGCTCTTCACAATCTGCTGCCACGGCTCCGACTTCAGCGCATAGTTTCGGGAGAACAGAAAGTGCAGAGCGGTCGGATTGCCCTTAGCCGCCAGACCCGCCCACTTCCGCAACGAGTAGAGGCACACGTCAATATCGTCGGCGGTGTTTCTACGTTCGTTGCCCGCCGTGCTCCAGACGTAGAAATCCTGCTTGTCCAGACCGAGAACGAGTTCAGGCGGTTCCAAATAGACGCCGTAGATGTCCAAATCGTCAGTGTCCTTCACCTTGGCACCGTGCAGTTCACTACCCCCAACGAACAAATGAATGAGGCTATCGAGATGAGGGAACCGCGACTGCTCCACTGCGGAAAGAAGTTGGTCGACACGGGTCATCGCTGACAGTGTAGCGTAGGCGAGAAGTGACCTTTTCAGGAACTCCAATTGCTCTGGGCACGACTCTTCGATAATCTCCTCCCAGCGACTCTCTTGTGAGTTTCCCAATCTACCTTCGACTTGGACACATTGGCGTTGATCTCCACATCCTTTTCGAAACGCTGGCTTACGTCGTCGGTTTCCAACTCTATCGACGGTCGAGGCAGAGTTTCGGCGATCCCATATCGTTGGACAATCGGTGGTGGATCATCGCGATGGCGGCCGTCGGTGCCGCGCTCGGAAGCAAACTGCTGGGCTGGATGGAGCAAGCGCCGGAAATTGTGCACGAGTGGAGGAACCCAGCATATCTCATCTCTGGAAAGTCAATCGTCGGCGGTTTAGTAGGTGGCTGGATAGCTGTGGAGTGGATCAAACGGCGTCTTGGAATAACTGTCTCGACAGGTGATCTCCTCGCGGTTCCTCTGTCGCTCGGAATCGCCATTGGGCGGATCGGCTGCTTCCTCGCCGGACTTCCTGATCAGACCTATGGCATCGCAACAACTCTGCCTTGGGGAGTGGATTTTGGTGATGGAGTATTGCGCCACCCTACGCAGCTTTACGAAATGGCTTTTCTGCTAGCTTTCAGTCTGGTTCTCTGGATGTTTCTACGCCAGCCACATCGTAACGGCGGCGTGTTCAAACTCTTCATGGCAGGTTACATGGGATGGCGTTTTTTGGTTGATTTCCTTAAGCCCGAGTTTCGCGTGCTCGGTCTTTCTATGATCCAGTGGACATGCCTGATGGTATCGGTCTACTGTTGGCGCGAAACAGTGCGGATGCTGACCACATCCCAGCACGGGCTGCGAAACGAACCTGAGGAGTTGGCATAGCGCGGGTAGCATCGGGGCATCAAGTTTGGAGAGTGCGCGAATGGCTGCGAGAGTCCGACCTTACATTTTTTATGATGTGGCGCTTTCCATTTGCCCGACCTGCCACGCAAAGGTCGAAGGGAAGATCGTTTTTCAGGATAGGAACGTCTACCTGCTAAAAAAGTGCTCCATCCACGGGAGCCAGCGAGTGCTTATTGCAGATGACGTGGACTACTACCGTCGTTGTCGAGAGGTCTTCCTGAAGCCTCCTGAAATGCCCGTAGCATACAACACCCCTGTGAAGTGGGGATGCCCGTACGACTGCGGATTGTGTACTGATCACGAGCAGCACTCGTGTCTGTCGCTCATCGAGATCAATGACCACTGCAATCTGAGATGCCCGATTTGCTATGCCCACAGCGGTCCCGACCGACCTCAACAACGTAGGTTATCCCAAATCGAGGCGATGCTTGACGCCGTGGTTCGTAATGAAGCGCAGCCCGACGTGGTGCAAATCTCGGGAGGCGAACCAACGTTGCACCCTGAATTTTTTGCGGTACTGGATATGGCAAAGGCTCGCCCCATCCGCCACGTAATGGTGAATACAAATGGTATTCGGATTGCGCATGATGAAGAATTTGCGACTCGATTGTCTGGCTACATGCCGGACCTAGAAATCTATCTACAGTTCGACTCGTTTGAACGGCAGCCGCTAATGGAACTGCGCGGCTCTGACCTGAGGAACGTGCGCGAACGGGCTCTGGAGCGCCTGAACCGACATAAGATCTCCACCACACTTGTGGTTACGCTGAAAAAAGGACTGAATGATTGCGAAATCGGGAAGATTATCGACTTCGCCTTGCAGCAGCCGTGCGTGAGAGGTGTAACGTTCCAGCCGATTCAGGCTGCT
>Ga0307479_10006964_pt1 | contig 10412 bp, 8 predicted proteins | sample atmos_gasesECM4C_FD_203743 | JGI IMG/M metagenome (GOLD analysis project Ga0307479, IMG submission 203743) | Hardwood forest soil microbial communities from Morgan-Monroe State Forest, Indiana, United States - atmos_gasesECM4C_515 | ecosystem: Environmental > Terrestrial > Soil > Temperate...
CGGCGTTGCCAACAAGAACGAAGTGACGGTGCGCGCGCTGGCCTTCGTCATCGCCGGACACGAATTGCATCACCGGCGCATTCTCGAGGAGCGCTATTTCCCCGCCATTCCCCGCGCGTAACGAGTTCACTCTGCGAAAATCGATCGCCGAGTCACAAATGATTTTGGTCTTGACAAGAGGGTTACGAGTCCGGTAGACTTACTTTTGTAGATAAATGCGCCTCGGCCTGTGGCCGGGGCTTTTTCTTTTGTAGGGATGCGCTTCAGCGCGTCCCCCGCTCTCTTCCCCAGTATTCTCCGTCCCTCGTTCTCTGTGCTCGGCGCCTGCCCCGCCCTGTCGGGGCGTTAAGCCCTTGTCTTTTCTTTGTCTGTCGGCTGTCGGTTCTCCCCGCGGTCTCTGCGGTCTCCGTGATCTCTTAGCCTCTGTGCTCTCTGTGTTAAGTCTTCGTTCTTTTCCTTTGCCGTGAACTCTCAACTGTAGCCTGTCAACTTTTCTTTGGATCCCAAACCATGAAAAACAAAAAAACCGATGCTCAACTTGTCTGGAAACAACTTGAAGATGTTCTCGTGCCCCGCCTGGGCCTCAATCTTACCGAGCGCGTGGTCTACGCCCATCTCCTGCGGCATAGCCGCCTCGAAGGCAAGCGTCAGCTCCGTTTTTCGATTGTTTGGCTCGCTCGTAGTGTTCGCCTCTCTGACCAGCCCGCTCGCCACGCCGTGCGCAGTCTCGCCGCCAAGGGCGCCCTGCGCTTGGTCGACCGCACCCAGGCTGGCCACCTGGTCGAAGTCTTTTTACCCGAGGAGATACACCCCGCGCCGCGCGAGGGCGCTGTGCCCTCCTGCCTCGCCCGGCGGCCCCGCAGCGCCAACCTCGAGGAGATGGATTTCTTGCAGGTCAGCAGTCGGCGTGAGGCCATTCACGCGCGCGAGCGCGGCCTGTGCTTTTATTGTCTGCGGCGCTTCGTCGCCCGTGGGCGAGTCCTCGACCACGTCGTCCCGCACGCCCGCGGAGGCAGCAATTCCTACCGCAATCTCGTTTCCTGCTGCGTCGAATGCAACTCGCAGAAGGGAGAAACCGCGGGGGAAGATTTTCTGCGCAGCCTCTATCGCCTGCGCCGCTTAACCTCTGCCGAACTCGAAGGCCGCCTCCGCGCCCTGGAAGCTCTCGCCGCCGGCGAGCTCCGCCCCATTCTCGCCCCGCCTGCCGTCGTCCTGTAGAGGCCGGGCTTTCGTGGTTGGCGTTTACCCCGACCGTGTCGGGGCGTCCCGGTGTCCTTTACCGGGAAGCCCGGCTCTTACCTGGCTGGCTCGTCACTCGCCACTTCCTGAACCCTGCTTGACGGTTTGGCTGGCCCGCCACTCGTTTGCCCCGAGCGCCATTCGCGAGGGGCCAATCGCCACTTCCGCAATTCTGCTCGACGGTTTAGCTGGCTCGCCACTCACCACTTCCGTTCTTTGCTCGGTGCGTACCTACCGCAGTGATATACTCCCGCCGTCCTCAGGAAATCAAACTCAATTCAGACCGGCAAGCGTCTTCCACCCGCCCTCTGAACAGTGGGAGCAAAAGAAATGGCTGAGATCACAAGGAGGCGAGTCGGCGAACTAATGAGAGGAGTGTTCAAGATACTTCTCGATTCGCCGGACGGTCTGCCCGCGAAAGAGGTTCTAAGTCGCCTCGAGCAGGTTGTTCCTCCAACCGATTTCGAGAGGAGCGATTATCCGAAGCACCCCGGCATCCGGCGCTTCGAGAAGATGGCGCGGTTTGCAACGATTGGCCCTGTGAAGGCCGGCTGGCTGGTCAAAAGCAAAGGCAGGTGGTACCTGACCGAGGAGGGCAGAAAAGCCTATAACCAAATTACGGATCCTGAAGAGTTTCATAGGGAGGCAAGACGCCTCTATTTGAAATGGCGAACGACACTACCAGAAGCAATTACAGAACTCGAAAAAGGGGGGGGCCGAGGGAACAACCTCAATCGAAGCGGCCGAGCTCACCGCCGAAGAAGCGGCTGCGCTCGACTTCCTACAAAAAGACGTGAGGGCTAGCACGTTCGACACGTTCGAAGAGGCGGAGGCGACGGCTTGGGAAGAGATCGAACAATACGTCCAGGCCATGAATCCCTATGATCTGCAAAAACTCGTTGCCGCTTTGTTGCGAGCGATGGGATATCACGTGTCATGGATCGCGCCGCCTGGTCCAGACAAGGGAATTAATATTCTTGCCCACAACGATCCTCTGGGCACAAGCACGCCTCGTATCAAGGTCCAGGTAAAGAGACGCGCGGACAGAATTCGCGTTGAAGGCATCCGGTCATTCATGGCAATACTCGGCGAGCAAGATGTCGGAATTTTCGTCTCGACGGGCGGCTTTACCAATGATGCCGAATCCGAGGCAAGAACGAAAGAGACCCGAAAACTAACGCTAGTTGGCTTAGAAAAGTTGGTTGAGCTTTGGGTCCAGCATTACGATAAGGTGGCCGACTCGGACAAGCTGCTTCTTCCTCTTAAGGCCGTTTATTACCTTGCGCCGCCTGAATAGCATTGGCGCGCCCGGATTTGTACTAGTTATAAGAAATACATCTAAAATATGGAGAAGGAATAAGACAAGTAGGACGCGGAGCCGCAAGAAAACGATGGCGCAGTGGGCTGTTCTCATCACTTACAGAGAGGTGTTCGGCAAAGAACCGACACTTCAGGAACTACATGCTGTTCTACGAAAATACCAGCGCAGCGAGGTTGTCTTCCTACTCGGCAAACTGAACTGCCTACTTGGTACCTGGCAAAATGCTCCAAACTACGACCTTGACGCTAGACTTTCCAGAATTCTGTTATGGAACCAAATGGGTCGGGTTTTCGCAATACGAGGCGCTGATAACAATAGGGTCGCCTTCTCTCGGGTCACGCTTCTCTACTTGGTCAAACAGGCTTGTCTCGCGTGCCCGGAAGATGGACTACTGCTGAACACGAGGGAAGCCCACTCAGATATCGGCCTGTGTTGTCTCATGGCTAATGATTTGCTGTTGCCTTTTGTGCCCTCTCCCTCTGACGGGACCTTACAAAAGCTGGCAAATCTGCTCCCGTTTTCAGACTACGTGGCTCATGATCACTATCCATTTGACATAGCTCGAACACTACTGGTTTTTGACGAAGTTTCCCAACTGCCAGCTCTCCGGCAAAGACCCGACTTCATCGATTTGAGTTCCCTATTTCAACAGTACTTGGGCCTCTCTCATACATTTTTTTGTGCGATGATTTTCGGCGCTGCGACCAGATTCTTGAACGTGAAACTCGAACATCTACAGGACCCTGAAGCCCTCGTAATGCGGAGCACCTTTTTTGAAAAGACAGGACTTGAAGCCAATACGATTGCGCAATTTTTTCAAAAGACGACAATTGATGTACCGACTTTGGCTCGCAGGATCCAAGAAGATCGTGAACGTCCGAAGGACGATCTGACAGTTTTTCAGCAATCTCCGTTGATTGAAATCGCACCGGCAGTCTACTCCTGTCTCGACCCAGGGTTCCTTGTGGACAAGGCAGGCAGGGGCTTCTACTGGACGATGTTTTTTGAATTGGCGACCGCGGCCTCAGGGCAAGACTAGCGTCCTTCTGGGGTGACGTCTTTGAGGAGTACGTTAACTACGTACTTTCCAAGAGTTACTCGGCTGGAGGGCGTTTTGTTCCGGCGCCCAAATTCCCTAATGGAGACCAAGCGTTCGACGCCTGCTTAATCGAAGGCCGGAATTTGATTGTGTTTGAACATAAGAGCAGCACGATTCGCGCGGATGCAAAATACGGAGGTGACGTCTCCAAATTGCGAAACGAGTTGCACCTAAAGTTCGTTGAAGGCCACGATGAAAGTGCAAAAGGACTCGCTCAACTGAGTCGAAGCTTAACCCGATTCTTCGAGGGAGAAAACATGGGCGAGATCAGAAATTCCGAAATTAATAAGGTCTATCCTGTGTTGGTCTGCCTCGACAGCAGTGTTGTCGTCCCATATGTGGGCCGCTACTTCAACGAGCAATTCAGCGCAAATTTTGCACGTAAAAAAGTCCGCCAGGTTGTGACCCCAGTTTTTACTTTGAGCATTTCCGATGTCGAGAATCTTTTGGGCTATCTAGCTCCTTTCAGACTCTCCGACGTTTTCGAGTCGTATCACTCAAAGAATAAGACCATGCTTACGTCCATTTCGAGTTCCGAGGTGCCTCTTTTGAAGAATGTGCAACCAGGAAGAAATATCGTGAGCGAAAGGTTCTCCGAATTTGGAAGGACAATTGAGAAAGAGTTCTTCGGCCAGTCGACTTCCACTCAACCTGAACCCGCGCAATAATTCCACGGATTCCATGCGAACTCTGGCAAACGCTGACGAAAACGAGATGATATTAGCCTTCCTCCAGGCGGAAATCGACTCACCTCGTTACGGCACACTCTACAATCGGGTGCTTATGCACAATCACCTGAACCGTTCCGGCCTGATTGACAAACCCGATCTAAGCAATTCTGAAGAAAATTACTATCGCAAGGAAGTGCTGCGCGGAGTCCGAGGCTACGCGAGTAACACCGCCCTCTTCGCCAATTTTCCGGCCAATGTTCTGTGGCAGCGCGTTCTGATCGAAACAACCGACTACCCAACGCTGAAGTACATGAATGATTCCAGTTGGGTGGCGTTTTCTGGGGGCAGTCGACTGGTTGTTGACGGCGCAAAGAATCTTGAGCGGACTGCGGAACATCGTGATCCCAAACCGAATGTAAACGGCATCCTCCGAACCATGAACGAGGGCAAACGCTTTCCGCCTCTGATCGGAGTGGAATCTCACGATGGCTTTCTAATTCTTATCGAGGGGCATTCTCGCGCAACAGCTTATGTCGCATCGGCCACCATCGCGTTTGAAATGTTCGTGGGTTCTTCACCTTCAATGCGCAATTGGTATGCCATCTGAGGGCAATGGCAAGTGACTCTGGTTGCGAGTGGGGCGTACCGCTGCTAAAATTCAATGTTTGCTGGGACGCAGCCGTCTGCGCCGTAAGCGCGGGCGGCTTTTTCTGCGTCCTGGATGGCGTCCGCGAATCTAACGATTGGCGCCCCGTCTTATCGGCCTGACCCCCTCGAGATTTTTTCGAGCGTGACTGAGGAGGTACTCACCTCACCGGCCCCACGGAAGGGAGAATACGAGTGGCAAAGTACGATGTGGCGATTATCGGGAGCGGTCCTGGCGGGTACGTCGCCGCCATCCGTGCGGGCGAACTGGGATTGAAAACGGTCGTCGTGGAAAAGGATCCGTTCCTGGGCGGAACGTGTCTCCATGTCGGCTGCATTCCCACCAAAGTTCTTCTGTATCACGCCGAGATTTACGACCACTTCAAGAATGCCGAGGAGCTGGGTTTTGAAGTCAGCGGGCTGAAGATCAACTGGGGGAACATCCTGGCGCGCAAAGACAAAGTTGTCAAAAAGCATGCAAAGGGCATTGAGTTCCTTTTCAAGAAAAACAAAGTGGAGTGGGTGCAGGGCTGGGGGCGGTATGAAGGGCCCGGCAAGGTAAGCGTCGAGAAAGACGGCAGGAAAACTGCCATCGAAGCGTCGAATGTTTTGATGGTAAGCGGTTCGGAGGCCAAATCGCTCCCGGGAATCGAGCCGGACCACAAGACGATTCTCACGAACCGTTCCATTATCGAGCTTCCGGAAATTCCAAAAACCCTGGTGGTCGTCGGCGCCGGAGCGGTCGGCGTGGAATTTGCATCGATTTACAATTCATTTGGCACGCAGGTGACGATTTTGGAGGCGTTGCCGCGCGTGGTGCCCGTGGAAGATGAAGAAATCTCCGCCGAGCTTGCCAAAGCCTTCCAGAAGAAAGGCATCCAGATTTTCACCGGCTGCACGGTCGATGCCGTGAAAAAGGACGCCAAGGGCGTCACCGTCAGCTTTAAGGACAAGGACGGCAAGGCACAGACATTGCAAGCGGAGAAGCTCCTGCTCGCCGTGGGCCGCAAACCGCTAACGGAGAATTGCGGCCTGGAGAAGTCCAAAGCTAGGGTAGAGAGCGGCTTTGTGCACGCCGGGCCGTACATGGAAACGGACGAAAAGGGCTTGTATGCGGTTGGCGACATCGTGGCGGGATTGCCGCAGCTGGCGCACGCCGCAATGATGGAAGGGATCGCTGCCGTCACGCACATTGCCGGGAAGCCGGCCCCTCGGATCGTAAAGACGCGCATTCCTAACGCCACCTATTGCGAGCCGCAGATCGGATCGATTGGCTTGACGGAAAAGCAGGCGCGGGATGCGGGCTACGCCGTGAAGACGGGCAAGTTTCCGTTCGTGGGAAACAGCAAGGCGACCATCCTGGGCAATCACAACGGGTTCATCAAGGTGGTTTCCGACGAAAAGTACGGTGAAGTGCTGGGAATTCACATCATCGGACCGCTGGCGACAGAGATTCTCTCCGAAGCGGCCGCGGTACTGCACCTCGAAGGCACCATCGACGACATGATGAACATGATGCACGCGCATCCAACGGTGTGGGAAGGAATGGGCGATGCGTTCGCCTCAGTGCGGGGATTGCAGATCAACGTGTAGGCTTTTTCACGGGGGTAAGTTTTGAAGAGTTGCCTGATCGTCGAACTCGGCCTGATGGGTTACGCCGACGCCTGGGCGCTGCAAAAGCGCCTGGTCGCGGCGCGCAAGGCAAATGCGATCGAGGACGTGCTGCTGCTCTGCGAGCACCCGCATGTCATTACCCTGGGCCGCAACGGCAAGCGCGAGCATTTGCTGGCGTCGGAACATGTTTTGAAGCAAAAGGGGGTAGAGCTTCACCCCACCGACCGCGGCGGGGATATCACCTATCACGGACCAGGGCAGATCGTCGGCTATCCGATATTGAACCTCGGCGCGATCCGCCGTGATGTGGTCTGGTATGTACGCATGCTGGAAGAGGCAATGATTCGGGCGACGGCGGAATTTGGAGTTTCCGCGGGGCGTCTCGAGGGCAAAACGGGGATCTGGGTGCGCACGGCCACCACCGAGGAAAAACTGGCGGCCATCGGAGTGCACATCAGCCGCTGGGTGACCTCGCACGGCTTCGCCTACAACGTCTCGACCGACTTGCGGCTCTTCGAACTGATTGTTCCGTGCGGGATTGCGGATCGCAAGGCCACTTCGCTGGAAAAAATACTGGGGCGCAGCATCGAGCGCAAAGAAGTCGCTCCGCAGCTTGTAAAACACTTTGGGGATGTGTTTGGTTTGGAGATGAAGCAGGCATCGCGGCAGGATCTGCTCGAGAAGCTGGAACAAGCCGAGCGGCCGGTGGTCCTGTCGGCATAGAAATTTGGAGCAACGGATGAAGAAGCAATTGACGCGCCAGCAGCACCTGGACCTGTACTACTACATGCGGCTGAACCGCGCGGCCGAAGACACCATGGTGAAGCTCTTCCGCCAGAACAAGATTGTCGGCGGACTCTATTCGAGCCTGGGGCAGGAAGCGATTTCGGTCGGCACGGCTTATGCCCTGGAGAAAAAAGACTGGCTCGCGCCCATGATCCGCAACATCGGGGCCTTGCTCGTCAAAGGCGTGCCCCCGCGCGACATCTTCATGCAGCACATGGCCAAGTACGATTCGCCGACACAAGGCAAAGACGGCACCAGCCACTTTGGCGACCTGGAAAACCTGCACATTGTTTCGCCGATTTCGATGCTTGGCGATTTGATTCCGGTGATGGCTGGCGTGGCCATCGCCGGCCGCTACCTGGGACAGAAAATCGTGGCCATGACCTGGATCGGCGACGGCGGCAGCTCCACCGGCGTTTTTCATGAGGGGCTGAATTTCGCAGCCACGCAAAAGGCGCCCTTCGTGCTGATTCTCGAAAACAACCTGTGGGCGTACTCCACACCGGTGCGCCGCCAGGTGCCGCTCGAAAATCTCGCCGACCGCGCGAAGGCCTACGGCGTCGCGAGCTACGTTGTGGACGGAAACGATGTGGCGGAAGTGTATTCGACAGCCAAGGAAGCGGTCGACCGCGCGCGCGCCGGAGAAGGGCCGATTCTGATCGAAGCCAAGACCTTCCGGCGGTTGGGTCACGCGCAACATGACCCGGCAGAGTACGTGCCAAAGGAAATGCGCGCGTACTGGGAAGCACGCGATCCCATCGAGCGGCACGAAAAATTTCTCATGAGCGAAAAGCTCCTCGACGCAAACGGAAAGAAAGACATCGAGGAGAAAATCAACACGCTGCTCGCCAAGGAGCGGGAGTTCGCGGAGAATTCTCCGATGCCGCCGCCGGAACTGGCCGAGAAAGGCGTCTACTGCACCGGCGACGCTTGCCACAAGATCGCGGCGAAGTGGGAGCGGCCCCTTGCCGAGGTGATGCCGCCAAAATCCAGCGTCGAACCGGTCTGGATGGTCGAGGGCTATGGCAAGGGTAAGGGCGCGAGCGGCGCAAACGCGCCGATTCATTTTGGAGACACACCGGCGGACAAGGCTGCGGACGAGAGCAAGCCTGCTTCTCGCGCAATACCAAAAACCTCCGTGAAAAAACTGGCGAAGGCCGCCGCTCCCAAGCCGGCTGCCAGCCGAAAGGCCCGGAGATAACCATGGCGTCAACGAATGGATCGCCGGTAACCTTTCTGGAAGCGATCAAGCAGGCGATGTTTGAAGAGATGGAGCGCGACCCGGCGGTGGTGCTGCTCGGCGAAGACGTCGGCGTCTATGGCGGAGCGTTCAAGACCAGCGAGGGCTTGCTGGAGCGCTTCGGCTGGGAGCGCGTGATTGACACGCCCATCAGCGAAAGCGCCATCATCGGCGCGGCTTGCGGAATGAGTTATCTCGGCCTGCGCCCGATTTGCGAAATGCAGTTCATCGATTTCATCGTCTGCGCGTTCAACCAGATCACCAATTTCGTCGCCAAGGGCCACTACCTGTGGAACGCTCCGGCGCCCATGGTCATCCGCGGGCCTTCGGGCGGCGGCGTGCACGGCGGTCCGTTTCACTCCGCAAACCCGGAAATGTATTTCGTGCACACGCCGGGGTTGAAAGTCATCTATCCTTCCACGCCGTACGACGCCAAGGGCCTGCTCAAGGCCGCCGTGCGCGACAACAACCCGGTTCTCTTTTTCGAGCACAAATTCCTCTACCGGCGCATCAAAGAAGAGCTGCCCGCGGGGGATTACACCGTGCCGATCGGCAAGGCCGTCGTCCGGCGCGAGGGGCGGCACCTGACGATTCTTTCCTACGCCGCGATGATGCATACTTCGCTGGAGGCCGCCGACGCGCTGGCGAAGGAAGGCATCGAAGCGGAAGTGATCGACTTGCGCACTCTGCTGCCGCTCGATGAAGAGACCATTTTGCAGTCGGTGAAAAAGACCAATAAGTGCCTCGTGGTGCATGAGGACACCAGGACTGGCGGAATCGCGGGTGAAATTGCGGCGATTCTTTGTGAAAAGGCTTTCGACGAACTGGACGGCCCGGTGCTGCGCGTGGCCTCGCTCGATACGCCGGTGCCGTATGCGCCGACGCTCGAGGAGGCGTTTCTGCCTAACGCGCAGAAAGTTTTGACTGCCGCGAAGGAACTAGCGCGGTATTGAGAGGAAGTCGACAGTTTACAGTTGAAAGTTAAAAGTAAGTGAGACCGGCTCCCAAGCGCGCCGACTGTGAACCGTTTTTTTTGAGGAGAGCAATCATGGCCGTAGACGTCGTAATGCCCCAGATGGGCGAAAGCATTTTTGAAGGCACCATCACCAAGTGGCTCAAGAAGCCCGGCGACAAGGTCGAGCGCGACGAGCCGCTCTTCGAAATCTCGACCGACAAGGTCGACGCGGAAATTCCCTCACCGTCCGCTGGCGTGCTGAAGGAGATCAAGTTCGGCGAAGGCCAGACCGTGCCCATTCAGACGGTCGTCGGCGTGATCGATGCGGTTGGCTCTCCGGCAGCAGCGGCGGCCAGCGCGCCGGCGGCTGCTCCTGCAAAGTCCGAAGTGCCCGCGAGGCCTGCATCCATTGCCTCCGTGCCTCCGCCTGCACCGAAACCGTCGGCCGCCGCCCCGGCCGCGGCAGCAGCTACCGTGGCACAGCGCCCGGCAGCTTCGACTGGCGAGCGGATTCACAGTTCGCCGCTGGTGCGCCGCATGGCCAAGGAGCACGGGATTGACCTCTCCACCGTAGCGGGAACCGGCGCAGGCGGCCGCATCAGCAAGCAGGACATCGAGGCCGCTATCGCGGGCACCTCGCAGCCAGGAATATCGGCGCGCGCTTCCCGGCCCTCCGCGCCTTTGGTCATGCCTCCGCCCTCGTCCCCTGCTGCCGCCCCGGTTCCTCCGGGTGTCTCCGGCGGGCAGGTGCACGTGGCCCTCGAATCCGCTGTGCCACGCGAAAAAATGTACTTCGGCCACTACGAGGTACAGCCCCTGAGCGTCATGCGCCAACGCATCGC
>Ga0307479_10006965_pt1 | contig 10412 bp, 8 predicted proteins | sample atmos_gasesECM4C_FD_203743 | JGI IMG/M metagenome (GOLD analysis project Ga0307479, IMG submission 203743) | Hardwood forest soil microbial communities from Morgan-Monroe State Forest, Indiana, United States - atmos_gasesECM4C_515 | ecosystem: Environmental > Terrestrial > Soil > Temperate...
CGTGCTCGCCTGGTCGGCGCTGGACACCCCGCGCCTCGTCGCCCAAGGCCAGAAGCTCAAGACGCTGCTGTGCGGCGCCGAGCATTGCCCGCGCACGAAAATACTCGACAAGCGCGAAAGCAGCCTTGCCTCCGCGTTCGGGCTCGATGACGACACCGACGCCAATCTCGCTGACCCGACCCTGCAACTGGTCCGCGAAATCGAAACGCGGGGTTTGCCGTAAGCATGATCCGGAAAAGTGGAAGCCGGTTTTCCCTTAGCTAACAAACGCGGAACGCGTTTGCGCGGAGAGATCATGCTCAAACAATAGCAAGTTGGCGGGACTTTCATCCCGCCACCTTGCGCCGTCAGACCTGGGTGATGCCGCCGTCCGCCACGAGATCGATGCCGGTCGAGTAGCTGCTGTCGTCGGACGCCAGGTAGAGAATGGCGGACGCCATTTCTTCCGGGCGGCCGATGCGGCCGAGCGGGGTGATCGACGAGAAGAACGCCCGCGCGCCGTCGGCCTCTTCTTTCGACTTGAACTGGCCGTCGATGATCGGCGTGTCGATCGCACCGGGCGACAGCGTGTTGACGCGGATGCCGCGGTCCTTCAATTCCATCGCAAAGGTCCGCGCGAAGGAGCGCACCGCCGCCTTGGTTGCCGCGTAGGTGCCGTGCTCGGGCAGGCCTTTCAGATGCAGCCCCGAGGACACCAGCACGATCGATCCGCCCTTGCGCAGCAACGGCAACGCCTTCTGCACGGTGAAATAGACGCCGCGGGCGTTGATGCCGAAGGTCTTGTCGAAATGCGCTGGTGTCGCATCCTGCGTCAGCTTGCGCTCGACAAAGCCGGCGCTGGCGACCACGATGTCGACCGCGCCCTTCTGATCCTTCACGACCCTGTAAAGCCGATCGAGATCGTCGAGATTGGCGACGTCGGCCTGCACCGTGGTGACGTTGCGGCCGATCTCGGCCTTCGCCTTGTCGAGCTCGCTCTGCCGGCGGCCGACGATGAAGACGTAGGCGCCCTCCTCCACGAACTTCTTGGCGGCGGCGAGACCCAATCCGCTCGAGCCACCGGTAACGACGGCGATTTTTCCATTGAGTTTTGACATGACACAGTCCTCTTGTTCTGGGCGCGCGAAGCCATTCGGCGAACGCGCCGTTGTTGAAACTTTCGATTTTTGCGAGATGCCGGCGTGACGAAAGCGCGCCGGCGGTTGGATCAGGCCGCCTTGCTGGTGCGCAGGCGATCCAGCACGGGCAACAGCTCCGACGGATCGGGGCGGTGGGTGTAGTCCGGGTTCACCTCGGAATAGGCGATGATGCCGTCAGTGCCGATCACGTAGCGCGCGGGCATCGGCAGCACCCAGGTGGGATCGTTGTTCGTCACGGGCAGGTTGTTGCCAAAACCCTTGTAGGGCTCGACGAGATAGTCCGGCAGCGCGAAGCGGATGCCGAAGGCGTTGGCCACCTCGCTTTTGACGTCGCTCAGGATCGGGAAACTCAGCTTGTTGTCGCGCTGCGACTTGCGGCTGTTGGCTGCCGTCTGCGGCGAGATCGCGACCAGGCTGGCACCTCGCGCGGCAATGTCGGCAAGCGCCTCCTGCAACGCCTGCAGTTCGAGATTGCAGTAAGGACACCAGACGCCGCGATAGAACGAGACGACCAGCGGTCCCCTGGCGAGCAGGTCGCGCGAGGAGACCTTACTGCCCTCGGGATCAAGCAGCGTGAATTCGGGCCCGACGTCGCCGGCTTTCCTGGCGCGCTGCGCCTGCCCGGATTCGATCAGTTCGGCGGTGGCGCGGTTCATGGTGTCCAGGACCTCCTTGGTCGGCTGGCGCAGCCACTTGCCGGCTATGAAATCGGCTTTGAAGGCGTCGAGGCGGTCTTGCAGGGCCATGGGAAACTCCGTTGGTTCTGGTTGACGCGCAATAACTGGATCATTCGCCTAGAAAGGGGTATACGGCAAATTCGAAGAACATTTATCTGAAACTCAAATGAGTGATCGGCTGCAGGAATTGTCGGTTTTCACACGGGTTGCGGAGAGCGGCAGCTTTTCGCGCGCCGCCCGCGAGCTCGGGCTGTCGCAGCCCTCAGTGTCGCGCATCGTCGGCGAACTGGAAACGCGGCTTGGCGTGACGCTGTTGTTGCGGACCACACGCCGCATCACGGTGACCGATGCCGGCACGCTGTTTCTCGATCGCGCCCGCGAAATCCTGAGCCAGATCGAGGACGCCGAGGACGCCGCGCGCGGCCTCGACTCGCTCCGCGGCATCATCCGGCTGGCAATCCCGGTGGTCTACGGCACCCGCGAGATCATTCCGCGGTTGCCGAAATTTTTGGAGATGCATCCGCTGTTGCGGGTGGAGATGTCGGTGGTCGATGCGCGCCAGGATCTGGTCGCCGAAGGCGCCGACGTCGCCATCCGCCTCGGCGAACTCGACGATTCCGGCTTCGGCGCCCGCAAGCTGGTGACGCTGCAGCGCATGCTGGTCGCCTCGCCCGCTTACCTCAGGGCGCGCGGCACGCCGAAGACGCCGGCCGACCTCGCTTCGCACGACTGCATCTTCGGCCCCGGCAATTTCGGCAGGGAAAGCTGGTCGTTCAACCGCAACGGCACCGAAATATCGGTCGACGTACGCGGCCGCATCCACACCGATTCAGGTCCGGGCGCGTTCGCAAGCGTGATGGCGGGATTGGGGATCGCGATGGTCACAACCGTGATGGCGGGAGCGGAAGTGAAGGCGGGCGCACTGGTGCCGCTGTTGCGCGGCTACCAGCTCTCGCCCGTCGATGTGCACGCGGTATTTCCCGGCGGTCCGCGCCCATCGGCCAAGGTTCGCGCACTGGTCGATTATCTGGCAGAAGAGCTGCGGGCGAAAGCCGGAGCATGATCCGGAAAAGTGGGTACCGGTTTTTCGAAAAGATCATGCTCAAGCAATAAGGAGTGAACACTTTCAAATTCGGCATGGCGGCCCCACATCAGGTCGCCTCGATGACGATCAAAATGAGTGCGTTCCAGTGTCGCAGCTCGCGTTATTTCCGGATCAGGTGGCCGGTCCGAAGGGACTGCGCTACGCACCCGAATTCGTCTCCAGCGCGACCGAGCGCGACCTGGTCTCGCGGATCGCGCAATTGCCGCTGCAGCAGTTTCAGTTCGGCGCCTTCGAGGGGAACCGGCGGGTCAAGTCGTTCGGGTTCCGCTATGACTACACGGCACAGAAGATGCTGGAGGCGGAGCCGATCCCGGAATGGCTGCACGCGATCGCGCGATCGGTGGAGCAATTTGGCGACCTGGCTGCGGGAAGCGTCCGCCAGGTGCTCTGCACGGACTACGACGTTGGCGTCGGTATCGGTTGGCATCGCGACAAGCCGCATTTCGACAAGGTCTTTGGGCTATCGCTGGGCGCGCCTTGCAAGTTCCGCTTTCGCCGCCGTATCGGCGAGAAGTGGGAACGCTACACGATCGATGCGCAGCCGCGCTCGGTTTACATGATGGACGGCGAATCCAGGCAGATCTGGGAGCACAGCATTCCGCCGGTCGAGCAGCGTCGCTATTCGATCACGTTCCGCACGATGCGGTCCCACATCGGCGGCGGATGAGCTGTGGGCTGCTCAAGTACCGGCCTCGGCCAGCTTCGGGCGAGCCGGCTCCTTCCAGGCAATCAAGAGTCCGACAAAGATCACGCCCGTCACCAGCGTGCTCAGTGGCAGTCCCAACATGCCGCGGCTTGCGATGAGGTCTCCGACCGCGGTTCCTGCCGCCCGGACCATGACCACCGTGAGCCAATAGAACCAAAGCGCGCGCAACAGGCCGCCGCGAGCTACCACAAACAGCAATCCCAGGATCGGGCTCAGCAAGATCGACGCGCCGGCGTCACCGAGATGCAGATTGTGCGAGCAATAGTCTCCGATCACCGTGCCCAGGGTGCCGGCGATGAACATGCTGATCCAATAACCCGAGTCCGCCCGCAGCACGGCGGCGTTGCCCCGGTCGCGCTTCCGACGCCACAGCCATTGCCAACTGATGACGACGGCTAAGGCGAGCAATGCCGTGAGCGCGGAGATCACCCAAACCCTCGGCAGTTTCATGTCGCCGCACAGGAAATCCGCAGAGTTGGTCGCCGCGGTTCGGACGATGATGATCGCTGCCCAATAATAGGCCTGATGAACGGCCTGATCGAATCGCTCGCCCGCGATCACGATGGCAAACGCCATGGCAAGGAACGGGAGTCCGTCGACGTGGCCGAGCCCGAGATCGTGGGCGAAAAAATCCCCCATGTTCGCGCCAAAAATGCTGGCGAGGCAGAGCGCGGTCCAGTACCGCGGTCCCAGCGTCGGAAGGTGGATTGGCTGCATGAAGGGACTTTCTGGCGAGATGTTTGATTGCGATCGAGCAATCCATGAAAAGCGAACATGGCACGAGCATGATTCCAGCAATCAAACCAGGCATGCGGGCCCTGATGGTCGCAAGCATCGTCTTCCCATCCTGAAGGGCATGTGAACGTCCTCAAAGTACCCGAGATCAGCGCCTGCTCCAGGCCGATCGAAGCCCGCAGGGATGGTGACCGTCAACCGCTTAGGCGCGGAATTGAAAACGTGGACGCGACCGATCGGTATGCCTGGTACGCTTCGGTTCTCTTTACATTTTGAGATTTTCCGCGCCAGCCCCTCGCTACCGGGATGCTGTCGAAGATGACGCCGCGGCGGCTGCCGGCGTCGCTGCGGCGACGCGCACGGCATCGCCCGCCGACAAGGTCTCGGGAGGATTGTTGATGATCCGATCGGATGGGGAAAGGCCGGCGACGACTTCCACGCTGTCGCCGAGATCGCGGCCGAGCTGCACGCTCTTGAAGACGACCGTGTCGTTGCCATCGACGGTTGCGACCTGCATGCCCTGATCGCCGGTCACAAGCGCGGTAGAAGGGATCCTCACCAGATTCGGATCAGCCGGGATTTCGAAGTGCACATTGCAATAGCTGCCGGCGAAAAACTTGCCAGCGGCATTGTCCGCCTGAAGCTCGACCTGCATGCTGTGGGACGTTGCATTCATGGCCCGCGAAATATGCGAAAGCGTGGCATCGAATTGCACGCCGGGATATTGCGGCATTTCGAACTTGGCCTTCAGTCCCGGAACCAGCCCCGCCGAAAAGGATTGCGGCACCTGGACGTAGATGCGGACCCGATGCAGGTCCGACACCTCGAACAGCGGTTGACCTGATCCTCCCGCGTTGATCAGCATTCCAAGCTCGACGTTCCGGGCGGTCACCACGCCGTCAAAGGGCGCGCTGAGTGTCTTGAACGACTGCATGGCTTCAAGCTGCCGCACATTGGCTTCATTGGCGTCGACCACGGCCTCCTTCGCTTTGGCATCCGCCGCAGTCTGATCGGCAAGCTGCTGGGTGACGGCTTGTCTTTGCACCAGCGCATTATCGCGGTTGGCGGTCAACGCTGCGATCTGCTCGTTGGCGCTGGCGCTCGCCAAGGTTGCCTTCGCCTGACTGAGCTGCTGATCGAGATCGGGAGCATCGATGGTGGCCAACACCTGTCCGGCCTTGACCGGTGATCCGATGTCGTGGTCCCAACTCTTCACGTAACCATTCACCCGCGCATAGATCGCCGCCTTGTTGAAGGGCTGGATGTTGCCGGGCAGCGTCAGCGTTTGCTGGGTGTCTGCCGGGAGAGCTTGAGCGAGGGCGACGGTGGGAATGGCGTGCGCGCTGGTCCACTGCACGACTTCCTGCTTGCTCTCGGCGCGGTCGATGAAGCCGTAGCTGGCCACGGCGGCCGCGAGCAGAACCGCGCCGGCACCGGCGGTGATGAGGCCCCGTTTGCCTGGAGGCTTGATGTCTTCCGTGGGCATTTTTTCTTCTCCTCTCAATTCGGTGTGGCCGTTGCGGGGTCGGCGTGATTTGCGAGCGCTAGCTTGCGGCCGTGCACCAGGCTGAAGATCGTCGGAACCAGAACCAGGGTGGCGCAGGTGGCAAAGATCAGCCCGCCGATCACAGCGCGTCCCAATGGTGTGTTCTGTCCGGGCTCGATCGCCATCGGCAGCATGCCGATCACCATCGCGAGAGCCGTCATCAGGACTGGGCGAAACCGGGCGCGACCCGCCTCGAACGCGGCCTCCGTCGCATTCAGGCCGGCGGCCATCTGGTCGCGGGCAAAGCTGATCACCAAGATGCTGTTGGCGGTCGCAACCCCCATGCACATGATCGCGCCGGTGAGCGCCGGAACCGAGAGCGTCGTCCCGGTTGCGAACAGCATCCAGACGATCCCGGCCAACGCCGTCGGCAGCGCCGTGACGATGACGAAGGGATCGGCCCAGGATTGGAAGTTGATGACGATCAACAGGTAGATCAGCACGATCGCCGCCGCGAGGCCGACATAGAGCTGCTGGTAGGCGCTCCTCATCGTGGAGACTTGGCCGCGCAGCGTGACACTCGCGCCCTTGGGCAGCTGTTGCGCCGCCGCTTGGACTACCGTTTGAATATCCGACGCAAGTGATCCGAGATCGCGTCCCTGCGGCGTCGCGTAAATGTCGATCACCGGCTGGACATTGTAGTGAGAGACCACTGCGTTGCTATGGGTCCGCTGGATGTTGGCCAGGCCACCCAGGAGCTGAGGATCGGCAGCGGCCGACGACACCGGAATATTCTTCAGGCCGGTCATGCTGCTGATATCGCGCTGCGGGGTCTGGACCGAGACCGCGTAGGAAACGCCGTTGGTCGGGTCCAGCCAATAGGTCGGAGCCGACTGCGAGCTTCCCGACAACGTCGTCAACATGGCGGTGGCGACGTCCTTCTCGGAGAGGCCCGCGAGCGTGGTGAGCGAGCGGTCGACATTGACGTCGAGCGTCGGCTGCTCAAACTGCTGCTGGATGCGCGCGTCGGCAATGCCCGGAATTTCCCTGACCCTTGCCAGCAGCGCATTGGCGTATTTGCGATCTGCCGCAAGGTCTCGGCCGGCGACCTGCAGGTCGATCGGCGCCGGCACGCCGAAGTTCAACACCTGGCTGACGATATCGGCGGGCAGGAATGCGAAGGTCGTGCCGGGAAACTGCTGCGGCAGCTTTTCCCGCATGGTCCTGATGTAGCCGTCGGTCGGCGCATGGTTGGGCTTGAGGCTGATCAGGATGTCGGCGTCGCCGACGCCGATGGTACCGGAATTATTGTACGCCATGTTGATGCCGCTGACGGTGAGCCCGATATTGCTCACGATCCCGTCAAGCTGGTTGGCCGGAATGATGTTGTGAATCGCCGTTCCGATGCGGTCGGTCAGGCTGGTCGTTTCCTCCATCCGCGTTCCCGTGGGCGCCCGGATGTGGAGCTTGATCTGCCCGCTATCCACGGTCGGGAAAAAGTCCTGGCCGAGATAGGGCGCAAGCCCGAACGACAGCAGGCTGAAGCACAGGAATCCGGCAATCAGCTTGATCCGGTTTTGCAGCGCGAGCTGCAACAGACCGAGATAGGCTTTGCGCAGGCCTTCGAAACGATTCTCAAAACCATGCTGGAAGCGCGCCAACGGATTGCGGCGGGCTTTCGCCTGGACGTGACCGCTGTCACCAAGGGAACTGTGCGCCCGGTGATGGCGCAGAAGATAGTTTGCGAGCGTCGGCACCAGCGTGCGCGACAGCACGTAGGACGCGGCCAACGCCAGTATCACCGCCTCCGCGAGCGGCCGAAACAAATATCCGGCGACGCCGCCGAGCCCGAACATCGGCACGAAAGCGATGCAGATGCAGAGCAGCGACACCGTCGCCGGCACCACGATCTGCCGCGCGCCGTCGAGAATCGCCGGCTCGATCTCCTTGCCCTGCTCTAGATGCCAGTTGATGTTCTCGATGGTGACGGTGGCGTCGTCGACGAGAATGCCGACCGCAAGCGCAAGACCGCCGAGCGTCATGACGTTGATGGTCTCGCCGAGCAGCGACAGGCCGGTCAGTGCCGCCAGAATCGCCAGCGGGATCGAGAGCGTGATGATCAGCGTGGAACGCCAGCTGCCCAGGAACAACAGGATCATCATCCCGGTCAGCGCCGCCGCGATCACGCCTTCCTTGACCACGCTCGACACCGCGTCGGTGACATAGACCGATTGATCGCCGACCGCCGTCAGCTTCAGGCTGCTTGGGAGCGTCTGCGAGATCGAGGGCAGCAGGCGCTTGACGCCGTTGATGATGTCGAGAGTCGAGCTTGCGCCGGCTTTCACGATGGTCAGCAAGACGGCGCTGGTGCCGTTGACGTGAACCGCATTGGTCTGCGGCGGACTGCCGTCATGCACATAGGCGACGTCGCGCATATAGATGACGGTGCCGTTGACGGTCTTGACCGGCAGATCGTTGAACGCTTTGACCGCAGCCGGCGAGTCGTTCAGGTTGACGGTGTATTCGTAGGCGCCGATCTTCTGCGTACCGACCGGCGTGATCAGGTTCTGCAGCGACAGCGCGTTGATGACGTCGTTGGCCGAAATGCCGTATTGGTGCAGCGCCTGCTGGTTGAGATCGGCCTGGACCTGCCGCACCTTGCCGCCGAACGGAAGCGGCAAAGCAGCGCCCGGCACCGGGGCCAGCGCGGGGCGGATAAAATTCAGCGCGTCATCGAAGATCGCCGTTTCGGACAGCTTGTCGCTTGAAAGCGCGAGCTGCAGAATCGGCACGCTCGAGGCGTTGAAACTCAGGATCAACGGCGGGGTGATGCTCGGCGGCATCTGCTTCAGCACGGTTTGCGACATGCCGTTGACCTGCGCCAAGGCGGCGTTGATGTTCACGGTCGGCTGAAAGAATATCTTGATGATCCCGTAATTGGCGATCGATTGCGATTCGATGTGCTCGATGTCATTGACGCTGTTGGGCAGCGAGCGTTCATAGAATGTCACCACGCGGCCGGCCATGTCGTCGGCGGGCAGGCCGGTGAAGGTGAAAACAACGCTGATGACGGGAATGTTGATGTTCGGAAAGATATCGGTCGGCGTGCGCAGTGCCGACGCCGTCCCGAATATCAGGATCAGGATTGCCATGACGACGAACGTATATGGCCGTCGCAAGGCGAGCCGAACGATACCAATCATGGCATTCTCCCTTTGCGGAACGAAGTATCCCTGGCCTTAGCCGCCGATGGTTAGGGCCGCCCTGGCGCCGTTCCCTTGCGAACTTTCTGCGGCCGATCCTGCAGGTGGCAAAGGCGCGCTGTTCCAGTCGACAAGTCAGAATCTAGGGTTGAGTTTCTCATTCGTAAAATGCATTCTCTTCATTTGGACATGCTCAATCTGAATGAGGCGGAGGTTCGGCCGCTTGAACAAGACCGCCTCCAAATTAGGTGCGATCGACCTGAACCTGCTGGTGGTGTTCGATGCCATCATGCGGGACAGATCCGTGACGCGAGCGGGACAGCGGCTTAACCTCAGTCAGCCCGCCATGAGCCATGCGTTGACGCGGCTGCGCCACATGCTGAAGGACGACCTGTTCGTGCGCAGCCCGAACGGGATGGTGCCGACGCCGCGGGCCGAGCAGCTCGCCACGCCGATCAGATTTGCACTTGAGGGGCTGCAACAGTCGTTGGAACCGATGCAGTTCGAGCCGGCAAAGGCTGTGGCAACCTTCCGTATCGCGGTGGACAATTATGCGGCGATCGTTCTGGTCGCGCCGCTAGCCGTGCATATCGCCAAGATCGCTCCGGGGGTGACACTGGATTTTCGACCGAGCGGAACCCTAAACGTTCCCGAACTGCTTGATCGAAACGAACTGCAGTTGGCGATGGGTCCGCCCGGCGTCCAAGGCGAGCGATTTTCGGTCAGGCGGTTGCTGCAGGACCAGTTCGTCGTCGTCCACCGTAAGGGCCATCCGGCAGCGAGAGAACGGGACCTTCCGGCGGAAAAGCTGGCCAGCCTTCCCCAGCTGGAAATCTCGTCCGCCCAATTCGGCGCTGATTTTGTCGAGGCCGGCCCGGCGAGATCGAAGTCCGCCGCAAAACCGGCGGTACGTGCGCCGTTCCTGTCAGCCGCGCAGATTCTGGCGACCTCGGACCTGGTATCGGTGCTCCCGCTCAATGTCGCCTTGAGCATGACCAGGTCTCATCCCCTCGTCTTCCGTCGATTGTCGCGTTCGCCCAAACCGATCGAAGCCGCCATGATCTGGCTTCGACGTCTCGACAATCAGCCCGCGCACGCATGGCTGCGCGATCAGATCAGCCATGTGACCAACGACTTGCGCACCAAGTGAGCAGCGGCCGCCGGATCAGCGCGGCCTCGGCGAGGCGATCTTCCAGGGTTTTCGAAGAGGGATGGTCGGCGCGGCAGGGATTGGACAAAAACTCATCCCGCCCTAGACTACTTCCCGGCGCAAAATTAAGCGGCGTTGGTCCGGGTTGAGAATCGGCCTGTCTGCGGAAAGCTGCAAGGTCGGACGGACTGCGCTTGATTTGTTTGATTGC
>Ga0307479_10006966_pt1 | contig 10411 bp, 7 predicted proteins | sample atmos_gasesECM4C_FD_203743 | JGI IMG/M metagenome (GOLD analysis project Ga0307479, IMG submission 203743) | Hardwood forest soil microbial communities from Morgan-Monroe State Forest, Indiana, United States - atmos_gasesECM4C_515 | ecosystem: Environmental > Terrestrial > Soil > Temperate...
GTCGGGCGGCACGTACATGCTGAGGACGCCCTTTACGTCTTCCATGTAGTCCTGCATCTCCGCCTTTTTCTTCGCGATCACACGTTGCTTGACCCTCCCGCCACTGGGTTGTTGCGGGGGAGGACCGATCGGAGTCTTCTGAACCTGCCCATCGGGGCCGTACTGACATAGTTTTTCAGACGACGGCTTCGGATCTCCCTTCAGCGTGAGCTGAGTCGTTTCAGTCCATTGATACTGGTGCAGCCTCTGCTTGTTCTCCGCGGCAGCCTGCTTCACGGCTGCGAGCTTTTGCTGCAGTTCGCCATTCTGTGCCATCGATGGAAGAGCGACCGCGAGAACCACGGCGAGGATCGTGGTTAAGTGAGCAACGACAGAAACAGCGTTGCCGGCAAAGATCTTTTTACCGTGCATAATTCCAGCTCCGCAGCGCATGAAATCTCCTTGGAAAGGGTCCCAGCTCTCCATGTTGCTCCGGACGGTCAACCGACGGAATTGTCAAAACTAACAGTCTCATCCGGCCAGGCCTTCTAAAAAGACCAGCCGACACCCGAGCTGATCCCCAGCTCGTTCTTCTTTGCCGTCACTGGCGGACGGCTGTCGAAGTTGTCCCAAAGGGTGAAAGCCAGGTGGAAATTGTTTCTAAGCTTAATCGTAACTACGTTATTAGTCGTTATGCGGAAGCGTCCGGCGTCCGACAGGCCCGGGAAAGTGAGCAATTGAGAGTTGAACTCTCCGAAGTTGAAACGAACATAACTGTACTGCAAACCCACGACTGCCTCGGCACTCTGACCCGAGGGTTGACCGGCAGCGGTATCGAAGGACTCATGAATATAGTCAATGCCGGCCACCCAGGCGAGGCTACTGCTCGTCGTCCGCTTTAGGAACCTTCCATAACCAGCCGCAAGGGTGGCGCGAAGGTTCAAATCCTGCCGGCTACTATGAAGAAAATCGGAAAGGCCTAGAATGAACGAATTTCTGTTCAGAAACCTGGTGAGTGTCGTCTGCAAATCTTCGCGGTTTGTACTGGAAGCTCCCGATTGGCCGCTAAACGTGGAATCAAACGAGGTCGTCGCTTTCCATTTTGGCGTCTGATACGCAGCACTTGTGTCGACATCTAGTGATGATTGACTATTTCCGCTGGTAAAGCTGTAACCAAGATCGATGGCTCCTTGCAGCTCCCGCCAGAATGTAGGTTTTTTCGTATCCAGACTGAATATTTCCGCCGACGGGACCTCCTCTTCTTCAGTCGCTTCGCGAATTACAAAATCTTTCTTCTTCTCCTTATCAACGGTGTGCTTTTCGATCTTGCCTTCAAGTCTCCGGCCATCGTTTAACACAATTCTGTAAGTGGCGGTGCTCTCCACCGATCGCACTTGGTTCCAGTCCAGCCCGATATTGCCGGAAACGTAGTCGGTTTCGATATACAACAAACCGTTTTCCAGGCGCTTTACCTGCCCTGTGAAGTGGTCGCCATTGCTCATGATGACCACGTCTTTGCGTTTCGCTTGAGCGGGCGAACAAGAGCACGCCACGAAAAGCGCGAGAAGAAACACTCGCCGCACTCGGATAAACCACAAGATACGAGAGGTCATTTCTTGACTCCTGCCGTGAGACGATCTCTTCGTTGGACTGGCCTGCAAATGCGCTGTTACATCATCGCAAGCTGTTGTAGAGAGCCTTCGCTTGCGGATCCTCAGGCGACAATTGATACAACTGTTCGGCATAGATTCTCGCGGAGCGAATGTCTCCTTTGCCCTGTTCAAACGAAACCAAAGCTTGGAGCACCGAGCGGTCCGCGGGACGTCTCTTGTGGGCCTGCTCTAGAATCTTGATCGCCTGGTCGAGCTGGCCGCTGGATTGGAGCGCTACGGCATACACATAGCTATAACGCGCATTATTCGGCTCAAGTGTCGCGGCCTTGGCCAACAGGCTAAGTGCTTCCGGATACTGCTTCTGTCTTACCTTCAGAAGACCGAGCGCATGAATCGGCTCTGCCGCGTTAGGAGCAAGAGCGATGGCCTTCTCCAACCATTTCTGTCCTTCGTCGTCGCGCTGTTCGGCGCGATAGAGATCCGCAAGATTGACCATGGCCGGAACAAAACGTGGATCGAGCCGAAGCGCGGTATTCAATTCGCCTTCGGCGTCGGCAGTTCGATTCATCTGCACGTACAGCAACGCCAGATTTACATGGTTCTCCGGCCGCTCCGCGGTGGCGTTCTCTGAGGCGATGAGTTCGGATATCGCGTGGTCCAGGGCTTCTCGCTGTCCGTCTTGCAGAAGATTGGGCGGAGTTCCGGCGAGCAATCGCGCCGCTGCTATGCGAACGGAGCGTACGGGGTCGGTGAGCAGCGGCACCGCGAAACGAATGTGTTCTTCGGCAGCCAGAGGGTCCAGGGCTTGCACCGCTGCGCCCCGCACCAACGCATCTTGATCCGCGAGTCCTTTCTGTACAGCGGGAAGCGAAGCAGGAGACAAATACTGGGGGAGTAAGGTCAACGCTGTGGCCCGCGCAATGGCCGGCTCCGCCGAGTCCTCGATCAGCGATGCCAGATCTTTCTCCGCGACCACTAAGGCCCGACGGCCTGCGTCTAGCGCTTCCACGAATCGCGGTTCCTGACGGCGATTCGGACCATACCATTTCGCGACGGTGTCCGCCGCCCACCTCGCGGACTTGTCTTTGTGGCACTGGTTGCAGGCATTGGGAGTTCCGTAGGCGACGGAAAAATCAGGGCGTGGGACGCGAAAGCTGTGATCGCGCCGAACATCCACTACCATGTAGGTGCGCGTTGGCATGTGACAGTTCACGCAGATCACGCGTGTGCTACCTCGGGGGTGATGGTGATGCTCGGTGGTGTCGAACTTCGAGAAGAGGTGACACTTGCCGCACACGGCGTTCACGCTCACCGGAGGCAACTTTCCTGTATGCGCATCGTGACAATCGGAGCAGGTCACACCTTCGTTGTACATCTTGCTTTGCAGGAATGACCCGTACTCATAGTCTTCTTCCAGAATTTGCCCATCAGCGTAATAGATGCCTTCTTCGAGAAGGCTTGGAACGTAGGCGTCAAGAAATTGCTGTCCGGGAATGTAGTCAGCAGTGATCGGCCGGCGGCGGGAATGGCAAGGAGCGCACGTCTCAATCTCATTATGCGATCGCATCGCACCGCTCCAATGCGTCGTGGCATCGCCAGGCTTCGCCAGTTCCCAGCCGCCCCCGTGAGACCTCAAATCGACCGGCAAATCCGTGCCCGCATATTCCGGTTTTTCTTTCGGATGCGATCGCGCCCGTTCCACGTGATTTGACCCGGGCCCGTGGCAGGATTCGCACGAGACATTGATCTCCGACCACGTCGTCGCGTAGGTGTTCGAGGCTAGGTTGTAATTTCTGCGCAGGTTGGTCGAGTGGCAATCGGCACACATGTAGTTCCAGGTCTGATTGCGTCCTGTCCAGTGAATTGGGTCGGCGGGCGTTAATTTCTGACCAGGATATAGATGAAACCAGCGTTCGCCTCCCTGCTCTTTTGTTCGCGAATCCCAAGCGATTCCGAGGCTCTGCAGGCGGCCACCGGGAAAGGGGACGAGATATTGCTGTAGAGGAAAGAGGCCGAACGTATAGGGCAGCTGGTAATCCTGAAGCTGGCCGCCGGGCCCATCAGTGCGAACGTAATATTTTTCGTCTTTCTTATAAAAGCTCGAAGCTACTGAGTCATTTTTAAATTGCGCGTCGTTGAAGTTGCCCAGCACTGTCTTGTCATTCGACTTCTGCATCGCGAGCGCATGATGGGAATGGCTCCAATCTTCCGCTTCCTTCGCGTGACACCCGGCACAAGCTGCTTCGCCGACGTAAGTGGGCGTCGACACAGTTTGGGAATCGTGTAGCCTAAGGGAATGTTCTGAATTCCAGCGCCACAGGAATAAGCCAATCGCAATTGCTGCGGCAACTCCGATGAATAAGAGCCCTCGACGCGATGGAGGCTTCGGGCCTTCCTTCTCGTCCATCGCCATGTCGCTAGCTTGCCCCCTCCGCGCTCTCGCTGATCTCGTTCCTACGGTTGCTGTAATCTATTCCATTCTCGCTGGGACAGTGCAGGAATGTTGCGGTGGGCATCTTGTCACAGGGTGAAGAGATCCAGCCCCCGTTATGGGATTCTTGAGGAATTTCCGAGAGTCTGTTGCTATCTTCGCCTTCCGCCACCACCTCCTCCTCCCCAGCCACCACCGCCACCATGCCCCCAGCCGCCACTGGAGCGCTGCTCAGAATAGCGCTGACTCGATTGCTCGCCTCTGTCCCTGTTCTGCGCTTCCTGCTGCAATGCCTTGTGTCTCGCTGCTCGAGGGGTGGTAGGAGGAGGATGCAGAGGAAGACGAGGGATGCTGCCCGCCGCTAGATGAGTTCACGGAATTCCAGCTGCCGTTGCTACCGGCCTTTTGCCAGCCGCCGCCGGTGTTCTTGTAAACATTTCCGTCTGCGCTAGCATACATATTGCCGTTTGCCGCTTTACCCGCGCTGGCGGTATTTCCGTAGGCGCCACTCGCCCCTACTGCCTTTCCGCCAGAAGAAGTCTGAATCGATCCCGTCGTTCCCTGTGCCGTCGAGTAGTGTTGTGAGTAGGCGCTCTCACCATTCTTCGACACAGCTGCGGAACTTCCCCAGGAACTATATCCGTTGGAGCCTTGTTTGGTGGCGGCAGATGTACCTGTGTAAGGGTTGTAAGCTGTGCCAGCTCTCGCGCTGCCATAGGCATTAGAAGCCGACGCTGTGTGAGTCGAAGTCCCTGTGTAAGGATTGTACGATGCGCTTCGAGTTGCGGATCCTCCGTAAGCGCCGTAGGCGGTTTGCGAAACTCCGTATGCTCCAGTCGTCGTGTGGTATGTGGACGAATAGCCATAAGTCGTCGGGTAAGGGTGATAAACGGGATAGCCATAGGCCGGATGATAATAATATGGCGGGTAGTAGTAACCGGTTCCACCTGCGACCACCGCTCCCACCGCGGCACCGACTATGAAAGCTCCCATATAACCGGCGGTGTAACTCGACTGCACGGTTCCGTTTGACACCGACACTTGCGTGACGTAGGTGACGTTGTAAACCGGAGAGCTCGGCGGAATTGTGTAGATCACTTGCGGAACGGACGGAGCTGTTTGCCACGGCCCCTGGGGCGTGGAGGACATAAACCAGATTCCCTGCAGACAGAGGTAGTAGAGGTCGCCGACCTGAATCACCTTTTGCGCCGTGTTCGTCGCGTACGACATTGTGGTCCCTGAAATCGGAACGAACTGCGGCGCGCCGTCATAACTTACGTTCGCTTTCGACGCCGCCGCCGCTGCATTTACTGTGATCGACGTGGGGACCTGGGCAATCATCACCGCGTCCTTGGCTTCCTCCGTTCCAGGAACGGAAGAGAGAACCTGTCCGGCTGGACTGCCAGGAGGAATGTGAGCAAAGTCGGCCGGCAAATTTGAATTTGCAAAGGTCCAGGTTCCCTGCAGACTGCTCGCCGTGAACCATCGTCCCGCTGTCATATAGCAAAACTGGTTCTTGGTGAATAGACGAAGACATAGCTATCCGTGTTTGCGGCATAGACGAGCTGCGTTCCTTGAATGGGCGAATAAACCGGCTGTCCATCGAACAGTATGACGACTGAGGGTACGGTGCTGTAGAGGACTGCAGGAACGACAGAACCGGAACTCGGGGGCGGGGGTATGAAACTCTTCAGGCTTGCCCACTGCGGGTCATCAACGATTTTGTCCATCTCGTTTGAGAGCTTCGTTGCGGCCGACCATGGACCCTGCAAACTCTGTGACTCGAGCCACCGGTTTCCGACTAACAGGAAATAATTGCCTGCCTTATCGAGAAATAAGGGCCAATTCGTGTTGAAGACGTACTTCAATTTTGTGTGCGGGATTTCGGTCAGCCGGGGCTCTCCTTCGATCCCCAAGAGAATCGCCGGGTGATAACTGACGAAAATTTGCGGCGGGTCATTGTTCAATTGCACACCGGCTGGCTCTGTCTGTGGTTTTGGAACGCAGGCCGCCAAACGCTGCATGGAGATCCATACGGTCTGCGGAACGAATGTCCTCACCAATTGATCCATGCTCGCGGCATCGGTGGGGCTCAGGGATGGGAAATAGGTGTTCTTGATCTGCAGATTTGAGATCAAGACCATCTGGGTCTCTGAGTTCACGCTCGTCAGGCCATGGACAGTGACCGCTCCGACGATCTCCTTGCCGCCCGCCGGCGTGATCGTAATTGCCTCCCGCCAGTCGAGCTCTTGAAAATTGTTCCAATTGTCTACCTGGGGCTGATAGTAGACCAGCGTGCCCTGCGGTTTCGTGATCTGGCGCGGCCATCCGGGATCTTGGGCGAAGACTGGGCCCAGACAAGCGAAAAACAGTAGAGCAGTTGCAATTACGCTTTTCATTTTGACGTTCTCCAGAAACTACACTTCGAGACTCCATTCTCCGGGACTCAGAAAACCAGCAGCCCCTACTTGAGCGTGATCGTGGCGCCGAAGAGCACACCGGACGTAACTAGGTTTATGGTCGTTCCCCCGCTACGAAAGTCCGTCGCGAGATAGCGATAACCAACCTGCAGAACCACGGCCGGCTTTATGCGATAGCCCAAGACTCCCCCTATCTGATAATCGATTAGAGAACCGGTGTTCCAGCCACCGACGTCTCCGCCCATCGATACTGATATTTTAGGCGACAGATTTGCCAGGATTCGTCCGCCAACCAGAGGATCTACCCAATTCTCCGAGCCCGAGAAAGTCTGGGTGCTTGTTTCGGACGTAGATAGGCGCAGGTTTGCTCCGAAGTGCCAGTAGCGGAAGCCTGTGAGGGCATCGATCTTTATGATTTCCGAATCAACCAGGCGGTAACCAATTTTTGGAGTAAGGATAAACTCCTGCCCTTTGACATGAGCCGTTACAGCTTCATCGGTCAGTGGCAGGGCGTTGTTTGCACCGAGTCTGATCCACATCATGTCGACCGGAATAACGATTCGCTTGTAGCGGGTGTCAACGAGCCCCATCAATCCAAAACGAAAATGCGAGAGCAGGTCGCCCGGAGACTCATGGATGCTGGCATCGTGACCGCGAGCGCCGATTGTCCCGTGTACCCCTGGAAACCACAGATAGGGGCTCACCTCGAAATGCCAGTCGCTGGTGGGTTCACCCACTGGAGGAGCAGGAGTAGCCGGAGGTGCCGGCGTTGCTGTCTCAGCATCGAAGGCCGCCGGCAGGTCCGCTGTGAGTGGATCCGGTGTTGCACCTGGGCTCGGTGCGCTGCTCGAGACCAAGTGTTCATCAATAACAGAAGATGAGGATGGTGCGGATTGGGCAAGGCAAGGACTGGCCACGCCGAACAACAATATGGCGATCGAAAATATCACCACGATTCCAAACCTGCTGCTAAGGGTCATCGAAGGCTCCTTTACTGGCCGAAATGCTAGCGACATACCGCCTCGTCTCCCATTGTCAGTTCTGACAGTAAGGTCATTTCTCCACCAGGGAGAAGAAGAGATAGAGAGCAAGGCCCGCCGAATTCACTTGTTGGTTCGGGTGCTTGCCAGTGTTGTTGTCGTGCTCATAGTAGGTGTTGAATTCGACGTGCTTGCCCACCGGGAACAGGCAGCCGGCATAGAGAGAGGTGGTGCTCCACTTACCATACTGGCTCTCGTAGAAAGGCTCGGCAGCGATATACGGGATCAGGTGATAAGAGCGGATCCCAAGAGTTCGCTCCACGGTCAATTTGTTTCGGTAGCGCCATGTGAATTTTCCGCTTTTCCAGTCGAGATCGGCGCGGTTCCGGTCCGAAAGGCGGAATCCAGCCGCGATTGGGAAGTGCGACGTAGCAGCCAGGACCATACGTTGTTCGGGCGGAGCATCCGGCGCGGCGATGTAGCGGTACCCTGCTTCCACGACCAACGCTCTTGACTTCGCGTCATCGAGGTCAAAAGTCTTAACGCGCTTGAGTTTGACCAGCGGTTTCAAATAGAACTGAATGCTGGGACCTATCGTGAATTGTGTGGGGTCACCGCCGTCCCGATCGTTCTTCGCTTCTACATACACTCGGAGCTTGGAATTTAACTCCAGATGCGCGTCGATCTCCGGCAAGAACTGCGTCTCTTGCGATCGCGCAGGCAAGCAAAAGGCGAGAACCAGGAGGGCTGTCATCAAAGAGAGGCCGAAACCTCGCGACATCCATCGTCTCGTCTCTCGCCCCGCTTTCCCCGGCATCGCCTCGGTTGATCCTTGCGGCCCAGACCCCGAAGATCTGCGCGCGGTTCGCATTTACTGCTTCTGCTGATCCTCCTGCTGCATCTGCTTCAGTTTCTTCTCCAGCAGCACCTTTTGCTGCTCCCTGGTCAGTTTGGGAAACAGCAACACAAATTGCAGCCGCATACCCCAAGGCGAAACTCCCGCGGGATGCACAGCATTGCCATAGAACTGCGCTGTGATGTTCACCGGCTGGAATCCGAGCTTCATGATTCGTCCGACGCCGCCACCGAACGGCACCGTCCAGACGTTTCCGTCGTTCGCTCTCCAGTTCGCAGTAATAATAGGTGAGGTCGTGAGGTACCAACCCTTTTTCATGTTGTAGTTGACGAACCACTGCAACAGGAACTGGTTCACCGGAGGCTTATTCACTGTGCCGTCTGTATTGAAATTGGCATGGCCAGCCACAGACCAGACATTGTTCGCGAGGACTCCGACCGTCCAAGGCCCTGGCTGTACCAGTGCGACAACGGACGGCCCCATGCTGAGTTTCCCTTGACCGAGAAAAGTGGTGTTGGTCGCAGTAGGCAATACGAAAGTAGGCCCGATGCCCCAGATGATCTTGCTTTTCTTCGGCACCAGGAAAAACGTAGGGTTCATGTCTCCCAAGCCATAGACGCCAGTGGTTTGCACGGCGGGCGTGGGGGGCTGCACAGGAATGGGTTGGTAGACGATCGGCGTAATCCAGCGAACGATGAGGTTCCAGTTTTTCGATACACTCAACGGAATCACTGGCTGGATGTTCAAAACGTTCTGTGTGCGGCCGCCCGGCTGGTTGTTGAAGTTGAAGTTTTCCTGGATGGGAACGCTGATAAGGCTGGCCACTGGGTTCTGGGACTGCTTCCTAAGCTCCTCGGAATTCGCGGCTGCCTCCGGTGTGTCCTGCGTGGCGACCTCAGTTCCCGGCAAACCAACGGGCGTATCTTGCGCAAACAGCGGCACCGCCGCCGACAGCGCGAGGTGTGTGCCGATCACACAGGCAGCGATCAGGAGCTTTGTCAGAACGTTTTTCAAGAATTCTTCCCAGATGTGATGGGAGAGCGGCCCTTAGGGGCCGCCCTCCGTGATCGTTATGAGTTTTAGTTGCTGGGGCCTTTGGCAGCTGCTTCTGCCTGTTCCATTCTTCTCCCCATTTCCGCTTTGACAGCGTCAAGGTTGAAACTCGCGCCCCGCTGCATGGGCGGGTACTCGAGGAAGGTCTGGAGCTCTTTGCCTACCACCTGCTGGACGAATACGAAGCGCCAGAATTGGAACTTGAACCAATCGAAGTATTGCTGCCCTCCTTCTTTCGTCCCATCGTTGGGCCAGCCTGTGCGCTCGAACGGATCGAGACGCAGGTTGGTGATGTAAGGCACGTCCGGATGGGTCTTTTCACCCAGCCAGCCCTTGGGTTGGTCAATGAATCGGAATTTGTAATCGTCTATGCGCACCGCGCCGACCGTGCTTTCGCCGAGGTAGAAGATTTCGTGACGAACCGACGGACCTTGGCCTGTAATCGCGGCCATCTGGTTGTAGCCATCCAAATGGTTCTTGTAAGTCCGATCACCGATCGTTTTTCCCTTGAGCAACTCATCGGTAATGTTGGGATTGCCGGCCGCGGCGACGAACGTGGGGAGCCAGTCCAAGCCGGAGAAAATACCGTTCTGTACTGAGTCCGCCGGAACATGGCCCGGCCAGCGCAGGAGGCAGGGCACGCGGAACCCTCCTTCGAGAACGGTTCCCTTTGACTGCGCGAACGGGGTTTGGCCGCCATCCGGCCACGTGAAGACTTCTGTTCCGTTGTCGGTGGTGAATACGACGATGGTGTTCTCGTCCTCCCCGATGTCCTTCAGCTTCTTCATCACGAGGCCGACGTCGTCGTCCAGTTGCGCCATACCGGCTTCTTCTTCTGACCAGCCATTTTCGGAATTGCGCGTCGCTTCATACTTCGGCGAAAGGTGCGTGACGATGTGCATACGCGTCGGGTTGAGCCAGACGAAAAACGGTTTGTTGTCGCTCTTGGCTTTGTCGATGAACTTGAGTGAGAGATCGCGGATCTCGTCGTCCACGGTTTCCATGCGCTTCGGATAAAGCGTACCGGCATCCTCGATCTTTTGTTTGCCGACGGCACCCCAGCGTGGTTGGTCTGTCGG
>Ga0307479_10006967_pt1 | contig 10411 bp, 15 predicted proteins | sample atmos_gasesECM4C_FD_203743 | JGI IMG/M metagenome (GOLD analysis project Ga0307479, IMG submission 203743) | Hardwood forest soil microbial communities from Morgan-Monroe State Forest, Indiana, United States - atmos_gasesECM4C_515 | ecosystem: Environmental > Terrestrial > Soil > Temperate...
TCATCATCACGCTGACCGCGGGCACCGTGGTGCTGATGTGGCTCGGCGAGCTGATCACCGAATACGGTGTGGGCAACGGCGTCTCGCTGGTCATCTTCGCCGGCATCATCGGCCGCCTGCCCGGCTCGGTCTACAGCTACGGCACCAGCGGCAGCAGCCACGTCGCCCAGCTGCTCGGCATGACCGCCATCGCCGTTGCGGTCACGATGTTCATCATCTTCGTGCAGCAGGCGCAGCGAAAGGTCCCCGTGCAATCCGCGCAGCGAGTCATCAACCCGCGGGCGGGCACGGCGATACCTTCACGACGCAACTTCCTGCCCCTGCGCGTCAACGCCGCGGGCGTCATCCCGATCATCTTCGCCATCTCGATCATGACCTTCCCGACCATCTTCTCCAACTTCTTCCAGACGGCGGGAGGGGTGGTCGGCAACGCCGCCAACTGGATCCGGCTCAACTGGCAGCCCAACGGGCCGAGCCCGTTGACCAACGTCCTCTACAACGGCATCTACTTCCTGCTCATCCTCGGCTTCACCTACTTCTACACGGCGGTCGTCTTCGATCCCAACGACGTCGCCGACAACCTCAAGAAGTCGTCGACGTTCATCCCCGGCATCAGACCGGGGCGCAGCACCGCGGAGTACCTGCACAAGGTGATGAACCGGATCACACTGGCGGGCGCGCTGTTCCTGGCGCTGATCACCGTGGTGCTGCCGCTGGCCACCAGCTTCCTCACCGGCGTGTCGACGACGAGCCTGTATCTCGGCGGCACGGCGGTGCTGATCGTCGTCGGTGTCGCGCTGGACACCATGAAACAGATCGAGACCCAGCTGCTCATGCGGCAGTACAAGGGCTTCATCAAGTGAGGCGGCGGCGCCCATGCTGATCACCATCCTGTTCGGACCCCCGGGCAGCGGCAAGGGGACCCAGGCCGCGTACGTCACCAAGCGCTACGCCTTGCAGCACGTGTCCACCGGTGAGATGCTGCGCAAGGAGGCGGCCAGGGGGACGACGCTGGGCAACGAGGTGGCGCCGGTCATGGCCTCGGGCAACCTGGTTCCTGACGACCTCATCGTGCGAGTCATCGAGTCCCGCCTGCGCGACGCCGACACCCAGGGCGGCGTGCTCCTCGACGGCTTCCCCCGCACCGTCGCCCAGGCCGAGGCGCTCGACGCCATGCTGGCCCGCAGCGGCCGCAAGGTCGACCTCGTCCTCTACCTCGACGTCCCCGAGGACAAGCTGATCCAGCGCCTGCTCGGCCGCGCCGCCGCCGAGGGACGTGAGGACGACAACCTGGACACCATCCAGAACCGCCTGGAGGTCTACCACCGCGACACCGCGCCGGTGCTCGACCACTACCGCGCCCGGCGGGGCACCGCCATCGAGACCGTCGACGGCGACGCCCCGATCTTCGACGTGGCCAGCCGGGTTCGGGACACCATCGACCGGTACTACAGGGATGCCGCGTGATGACCTCGCACGTGTCCGCCTTCGGCGCTCTCCCATGAGCCAGTCCGCACCGTCCTTCCGACTCAAGAAGCCCGACGAGATCGAGAAGATGGCCCGCGCCGGGGTCATCCTCGGCGAGTGTCTGGAGCACCTCGCAGGCATGGTCCGCTCCGGGCTGACCACCCTCGACCTCGACCGCGAGGCCGACGCCTTCATCCGCGACCACGGCGCCATCCCCGGCTTCCTCGGCTACAACGACTTCCCCAACTCGCTGTGCGTGTCGGTCAACGACGAGGTGGTCCACGGCATCCCGGGTCCCCGGGTCATCGCCGACGGCGACCTGGTCTCCCTCGACTGCGGCCTGATCCTCGACGGCTGGTGGGCCGACTCCGGACTTTCCGTCGGGGTTGGCGAGATCTCCGCCGAGGCGCGCAAGCTCCTCGCCGTCACCGAGGAGGCGCTGCGCCGCGGCCTCGACGCCGCCCGTCCCGGCAACCAGATCGGCGACATCGGCCACGCCGTGCAGTCGTACGTCGAGGCCCAGGGCTTCGGCGTGGTGCGGCAGTACGTCGGCCACGGCATCGGGCGCAACATGCACGAGCCGCCCCAGGTGCCCAACTACGGGCGCGCCGCCACCGGCAACACCCTCAAGCCGGGCTACGTCCTGGCCATCGAGCCGATGGTCACGGCCGGGTCGCCCGAGGTGAAGATGCTCGCCGACCAGTGGACGGTGGTCACCGTCGACAAGCGGCTCTCCTGCTACTTCGAGCACACCGTGGCGGTCACCGAGGAGGGTCCGCGGGTGCTCACCCGGCGGCCCTCCGAGCTGGCCAAGGCGGCGTGACGGCGAGCGCCCTTGACTCCTGCAAACCTGTATACTGGCCGCTTGCGGCTGAAGGTCAGCCCATTCTGTCGCGCCCGATGAACGAGCGTGCCGAGCCCCTGGTGGGGCGGGTCATCGAACCCCTCCCCAACGCGCTCTACAGGGTGGAACTGGACAACGGCCACAAGGTCCTCGCCCACCCGGCAGGCAAGGCTCGCCTCCAGGCGGTCCGCATCCTCCCGGGGGACCGGGTTCAGGTGGAGCTCTCGGCCACCGATCCCGGCAGGGGACGCATTCTCCAGAAGCTCGCGTAGGGACGATCACGACACCATGAAGGTCAGGGCCTCGGTCAAGAAGATCTGCGATCGCTGCAAGATCATCAAGCGGCATGGGACGGTGCGCGTGATCTGCGAGAACCCCAAGCACAAGCAGCGTCAGGGCTAACAGGGACAGCAGAAGACAAGTGGCACGCATCGCCGGCGTCGACATCCCACGCGAGAAGCGCGTGGAGATCGCGCTCACCTACATCTTCGGCATCGGGCTGACCACCTCCCGCCGCATCTTGACGCTGGCGCAGATCAGCCCCGACATCCGCACCAAGGACCTCTCCGACGCCCAGGTCAACCGCCTGCGCGACATCATCAGCAAGCAGCTCCAGGGCCGCATCGAGGGCGACCTCCGCCGCCAGATCGCGCTGAACATCAAGCGCCTGATGGAGATCGGCACCTACCGCGGCCTGCGCCACCGCCGCAACCTCCCCGTGCGCGGCCAGCGCACCCGCACCAACGCCCGCACCCGCCGCGGCCCCAAGAAGACCGTCGGCGTCCGCCGCAAGAAGAAGTAGGAATCCCACCCACCCACCCTCAAGTTCGGGCCTGCGGCCCGAGTTTCTGCCCGCCGGCGTAGCCGCCGCGGGCTCCCGAAGCGAAGCGAGGAATCCGCCGGCGAAGCCGGCATAAGTGAGATCGATGGCCAAGAAGAAGAAAGTCGTCAGGACCCGGCGCCGCGAGCGCAAGAACATCGCGGTCGGCCACGCCCACATCCTGGCCACCTTCAACAACACCATCGTTTCGCTCACCGATCCCCAGGGAAACGTGATCGCATGGGGTTCGGCAGGCGCGCAGGGCTTCAAGGGCTCCCGCAAGTCGACGCCGTTCGCCGCCCAGGTGACGGCCGAGAACGCCGCCCGCCGCGCCATGGAACACGGCCTCAAGCAGGTCGAGATCTTCGTCAAGGGCCCCGGCGCCGGCCGCGAGGCGGCCATCCGCTCCCTCCAGGCCGCCGGCCTCGAAGTTTCTGCCATCACTGACATCACCCCGATCCCCCACAACGGCTGCCGCCCTCCCAAGCGGCGCCGGGTCTGAGAGTCGCAATGGCCAACTACAACGGTCCCGTCTGCCGCCTCTGCCGCCGCGAACAGCAGAAGCTGTTCCTCAAGGGCGAGAAGTGCGTGTCCAACTGCGTCTTCGACAAGCGCAACGGGGTCATCCCCGGCCAGCACGGCCTGGCCCGCCGCCGCAAGGTCAGTGACTACGGCCTGCAGCTGCGCGCCAAGCAGCGCGCCCGCCGTCTCTACGGGGTGATGGAGGAGCAGTTCCGCCACTACTTCGAGAAGGCCGAGCGCTCGCAGGGCGTCACCGGCACCGTGCTCCTGCAGCAGCTGGAGCGCCGCCTCGACAACGTCGTCTACCGGCTGGGCATGGCCGCGTCGCGCCGCGAGGCGCGCCAGCTCGTCTCCCACCGCCACTTCGCGGTCAACGGCCGCACCGTCAACGTCCCCTCGTACCAGGTGCGTCCCGGCGAGGTGGTCAGCGTCCGCGACGGCCACAAGGACAAGAAGCCCATCGAGAACGCGCTCGACCTGATCCAGGGTCGTCCCGTCCCCGACTGGCTGACCCTGGACGCCGACAAGAAGCAGGGCACCATCCTGCGCTACCCCGAGCGGCACGAGATGGACATGTTCATCGACGAGCAGCTCATCGTCGAGTACTACAGCCGGTAGGAATGCCGGTGTTGAATGCGGGTCGCGCGACGGCGCGAAGCGCACGGTTGACCCTTCTGTCGTCGCGGACGCGCGGCGAGCACGCGAGGCGCTACTGACCACATGGTCGACATGATCACCACCCCAACGGTCCGCGAGCTGGAGACGAACGCCGAGTACGGCAAGTTCGAGATCGAGCCGCTGGAGCCCGGATTCGGCGTGACGCTGGGCAACTCCCTGCGCCGCGTCCTGCTGTCGTCGCTGCCCGGCGCGGCGGTCACCTCGGTGTCCATCGAGGGCGTGTCCCACGAGTTCTCGGCGATCCCCCACGTCAAGGAGGACGTCACCGAGATCCTGCTCAACATCAAGGGCATCAACGTCGTCTCCCACGTCGACGAGCCGGTGCACATGACCCTCGACGTCCGCGGTCCCAAGACGGTCACCGCCGGTGACATCGAGACCAGCAGCGACGTCGAGATCCGCAACCCCGAGCTGCACATCTGCACGCTGGACTCGGCCCAGGCGCACCTGCGCATGGAGCTGACCGTCGAGCGCGGCAAGGGCTACGCCACCGCCGAGCGCAACAAGCGCGACGGGCAGCCGATCGGGGTCATCCCCATCGACGCCATCTTCACCCCGGTGCGCAAGGCCAACTTCTCGGTGGAGAAGACCCGCGTCGGCCAGGAGACGGAGTGGGACCGCCTGCTCGTCGAGGTCTGGACCGACGGCACCCTGGTCCCGGTCGAGGCTGTCAGCAAGGCGGCCGAGCTGTTCACCCGCCACCTCGAGCTCTTCGTCAGGTTCGGCGACAACCTGTCGGCGCCGCAGCAGCGCCAGCAGCGCGGCAACGACCTGCCCTCGCGGCTGGCCGACGTCCCGGTCGAGGAGCTCGACCTCAGCGTCCGCGCGCTGAACTGCCTCAAGGCCAACGACGTCACCAAGATCGGCCAGCTGGTCGCCATGCGCCAGGAGGAGCTGCTCTCCCTGCGCAACTTCGGCCAGAAGTCGCTGGACGAGATCCGCGAGAAGCTGGTCGAGCGCGGCTTCGTCACCCCCGAGGAGCTGGACGGCCTGTTCCAGCCCGGTCGCTAGGAGCCCGTTCGCAGATGCGTCACCGCAAGGCAGGCCGCAAGTTCGGTCGCCCCTCCGACCAGCGCGTCGCGCTGACCCGAGCGCAGGTGACCGCGCTGCTCAAGTACGGCCGCATCACCACGACCGAGGCCAAGGCCAAGGAGCTCCGTCGCTGGGTGGAGCGGGTGATCACCACGGCCAAGCCGGGTGACGTGCACGCCCACCGCCAGGTGGCGCTCTGGGTGAACGACCGCGAGGCCTCGGCGAAGCTGTTCTCGACGTACATGGATCGCTATCGCGACCGCCCCGGCGGCTACACGCGCGTCCTGCGCATGGGCCCGCGCCACGGCGACGGGGCGGAGATGGCGATCATCGAGCTCGTCGACTGACATGTTCCGGCTGACGTTGGAGTACGACGGAACGGCGTTCCACGGCTGGCAGCGCCAGCCCGGGGTGCGCACCGTCGAAGGTGTGCTGCGGGATGCGCTTTCGGCCCTTGGGCTGCAGGTTGAGCGCATCAGCGCCGCCGGTCGCACCGACGCCGGTGCGCATGCGCACGGACAGATCGTCGGACTCACGCTCTCCGAAGGGATTCCCGCCGAGTCCGCCGAGCGCCCGATGTGCTCTGAGCGCACGATGTCCCCTGAGCGCCCAAAAAATATCTCTTCTGAGCGCCTCCGCGGTGCACTGAACGCCGTGCTCCCGCCCGACGTCACGATCGCGGCAGCCGCAGAGGTCCCCGCCGGCTTCGACGCCCGCCGCGACGCCCTCACCCGCACCTACCGCTACCTGGTCCTCCAGCGCAGCACGCGCCCCGCCGTCGCCCGCCAGTACGCCTGGCAGGTCCGCGGCCCGCTCGACCTCGCTGCCATGCGTCGCGCCGCGCGTCTCCTGGTGGGGACGCATGACTTCGCGGCCTTCGGCACGTCGCCCCGCCCGGGCGGCACCACCACCCGCACGGTCCACACCGTCAGGGTGCGGCGGGTGGGCACCGCGATCCTCATCGACGTGAGCGCCGACGCCTTCCTCTACGGCATGATGCGCTCCTTCGCCGGAGCCCTCGTCTCCATCGGCGAAGGCCGCCTCACCCACGCCGAGCTGCACACCCTGATCACCCACCCGCCCGCGCAGCGCGCCAACCTCACCGTCGCCCCCGCCCACGGCCTCCACCAGTGGGCGGTCACCTACCCGGAGACCCGATGAACACCCAGCGCACCTACCAGCCCCGAGCGGGCGCCGTGCCCTCTCAGTGGTACCTGGTCGACGCGCGCGGCCAGACGCTGGGCCGGCTGGCCGTGAACATCGCCCGGCTCCTGCGCGGCAAGCACCGCCCGACCTTCACCCCGCACCTCAACACCGGCGACCACGTCGTGGTCATCAACGCGCGCGACATCGTGGTCACCGGCCGCAAGCGCTCGCTGAAGACCTACGACCGCTACTCGGGATATCCCGGTGGCCGCCGCGTCCGCACCTTCGACGAGGCGCAGGATCGCAACCCCGCCTTCCCGCTGCACCACGCCGTCCGCGGCATGCTGCAGCACAACACCCTGGGAGCCGACATGCTCAAGCGCCTCAAGATCTACGGCGGCGCCGAGCACAAGCACTCGGCCCAGCAGCCGCAGCCGATCCGCTTCGGCGAGCTCGGGGAGATCATCAATGGCTGAGGCCGCGTACTACTACGGCACCGGACGGCGCAAGACCTCGGTCGCCCGCGTCCGCCTCATCCCCGGTGACGGCGTCCTGCTCATCAACGGCAAGTCGCCGAGCGAGTACTTCGGTCGCCGCGACCTGGAGACCGTGGTCACCCAGCCGCTGCGCATCACCGAGACGATGGGCAAGTTCGTCGGCAGCGTGAAGGTCGAGGGCGGCGGCATCGCCGGCCAGGCCGGAGCCGTCTGCCACGGCATCGCCCGCGCCCTGGCCTCCGCCGACGGGGAGCTGCGTCCCGCGCTCAAGAAGGCCGGCCTCCTGACTCGCGACCCCCGCGAGAAGGAGCGCAAGAAGTACGGCTTGAAGCGCGCCCGCAAGGCCCCGCAGTACACCAAGCGCTGACGGAGGCCCACACCATCTCTGCGCGAGCGCGCCGGCGCGAGCGCATCCTGGGGTGCCCGGTCGACGTCCTCGACATGCCCGCGGCGGTCGACGCGATCCTGGGTTTCGTCCAGGCGCGGCCGCAGCCCCCTGCGCTCGTCGTCACCCTCAACCCCGAGATGGTCATGCACGCCCAGCGCGACCCGGAGTTCGGCGCGCTGCTCGAACGTGCGGCGCTGCTGGTTCCTGACGGCGTCGGCGTCGTCAACGCCCTGCGGCGCCGCGGCCACCCGGTGCAGCAGCGCGTCACCGGCATCGACCTGCTCCGCGCCTACGCCCCGCACGCCGCCCGCCTCGGCCACCGCATCGCCCTGTGCGGCGCCTCTCCCGGCGTCGCCGCCGCCGCCGCCGCGGAGCTCGCCCGCGAGTTCCCAACCCTGCAGGTGGTCGCCTCCGACTCCGGCGACCCCGGCCCCGACGTCGCCGCGCGGCTGGCCCAGTCCCGCCCCGACGTGGTCTGCGCCGCGTACGGGCACGGCGCCCAGGAACGCTTCCTCGCCGACCACCTCCCCGGCATCGGGGCCGCGGTCGGCATCGGCGTCGGCGGGGCGCTCGACGTGCTGGCCGGCCGGGTCCGTCGCGCCCCCGACCTGCTCCAGGCCGCCGGCTTCGAGTGGGCCTGGCGCCTCGCCCGCCAGCCCAGCCGCCTCCGCCGCCAGGCGGTCCTCCCCGTCTACTGGTGGCGCGAGCGCCGCGAGGTGAGGAGCGCCCGGTAGGATCACGCCCCGTGCTCAGCATCGTGGTCCCCGCCTACAACGAGTCGGGACGCCTCCCGGAGAGCCTGCGCCGCATGCGGGAACACTTCGACGCCGCGGGTGAGGAGTACGAGGTGATCGTCGTCGACGACGGCAGCAGCGACGACACGTACCGCTCCTCGGCCGGGCTGGCCGAGCAGTGGCCGCAGCTGACCGTCCTCCGCTTCGAGCGCAACCGCGGCAAGGGCGCGGCGGTGCGCGAGGGCATGCTCCACGCCGGCGGCGAGCATCGCCTCTTCAGCGACGCCGACCTCAGCACTCCACTGGAGGAGCTGCCCAAGCTGCGTGCTGCGCTGCAGGGAAGGACGCAGGTGGCCATCGCCTCCCGCGGCCTCGCCGCCTCGCAGATCGAGGTGCACCAGCAGAAGCGCCGCGAGCTGATGGGACGGACCTACAACAAGCTGCTCCAGCTGCTGGTGCTGCGCGGCATCCACGACTCGCAGTGCGGCTTCAAGGTGTTCACGGCCGAGTCGGCGGTCGCCTGCTTCCAGCCACTGAAGACGATGCGCTTCGGCTTCGACGCCGAGGTGCTGGTGCGCGCCCAGGCGCACGGCTGGAAGATCGCCGAGGTGCCGGTGCGCTGGCACCACGTCGAGGCCTCGCGCGTCAACTCGGTCCGTGACTCCTCGCGGATGCTCTGGGACCTGCTGCGGCTGCGCCTGCGCCGGCCGGGCTAACAGGAAGGCGCGCTGCGCGGATCGGGTGGCGTGTGCGCGGGACCCACGCCCGGGCCGCCGCCCTGGTGCATCACCACCGCGTCGCGCGCCACGTCGTGGCATTCGGTGGTCCAGCCGATCTCCAGGAAGGCCGTGGCCTCCTGCGACGCGGCGGGGACGATGGCGACGGTCATGGCGTCCGACTCCAGCTCGTTGCGCCAGTTGGGACGCACCAGGTGGATGTCGAGATAGCGCTCCATCCGATCGCTGCCGAAGATCGCCGACTCGCCGTAGATGTAGACGGTGCGCTGCGTCGGGAAGCGATAGGCGAGGTAGCCGCCCCATTCGTACAGCGAGTAGATGCGCTCACCCGGGTGGTGCGCCGCCACGTAGTCGGTCGCCGCGACGGGGAACGCCGACGCCTCGTCGGACGCGATCGCCGGCGCGCGCGAGATGGGCACGACGTGCGCGACGACAACGACGACGGCAACAGCAACGGCCATGAACAATGCGGGCAACGCGGGACGCGGCCGCGAGAACGCGGTGATGCGCGGGCGCGAAGACCACGACGTCCACGCCATCCAGCCGTAGCGCGCCAGCTGCGGCGCGGCGACGACCGCGAACAGCGCGACGTTGCGCTGCGCCTGCAACGACGCCGCCAGCGTGGTGATGCCGAGCACCACGTCGACGGGATCGGGACGGCGTCCCACCACCCACAGCACCACCAGCAGCACCGCCTCGACCTCGAAGAGCCGCAGCGCCGTCTCGTGGAAGTCGGGCGACATCCACTCGGTGATGCCGCTGGTCAGCGTGGGATTGGTGAACGTCGAGAGGATGTACGGGTAGAGGTGCACGCCGGCGGGATTGATCAGCGTCGCAACGACGCCCACCACGACCGCAAGGAGCAGCGGGCGCAGTCGCGCCAGCGGCTCAGCGCCCGGTTGCACCCGCCGCCATACCGCAACCGTCACCGCCACCAACAGCACCAGGCCAACTCCATACACGAAGCCCGCGTGCAGGTTCGCCCACACCAGGAGGAGCGGCGGCAGCACCCACACCACGCGTGTCGACCCCTCCCGCCAGCGGGCCAGGACCCACAGCACGATCGCCGCACCGAGCAGGGTGATCACCTGCCCGCGCACACCGAGGAACGTCCCCGCCACCAGTGCCGAGACCAGCAACCCCGCCGCCAGGAACGCGCCCGGCACCCTCGCCGTGCGCGGCACCGAACGCACCGCGACCACCAGCGCCGAGGTCGCCACCAGTCCCATCACCAGCATCGGCAGCCACGCGGTGGCGGCGAACATCCAGGACAGCGCGACCTCGTAGCCCCACTGCTGCCCCACCCACGCATTCGGCGCTCCCAGGAAGGTGAACGGCTCGTGCGAGGGGATGCCGTGGGCGCGGATCAGGTTGCCGACTGCGAGGTGCCACCACACGTCGGGGTCACGCAACGTCTGCACCGTGAGCGCAAGGGAGATGCCCGCCGCGCCGAGCAGCCACGCCCAGAGCATGCCGCGCTCCGACCGCGCCGGCGAAGCAGCAACAGCCGCCGCAGCAGCCTCCGCAGCCGGAGCAGGGGAGGGTG
>Ga0307479_10006968_pt1 | contig 10410 bp, 6 predicted proteins | sample atmos_gasesECM4C_FD_203743 | JGI IMG/M metagenome (GOLD analysis project Ga0307479, IMG submission 203743) | Hardwood forest soil microbial communities from Morgan-Monroe State Forest, Indiana, United States - atmos_gasesECM4C_515 | ecosystem: Environmental > Terrestrial > Soil > Temperate...
CGCGCATTTCTCGCAAACCTGCCGATAGTTGATGATTCCCGCTTCGGGAACATGCAGCGCTCCCGGCACCCTGACGTGCGGTTCGATTTCGCGAATCTCCTCCTGTTGGAGTTTTCGGACTTTCAGGCCGTTCGCCAGTCCCCACTCCAGCGATCCCTGCAGACGTCCGCGTTCGCCTTCGTCGCGGGCGACTACCAGCTTGCCGCACATCTCGTAGGTGATGCCATGTTCCCGGCAGAACTCAGTGAGCGACGTGTACGAAGCTCGCGCGAACCTCGCCTTAAAGCTGCCGGGCCGGTAGTAAATGCCGCTGTGGATGACTCCGCTGTTGTGTCCGGTCTGATGAAATGCCCAGCGCGACTCTTTTTCCAAGACGAGAATCTTGGCGTCCGGGAAGCGGCGGGTAATGGCGAGAGCCGACGACAGTCCAACAATGCCGCCCCCAATAATGGCGAAATCGTAATTCACGCGAATCGGCAGTCTAGCAGGCGGCCTCGCAGCATGAGGCACATAGAAAGCATGGAAAGTAAGTTCAGGCGAGACCAGTCTGCGGAAAAAGCAACGTGGAAACCGCTTTAGGGAAAGGTATCCTGGGCGAAGGGAAACTCGGAAGAAGCGAGCCTAAAATGGACGACGCCAGGGCTGATTGTCCCTGGCGTCTGTAGTTTTAGCCTTGTTCCTCGGGCCGGTTGATCGAAAACCGCAGCCGCCTTCCCCCAAAGCTGCTGCGCCTTTCTTGTCCTGCTAATAAGCAATTGGCCGCCCAAATCGCGTTTCACCCTAAGTCACTGATTTGCCTATATCGTCAGGCAGAGAGCCAACATGCTCTGAACCTAGGCAAGTTGCAAGTATCTGCATACTGTTTCCCTGGACTTCCCATGCAATGGCTCGGGCACATTACAGCTATTCCAGGGTGGCTTATCCTTCAAATTGTAGAGACGCACCATGGCTGCGTCTTTTCTCCAGGACGTTCATGCTCTAACAGAAGACACGGCAAGGCCGCATCACTACTGTCGATTGCGGATACATCAAACGAGGAACTGCACTAGTATTCGCTGCTTCACCGGTCGGAGGATCGCCGAAGTGCAATTAAAGGCCATAGCTTTTGATGTCGGCCACACTCTCGTCGATGAACGCATCGATGCGGCGAGCTTTGTGGAGCCGGTTCAGCTCATGCCTCACGTGCTGGACGTATTGCCGCAGATCGATTTGCCCATGGCCGCCTGGTCCAACACCGGGTCGGCGCGCGAGGCTGAAGTCCGCCGCCTATTGCGAGCGGCAGGGATCGAGCAGTTCTTCCAATGGGTGATTACGTCGATCGACGCCGGATCTCGCAAACCGAATCGGGAATTCTTCCGCTTCGCACTCGAGAATTGCGGATTCTCTCCCCACGACGTTCTGTTTGTCGGCAATCAGCTCAATACCGACATCTGCGGCGGATCGCAATGCGGAATCCGAACCGTTTGGATCTCAGGAGCGCCGCATCGCAGTCCCGATGAGACCATGACTCGCGCCGACATCATTCCCGATTTCGAAATCCCATCGCTGGCTGGGCTGCCGGGCTTGCTACAGACAATCCGCAGGAATGAACTCGCTAAGAGCAAAGATTGAGCAGCGGCATTCGTCGTTTCCGGATGATTTCCGGCTTGCCGGACCTAGGCGAGCAATTGAAAGCACCCAGGTAATCCATTGCCCAGGCCCGGAGGGCCGGAATCAGGATAGCCCAGCATGGAACCTGGATTATTCAGCAGGCAGATCATAGGAGCTGCGAAAAACTCTAAAATTCTGTCATCCTGAGCCCGCTTTTTGGACGAAGGATCTCCCGGAATATTTCGGACTTAATCGCACTGTCCTGGCTCTTCCACCAGTCTCGCAAAGGAGCCAAGATAGGGCATTTCCTACTGAGGCATCGCGGGAGATTCTTCGCGCAAAACCGGCGCTCAGAATGACACTTCTAAAGCTCCACGAGCCGGCTAGCGACCAGCGACCACGACAATACTGCGTTGTCCGAGACCCTCACTCCGCTCGCAGCGTCTCCGCGGGTTCGATGGTGGCGATGCGCATCGTCGGCACGAAGGCTGCCGCGAACGCTACTACAGTCAGGATCACCGGTACGGCAATCAGCGTCAGCGCATCGTGAGTGCTCACGCCATATACGAAGCTGCGTAATACCCTCACCGCGAAGAAGGCTAGAACAAATCCGGCAGCCAGCCCTTGCACCGTGGCGCTTACTCCTGATCTGCCAATCTCCACTATTGCGTCCTGGAGGCTCGCTCCCAGCGCCATTCGGATGCCGATTTCGCGGCGTCGCTGCACTACCAGACTTGCAATCAATCCGTAAACTCCGATGCCCGATAGCAACAGTCCCAATCCTGCCAGCGCGGAAAGCAAAAGCACTCCGAGTTGCTGCAGGCTCAGAGCGCTTCCCCGCAAATCGTCCATGGTGAACGTCGCCGAAAAGGGCAAGTCAGGAGCGGAGGACTTGAGCGCTTCGACCACTGCCCGGTTGACTCCCTCGCTATTGCCTGCGGAGCGAACGATCCAGCTTGGCTGAAACCAGACGTGCGCCAGACGATCGCCCCCGGAGGTTTGCTGATCGTAAGCCACATAAGCAGTGGGTTCGCTGCTTATCGGAGCTGCATCGGAAACGCCCGGCGTTTGCGCTACGTTGCCGGCGACCCCAACGATCTCGATGATCGTCTTGCCGGCCTTGAAGTGCCGTCCGACGGCATCTGCCGTACCAAAATAGGAGCGGGCGAAGGTTTCGTTCACCAGCGCGACCGGCTGACTGGTCGCATTGTCGGATTCGCGGATCGAGCGCCCGAAAAGCACCGGCAGCTCAAGCGTCTCGAAATAGCCGGGAGTGACGAAGATATAGTCCACCGGATCGCCCTTGCCGGTTTTCGGGCCATCCGCCATGGTCACATACTCGTTCAGACTGCGCTCATAAGGAACCGCCAGCCCCACTGCGGCCGACTTCACGCCGGGAATTCGGCGGATGGAAGCCAGGCTGGTGCCCAGCAGTTGATTGACGGAATCTGCGCTCCCATAACGGGCATCGTCGAGCGAAGCCTTGATCACCGACACGTTGCGCGGAGAGAATCCGGGCGGCAATGTTTGCAGATGGATGAGGGTGCGAATGAGCAATCCTGCAGCGACCAGCAGAACCAGAGTAAGGGCCATTTCGCTCGCGATCAATCCCTGCCGCAATCGCCGCGAATGCGAACCGGCGACCGACCGATCGCCGCCCACGGAAAGCGCCGCGCGCACGTCCACTCGCCTCCCCTGCAGCGCCGGAAGCACTCCAAACAAAACCGTCGTCAGCGCCATGCAGGCGACGGCAAACAGCAGGACGCGCCAATCGAGTTCCATCGGCCCAACCGGAAGATTGCGAATAGCGGCAGATTGGCTGGCAAAGCGGAACAGAAACACCGCCAGCGCAATTCCCAATCCGGTACCGAAAGCGGCCAGCACGAAGGCTTCCGTCCAGAATTGACGCAGCACGGCGGCTCGCGACGCGCCGAGGGCCAGACGTGTCGCGATCTCATGCCGGCGCGCGGCAACCCTGGCCAGGCTGATGCCGGCGAGATTCGCGCACGCGATCAGCAGCACGGATATCACCGCTCCTGTCAAAAATCAGAATCGGGAGGCGGGTGACCGCGCCGACCGTCGATTGCAACGGATTGGCGAACATCCAGGCGTGGCTCTTGGGATTCGATTTCGTGAACCCCTGGAAGATAGCGGGGCGCAGCCGAGAAAGTTCCGCATCCACTTGCTGCCAGGTCGCTCCAGGACGCAGGCGCACGTAAATGAAGTAATTCATTCCCTGTCCTTCACCCAGGCGCGAAGGGCGAAGCGGCGTCCAAAGATCTCCTGAAGCCGTTGCGTACGTGTGCGGCGGAAGCACGCCGACAACTGTGTATGGCTCGCCTTTGACCGTGATCGGTTTTCCGATTACATCTTTATCGCCATTAAGCGCTCGTTGCCAGAGGTCGTAGCTGAGGACAACGGCGTTGGGACCGTGTGGACGGTCTTCCTCCTCGGTAAATTCCCGGCCAACCAGCGGGCGCACGCCCAACACCTCGAAGTAATGAGCGGAGACTCGCGCGCCAGTTACAGATTCAATGTCGTTCCCAACCTTGAGATTGACGATAGTGTGCGGCGCGCCCGGAACATTCGGCGGCGAGGCGGCTGCGACAATCGCCGAGGGAACGTTGTCGCGAACCAACTCCCACATCTCGCCGTCGTGCAGGATGTTGAACAAGGAGTTGTTGTCGGGTGTGTTTTCCGGAAGTCCTACGAACCGATTGAGCAGTACGCCAAGTCGCTCGGGTTGAGGATAAGGAAAGCTGCGGATCAGGAAAGCGTTCGCGAGAGTAAAGACCGCCGTGTTCGCACCGATGCCAAGGGCGAGGGTCAGAATCGCTACGGCGGTGAACCCCGGAGACTTTATCAGTTGCCGGACGGCATACTTAAGCTCTTGCAAGAAGAGCATGATTCCCTCCCTGGTCGCGAAGATTCCCCTGGGGTAAATGCAATCGACTGGCCACATTAACTTGGGGGGAAGTGGCTGAAAGCAGGATAGAAAGGGCCACTCTGGTAATGGTCTGGCTGGCTATTCACACACGCCAGAGTTTCACTTCGGAATTGGCTGTCCGTTTGCGAACAGTCGCGCTTCCAGTGCCACACGGGCCGAAAGTCAGATTGCAGAGCGGGCTACATGGGAAAATAGTAGGTCCGTTAGGAGGTTCTCTATGTCTAACCCGAAAGTCCTGATCCTTACTGGTGATGCGGCGGAGTCACTTGAAGTGATGTATCCCTACCAGCGGCTGCGAGAAGAAGGATATGAGGTTCATATCGCGGCGCCCAGCAAAAAGAAACTTCGCTTCGTAGTGCATGACTTCGAACCCGGCTATGACACCTACACGGAAAAACCGGGCTACACCTGGAATGCCGATATTTCGTTTGCCGACGTCGATCCGGCAGAGTACGCGGCGCTGGTGGTGCCCGGCGGGCGGGCGCCGGAGTACATCCGCAACAACGTGCATTGCTTGCGCATTGTTGAACACTTCTTCGATCAGCAAAAGCCAGTCGCACAGCTTTGCCACGCACCGCTGGTGCTCGCCGCAGCCGGTGTGCTGAAAGGCAAGCGCACCGCCGCTTATCCGGCGCTTGAGCCGGACGTTAAGGCAGCCGGAGCACAGTTTGTCGATTCGGAAGCAGTGATCGACGGCTTCATGGTCTCGGGACGAGCATGGCCCGATCATCCGGCCTGGATGCGCGAGTTCATGCGCATCCTCAAGCAAAAAGCTCCTGTGCGACAAACCGAATTGGCGAAAGCTGGATAAGGAATCGCCAAAACGATGCACAAGGTTCATATTGGGACATCTGGCTGGGCGTATCCCACGTGGAAGCCCGATTTTTATCCGCCCAAGACGCCGTCGTCCAAATTTCTCGATTACTACGCTACGCAGCTCAATTGCGTGGAAGTGAACTACACCTATCGAGCGCGTCCGGCGGCGAGCACGCTGCAGAACTGGGCTGCGGCCACACCCGATGGATTTACATTTGTCGCGAAAGCGCATCAGCGCATCACGCATATCAAGCGTTTGAACGACGTGGAGCAGGATGTCGACGCATTTTTCGCCGCGCTTCAGCCACTTCTGCATGCGCGCAAACTGGGTCCGGTGCTCTTCCAGTTGCCGCCCAATCTCAAAGCCGACGCCGACCGCCTGTCAAAGTTCCTGAAGATCCTGCCGAAGGATGCGCCAGCCGCCATCGAATACCGCAATCCAAGTTGGTTCGACGAACAGACTTACTCGCTGATGCGTGAGCACAACGTTGCATTGTGCATAGCTGAGAGCGATGAGTTAGCCGTGCCGGAAGTTTTCACCGCCGACTTCGCCTACTATCGCCTGCGCAAATCCGACTACAGCGAGCAAGAGATCGAGGTAGTCGAGAAGCGTTTGCGGGCTGCGGCGCAGGATCGCGACGTTTATGCTTTCCTAAAGCATGAAGAAACGACCGAAGGTGCCATGAATGCGCGCAGATTGCTGCAGAAGCTGACGGCCGAGTAGATATTAAGAAACCAACACCCGGCGGAGGGCCGCCGGTTCCACGTTGCAAGACATCCAACTCCGACTGTTTGAGAGCATTCCTTTGCTCCTTTCATGTTCGCTGGTTTACTCAGCGGGAACACGATAGGCACTGCATTGACTCACGGACGACAATAGTCTTGTGTCGAACCAGCAGTCACTCGACGGGTTCCTATCTTACTTAAAGGTAGAGAAAGGCCTTTCACGACTCACTGTTGAGGCCTATCGCCGCGATCTGCTGCAGCTTGCCGAGTTTCTGGAACTCAGGAGTGTCACGCTGCTCAGCGCCAAACGTCTCGATCTTCTCGCATTCTTGGAACAACTCACGTCGAATCGCGTGGAGAGTCGCAGCCGCGCGCGAAAGCTTTCTGCCATTCGGCATTTCTACAAGTTCCTGCTGCTCGACAGGAAAAGCAAACACGATCCGACGTTGAATATCGAGAGTCCGCGCCAATGGAAGATCCTGCCGAAGTCGTTGGCGTTGAGCGAAATCGACGAAATGGTAGCGCGGGAGGGATCGAAGCCGCAGTCTCCGGCGCTTGGCGTGCGCAATCGAGCGCTGCTTGAGCTGCTCTACGCCAGTGGAATGCGAGTGTCGGAGATCGTGAATTTGCGATTAGAAGACCTTAATCTTTCGTCGTCGTGCGCGATTGTGCGCGGCAAGGGCGACAAAGAGCGCATCGTTCCCTTCGGAGTCTCGGCGCGCAAGGCTCTGGAAAGCTATCTCCGCGACTCGCGTCCGCGGCTCAGCAGAGTGCGGAGATCGCCGTTTGTCTTCATCGACAACAGTGGAACTGGACTCACGCGGGAGCGAGTCTGGCGTATTGTCCGCGAATCGAAGCCGGACAAGAAAGCCAGTCCGCACATGCTGCGCCACAGTTGTGCCACACACATGGTCGGGAACGGCGCCGATCTGCGTACGGTGCAAACCATTCTCGGCCACGCTGACATCGGCACGACCCAGATTTACACTCATGTTGCCCTCGATCGGCTCAAAAAGGTGCATGAAACGTTCCATCCGCGACGCGTTAAGCGCCTCATTTCTGCACAAAAGGAGCCCATTTGAGCCGCCAAAATGCCGCGGAAAGCCGCATAAAAGCGTTCCTAAACTACCTGATTGTGCAGCGAAATGCTTCAAAACACACGGTCACAGCGTACGAAAAAGACCTGCAGAAGTTCTGCGAATACGCGGGAAAGGGCCTCGATTGGCGCAGAATCGATCATCAAAAGGTGCGCGGATTCCTTTCAGAATTGATGGGAAACGGCCTTAGCAAGCCTTCAGTCGCCCGCGCTTTGGCGTCATTGCGCTCGTTTTACAAGTGGATGGGGCGCGAAGGTCTGGTCGAACAGAACCCGGCAGCGCTGGTATCGACGCCAAAGCTGCCAAAAATCCTGCCTCGTGTGCCCACGATGGAAGAAGTAAACGGCTTGCTGGATGGCGATCTGCCTGAACAAGCAGCTTTTCCGGCCCGTGATCGCGTGATTTTCGAGCTTCTATATGGCTGCGGACTGCGCAATTCTGAGCTGGTTGGCATTCAGCTCGACGATATCGGGTGGTCGAATGAAGTGATTCGCGTCCGCGGTAAAGGGAAAAAAGAGCGACTGTCACCTCTGGGCGATGCAGCGGCCGTCGCGATTCGCCAATATTTGCCTGAGCGGCAGCGCATTCTTGATGCGAAGCGGCGCTCATCGACAGCATTGCTGATCAACCTGCGTGGCGGATCGCTCACTACGCGCAGCGTAGGACGCATCGTGAAAGCCATTGCCGTGGCTCGCGGGCTGTCTCCGGACGTTCATCCGCACACGCTCAGGCACGCTTTCGGCGCGCATATGCTCGAAGAAGGCGCCGATTTGCGCGCGATCCAGGAGCTTCTCGGCCATGAGCGCCTCTCCACTACGCAGCGCTACACGCAGCTCACATCCAGCCACATCACGCGCGTCTATGACGCGACGCATCCTCGAGCTAAGTAGTCGCGCCAGCTTGTCACTCAGTGCCAAAGCAGGAAAACTTCAGACATCCCGCTTTTTTCCGGCTTAATTACTTACTTGCACTTGGCTCGATTTCCGGCGGCGCCATTTTCCGCGTTGTTGTCTGGATCGAGTGTCAATACATCTTCGGAATTTCCCTCAATGGCCTCCTTCGAGTACACCAACTGAAAGTACTGTCCTGCCGACCAGAAAGGAAGCAGATCGGAATAATGCCGGCTTCCCGGCTCTCCGCTTTGTCCGGGGGTGTTGATGGCCAGTGAGTTGTCCCAGTTGCTGAGATCGAGAATCTCGCGATAACTGGCTCCTGCGAGCTGCTGAAATCCGTTCTCGTCGCCTCCAGTTGCATTCACCGTATTGCCATCTCCGGGCCGCGCTATCGGACCAAGATCGAACAACGTTTTACTCTCCGGCGAGCTATCCAGTGCATGACGATACGTCATAGTGTGCATCGCTCCCCACGACCACAGCGCGGTATCTGTTCCCTGCTTTTGTTCCATTTCGTGGCCAGCATCGGCCAAGGTCGTAAGTAGAAGCTGTTGCTGCTCCTGCTGCGGCATCGACTTCAGATAGTCTAAGACCTGCTCGGTACCGAAAGATCGCGACAGTTCCGGCGCCGCTGGTCCGGCAATCCTTTGCAGAAGAGCGCTGTGGATGTGACGCAGCCATACTTCGTACAGCGCGCCTGGCACCGAAGGTGAAGCCAAGACGCGATCCCAATCTTTGAGCATGTTGAGAAACCTGGCTTCTGGACCATCGCTGTGACGCGGCAACATGCGGATGAGCAGATCGGCGGGAATGGAGTAAACGTCGTTCTGTAGGGCCTCAACATCCTGCACGCGAATCTTGCGTTGCTTTTCTGCGAATCCGCTCAGCACTTGCCGGATGCGATCGATGCGGTATGCCGACCATGAAAATCCAACTCTGTATTTGTAGTCGCCGGGAATCGTGCGGTTATTCGCGGTAGCGATCCAGCCCTCCGCGGGATTGAAGCTGCGCGGCAGTTCGTTAAGCGGTACGAAACCAGACCACTCATACTTGCTATCAGCTCCCGGAACGGGAAGCAGTCCGGTCCAGCTACGAATGGGCGTGAGTCCGGCAGATTGCTCGCCGATATTGCCGTCGATATCGGCATAGACAAGATTCTCCGGGGGCAGCTTCCAGCGCTCCAGCGCGGCCAGAAATTCGTTCCAGTTCTGCGCACGGTCCACCGCGAGCGATGCGAGGTAGCCTGCTGTTCCGGATTCGGCGCCGACCCAATGCAAAACCAGGGCACGATGATGCGCCACGTCCTCCCACAATACCGGACCATGCGCCGTGAACTTCAACATCTCGGTCTGCGGCGGAGCGCCCTTAATCTTGATCGTAGTGTTCTCGACGCGCATTGGCTGCCATTTTCCGTTGTGCTTGTATTCATTCGGATTGGCCGGATTCAGCTCCTCCAGGTACAAGTCCTGCTGATCGACGGGGAAGATGGTGAACCCCCACGCGATGCGTTCGTTGTGACCAGCGGCCACTCCCGGCAGCGCCGGTTCGCCGGCTCCGATTACATTCCATCCAGGAGCGTACAGATGAACGATGTAGCGCAAGGACGGCACCGCGATTACGCGATGTGGATCGTTAGCCAGAATCGGCTTGCCCGTCTCAGTCAGCTTGCCGGAGATTGTCCAGTTATTGCTGCCAACGGAATTCGTTGGCGAAGGAAACTCAATGCGATTGTCGCTCCCAACCAGTTGTCGCAATAACTGTGGCGACAATCCCGAATAGTCCATGCCTGCTTCGGGATCAAGCTTCACCGGAGGATCAGGATCAAGAAGCTGTTGAGCCTTGTCTGCGCCCAATTTGGTCAGCACCATTGCGTTGGTCAGTTCGGCGCGCGCATTGCCCGTCATCGAATATGCGGCCATGCGTGAAAGGCAATCTTCCGGCTTCCAGGGCTCCGGCTTGAAACCTGCAATCTGGAACTCAACGGGCACTTCCGACCCAGCCGACGCGCTCACATAACGGATGTACGCATTGATGCCATCGGTGAAGGCGGTAAGAATCGGGAGCGTGTCAGGCGCATAGCTCGCGAATTCTGCCTGCATGTCGCCGCGATATCTCAGCAACCGCGCGTAACGATCGCGCTCGACCGCAGACTTGCCCAGAACTTCCGCCAACCTTCCTTGCCCCGAGCGCTTCCACATCTCCATCTGAAAAAGACGGTCCTCCGCGGCTACGAAACCTTGCGCGAAGAACAAATCGTGCTGGTTTTCCGCATGGATGTGGGGAACGCCCCAGTTGTCGCGGAAGACCTTCACCGTTTGGTTCAGACCGTGGATCTTCAGCT
>Ga0307479_10006969_pt1 | contig 10409 bp, 8 predicted proteins | sample atmos_gasesECM4C_FD_203743 | JGI IMG/M metagenome (GOLD analysis project Ga0307479, IMG submission 203743) | Hardwood forest soil microbial communities from Morgan-Monroe State Forest, Indiana, United States - atmos_gasesECM4C_515 | ecosystem: Environmental > Terrestrial > Soil > Temperate...
TGCGGCAAAAAGATAGCAGCGCTCTTGTGCGAGCATAGCAGGAAAGGAATTGCATTCGAGTAATACTGGGGGATGACTTTTCGGTGTCCTGGCACCATCAGAGAGCAATCAGCAATCGCGTGATGATTGATCGCATAGATACAATGCTACAGACACCAACACTTGACCAGGGCGAGTTGCTATACGAGGGCCAATTGGGAGTCGATATCACTGTGCCTGTCCCGCGAATGTAACAACACTGTCTGCGGGAATAGTGTAGCTAAAGGCTCCCCCGCTAACTATCACGTCCGCTTGCTGAGCCAAGGATTGGGTGGCATCGGTAATCCATGGGGTAACGGAAGTAGCGTTAAATCCATTAAGCGCAAACGTGTTCGATTTGCTTGATCCAGTGTTCACAACCACGACGGCGAATCGCCCGGAAGTGGAGTCTTTGAACGCTGTAATGCTCATGCCACTTGTATCGGTGACGTCGATCCGGAACCAGCCGGGTCGCACAAACTTGGACCATTGACCTGTCACATACGCCCGCGAAGGGATATTCCCATTGACGTCCGTGAGCGCCGAATTATCCGTTCCTCCCCCTTGGAGCGGCATATCGGATAGCCACCACCAAACAAAAGCGTTCACCTTCGCCACTGCCAGATATTTATGAATTATTGCCGCCCATCCCAGCGCCTCCGTCATAGACCCGTCGTAAGAACCTGTCTGGCTGCTGACCTCCGTCTGCCACAAATGCTTGCCATACGTGGTGATGGCGACGGGTGTGGCTGGACCACAATAGCCGTGCTGCGCCATGATGCCCACATCCGGCGCCACCGATGAATCGTTCATCGCCGTCGCAGCAAAACTGTCGTACGAGGTTGACCAGCAATCGTTCTCTGGAAACAGGATCTGCGTACTGGAAACTCCCGCCGTCCCCAAGGCTGAATACAGATACGGAATAAAGTCGTGGAACTGCTGCGCCGTCCACCTTGCGGATGGATACGTCTGTGAAACTTCCGGTTCGTTCTGTGGGCTGATGGCATACAACGGCACGCCTTTCGTCTTCAAGAGGCTGGCGTAACTGGCTAGAAGCGTACCAAATGAACTGTAGTTACTCGTATCACCGATAAAATTGCCACCGCTTCCCCACGACCCGTTGCTTTTCATCGAAGCCGGCGGACTCCAAGAAGATGCAATAAAGGTTGCCACACCACGTGCTTGTGCCTGCTGAATTATCTGTAGCTCGCCATTCAGGATCGTGGCTCCGCTCGACGCAACGCAGTCTCCTGCACCAAAGTAGGTAGTGCAGGTTGCCGTGTCAGGAATGACTTGTGACCGCACAATGGACAAACCAATTCCCGTGTCCGTCCGAAAAAAGAAATCCGCCAAGCTCGTCGTCAGCGGCCCAGTAGCAAACGCAGCAGCCACACCAAACCCATCGATACGCTGTTGCACAGAGTTCCAGTTGATCGTCGTCTGACCAGTTATCACCGTGAAGCTCAAACCATTGCTCGCCCGGCCGCCCACCGTCACTACCACGCTGCCCGTCACCGCTCCCGCCGGAACCGGCGCCACGATGCTCGTCCCACTCCAACTCGTCGGTGTGGCCTTCACTCCCCCGAACATGACCGTGCTCGTTCCCTGCGTTGCTCCAAAGTTCGCTCCGGTGATCGTCACCGCTGTCCCCACCGCTCCCGAACTCGGACTCATGCTCGTGATGCTCGGAGCGGGCGGGGTCACCGTGAAGCTCAAACCGTTGCTCGCCCGGCCGCCCACCGTCACTACCACGCTGCCCGTCACCGTTCCCGCCGGAACCGGCGCCACGATGCTCGTCCCACTCCAACTCGTCGGTGTGGCCTTCACTCCCCCGAACATGACCGTGCTCGTTCCCTGCGTTGCTCCAAAGTTCGCTCCGGTGATCGTCACCGCTGTCCCCACCGCTCCCGAACTCGGACTCATGCTCGTGATGCTCGGAGCGGGCGGGGTCACCGTGAAGCTCAAACCGTTGCTCGCTGTAGCTGCGGCATCGCCAGATACAAGAAGCCCGAAGCTGGGGACGGCAACTCCTCCCGTCAGGAAGGCGAGCAAACAAAAAACACTGGCAATCCTGGCCTTGAAACGCGGCGACGCTTGTGCAATCCGTTCCATCATTACATCTGTTCTCCTTGTGCGATTGATTGAATCAACCGTTCATGCCAATCAGATCGGTTCCCGATTGCGGTGCAGCTGAACCGCAGCCGCGAACAATGCCGCGGCGACTCCCAGCCCGACCCACAGCCCCTCTCTGCTATGCGGTCGCTTGGGCAAAGAGGCGGGTATGGTCTCACGGAGTCAGACGATAGCACTGTGCGATATGGAACAGGAAAGCGGCCAGGAACTTAGTCCCGATTAACGAGTTCACCGGACATCTCTAACAATGTCGGCTCTGTCAAACACTTTTTGAGCAGACCCCTCCAATCACTTAAAAGAGTTTTTCTTACGCTTCTTTAGTTGTCTTTGTTCTCGGCTTTGACTACTACGGCTCGTTCGTAATCTAGTGGTCGGCTTCAGTCCGACCCATACATCTCTTCGATCAAAACTTCGACCATGATTATTTCTTCGAACTCCCTCTCGCGAGGGAGCGGGATGCCCCATCAAGTGGACAGCGCTTTCCTGCGCGCGCCATGTCCGGTGCCGAGCTGTCCCGCGTGCGAACCGAATTCCGGCTCCGTCCTCCCGAGCCTATCAACCAAAGCCTACTCGAGTCTAGGGGGCCGACATTGTTATGCAATCAAGTGATTTCCTGGGACGAAACCAAACGATTTTGGCCCGACCACGCGGGGAGTGGCGTGTGCTAAATCTTTGCTGACCAGTCACCCACCCGTGTGAGGAACTCCAGACCGATAGCAAATCTGGTGCTTGAAAAGGACCGCCAATAGACCACTCGTGCCCGGGCCCGAAGGTCGCTGTGCAGAGATTTGAGCAACAGGCGACTTCCCGGTTGCCAAACGCGCAGCGTGGCGACGCGGGCGCCGCGAGAGCTGATGTTTTACGTCGAAGCAAATTCGGTGACCCACGATTGGTCGACGCCGGTGAGCAGCACCGGTTCGGTCACCGGATTCCGCTCTTCCATCCGGTTGGCTACCGTAGGCATGACCCGTCTTTTCCTTGGGCTGAGCTTTGAGGTTGATCCGCCAACGATTTAAGTCCTAGTGGTACTGGACGTCAATCAGGTGTTTACCTGAATTGCTCCCCGGTCCTTGACGCCTCTCGCGGTTTAGCGCTATGTGTTTAGGCCCTCGGCGGAAAACATCTCTGATTGCTGACGGGCCTGGTGCGAAAGTGAAGCCTTCCGGCTCAGTTGTCCGGTAATCCGTGAATAACGTGATCGGCGTTGTCAAGTTTATTGCGAGAGACACCCGTAGTTTGTGAGCCAGGAGTGAGCTTCGTCCTACTCAGGATTCTCTTGCGGCTGCCGACCAAGGTTCGTCTCCTTGAATCCTACGGGGTATTGCTATTGCTTCCACCAACCATGTATTCGATCTTCAACTGCCGACCATGATTCCTTCTCCGAACTCCCCTTTCTATTGCAAAGGGAGGCAGGGCGCTCAATCAACTTAGCGATGGACTTTCCTCCACCATCGGATTGCTCGGGCTACCCTGCATGCGAGCCGGCGGCACCGACTGAGCTGCTTCGCGCAGCCTCCAGTACAGTCGCACCGCCAACTTTCGTGCGATGGCCACTTTGGCCACCCCACTGTGGCCGCGACGGAACTTTAACTGCTGATAGTACCGCCGCAATTCCGGATCGAATTTCGAAGCTGTCTGGGCGGCCTCGACAAACAAGTGACGCATCATCGAGCTGCCTTGCTTGCTGATCGAACCCAATCGTTGCTTGCCCCGCTACTTTCTTCACTGGGATTCAGACCTAGGTAACTGACCACTTGCTTGCTCCTGTGAAAACGACTGACCGGTCCAATGGTCAAGACAAACGCCAGGGCGGTCACCGGCCCCACTGCTGGTTCCTTCATTAAGTGGAGAGCGGCGGCACGGCATTCTGCTTCCTTCTCGTCCGCCAGGTCTAGATCATCGATCCAAGGGTTTAACTGGTTGAGCAGTTGGAGTAGTTCTTGTCGGCGGCGGCTGGCCCAGGGATCCAGCGCCAACGCTTCCAGTTCTCTGCGCCCCACCCGGCTCCACAGTTTCCTTTTCCGGCAAAGACCCTGACTGATCGCCAGGCCGTGGAGCTGATTCATCACCGAGGTTCGGAAGCGAACCAACTTGTGTCGATGTCGCAGCATCTGGCTGACATCTCGTTCGGCTGGCGAGGGAGTCCAGATCTGCGGGAAACGATTGGTGAGGAGCAAATCCTGTAGGTGCAGAGCATCCCGCGAGTCGGTCTTCTGCTTGCGCACTCTCGCCGCACGGATCTCCGCTGCGTCTCCGATCCAAAGTTCGTGGTGATAGCGACGGAGCATTCTCTCGAACCACGGCGCGTGGATGGTCGCTTCCATACCCACCCGAGCGGGACTGGGAAGTGTGGCGTAAAACTTCTCCTCCTCACCGTTCTCATGTTCCAACCGGCGCTCGATGATCTCGCCCGTGGTGGGATCCAGCATTGCAATTTGCTGAAAGCGAGTGTGAAAATCACAGCCTATGATAATCATCGCTCGGCTCCTTTCCTCCGAGCCTTGGTCGACTAACGGCTACCAAGTCTACTCGGTCGAGGGGAGCCGACCACGTTATCCAATCAACTAACCAGGCAGGTTGAATTTGTTGGGGAAAAATCCAAAATGCGCCACAGGGGGAAACCTACGCTCTGACATGCAAATAGCTCTACTTCATGTGACAGTTCGACAAAAATGGCAATGCGGAGGTTGCGACTCCGCCGCACCGTTGCACTACCTGATGCTGGATGGCATCATTTCCAAAGACATGGAAGTGGGCGGCACGGTTGCGAACTGACTTTACTTTCTTACTGGTTGACATTACGTAACGTGCCGAGTAGGTTTTCACACGTAGTAAGCAGGACGCCCCGGCGGTTGCCCAAGGGTCCGGATTTTTCCCTTTGCGGCGTGATTTGCTGACCGCGTAGACCTCGAACAATTCAGCCGCAAATTTCCGAGGAGGCAACATGAAGCCCAGCATCTTTACGTTGTTTGCCGCGATGACCTTGTTTGCCGCGCTTGGAATTATGGCCCAAACCCTAAAATCAAATACCGAAAACCAGATCATCACCTTTGACGCGGGTCCTCTGGAAAACCATGCTACAAGCATAAATCCGAGTGGCGAGATCACGGGATGGTACGCTGACGCGAGCAGAGCGCACGCGCACGGCTTCTTGCGCGCGGCCGATGGCAAGATTACTACGTTGGACGTGGGATCCACGGGCACCACTGCTACAAGCATCAACCCGAGTGGCGAGGTCACGGGCTGGTTTGGTGACGCAAATGGATTGCACGGCTTCTTGCGCGCGGCCGATGGCAAGATTACTACGTTGGACGTGGGATCCACGGGCACCACTGCTACAAGCATCAACCCGAGTGGCGAGGTCACGGGCTGGTACTTTGACGCGAACTTCTTGGTTCACAGTTTCCTGCGCGCTCCCGACGGAACCATCACTACCTTCGACGTGGCGCCCCCCAACTACACTGTTCCTGTCAGCATCAACCCGAGAGGCGATGTGACGGGGTCGTCTACTGGGGGGTTCACGTATCAGGGCTTCGTGCGCACCGCCGACGGTATCATTACTACGTTCGACGCTCTGGGCCCGGCTACTGCTACCTTCACAAGCACAATTCCTGAGAGCATCAACCCGGACGGAGTGATCGTCGGGGTCTACTTTGATGTGAGGAGTGTGCAGCCCGTCGATCACGGCTTCGTGCGTGCGGCCGATGGCACAATCACGACGTTCGACGGTCCCGGCGCGGGCACCGCTCCCGGAACAGTTACCATTCCAATGAGCATTAACCCGGAGGGCGAGGTCACGGGATGGTACGCTGACGTGATCACAACGCACGGCTTCGTGCGCGCGGCCGATGGCAAGATTACTACGTTGGACGTGGGATCCACGGGCACCACTGCTACAAGCATCAACCCGAGTGGCGAGGTCACGGGCTGGTTTGGTGACGCAAATGGATTGCACGGCTTCGTGCGCTCTACCGACGGTACCATCGCTAAGTTCGATGCGGGCCCAAATGGTACTTTTCCCGTAAGCATCAACCCGAGTGGCGAGGTCACGGGCTGGTACTTTGACGCGAACTTCTTGGTTCATAGTTTCCTGCGGGAACACTGATCATCGCGCGGGTTCGAAGAACGAATTGGATGGCGAGGACAGTGAAGATTCCGAGCACCCGGAGTAGACGCGAGGTGGAACGGCGACCCTAGTCTGCTACCCACTTCGTCGGACAAACATTTCAGTGGCATCCTTCGACGGCACGGGTTCACCCCTGATGGGCTAGGAATGCTGCCGAACTTCTACGGGGTCCATAAGAACAAATAGCCAGCACGGAAGTTCTTTCACAGCACGTTGCCTCGAGTTACATGCTATCCTTCTTTAGGAATCCTGCGATGTGCGGCAACCCCGCTACTGTTCTTATCTGTGAGGAGGTAGCAATCCCCATCAATCCGGTTCTTGGTAGGTTCGTAGCCCTTTTTGAGCGGTTCTCCTCATAGTTCGCAGTGGCATGGCCCCGATTTCAATGTCGAAAGCGCAGTTTCCGATCATTCGACGCAACATAAAAGGGTGCCCCTTTTGGAGTAGGATTTGAGCGTTCGGCTCGAACTCCTCCAGAAATGAGCCCCCTGTATATGGATAGCGTGAAGCATTCCGGGATGGATCTTCGCAAGGAAGCGATCTCCATCCCCGCGCCGAACCTACATGGATTCCAAACACTGATGAACCCTGGTTAACGGTAAGAGACGCCATGACCGGCAGGGATAAGAAATAAGGGTTAGGCTTTTCTTCACGTCCCGCCCAAGATGTGCTTCTTGACTTTGACCTGGTCAAGATATTCGCGGTGTGCTTCGAGAAACCAGGGCCTAGCCGCTACCACAGATTTCATTTCTTGGCAGATGGAACACAGCACACTATCCGTGCGAACATAAGTTAGGTGTCCGACCAGAACAGTCTTGTTGTTTTGCTCTATCAACCGCACCCCGACTGGCATTTTGCCTATTTCCGGCCATCCACATTGCAGACAGTGCATACAATATCTCCCACGACGGCTCCTCGTTCTCGAGGGTAGCGTCAGCCGCTTTTCATGGCTCCTTTATGCCGGAGCTGAGCGGATCCCTGAATAGAGCGCCGGATGGGATTCTGTTCCCGTTGGTACCCCTAAATTTCTGGTCCTTTTGGTTGGGACGGGGGTAGTACTCGTATGGCCGCTGCGGCTAAGCGGTCACACCCGCGTGCTTTAACTCCCGATTAACGCGGTGGTCTCAATAGGTCGACGCAACACTCAGGTCGAACCCGACTTGGATTGAAAACAAAAGCTAAATCGCTCGCTAGGGTTAGATCAGCCGGAACACTACCCTGGCTAGGTTTTGACCGAGCACAGCCAAGCAGATCGCTTCTCCCGGGGAAGCATTGTCGAATCAAAGCATTTGGATGGTGTTGCATCGACCGTCTGAGCCGGCAGGACTTATCGCGACTTAGCCCCCAGGAAGTCTGCAGGCTATCTTCCGCGAATGATCCGGGTTACTTGTGATAACGCGAGTGGGTGTTGAAAAACTCGGTTTTTCTGAAAAAAGTCGACAATCGGGTAATAGAAAATGTCCAGGAGACTGGGAAAATCGTTTGTAGAGCTTCCTGAGGCGGAGCAATTTCTGCGAAATCGTGGTGAGCGAGTTTTTCAACAGCCACGCGATTTATCAACACTTATTCGGGCTGGAACCCTGGAGGGCTGCCCAGCTGTTGATTTTTCAACTGCCTAGCCTCGCACCTCACAGGCTGACGGTCCACGTTGTAGTAATCTAAATTAAGCCGATTCCGACATTTCCATTGGAATGGATTTTTCTCATGTTTGCATTCCCGCGTTCTTTCGTTCCGCTCCTATTTATCAGATGGTGAACCTATGAGGAAAAGTTAAAAAGAACGGCACCAATCGGTGGTATTCGTAGCATGAGCGGGACGACTCATGAATTGCCAGTAATCGGATCAACTCATCACAGGAACTTCCTGATCAGTTTTCAGAGGCCAGAGATATGAATCCGTTTGACGGCGGGATACTGACGTTTTTGAACGGCTTCGCACGCCATTCCTGGACGTTTGACACGTTCATGTCGATGCTCTCAGAGAACGACTTTCTGAAAGGCGGAGTGATCACGGCCTTGCTCTGGTGGGTATGGTTCCGGAAGGGCGAGGGGGAAGAGAAACGCCGTGAATTCGTGCTTTCCGGAATCTTCTCTTGCCTTCTGGCGATTGTTGCCGCGCGAATCCTTGCACTGACGTTGCCATTCCGCGAGAGACCTTTGCGCAATCCCGCGCTTCACCTTTCCATCCCGTACGGCGTGAACGAAAACTTGCTGATCCACTGGAGTTCATTTCCGAGCGATCATGCCGTGCTCTTCTTCGCGCTGGCGACAAGCATCTACTTCGCTTCGCGTCAGGTCGGACTTTTGGCGTATTTTCACGTTCTCATCGTCATTTGCCTCCCGCGTCTATATCTGGGCATTCACTATCCGAGCGACATTCTGGGCGGGGCTCTTCTGGGAATTGGCATCGCCTGTCTCACCAGGATTACGGCGATAAGGGATTCGATCGCGCAACCCGGGATGCGCTGGGAGGAGAGCCATCCGGCATCCTTCTATGCGAGTATTTTTCTGGCGACGACACAAATTTCAGAACTGTTCGGTTCGGTGCGGCAGGTGGCGCGTTTTATATTCGAGGCAATGAAGCCTTTCCTGAAACTTTCATGAAAGCAGGCCGATAACCTTTTCCCTCATCACCTCACCGAACGCATGCCGCTAACGAAGGCGCCGGTGAGCGCGTCTAGGCTCCCGGGTCACCTGGCGACGTGTCTGACTAGATAAAGGTTCGCTGTGTTGAAGAGGAGTCCTGCAAGATACGGGACAACCACAGTCTTAGATTCCAGGAATAGCCCCGCCAAGACTGTCCCGAGCATGAACTCCCAAAGTCCCTCAATCGCCGTGCCTGGGATGCGTGATGGTATCCCGGAGAGGTTGGCGAACACGAACGATACTGACGTGGCTGCGATAGCGAAAATCGTGCTAAAGCCCGAATCTTGCATGGCAATGAGGGAAAGGGCCCGCCATACTTCTTCCACAATACCTCCCACAAGAAACGTGAGAGCCCATGTGCCAACGGGGCCCCGGTACAGTGGATGTTTCGAAAGCCCCGATCTTACCCGAGTAAAAATCATCTGAAATCCATACTTCTGCGAGTAAGTGATTGAATTCACAGGAAGATGTCTGGTGGACGTGGCCGGAATCGAATGGGCGAGCCCCTGCTTGCAAAGCGGAAGAACCCGTTCCAATGACCACGCTGGTAGTTTCTAAGTGCCAGCGTTTCCAACAATTCGGGGAATCCGCTTCCGCTCAAGAGCTAACCCCAAGAGGCAGAAAAGGATCGCGTCGTGCACAGTTCGTGTACAGTGCCGCCGGCTGCCCGCCCAACTCGGAAGCGAAAAGGGGACATCGCCGAGGTGTCGAGGCTCGTTCACCGATAGATACAACTCAGAGGCAGTCTTATTATTTCCAAGAAAACGGCGGACCTCACGTAATTCGAAAAGGATCGTAACCTAAGTGTTTTGACCTGGCTTTTTCCACTCAGGCGACTTCCCCTTCAGCGCGAACGCCGCATCTTGGTTTCTTGCAAGGGACGTCAACACATCATCAGATGTCGGCCGGAGGCGCAACGGGAAACTGTTTATAGTGCTCCGCTTGCCAACCGTGAATGCTCAAGCTTTCTCGAAATGGTCTGTTTTCACAATGACTCGGGGCATCTGCTTTTAGCAACCGAATCGAATGAACATCCCATGGATTTCCAACCTTATTGATCCCCACTGATCTCCGGCCGTATTGCTCGGGTCACACGACGTTCAGATCTTTCTGCAAGGATGTCGCTATGTTTTCGACTCTGCGATGCAGGGAAAGAAACGCTTGGAGTCGAATTGCTGTCTGCTTTTGCGGCTCGTGCACATCGTAAGCTCTGACTGTCCGTTCAAGAGGCTTAAGCCATTCTTCTCGGGGCTCTGCGCCCGGCGGCCTTCCCTCCATCCGGTCGGCCAGTTCTGCCAGCGCTCGCGCCAATTCGTCATCGAAGGCTCGTTGTGCGACGCGTACGCTTTCGGGTAACTCGAAGCCAGGGACTCGAGCACGATACTTCCAAAGCGCAATCTCTGCGAGGAAAAGGAGTCGCAGTTGCGGTTGCCACTCTCTGATCTTACTGCGCCATGCGAGGTCTTGATTACGAGAAGGTCCGAATT
>Ga0307479_10006972_pt1 | contig 10408 bp, 11 predicted proteins | sample atmos_gasesECM4C_FD_203743 | JGI IMG/M metagenome (GOLD analysis project Ga0307479, IMG submission 203743) | Hardwood forest soil microbial communities from Morgan-Monroe State Forest, Indiana, United States - atmos_gasesECM4C_515 | ecosystem: Environmental > Terrestrial > Soil > Temperate...
CTGGTGTTGAGAGTCCTTTCCACGCGGCCTACCGAGGAGGGGATCTTCCATCTAGAACATGAAGATGTGAACCCCCGCAAGGTCGAACAGGAGCCGGAATAAGAACCGGAAGAAGGGTCCGTGCCACTACCCGTTCCCGTGTGCGGCCCCCTGTCATCTTGGACGGCACGGTCAGTATCATTCAAAAAGTTCCGAACTCATGAAACAACGAGTTCGGCTCGCCGACCAGCCGACATTCAGGACTTGGGGCTGTCGCGCTATTACGGTTCTCCTAGAATTTGTAACTGGCCCAAAGGGCCCAATAGTTCAGGTTGCGGCCCGGTTGTGTTTCCTTTAGAAAGCGGCCCGCATAGAAAATTCCGTAATCCGCTTGGAACCACAGATGACGATTCACCTGCCATCGAATTTGCGTTCCGGGCCGGTGTCCAACAAAACGAGCGCGGCTGCCATCGGCAGCGCGAATGAGGAAGCCGGGTACGTTGTAGACACCATCGTTCAGGTTTTCCCGCCACTGAACGATCCAATCGAACGACACGCTTACGTTGTTGGGAAGCGTCGTCTCGACGTGCGGGTGAACGTCGATGAAGTTAATTGGGCCTGGGCCGGTGGTGGCCAGGACGCCAAAGTAATCGCCCTTTGGAAACAATGGATTGAAGGTACCCAAGGTTTTCGAATTTGGGTTGTCGCCGCTCGAAATATCCGCCTTGGCGCTGAAGCGCGGTTTTAGAGGAATTGTTGGGATGCGGTAGCCGGTTTCCGTGGCAACGGTCCATGCCTGAATGTCGTCGGAACCAAAGCTACCGAACTGCCAAAGTGCCTCGTCATCGAAATCCCAACCAGGCCGCTCGGTAGCAATGGGGCGCGAAATTCTCCCGCCGAGCGTGTGCCGGACCTCATGGGCCGTGCCGCGCTGAAAAATTGCTTCTTTGCGGTCGAGACCGAGATAGTACAGCTCCAGACTGGTCTTCTTGGAAAGGAAGTGCGTGGCATATACGCCCCAGAAACCTACCTGGTGATTCGGGGCATTATCAAAGAAGCCTGGCTTATCCAGATCAGGACGCATGGCAAACCCATCCACCAACCATTCGTTGACTTTGCTTTTCACCAGGAAACCATCGAAGCTCAGGCGGACATTCGGTCCCTCGCGGATGTCGATGAGCCGTCCGGAGCCGTACTCGAGTTGCTGTCTTCCCACTCTGAGCTCGATGAAGTTAGGACCTTCTCCAGTGCCCATCTGGAGGAAGGCGGCTTGAAAGTCAAGTTTCTTCTCGTCGATAGGCCGCGGGCCGCCACGTCGGAAGGAATTTATGCCGCTTTTCAGGTCGACAAAAGTGCGAACGTGCTTTCCGTAATGAATATCGAAACCCAGCGTATACCTTTCGTTAAGATATGCATTCCAATAAGGAGCCTGTCCCCAGTAATCGTTGCCGATCTGCTCCCAGACTTCTCGGGCTTCGCCGCTGATGGTCAGGTACCAGTCATTGTGGCCATCTCGAAGCCGGATATATTTGAGGGGGTCCCAGAAATCCTGACGCAGCGCCGGATCGGCGAGAAAACTCCAATCTTCATCCTCCCTGAGCAAATGAATGCTGCGGTCTGGGCTGGGGGAATCGGGAGTCGAAGCTGCCTGCCCACACGCGCAGAGCGCATGGAAAAACAGCGTCAGTAAAAGCACAACGCAGGAACGCATCAAACGGTTCTCTCGATCGTTTGCTTCGATGGCTCTCACCGTGGAAGCCGCAATTACTTCGTCCTCGCCGAATGGATCTCGGCGATATATCCCCCAGGAAACTGCAGTATGGCTGCGTCGCGTTCATTGGTCCCGTAAGGAGGAATTAATATTTGGACGCCCGTTGCTTTAGCTCTTGTGAGCGCCTCAGAGAGATTAGCTACTTCATAACCAGTAATCTCGCGCCCGTAGGGATACGGAAGATGTCCGTCCGTCACAAACAAGGCAAGCTTGCCAAACTTTGAGTTGATCCTGATTCGCCGATACGTCTCACCGGGCCGTCCGATTTCCACTCCAGGCGCATTGGCTTCGTCCGAAACAAGGCTGCCGTGAGAGAAAGCAAGAAAACTCCGGGTGAACGCGTCGACTCTGTCCTCCGACACATACACCCGGTTTTCCGGAACCGTCTGCAGAGCAGGATAGGAAGGCGCGGTGTTGTGCCAGTAAAGCTGTGTATTCACGCCGCCAGGCCATTGAATGATGGCATCTTTGCCAATCGGATCATTGAATGTCGTTACCAGCACGTCCGCGCCGGTTGCCTTCGCAGCGTGGATCGCTTCGTCCATGCCCGTTACCAAATACCCTGTTCGTTCCACGCCAAACGGATACGGGATGGGCGTCTTGAAACCAAAGACTGAAATGCTGCCGCCAGGGGTCAGCACCAATTGCGACATGGTGCTGCTCGGCGTCGGGGTTACTGTGAAGACGCCCTGCTTGGTCGTTGTGCCCCCAAATGTGGCGATCAAGCTGGCAACGAATCGGTCAAAATCTTGAGGCGCCACGTACACATGCGTTGTGTCATACTGCGCGCCAACCGCGACGTCTGGAGTGGCTATGCCGGTTTGCGCGGCGGCGGGAATAGTGATTCGCCAACTGCTCAGACCGCTTGCTGCGACAATGGCCAGGCTTGCGAAAATAATTGCCGCGAATCGGCTTTTTCTTTGTGTCATGCGGACTCCTCTCGTTTCATCGTTCGGCGTCTCCAGCTTAGTTAGCCGGAGGATGCGCCTCTAGCCCTGGTCGCGCGCCTGCCTGCGAATTCCAATGTTTACCTGTCAGGCAAACGGAAGCCGCTTGGGTGACATTCACTTTCTTTGCAAGAATCCAGCCTCCTAGCTGCTCCCCTAGCACCATTCCCAAGAGGCCGAGTAAGGCAACGATCGGTGGGGCTGGACTCTTGACTCGGATAAGTCCATAGAGAGCACCCACACCTAGTCCAACTACAAAAGACAAAAACAAGACCTTCATCTCCATCCCTCCAGCCTTGCGTGAATTTTAGAAAGCAAAGCAGTCGCAACCGAGCTCCCATAGACCAAGGTCACCTAAGACCTTGAGATGAGACTGTGATCTGCCGTCGGCTGGTGTCTCAACATGCGAGCAGGAAGCGGAGTGGGTTGCTCCGAGGGCTTGATCCGAGCTTTTTGCGTAGCCACCGTACTTCGCCACGGGCGACCAGCCCGGACTGACCGGGAGCTCAGGAGGCGCAAGTTTCGCGAATTCGTTTTTGGCGTAAACCACCTTGCCGCCGACGATCGTAAGGTGTGATTCGAGTCCCTTGATGTCTTCCTCGGGAATCGAAAAGAAGTCCGAGGAGAGGACGGCCAGATCCGCTAGTTGTCCGGGAACTAGCGCGCCCTTTTTTCCGTCCTCGGTCGATAGCCAGCTGCTTCCCATGGTGTAGAGTTTGAGTGCTTCGGCGCGATCGAAACGATTCTCCTCGTCATAAAGACTCAGACCCCCAATGGTTTTTCCTGTAATGAGCCAATAGAGCGAGAGGAACGGGTTATAGCTGGAGACCCGCGTTGCATCCGTCCCGGCGCCGACGGGCACGCCTGCTTCAAGCATGCGGCGGATCGGTGGCGTGCGCTTAGCTTGTTGCGCTCCGTACCGTTCAACGAAATATTCGCCCTGGAAGGCCATGCGGTTCTGAACGGCGATGCCGCCGCCGAGAGCCTTCACGCGTTCGATGTTGCGATCAGTGATCGTTTCGCAGTGATCGAAAAACCAATGCAGGCCGTCGAACGGGATCTCGCGGTTCACCTCTTCGTAGACATCCAGCGCCCTCTCGATCGTTTCGTTGTAGGTTGCATGCAGACGAAACGGCCAGCGGTTCTCGGCGAGATGACGGACGACGGCTTTTAGTTCACCCTCCATGACCGGGAGCATGTCCGGGCGCGGCACGAGAAAATCTTCGAAGTCCGCCGCGGAGAAAACCAGCATTTCTCCCGCGCCGTTGACACGATAGAAGTCATCGCCCTCGCCGGGCTTGGTCATCTTGGTCCAGTTCTGAAAATCCTGAAGCTCCTGCTTGGGTTTCTGCGTGAAAAGGTTGTAGGCCAGGCGAACCGACAACTCTCCGTTCCGATGCAGTTCGTTCACGACGCCATAATCGTCGGGATAGTTCTGGAAGCCGCCGCCGGCGTCGATGGCGCTGGTGATGCCGAAGCGGTTCAGTTCGCGGAAGAAAAGCCGCGACGAGTTGAGTTGATCTTGGCGCGAAAGCTTGGGTCCCTTGGCCAACGTCGAATACAGAATGTTGGCGTTGGGCTTGGCGATGAGAAGGCCGGTCGGATTTCCGCGCGAATCCCGCTGCACTTCCCCGGCCGGAAAGTCAGGGGCATTCTTGTCATAGCCCACGGCGCGGAGCGCTGCACGGTTCAACAGCGCGCGATCGTACAGATGCAGCACGAAGACGGGCGTGTCCGGAGCAGCTTCATTGATTTCATCGAGCGTGGGCATGCGCCGTTCGGCAAATTGGAACTCCGTCCAGCCGCCAACGACGCGTACCCATTGTGGCGCGGGCGTCCGTGCTGCCTGCTCCTTAAGCATGCGCAGGGCATCGGCGAGCGAAGGCACTCCATCCCAACGCAACTCCATGTTGTAATTCAGGCCGCCGCGAATCGGGTGCATGTGCGAATCGTTCAAGCCGGGAATGATCGTTCGTCCCTTACCATCAATCACCCGGGTCGCGGGCTCGCGTAAGCGGAGAATCTCCTCATCCGTGCCCGTCGCAAGGATTTTGCCGTCACGGATGGCCAGGGCTTCGGCGAACGACGGAACGCCATTTGTAGCGATCTTGGCATTGTGAAGAATTGTTTCGATGGACATGGAACCTCCTTCAAAAACGACTATCGTTTTCGAGGGGCAGGGTTCGCCCATGCCCCTCGAAGCCCGCGCCCGCAGAGCCGCGGTTTTGGCTCAGGCTCACGCCTTCGCCGTTTTTACTTTCTTAGAGGCCACTTCTTGTGCCCTTTGGTAGCTCTCCGCGACGGACGTATAGTTCGGCGCCACCATGCCGTACAGCTCTTGGCGAAATCGGCTGCGTCGGCGCGGTTCCAAGTCTCTGTTCCGTCGCATTCCACGTTTCTGCAGGCATCGACTCTCCTGCCTGATTCAGTATTTTTCAAAACTAGAGGAGGGGCTGTGATGCTCCTCGCCTAGTCACTTGTGTGCCGCCGCGGCGACAGGAATTGTGTATTCCGTGTACTTGGTGGCCGGTGCTCCGTGCACCATGGTATAGACATATTCCACACCGACCCCGTACGCTCCATAGTGGTTCTTCACGATGTCCATGACTGCATCGTAGGTTCCGCGATTCGCCCAATCTCGCTGCCATTCAAGCATGACGGACAGCGATGTAACCGGTTTGGCGCCGGCCTGAACAACCCGCTTCATCGCATTGTCATGCGCCAACTGGCTCACGTCCCCACAGCAGTCTTCCACGACATAGACTTCGTATCCGTCGTAAATTGCTTGAACGGTGGGAAGGGCGACACACGTTTCGGTCCACAGGCCGGCAAGAACGATCTTTTTCTTTCCCGTTTTCTCGATCGCAGCCACAAAATTCTTGTCGTCCCAGGAATTCATGGAGGAGCGTTCGACGGGTGTTTGGTTTGGGTAGATGGCCTTGAGCTGGGGCCACATATTCCCGCTAAAGCTTTTCGTTTCGACAGTGGAGAGCACTACGGGAATCTCAAACACTCGGGTGGCTTTCGCCAGTGCCACGACATTGTTAATGATTCCTTGACGATCGAAGTTGCTGGTTCCGAACAGCATTTGTGGTTGATGATCGATCAATGCCACAACGCAATTGTCTGGAGTCAACAACCCCTTTTCGCTACGTTTTGGACCAATATTGCTTTGACTCATACCTGCTCCTCCTTTGATGTAAATGCACCTACGGAATCGGTTTCAGGCCACGATGCCGTTAAAAAATCCCCGCGCCAAGCCGTGGCGGAAACGCAACAGCTCGTCGCAAATTCCAAAGAGTGAGGCGGTAGCAACGTGTCCTACTTTACGCTGCCGATACCGCGATCAGACTCTTCCGCGGCTTAGATGTCCGTGCCGGCCCTGGTGATGCAGTCTTTCTTGGCCGCGGGCTGCACGACTTTCACAATTCCGAACCGCCCGCAGGTGCCCTGTTCCTCGCTTCGCTTTTCCATTCCCGCCGATATATGATCCAATCCGCTTTATACCAGCGCAGAGATACCAGGAACCAAATGGATACCTGGTTACCGGAGCCGATATGAGCGCCAAACGAATTGCTAGTGAGTGCCCCATGGAACACCTGCTTGTCTTGATCGGCGGCCGTTGGAAGCCGGTAATTCTCTGGTGGCTCTCCGAATCCAGGAAGCCGCTTCGTTTCAAGGCTCTTCGCGAGAACATGCCGCGAATCTCACAGAAGGTGTTGACGCAACAATTGCGTGAACTCGAGCGGGATGAACTTGTAAACCGGCAGATGTTTCCGGAAATGCCGGTCCGGGTCGAGTATTCCTTAACGCCCTTTGGAAGAGAATTGCGGCCGGTGCTGCGGGTACTCGATTCCTGGTCACGCAAACACGTGGTTGGAAGAAAAGGATCCATATCGGGCATCTCGCCGTAAGTCCAACTGCCTTTCCGCCTACCAACTCCTCAAGGGTCAGTTGGTCCCGAATCTCTAGTGTGGGGCGGGCCTGCTGGTCGGCCTAGGATGAGCTTGTTACACTGGGCCGCACTAGTTGCGGATGTCGCACGAACTAGTGCGCTCGAGACGCGCTGAGTTCGTGCGAGCCGGAGATATCGGGACGCCGGAAGGCAATGTGATCCCCGAGGTTCCAAAATCGTCACGGCCCTCGCGTTGAAGAACTCGCTGGCGCGGCGAGCGAAACCACTTCAACAAACACAGGCTTCAATTCAGCGGTGGGAGAAGTGTACGACTCATGGCACCGCTGCCTGGTGGATTATCATGTCGACCCCAAAAGCCAGACCGCGCCGAACGTCGTCACGCAGACCGGATTGCCGACGATTCGCTCAGGATGCAGAATTGCGTCTCGCCGCGTTGTTTCAAAGCGCTGATGGCGCAAGGAACATGAATCGAAATTTCCACAAGGGCGAGCAGCGATCCCAGCGATAAACATTCGGGTATATGGGGAGTCGGAGAGGAGAATACGATGCAACTTCAAAGTAGCTACTTCACTGCTTATCACAACGTAAAGCTGACACGAGATGACAAAGGTGTGCTGGTTGCTGAGTTCCACAGCAACGGCGGGCCGTTCATTATGAACGCGCAAGCTCACACGGAGTTTGTCGATGCCTTTTACCGGATTGGGCAAGATCGAGCAAACAAGATCGTAATCCTGACGGGCGCGGGTGGGGAGTTCATTACTGATGTCGATTGGACCTCTTTCGGCGACGTCGCCGATCCAAGCGTTTGGAGCCAGATCCACGACGAAGGACTTCAGGTTTCGGAAAACATAGCCAACATACGCGTGCCGGTCATCGCAGCGGTGGAGGGACGCGCCCACATACACTCAGACTACGCACTACTCGCCAGTGTCATTGTGGCGGCTGAGGGCGCAACTTTCCAGGATGTGGGGCATTTCGCCGCCGGCGTTGCGCCCGGTGACGGCATTTTTACGACGTGGAGTTACCGCGCCGGAGCCGGAAGAGCGGAGGCGTTCCAGCTGAACCCACAACCGCTGGCGGCGCGTACCGCGTACGAATGGGGAGTGGTTGCTGAAGTTGTGCCGAACGGCAAGGCGCTCAGTAGGGCACGGGAATTGGCGGAGCTGTACTTGAAGGCTCCGGAAGTGACGCGCCGCAACACCCGCATCCACTTTATTCAACCGTTGAAGGAGCGCGTCGTTCGGGAAGTTGGCTATGGACTGTCGCTGGAAGGAGCATCGTCTGCCGCGCTCATGAAATCAATGCAAGCCAAGAGTGAACCTGTCGCTCGGAAAGGAAAAGGCGCATAACTAGCTCGAAAAACACTTGAGGCGGGAGTGGCGCGCCAGTGATTTGCCGACATTTCCCGGGTTGGACGGCCTCATGCACCAGCTAAGCCGCAAAGCTCGTCCTGGCGTTTTGGCGCTTTCCGATGAAGCTCCTCATCCACCCATCACATCCTTCAAATCAAAGGACGGCGTCTGCGCCAGCAGCCCCGGATCCTGTGTCATCCCCAATCCCTGAAAACACGCATCCTCGGAATACAGCAAAGCCGAACTGTCGGGATCATCCGGGTTGTACAAGATCTTGATCGCGCACCCAGGCAGGCTTTTATTCACCATCTCCATCGCCGTACAGCGCAAACAACCCCGCCCGTCTTATCCCTACCGCCTCAAACCCGTACCCTAGAAAACATGCCGCATAGGCATTGCCTTGTCTGCCCATAATGATCGTCCCCAGCCCGCCCGGCTGAATCGTCGCCTCCACAATCGGCCAGTTCGCCTTCGGCTGCAGCTTCAGTCGCGCCCGCATCTGCACGTCACCCACCAGCCCAGCGCCACCGCCACCAGCACCGCAAACACCAGCCCACTCCAGGAAGTCACCATGGTACCGTATTCTATTCCAATCCTTGCGTAAGGGCACTTGGTGGCTGAATCCAGCAGAACGCCCTCAACCGCCCACGGATGAACAGGAAAAGCCTGATTCTGAGTGAATTTGTTGACGAAGCTCACCGGTCCAAAAACAACTGGTTTCAGGACACTCAGGCCCGGTCGCTATCTGCTGCGTTTCCAGTGCTAGTCGGTCCCCAGATTTGCAGGGTTTTGTGGACAGTCGTGCGCTGCATGTTCGCATCCACTACCATTCCAGGCGGCCAGTGGAACTTCTGCGGTAACCGCGTTCCCAGGACCTGACTCCGTCGTGTTACAAATGCCCAAGCGGATTATGGCATCGTCCGCCGTCCTCAGAAGCTTGCAACAGCCGCAGTTTCGGTCGGACACGTTTCGAATATTGGCAGCAGTCGGGCAGTGTCCAACGCCTGCCTCAAGTTCGGGCCGAGATTACAAAGCTTGAGGCCTCCGCCTTTGGCTTTTGTCTTTCGATGCATTTCGATAAGGGCGCCGAGACCCGCGCTGTCAACATAATTGACTTGCTCCAGATTAATGACAATCCGTGTGGCGCCGGATGCGAGGAGATTGTCGATCGTTGTAAGCAACCCGCTGCTCTCTTGTCCGAGCACAAGACGCCCTTTGAGCGCCAGAAGGTAGATTCCATTCATCTCACGCTGCGTTATTTCCAAAGGCATCGTTTGCCTCCCAAGGACCATTATGCGGATTCGCAAATGAATCCATAATAGCCTCCGGATTCCCGATATCAAAAGTCCCACTTGTCCGCGATCGGCGTTTACTCAGGACTTAGCCGGAGAGATTCCCGGTTCGAGATTCCCGGTTCGAGATTCCCGGTTCGTTGACTTGCCTGCGGCTCCAAACCTAAGATGTGCAGCGAATGGCCAGCGCTGATCCGCTCATCGGCACCACAATCTCGCACTACCGCGTAGTCGAAAAACTCGGTGCAGGAGGAATGGGTGTCGTCTACAAGGCCGAGGATGTGAAGCTCAGCCGCTTCGTGGTGCTCAAGTTTCTGCCCGAAGAGGTAGCCAAAGACCCACAGGCACTCAGCCGCTTTGAGCGCGAAGCCAAGGCTGCCTCGGCCTTGAATCATCCGAACATTTGCACCATTTACGAGATTGGCGAAGAAAACGACATAGCGTTCATCGCGATGGAGCATCTGGAAGGGAATACCCTGAAGGACGCCATCGCTGGCCGTCCCATGGAGCTGCACACGCTTCTGGATGTGTCCACCGACATCGCCGACGGCCTACATGCTGCCCACGCCAAAGGAATCGTCCATCGTGATGTCAAGCCCGCGAACATTTTCGTCACCAAAGATGGGCGTGCCAAGGTCCTGGATTTCGGCTTGGCCAAACTAAATCCGTCAGGAAATTCGCCTGACACTCTCGCGACGGGTGAAATTGATACGGAGCATTTGACCAGCCCGGGCAGCACTTTGGGCACTGTCGCCTACATGTCTCCGGAGCAGGCGCGAGGGAAAGAACTGGACGGGCGCACGGACATTTTTTCATTCGGTCTGGTGCTCTATGAAATGGCGACGGGGAAACAAGCATTTTGGGGAGGAAGTTCGGCGGAAATTTTCGATGCCATTTTGAATCGTACGCCAGTCGCAGTCGTGCGGCTGAATCCTCAAGTTCCAGCGGACCTCGAGCGCATCATCAGCAAGGCGATTGAGAAGGATCGGATGCTGCGCTACCAGAGCACGGCGGACATTCGCAGCGATCTGCAGCGGCTGAAGCGCGATTCGGAAACAGGAAAGACGCAGCCGAGCGCGAGAGAGACAATCGCGGTACAGGCAGCACCAACTGGCGCGAGGAGGCGGAGGAAAGTGGTCATTCCGGCCGCG
>Ga0307479_10006974_pt1 | contig 10407 bp, 10 predicted proteins | sample atmos_gasesECM4C_FD_203743 | JGI IMG/M metagenome (GOLD analysis project Ga0307479, IMG submission 203743) | Hardwood forest soil microbial communities from Morgan-Monroe State Forest, Indiana, United States - atmos_gasesECM4C_515 | ecosystem: Environmental > Terrestrial > Soil > Temperate...
TACATATCCCAGTAACTATTGTCCCGGATGCCAGACAACGATTGCGGATGCCGAAATTATCTACCAAGAAAAACCGACCAAACTAGTGAGCATCGGGTTCAAAGTCAAAGAGACTGGCGATGAGCTGGTGATCGCTACAACTCGGCCCGAGCTAATGAGTTCATGTCAGCTCGTTATCGTGAACCCTGAAGACGAGAGTTACAAGAAACTTCACGGACTACATGCAGTCGTCCCAATTTTCGAGAGGGAGGTGGAAATCAGACCTCACCCTAGTGCAAAGCGTGAGAAGGGCACGGGAGCGGTGATGATCTGCAGCTACGGAGACTATTACGATGTGACACTCTTCCGAGAGCTGAATCTTCGAGAGATCATCTCAATAGACGAGAGAGGACGAATGACGGACGCCGCCGGCCAGTTCAAGGAACTCGCAGTCGAAGAAGCTAGGCGGAAGGTGATCGAGGATTTGACCGCGAAGGGTCTGGTGAGGCGGATATTGACAATCAAACACGAGGTACCCACCTGCGAGAGATCAGGAGATCCGATTGAAATAATTCCGATGAAAGAGTTCTACCTCAAACAACTCGACTTCATTCCTCAACTGACCAAGATCGCGAAATCACTGAAGTTTCATCCAGATACTCACCGGCAGATTCTACTCGACTGGATAGGGTCCATCAACATCGACTGGCCCATCTCAAGAAGAAGATACTACGGAACTGAGATACCGATATGGTACTGTAAAAAGTGTGGACGAGTAAACCTGCCAAACCCAGGCAAATATTACCGTCCCTGGCGGGACCCACCTCCGTTCAGGAAATGCACTTTCTGCGGCCACGAGAAATTTACAGGAGAAACAAGAATTCTAGATACTTGGATGGATTCAAGCATTTCGCCACTCTACAATTCCAAATATGGAGATGCGAACAAACGATTCTATCGCCGTACCTATCCAGTAACTATTCGGCCCCAAGGAAAGGACATCGTTAGAACTTGGCTCCACTACACACTCCTACGCTGCTTCCAACTAACCGGCAAGAAACCATTCACACACGTCTGGATTACAGGAATGGGTTTAGACGAAAAAGGAGAACGAATGAGCAAGAGCAAGGGCAACGTCGTAGACCCAGGACCCGTTTTCGAAAAATATGGGGCCGACGCGTTCAGACTCTGGTCAGCTCTCGAGACAAACCTCGGCTCCGACTATCGCTATTCTGATGCGCGGGTCGCGGGTGCGAGAAATACACTGACAAAAATCTGGAATCTAGCCCGGTTCATATCCAGTTTCCCACAGGTCAAAACTGCTAAGCTTCGACCAGCTGATCGTTGGATTCTAGCAGAGTTATCCCACTTGACAAAACGTTGCCTAGAGGGATACAAAGAGTTCAACTTCTTCGTCCCAGCAACCGAGATTCGGGAATTTCTCTGGGGAAATTTTGCATCGCACTATCTCGAAATGGCAAAAAGGAGAGCCTATGGCATTGGATTTGCCAAATCTGACCAGAGGGCCGCGTGGAGTACACTTCATACCTGCCTCAAGACGATGCTCCTCCTACTAGCACCCATCGCACCTCATTTGACAGACACCATATGGCGAGAGATCTACAACAGGAAGAGCATCCACTCCGAAGCGTTCCCCAAGACTGTTTGGAGGGAGACTTACAGGCGGTACACACGGCCCTTAGTGGAGTTCAATAGCGAAGTATGGAAGATGAAAAAAGAGAAAGGGCTCTCGTTGTCCTCGCCTGCAGAAGGGGAAGTGCCTTCAGACTTGCGATTGTTTCGGGAGGACTTGCAGGCGATGCACAAAATCCCCGCAGATACCCAATGATTCGACCTTCAGAATACAGGCAGTGAAGAATCTCCAACTTGGCCAAATGCCACGACTGCATTCGGCTGGGATTTCCTCTCCAGCAACCACTTCACTCCGACGATAATCCCCCAGACTCCGAGCGCGAGGGTTCCAAGGACAGCCAAATCTCCGAATATGACGAATATGCCATTGAATCCCGTATAGACGCTGAAGACGTAGAGGTAGAAGTTGAAGAACCAATGAAGGAGGATGTCTGCGAATGCTCCGTAAGCCAGGTAAACTATGCCTAATGCGAATCCCGATAATGCCGCGGTAAGGAATTTCCCAGGTCCCCAGCCTCCGCCCCCGAAGATGTGGTAGGCCCCGAATACACCCGCTGTAAGAAACAGGAAGACCCACTCCGGCTTGGAGATGCCCTTAAGCCCACTAGTCGCAATACTGGGCAAGCTCGACTGTTCTTTTGCGTACCCTGGAGAGAGGAATGCGGAAAAGAATATCATGATCTTTCTAGCCGTGTTGCCGGACATCTGAGCAGTGCCCTTTCCCAGTCGCACCGCCACCAAGATGGCTACAGCCAATCCTATCGGACTGATCCTAAATCCGATCTCCTCGGTAACAGGCGCACTAACTATGCCGGCGAACAGTTCGGCCGCGCAAACCTCGGGGGAGGTTCCAGGGGGGCAACTCAGATTCCCGGTTGAGACCCCCGCGCCGAGCTGAATTAGGGTCAGCGTAAGGACGATTATGAACAGACCGGAGCCTAGGATAGGCATGATCGCGAGCCAATTGGGTAGACTCTTAGGCCGTGAACCGGGCAAGAGTGACTTCAAGCCTGAAATGAATCCGCCATTTGTTGACGCGGCCTTGATGAAGCAGACCACGAAAATGATCATCGATAAGATGACGAGCCATAGTGCGTTGGTTTCGAGGGGCGTTCTAAATGGTAGCAAAAACACGAATACTATCAGATGCCCATTCAGAGCTGCCAGTTGAGCACCAACCTGTGTTGACGATATTATTGCAATACCTACGCCCAGAGATAGGAGGTACGAACCGATACTGATCATAACGGCGATGGCTGTTATCCAGCCCAGCGCGGCTCTTACATCATAGCTCATGCCGCGGCAAAGCTAGTTGACCTGTATTTTACCTTCGTTAACCGTTCTCAGAACTCGTTAGCGTCTACGCTTAGCAGACCGAAACTTTGCCTTCTGTCAGACGCTTCGTGAAATCGTTAATCCCGTTGAGTTCCGACTTGACAATCTCTGTTGCCTGTTTCGAAGCCGACCTAAAGTCGCCACTCTTGTCCATGATCAGCTCGACACCAGCGACCTTCGGCTCGTTTATCGGGCGGCCGATTTGGCTCAGCAGCCAGACATAGACTTCGTGGACTCCCGAGACCTTCTGATACACGTGATTCGCTATTTCATACGTTAAGAGATTGTAGATTTTCCCAACATGGCTCACAGGGTTCTTGCCGGCCGCAGCTTCTGAGCAGGTTGGTCTGTTCAGAGGAATCAGACCGTTCGGTCTGTTTCCTCGCCCGACTTGTCCACCATCACCGTCATCCGCGGATGTTCCGAGAACTGTGAGATAGATCCCTCCTATCCCACGGCCTCGCTTATCCAGCGTGTTGATATTGACCTTAACGGAATCGAGTTTTGCCCTATCTCTGACGAAGCGATTGACATCTTCGGTAATCTCCACTTTTCGTTTGAAGTATTGGCTCTCGTTTTCGACGAGTTTGTCAACGAAAGCGAGCGCGATTGTAAGAGTAAGGTCCTTTCCTTCCCGAGCGCCCATTATCTTGACATCTTCCCCGGTCTCCGGAAATTCCTTCTTGAAACTCGGAGAGTTGATGTAGTGTTCTGTCTGTAGCACCATTCGTTCGGTGATTGTTAGGGGGGCATATCCTACTGCTGCTGAGGTGTCGTTGGCTCCCATGAATTTTCCTTTTCTATTGAAAATATCCGTCAGAGCTTGAGAGCCTTTTTTGAGCTCGACCTGATACCGAACATGTTTCTCAGGATCAACAAATCGCAGGTGGTTCTTCAGCCACCTCTTGGCCGTGCCTACGGCCAGCTCATCAACAGGAAACGGATCGCCATCGACATCGTATGTTGCGCGGTCTCCGAAGACCATGAGCATTGGGCGTTTCACTTCCCCGCCACCGAATCGGGTTTTCACTTCTCCTGCAGCGAGAAGTGCTTTGTCTATGTTGTGGTGCATCACATGTCCGTATCGTTTCAGGTATTCCTTGGAGAGTGCGACTGAGACTTCGTTCATTACAGCGTCGCAGATGTGATCTGGATGTCCGACTCCCTTCCTTTCAACAATTTCGAGGTCTTGATCTTCGATCGGTACTTGGAATAACTGGTTGACTCTTAGGCCCATGTCCGTTTCATTCTCAGAGTGATCCTTGCGGGTCAGACGGGGGAATTTCCATTATTAATGTTTCCTTTGATTATTCCTAAAGGAATAGTCTGAAAAATCTAATTCTTGCGCGGGGCCGTCACGATTGAAATGATGTCACGATCCCTTAGTTCGTAGTCTTGTGGCAACCGCAGACCATTTCTTGCATCGATCGCGTGAAGCATTCGGGTTGCGAGTTCTGAATGGATTTCTCTAGCCAAGTCTTTTGCAACGTATCCCTTCGGAACTAGGTACACGTCCGGTAGAATGTTGGTGCGCTTGTCTGACAGTGTCTTGGTGTCTTCAACGGGATAAACGGCGTTCATTCCCAGAAGCTTGAAGACTGCTGCGTTGAGCGCGAACTGTACGCCTGTTCTCATCCACTTGGTCATGACCTTCTGTTGAACGTATGCCAGAGCCCACGCTTGGTCCTTGGACAGCCGGGATTCGTCAACTACTTTGAATGTCTCTTCTCCAGGGACGTATTGAATGAATCCTTTTTTCTCGGCTCTCTTCAGTGCTACTTCTGCTTCACTGCAGACTGGTATTACTAGCTGCGATTTGAATTCTTCACGGAGTCTCTCGAAATTCTTTTCGGAATAAGCCAAATCCATCTTGTTGGCAATAATGACTGTGGGCTTTGAGATTATTCGAAGCGCTTCCGAAAATGTTCGAGAGTCTGAGTCTTTCCAATCCTTCGGATGTTTCTTGGATAACTCTGTCTGTTCGAGCGCTTTAGACACGTGTTCGAGCTTGACTCCGATTCCTGCAAGTTCTTTCGCGATTGGTTTTTCGAAAGATCCGGCCTTGAGTGATTTCTTCTTGGTTCTTTGGAGGGCCCTGTCGACCGCTACTTTGAACCACAGGATCATTTCCTCTTCAATATCGTACACATCAATGATCGGATTTCCCATTCCTGCACGGGTAATTTTCCCCTCAGCGTCTATTCCGCCGGAGGCATCGACCACATGTAGGAGTGCGTCGGCTTGCGAGACTACGTTCAAGAATTGGGTTCCTAGACCTTTTCCTTCAAAGGCTCCTTTGATGAGTCCCGGGAGGTCGATGACTTCGATTGGTATGAATCGCCAACCGTCTATGCACGTGGAATTTTTGGGTTTATCCGTGACTCCCAATTCTCGGCAAACGCAAAGTGTCTGCACTTGGCCTGTGGCAGTGTTTGGCTTCTTTGTTGTGAAGGGATAAGTTGACACTTCTCCCGTGCCGGACGTAGCAGCATTGAAGAATGTTGTTTTTCCGGTGTTTGTCTTTCCGATTATTCCAATGCGGATCATCGCTGAGCCCTCGGAACGTCGTTCTTCCTAGTCATATTAGAGCTAATCAAGACCCAATTCAATTCTCGACCAGCAGTTATCTTGGATGAAAGCAACTGTTGGATTAGGCGCAATAGTTTATAGTGGGACGCTTTCAAGTCTCGCATTGTCCATCAATGCCGGCCGAGATCACTGACACAGACAAATTTGTCGGACTTTCAGAGACGGCGCATGAGTGCAGAGTCAAGCGTTCCAAAGACCTCGTTAAGCTGAAGCTTAGAACGCCGAGCCAGTTGTATACTCTCAAGGTCAAAGTTGACCGGGCTGACGACGTCATCAAGCGCTTGAAATGCGAGATTGTTGAAGTCTAGCCTCCGTGAGCGACGGGAATTATCGTAACTACTGTTCCTGGGTCGAGTTTCGTTCGCAATCCTTGGAATAGGTTACAGTCCTGCTCGTCCAGAAGCATGATAACATTAGGGAGAGGATTGTTCGTGGCCGAATCTACGAGTAGATCTCTGAACTGACGATTGTCCACTCGCGCGAGGAGTCTGGAGATAACGTCGTTGAGGGAGAGTTCGGTTTCTGAATCTATCAACACTTGTCGCGTCCCGGCGGCGGTTGCTAAGACCCCGATCAGCCTGATCTCGTAACTGTATCGTTGGAGCGTTTCGGTTTCAGTCAAATAGGAACACTTCTTCCAAGTATCTCCTGCTCCCTACCATGGATCCTTCGGGCAACCTCTTGACGTGTTTTGATCGAATATGTCTTACGAAGGCGGATTCTGCCTCCGCATGATTCGTGTTCTTCAGCCACTCCAGGGGGACTGAGAGACCAAGTGGCCTGGACGGGATTAAGTGACGGGTCGATTTAGGGGGAAATAGCCTATGATTCAAGCAGCTCTCAACTACTTCGCTCTTCTCGACGCGGATCGTCGACATCATGAAACTACTCTTGGGAAGTGCCGTAAGATCCTCGGTGTCGGTGTATGCTATTTTCAGATGATTGTTTCGAGCGATCTCCTCGATTCGGTAGGATTTTTGGAAAGCTTCCACCGCATCGGTCCCACTTGTTGTAAACGTGAACCACTCCATCTTGTTCCAAAGGCTTGCATAACTCGATCGAGAGAGTAGTGATAGGTCGGCTTCTGAAAACGAGGTTACCGAATGGCCTTGGTTGTCCTTGCTTCGTTTCACGAAATCATCCAGATTTTCGCCGGTGATCAGTCTGAACCACCGATCAACCTTGACCATCGGGTTCTGGTAGTCAATAAGGGCGGTTGGAATCGTGTAGCATCCGAGTTCTGAAAGTGCTGCAAGGCGATGATTTCCATCCAAAACGGCACCAGTCGCCGAGTCAGCGACTACCGGATGCCGGAGAATTGGATCTCGTTGGAGAGTGTTGACTATTCCGCGGAGATCTGTGGCTACTGTCTCTTCATGAGGTTTCAGTTCATCAATTCGCTTTAGGACAAGTAGAATGGGAATATTGGAATTCTTGATTTCGAATCCTTTTCCAGAGGAGTCTACTTCCAACAGCCCGATTGGACCGCCGGATTGAGCTATTCCCTTTCGGTTTCTTCGGAGATTTCCGTGGGCGCGGCCGCTCTTCGACCTTCAACGATCTTCAGTCGCGTAACATAGCCCACCACGCGGTTTCTCAGCCTCTTAGTCTTCGCGTCGACTAGGTCAGCAAGAATTGTCTTGTTAGACTCGTAGTTGGTTGTGAACTTGTCCGGGTAGCGTTCAATCAACTCTCTAGAAACCTTCTTGACCGCGGCTATCCGAACCTTGCCCACTCTAGCACTCTCGACGCTCGGCGAGCTCTCCATTGGACTTTTAAATATTTGGCGTCGAAAACGCGCGCAGGCGCGACTAACTGTTAAATAGACAGTTTTCGGAACTGAAATCGGTCGCATAGTTGGCGGAAACCGAAATTTCGACCGCCGCAGTGCATCGGCTCATAAAAAAGGGCGGTGCGGGTAGAATTGGCGATGATGCGGCGGAAGAACTGAGGAAGGTAGTGGAAGAGGTTGCTGTCAGGGTCGGAAAGGAGGCTCTGGAACTAGCAACCCACGCGGGGCGGAAAACAGTGAGAGCTGAAGATATCCGGCTCGCAGTAAAGCGAATCTGGAAAGAATAAGCTGAAAACTTCTCCATAGACTGAGATAAGGTTTTTATCGAAATATTTCCGCTTCGCCCTTGAGCGAATACAGATTTGTCTTATCTTGCAAATCAACAAGTCCTAATCCTCAAAGAAGGATCGTCGCGCAATAGAGGAAAGGATGCCCAGAGAGGCAACATCAGCGCGGCACGAATTGTTTCTGAAGTTGTAAAGACCACGCTTGGTCCGCGCGGAATGGACAAGATGATGGTCGACAGTCTGGGGGACGTCACTATAACGAGTGATGGAGCCACAGTCCTCGACGAATTAGATGTTCAACATCCAGCGGCCAAGATGCTCGTGGAAGTAGCAAAGACACAGGATGATGAGGTTGGAGACGGCACCACCACATCCGTAGTTCTCGCGGGTGAGCTTCTGAAAAGGGCCGAGTTCTTGCTCGACCAAGGACTTCATCCAACTGTAATCAATGCAGGCTACAAGAAAGCCGGAGAGAAGGCGAAGGAGATTCTGAACGAGATCTCAAGACCTGTGGATTTGAAGGATGTTGAAACTCTCAGAAAGATTGCCATGACATCAATGCATGGAAAGACCCTTGGGAGTGCCACTGAACACTTCGCGAAGATCGCTGTCCAAGCCGTTAATCAGATTACTGAGAAGAGAGGCGACGCGTTCGTCGCTGACATCGACAATATTCAGCTTGTGAAGAAAGAAGGGAAGAGTCTGATGGACACAGCCCTAGTTAATGGTGTCATCATTGACAAGGAGGTTGTTCATCCTGGAATGCCGAAGCGAATGGCGAAGGCCAAGATAGCGTTGCTTGATACTGCCATGGAGATCGAGAAGACGGAATTCAGCGCGGAGATCAAGATCAGCAATCCACAGCAGATGCAGTCGTTTCTGGACGAGGAGACGAAGCTGATGAAGGACATGGTGGACAAGGTCGCAGAGTCCGGGGCCAATGTTGTTTTATGCCAAAAGGGGATTGACGAGGTAGCGCAGTCTTTCATGGCAAAGCAGGGAATTCTTGCAGCTAGAAGGATCAAAAAGTCTGACATTGAGAAGCTGTCGAGAGCTACTGGTGGTAGAATCGTCACCAACTTGGAAGACTTGAGAGCAAGTGACCTCGGTAACGCGGGACTTGTTGAGGAACGGAAGATCGGGGACGACAAGATGATATTCATCGAAGACGCAAAGGACCCGAAGTCAGTCAGCATCCTCATTCGAGCGGGTCTCGAACGAATGGTCGACGAGGCCGAGAGATCCCTCAAAGACGCGCTCTCAGTCGTCATCGACGTAGTCAAGAAGAGCAGGATAGTAGCCGGAGGCGGCGCAGTCGAGACCGAGCTGGCCAAGAGGATTCGCGACTATGCGACCAAGATCGGTGGCAGAGAACAACTCGCCGTAGAGGCTTTTGCTGACTCAATGGAAGCGATCCCTCGGACACTATCCGAGAATGCTGGCTTGGATCAGGTCGACATACTTGTCGCTCTAAGGGCTGCACACGAAACAAAAGGACTCTGGAGCGGAATCAATGTCTACACCGGCGAGATTACTGACATGATGAAGGAGGGGGTCCTCGAGCCGGTAAAGGTCAAGGAGCATGCGATCGGATCAGCCGTAGAAGTGGCTTCAATGATTCTCCGCATCGACGACGTAATTGCGGCAGCGAAACCTCCGCCCATGCCGAAGGGTCAGGGTCCGCCGCCCGATTAGATCGTTTCCAGAAAAGGCTTAACTGAACCGTCTTTTCTCGGAGCGTCTGCTCCGGTAGTATAGACCGGTCTGCTCATGGCCGAAAGTATGCCGGACTCTCGATCCGGCGACCCGGGTTCAAAAGCTTCCATAGGGCGGAGAGTCCCGGCCGGAGCACCAGCACACTCTTTACCCGAGATCATTATTGTAACTGGAACGCCCGGCGTCGGAAAGACAGTCCTGGCGAAGCTACTCGCGAAGAAAACCGGCTTTACGTTTCTCGGCCTGAGCGACCTGGTGAAGAAAGAAGGACTTCACAAAGGATTCGACCGTCGAGCAAGATCCTACATCATCAATGAGCAGGCAGTAAGGAAGAGGCTCGCAGACCTTTTCGAGGATCATCGCGCGAGGGGAGTTATCTTTGAGACCCACTCTCTCGGTTCTTTTCTTCATAAGACTCGCGGAATGGTTGTAGTTGTCCTTCGTCTTGACCCGGTTGCCCTCGCAAAGCGTCTTAGAGCGAGGAATTGGCCGAAGGTGAAGATCTGGGAGAATGTAGAAGCGGAAATGATTGATGTTTCTCTCTACGATTCCTTGAAATTTCTAGGAAAGACTAGAGTCTTCGAGATCGACACGACCGGGAAGCGTCCGGAGCGGCTCACCCAAGAAATTCTGAGAGCCTTACCAAGGAGCAGACAATGGAGCAAGAAATCCTCATCAGATTGGTTGGGAAAATACGATCCCATCTTGCTGTCGAGGAGGATTCTTTGATCGATCGATACATTGTCGCAGAGTGTCCAAGGTGTCACACTCTTCTCGTTGCAGATTCTCGTTACAAGAGCAAGACGTGCCCGAAGTGCAACGCGAGGATACCGGTCAAAGAACTCAAAGTGATACAAATGGCGAAAGACTCGCGTGATGCAAGGATGATAGTCTCAGAAGCAAAGGCCAAGCGTGGGGGATTGGACCAAAGGTGATATAGCCGGTTCCAAAAGCGGACCGAAGGTAGCTAAGATGTCGTCGACTGCCGGCCGCAAGTTCATGGAAGAACTCTCCAACCTTCTCCAGAAACATGTTAGCATTGTGACGAGTCAGGGC
>Ga0307479_10006975_pt1 | contig 10407 bp, 9 predicted proteins | sample atmos_gasesECM4C_FD_203743 | JGI IMG/M metagenome (GOLD analysis project Ga0307479, IMG submission 203743) | Hardwood forest soil microbial communities from Morgan-Monroe State Forest, Indiana, United States - atmos_gasesECM4C_515 | ecosystem: Environmental > Terrestrial > Soil > Temperate...
CCCGGTGCTTCTCGAGGCCGCCAAAATTCTGAAGGCCGAAGGTCATGATTTTGAAATTCGCCTCATCGGAGATGGCAGCGAGCGCTCCAAATTGGAAGAGCTTATTAAGCGCGATAAAATCGAATCTTTCACTTTCATCACAGGATTTTTGACTGGCAACGCCTTTGCACAAGGGTTGCGAGACGTTTCCGTCGTGGTGATGCCTTCTACCTGGGAGGAAACTGCCGGCCTAGCAGCTATCGAGCAAATGATGCGCGGTCGTTTGGTCATGGCCGCCGATATTGGCGGTTTAGCCGAAGTGCTTGGCGACACCGGGCTAAAATTCGCGCCGGGAAACGCCGCGTCTCTTGCAGATTGCTTGCGCACCGTAATCGAAAATCCGGCGCTGATTGGCTCGTACGGCGAAATAGCGCGTAGCCGCGCACTAAAACTGTTCCAACGCTCTAAAATGGTAGCTGAGCATGCGCAAATTTATCGCGACGCACGCTGATTAGGATTTCAAATCGGCAGAATAGATCCGTTGGATGGACCGCACAAGTCCTGCGACCCTGGCTGGCAAATGCCCGTTTTTCTGATTTTACAGTCATAATATCGGCAGGCATCCGAAGCCGTGCCTCGGTAAGCCGTATCGGCAACTCTGAAACTCAAATTTTCTTATTTTGATTCCTGAGGTAGCAGCTTGAATTTCCGTTCCACCATGGCAGCGCCAGACTCCTCGCGCAAACTCCTCGCCGCAGCTGTGTTTGTCCTCCTATTTGTTGTTGCCGCTTATGAATTTTCCGAGTTGGTGCTTGCCGGAGACATGATGGGATTCGCGTACGTCGCCCTCCTGGCCATCGGCAGCGTTTTCATCATTGCCATCCTCAATAATTGGCGAAATGGCGTTTACTTCTTTTTTACCTGGCTGCTCTTCGAGGACCTGGCCCGCAAATATCTCGGCAACAACATGGCCGTGTATTTTGCAAAGGATGTTCTGGTTGCTGTGGTCTATGTGTCCTTCATTATTGCCGTGCGCCGAAAAAAAACTGTAAACATTGTGCGCCCGCCTTTTTTCGCAGCGGTGATGCTGCTGGTGTGGTTCGGAATCATGCAGATCTTTAATCCCGCGTCTTCCACCATTGTCTACGGCCTTCTTGGGGTAAAACTCTTTTTTTGGTATATCCCGTTATATTTTGTCGGTTACGCGCTCTTCAATTCCGAAGCGGATCTTCGCCGATTTTTCCGCGTAAATGCCTGGATCGCAGTGATCATCACCGGCTTGGGCGTGGCCCAGTCGATCATTGGTCCCTCCTTCCTGAATCCCGCCAGGCCTGCGGAGGAGATCCGCGAATTAAGCACCTTATATCGCGTTTCACCAATCACCGGATTAGTTTCTTATCGTGCGCCTTCGGTGTTTGTCAGCGCCGGACGCTACACCAATTACCTGTTGATTGCCTGGGTTTTGATGCTCGCTTTCACTGGCTATCTTTTGCTGCGCCATCGCCGCGGCCGCAACATTGCTTTTATTTCCCTGGCGGTCATCTACGCCGCGATCATATTGTCAGGTTCCCGCGGAGTCTTTTTGTGGACTGGCGGCACAGCGCTCATCATTGTGTTCGGATTCCTCTGGGGAGCGCCTTGGCGCCAACGCGAGGTCTTACGCGTCTTCCGCACCGTGCAACGCGCCGCGCTGGCCATCACGCTCGCCATGGTTGTGTTATTCTTCGTTTTTCCGGATGCCCTCTTAGCTCGCCTGGCGATTTACTCCGAGACCCTGACGCCCGGCGCTGCCACAAGCGAATTGCAAAACCGCACCTGGGACTATCCACTCCGTAATTTTTTGGGCGCCTTCAATTACGATCGTTGGCCGTACGGCTACGGTATCGGAACTAGCTCCCTGGGAGTTCAATACGTAGCGAAATTCTTCCATGGAGTGCCCATGAGCGTTGGCGTTGAAGGTGGCTTCGGTACGCTGATTGTGGAAATGGGCGTTGGCGGCCTTGTTCTATGGCTTGTCATGAGTATTGCGATCCTTGTTTCCTCCTGGAAAGTCGTTAAAAAATTGAGAGGTTCGGCCTGGTTTCCGATCGCCTTCGCCATCTATCTATATGCCTTTGTACTGCTATTGCCTATGACGTTTACTTCCATGCTCGCCTACGAAGATTTCGTGATTAACGCTTATTTTTGGACGCTGCTGGGCATTCTGTTCCGCTTGCCGACTCTTGCTCTCTCCTCGCAGTTTGCTAATCCATCCGCCCCGGCGGGGAACCCTCGTCTCCGGCCACGCTAGTGCGCATTGCCGTAATTTCCCCTTTTCTCGACCGCAGCCACGGTACCGAGCGATGCATCGTCGAACAGTTGGAGAGATTCGCCGCCAAGCCCGGCGCCGAAATTCATATTTACGCCCAGCGGATTCAAGACTTGCGCGGCGTTACGCGCTACAACTATTCAGCGGCGACTAAATCAGCCGATCCTAGTCCTGCGACGAAACCAGCGAAAAAACTGTTGTGGCACAAAATCGCCTCTATCCCCGGTCCACATTTGCTGCAATACATTTTTTGGTTTTTCGCCAACCGGATATCCCGCTGGTGGGATGCCGCTTTCCACAATTTGCGATACGACCTGTTATATTCCCCGGGTATTAACGCCACCGACGCCGATGCTATCAGCGTCCATGTAGTATTCAATGAATTCTACCGCCAGGTTCTTCCGCAATTAGATTTTCGCAGCACTCCGCTCACCGCCTGGCCGCGTCTGGCGCACCGCCGCGCCTACTATCGGCTGATCATGACACTCGAAAACCGAATTTATCGCCGCGCCTCAGTTTCACTAGCCGCGATATCAGCTTCCGCTGCCGCGTTACTGGAAAAACATTTTCACCCCGCCGCTACCCGCGTAATACGTTATGGAGTCGATGTGCAAGCCTTCTCCGTCGCGCGAAGGCTTGCGGAACGCCCCGCCGCGCGCAAGCTCTTTCAACTATCTTCCGAAGACTTCGTGTTTTTGCTGATTGGAAACGATTGGAGAACGAAGGGTCTAGCCGTACTGCTGCAATCTCTAGCGCTCATCCGCGAATTACCCTGGAAACTTCTGGTAGTCGGCAGAGATGTCCGTGATCCCTACGACAAAATGATTCGCCAGTACGGCCTTTCGAATCGCGTAATATTTTTGCCGCCCGCTCCCAACGTCATGCAGTTCTACGCCGCGGCGGACGCTTACGCGGGCCCCTCGCTTGAAGACGCTTACGGCTTGCCCATTATCGAAGCCATGGCCAGTGGCTTGCCCGTCATCGCTAGTTCGCGCGCAGGAGCCCATGAAATCATTACCGATGCGGGCGACGGCATAATTCTGCGCGATCCACAAAATGCCGAGGAACTCGCCGCCGCATTACGCGCTTTGATTACCAACCCACCCCTGTGCGCGAAACTGGGAGAGCACGCCACCCGCACGGCGCAAAATTACACCTGGGATCGCAACGCGCAAGCCACGTGGGAGTGGCTAAACGAAGTTGCGCGCAACAAAAAAGCCGCCACAACCAACTCATAAATCATGCGGGAATCCATTGCTTAATTTGAAATTTTTTGAGGCCAGTTCGGACAAGCTCGGACTGCCCGGAGGATAGCTAGGTCGGGAAATAGCGAAAAAAGGTGCCAGAAAGAGACTGGCGGGTTGGGTAGCTCGCACACGACCCCTTGCGGAGCCGCTGTCCCCGCGCGGCCCCCAACCCGTTCTTAGTAAGTTACAGACCTGACTTGTGAGCCTCAATGGACCACCCGACCCACCAACCGCAGTACCCACCAGCTAGTACTACTCTGTGCTCAGGGAAGACTTGTAGGGATCGATTCTTCAATCTACAGATTACAAAAGACTTACGTTTGACATTAAATCAGCTCGAACCACGTTTCCCTAGTACTTCGATCAACTCTCGCACTGACCGCATTTATTGAGGTGGCGCCGCCGCCGAAGATTTTGTCGCCTCTACCCCTTCCGTCAAACGCAAATTGACGGTTTTCACCTCGCCCGACCGCACCATTACGTTTTTCTCCCAGATCGAATACAAACCGTGCGAAGAAGCGCGTAAGTCATAGTTGTCCCGGCGCAGCTTAACGATCGTAAACCGCCCATGTACGTTGGTATGCACCACGTGGGCCGTGTGCCCACCGCCCGATTGATAAGTCACCACTGCACCCGCCACTGGTTTGCCGGTGGGACTGAGAACCTCGCCAGTAAGCTCAGCGTTATGTCCTCGCTGGGGACCGCCATATACACAAGGTCCGCCCAAGCCCAATCCGAAAACTAAAACGAATCCCAACAAGGTACACGCCAAGAAGTTAAAAGAATTTCTCATGTCCCCATCACTCCTGGATTCCCACTTGAGTGTAGTACCATCCAATCGAGAACCAGACTCGCGTTACAAATCGTGTGCTGCGGCAACTAACTGTCTATCGGTACAGGTAGATGAGCCGTCTAATCTGTCTGCGATGCGCGCGCGTTTCAGAACTTCTTCGGGAGCGGTGATGCCACTCTATTTAAGCCAGCACACGCTGGCGTGCCTTACACGTCAGGGCGCCGAAGCGCTGATGCACCGCATGCAAGCGGGCGATGCGGCCAAAGCAGAACGCGTCATGGTCAATATGCTGGAAGGAAAGATGTTCGCGGAGTTTCGCGCTGATTCCCGGGAAGCTCTGGAAGCCTGGCTCAAATCCCAAGGTATGCACTTCGACTGGCTCGTGCGCATCGAATGGGAATCGCGAGAGGGCCAGCTAGTTCAAGTCTGACGCGAAAAAAGCTTGGCCGCTGAATAACTGAGCCGGCAAAAAAGAGATACTTCATAGCCCGCTCTGCGTTACGCTTTTTGATTCTAAATTGAGGAAGGAACCGACTAATGTCTGACTATGCTCATCCAGAAGTTTTAGTGACTACCGAATGGGTTGCAGCCCATGCGAAAGACCAGGGCATTCGCCTTGTAGAAGTGGACGTGGATACCACCGCCTACGATCAGGGCCACATCGACGGCGCGATTGCCTGGAACTGGCAAACCGAATTGCAGGACGCCATCCGCCGCGACCTCGCCGATCCCAAAGCCTTTGAAACCCTGCTGGGCAAAGCCGGAATATCTCCCGAAACCACCATCGTGCTTTATGGCGACAATAATAATTGGTTCGCCGCCTGGGCTTTCTGGCAACTAAAATACTACGGCCATGACAAAGTTTTGATCATGAACGGCGGCCGTAAAAAGTGGGTGGAAGAAAAGCGTCCGCTAACAACCACCAAGCCCACCGTCAGCGCGGCAGGCTACAAGGTTAAGACCCCCAACGCCTCCATCCGCGCGAGACGAGACGATGTTTTCGCCGCGGTAGACAAAAAGTCCGGCGCGCAATTAGTGGACGTTCGCTCCCCGGATGAATTTTCCGGCAAGATTATCGCTCCGCCGGGCATGACCGAAACGGCACAACGCGCCGGCCACATTCCAGGCGCGGCCAGCATTCCCTGGTCGCAAGCGGTGAACGAAGACGGCACCTTCAAGAGCGTCGACGCCCTGAAGCAGCTCTACGGCTCCAAGGGCATCACTGGCGACAAGGAAGTCATCGCCTACTGCCGCATCGGCGAGCGCAGCTCCCACACCTGGTTCGTGCTGAAATATCTTCTCGGCATAAAAGATGTGCGCAATTACGACGGCTCCTGGACGGAGTGGGGAAATCTTATCGGCGCACCCATCGAGAAGGAAGCTTCCGCAGCCACTGCGTAGAATGGGGAATGCGGGGAAGCCTGGTGTGCTTCCCCTCACTTCTAAATTGCTGGCATCAATCCGCAAGTGTTCGTCTTCTCTTCTGTCAACGTGATAAGATTCCGAAAGAACAACCTGTTCCGAAAAAAGTCCCGTAGGCTTTATCCCCCTCAGTTGTAACTCTTTAGCAACATTTGGGTGACCGGTTTCGCGGTAGCTAATCCCATAAGCGGTCAAATCCCATGACGCAGCAATAACCGTCCGGCCAAATTGTGCCTTGTTTTGTGTACCTTCCGGCTCCACGTTAGGTGGGCAGGAAACTGCCATTCATCTAAGCGTATGAACACCACTGAAAACGCGGGGGCCAACGTGAGCGCTTCCACCGATTTGCAACACTGGCAGTCTCGTTCCGCGCTGCTGTCCAGTGCGCGCGCCGGCAATCGACAGGCGCTCGCAGAGCTGGTTATGCCTTATGCCACCGGCCTATACCGCTCGGGTCTGAGGTTAACCGGCAATGCCCACGACGCGGAGGACGTTCGCCAGGAAACCTTGCTTAAGATCGTGGCGCGCCTCGATCAGTTTGCGGGTGCGCAAACCGGCCCCCAGGATGATCTGCACGCCTGGGTGTCACGCATCGCTGCCAACGCCTCCATCGACGTCATCCGCCGCCGCCGTGAAGGCAAAATATTTTCCTTGGATCAGACTAGCGATTTCTCCGACGAGCCTTGGGTGGCGCAGATTCCTTCCGCCAGCGCCAACCCGGAACAAGGCTTTCTGCGCCAGGAATCGCGCCGCATGTTGGCATCCGCGATCTCGGAACTGCCGCCCGACCTGCGCCAGGTCTGTCTACTCATGGATGTTTTAAATTACTCGACTCAAGAAGTCGCCGACCATGTAGGTGTTTCAAACGTGGCCGTGCGTTTGCGCCTCTTTCGCGCCCACCGCAAGCTGCGCGAAAAATTGAATCAGAAATTTGCTCCTGCGCCTCGGCAACGCGCTGTGCGCGCCAGGGCTCAGCGCTCGCGAAGTTGGACGAAAGGAAGCTATCGCACGCCCGCGCGCCAGGTCATTGGTTTTGCCTGCGGCGGTGATTAATACCCGAGAGCTACGGAACTTGCTCCGGAAATTTACGCTCGAACCCGCGTAATTTTCGGACGTTCAGTGATTTTCGAGTCTGAATACTGCAAGGCTAGCAAGCGTTAGCGTAATTGCCCAGGTTCAAAGCCGTTCTTACGCGCCTGGTCCTCCACCGCATCGATCTGCGCCTGAACTTGTTTCTTTTTCTCTTCCATCTCTTTGACTTGGTCTTCAACGGGCGTCATGTAATAGCCATGATGCATGTCTATTCCGCCAGACGGGCTGCTGTTATCAGCCTTGAAATTTCTTAGCTGAGAAATTTTCTTGTCGATGGTTTCCAGTTGGTTGTTTAGTTGATGAAGGCGATCGCGGTAAGCGGCAGCTTGCTTGTCCCTCAGGCTCGCGCCGGGCGCAGTTTTCTGCAGATTGTTTGATGACGGATTCGCATCGCCCCCGCCCGCCTTGCCCACCACGGAAATGGCCCCATCGCCGCCCGCAGTGGTGATCTCGTCATTCGTCCAAACTTTCTTGGGTTTGGTTTTGACCTTTTCCGTTGTGGTCTCCGCGGAACTCCCAGCCGATTGCGTCGTGGGTTTTGCCGTATCTGAAGTGGCTTGACTGCCGGAATTGGAGGATTGCCCCGCGCGCAGAGAAACCCCACCAGACAGAAGAAATGCTGCTGTTACGAGGAAGTATTTCATAGCACCCCCTTATCTGTACCTGATTTAAATTGTAGGCTGGTATTTCTCAGGGAGAGTTAATGTCGAGGTTATGGTTGCTGAAACGGCCATCATTCATTTGCCGGTTCAACTGGGTGCGTCACAAAATCCTATCGGCTGGCAATTCCGCCAGGTCTCATCTCCTTCAATTCGGCACGCACCAACTCTAAAGCCTCTTTTGGCGAGCCCACTCGCCGGTAGTTTGAATAAAACGTGCGCTCATGCAGCGAAAAACTCGACAAAAATTTACGGCCATCGAAGTCGTATTGTGAGAAGGAAGGCAGCCACACTCCGGGCACCATTTCGTAGCGCTCCTGCATGAAACGACTTCCTCTGTAGACCTTGGCTAGAAATAGGCCCAGGGAAATATCGTCGGTTACCTCTCCTTCAATGCGCGCCAACTCCCCTGTGCCTTCGTCAATCCACACCGTTCCACGCACGCGCGGGTAAATTGACGTCGCGCGCGAAGTTGGTTTGAACGCCGGATTCGGGTCCATGCGATATTTCAGGAGTGCATGGCCGTCGCGCTGCTCGGAGCCGATCAGAGTGAACAGGAAAGCCGCTCGAGCCGCTCCGATAAGCTCCTCGCGCTCTCTCCTCTTCTTAGCGATTTTCTCGTACGCATCCCGTTGCGTCCGCCCGGTCTCCGCGGCCCACACCAACGACTTCTCCAGTCTTTCAAGCTCCGCGCGATAGGCATTCTGGTCGGCGACCTTGCCGTCCGGTCCAACAGGAAGGTGAGCAGCTCCCGTACCCGCTGGAACGACACGGGAAACCTTGACCTCCGTCGACTGGTTTTCTCCGCTTACTTTTTGAATCTCCACCCGCTCCAGCCGCTCATACAAATCCATGGCCGCGTCGCTTTTTTTCTGATTTTCCACCACGCGGTCAAACAGCGCATGATCGTTGGGTTTGTCCACCGCATGAACAGCCACAGCTTCCTGGCTATATTCACTGGACCCAACGAACAGGAAAAAGACGCTGGCAAGCAAAAAGGCGGTAATGTGCATCGTTTATTGGCGGACTGGTTCGAACCTATTAGGATTCGCTTCTTCGCCCAATTGTTGCACGAGTTTTTCCCGTGGGGCCCCCACTAAACGGCACGCCCTTGCGGAAGTTACAATAATCACCGCGGCATCATAAAGAGCCACGATACCTGCCAAAAGGCGCTAAAATAGCCCAGACAGGTAATAAAACCGCACTTCACACGTCTAATAAATAGGGTTTGCGGGAACGATTTAGCGTCCTTCCACGTAGTAAGTAACAACTGGAGGCCATATTTGGGTGTAGGTCCCATCGAGCGACTCACCGGTCTGCCCGCCGTAGCAGTGCCCATTCGCAAACGCCGTGGCCGCATCGCTGCCGCCGCCGTTACCGTCATGGAGACCTTTCGTCTGGCGATAGACGCCCTGCGCGCCCATAAGCTACGGAGCTTTCTGACTCTCCTGGGCGTAATCCTGGCCGTAGCAACCCTGGTAGCGGTTATGAGCGTCGTCGCCGGCCTGAATTTTTACGTCGCCGATCGCGTGGCCAATCTGGGCGCGAACGTTTATCTGGTTGACCGTTTCGGCATCATCACTAGTCAGGATGCCTGGATTAAGGCTCAGAAACGCCCCCTCGTCACCCTCGAAGAGTATCAACGTCTCCGCGAAAATATGAAGACGGCCGCCAATGTCGCCGCCACCGATGACCGCACCATGGACGTGCGTTCCGGAAACATCCTATTGGAAAACACCGACCTCACTGGTGTGACTCCCAATTACCCCGAGATTCGTAACATGAATCTCTCCGCCGGGCGATTCTTGACCGAAGGCGACGATTTGCATCACGCTCCGGTATGTTTTATCGGCGCCGATGTGGTGAAAAAATTTTTTCCCACCGTCGATCCCATCGGCAAGACCATTCGCGCCGGCACCAACACCTACGAAGTTGTCGGCGTGGCCACTGAAATCGGCAGTGCCTTCGGCCAATCGCAGGATAATTACATCCTCATTCCCTTTAGCACCTACTACAAGGACTGGCATAAGCAGAACGACTGGTTAACCATCTTTGTGCAGGCCCAGAACTCCGAAATGATGCAGGTATCGCAAGATGAAGCCCGCATGCTTATGCGCGCATGGCGTCATCTCCCCTACGATGCCCCTGATAATTTTTCCGTTTTTGGGTCGGCCTCCATCATGGCCCTGTGGAACCAGATCACTGGTAATCTGTTCGCTGTTGCCGTGGCTCTCACTGCGGTTTTCCTGGTGGTCGGCGGCATCGTGATTATGAACATCATGTTGGCCAGTGTGACGGAACGCACTCGCGAGATAGGATTGCGCCGCTCTCTCGGCGCAAGGAGAAAACATATCATCTTGCAGTTTATGACCGAGTCAGCCGTGCTTGCCGCTGTGGGCGGTATCATGGGACTCGCGTTAGCCTACGGACTCGTGGCCCTGGTCCGCTCTGTAACACCCATCCCGGTAAAAACCCCGCTGAGCGCGGTGATTATTTCGCTCAGTGTTTCTACTGCCGTCGGCCTTTTCTTTGGAATTTATCCCGCGATGCGTGCGGCGAAACTCGATCCCATTGAAGCGCTACGCGCGGACGGCTGAGGTATCAACGTGGCCCACTCACACGGTGAAAATCTAAAACAGGCCTTGGATACCTTGCGCGCTCACAAGATGCGCAGCGCGCTTACCGTATTTGGCGTGGTGCTCGGTGTTAGTGTCATCATGCTGGTTGCCGCGCTCATCACCGGCTTCGATGAAACTATCCAGGAAAACATCAAACAGTTTGGTGCCGACACTGCCTTTGTTTCCCGTTGGGCTCAGGGTCCTCATGGCAACACCAGGCCTCTCGAAGAACGGTTGCGCAAGCCCCTCACCTTGGAAGACGCGGAAGCCTTGAAAGAAGGCTGCCCGG
>Ga0307479_10006976_pt1 | contig 10406 bp, 8 predicted proteins | sample atmos_gasesECM4C_FD_203743 | JGI IMG/M metagenome (GOLD analysis project Ga0307479, IMG submission 203743) | Hardwood forest soil microbial communities from Morgan-Monroe State Forest, Indiana, United States - atmos_gasesECM4C_515 | ecosystem: Environmental > Terrestrial > Soil > Temperate...
GAATTTACCAATCGTTAACCAGTTTCGCCCGGCCTGTTGCGCGTGTTTTCAAAATCCCCGCCGCGCATCTAGCCCATCAATGGTTACTACTTCGTTACTAATTTTTGCTATTTGATCTAAAGAATTGCGGCCGCCGTCTCATGCAACCGCATGGTGCGGGTCTGGAAACGAGGCGCCGCGCGGCCTACTCCGCCGGCTGCGGCAACCTCGCCCTCTCCACGCCATTGGCGAAGATCGCGATCGCGATCGCGGCGATGAGGAAGCCCATGGCGACAACTGCCGTAACACCGAGCACCAGACCAAAGCCGCGGCCATAGAGAACCGCAATCATCGACACCGCTGCACCCGAAATCATGAAGGTGATGAAATAGCGCACGGCGTAGACGCGACTGCGCCACGCATCCGCGGTATAGCGCGCGATCAGCAGATCGTTGACGGTGATCTGGCCGTAGATCGCCGCCATTGTGAAGGCAAGCGCGATAAGCAGCGTCGCTCCACTGGCATAGGCTGACCAGACCACGCCGGTGAATTGCAGGATCGCAATCGCTGCAAACAATACGTGCGGCGGGAAGCGCTCGACGAGCCGCCCAACGGTGATCTGCGCGACCGCGCCGCACAAGAACACCGCCGTCGTCAGGCCGCCGACCAGCACCAACGGAATGCCGTCGCCGACCCGCTCGTCGACAATCTTCGGCAGCGCCACCGAGATCGTGTTGAACACCAAGCCGGCGCTGAGCGCGACAACGACAAAGAGGGCAAAAATGACAGCCGCAATCGTTGGCGACAGCAAAACATCGGGCGCGCGCGACCGGGCCGCGGCATGGCGCTGCTCCGGCGGACTAAGCCAGAAATAAACGATCCCCGTCGCGACGCAAATGAGGCCGGGCACGAGAAAAGCGCCGCGCCAAGAGAATGCGGCTGTCAGCGCGGCGGTGATGCCGGCCGCGAGCGAAACGCCCAGATTGCCGCAGACGCCGTTGAAGGCGAGCGTGCGGCCGCGTTCTTTGGCGTGCTCGATGATCATGGCGGTGCCGACCGGATGATAGATGGCGGCGAACACGCCGAGCGAGAACAGTGCAATTGCCAGGCTTGTCAAAGACGGCGCGAAAGCCGCCGCGACCAGCGATAGACCGCAGCCGATATAAAACGCCAGCATCAGATTGCGGCGGCTCCAACGGTCGCCGAGCCATCCGGCCGGCAGCGAGAACAAACCGAAGGCGACAAAGGAAGCCGTCGAAAGTGCGATCAGGCTCGCATAGGAGCGCCCGTAAATGGCCGCCAGTTCGATCACCACGGTTGGATAGATCAAGATCACGAAATGATCGAGCGCATGCGCCCAATTGAGAAATCCGACGACGAGCCGGCGCGAGGCCTCGGCGGAACGGGCGTTCGGCAGATCGACGTCGGTTGAGAAACTCATCGCAATTTCCCCGATCAATAACCCGAAGCTATAGCCCAGCCGGCGTTGTCTACCTACCCGCTTCTTGCAAGCCAGTTACCGCATTCACGGATCGCGGCGATGGCATGCTCAACTTTGCCGCAAGACCCGTAGTTGCGCGACGTCCATTCCGCGATAACACTGGCTCGATAGATTTGCCGATCATCAGCTTTACGTGAGGGACATCAATGCATGTATCAAGGTGTCGGGCCGTCCTGGCTTTGCTGGCGCTCCTTACCGGACTGACCGGCTTTCTGCCGGGCGCGCGGGCGGAAGACTATCCCAGCCGGCCGGTTCGGCTCATCACCGATTCGGCGCCCGGGAGCGCGATCGATGTTCCGGTGCGCCTCATCGCCGAAGGTTTGAGCCGGATCTGGGGCCAACAGGCGGTGGTCGTCAACCAACCGGGCGCCGGCGGTGCCATCGCGGCGCGCTCGGCCACAACGGCGGCGCCTGACGGCTATACGTTCGGCGTCATGGCGCTGTCGGCTTTTGTGGCGCTGCCCGGGACGGCCGACAACCTGCCGGTCGCGGTCCCGCGCGACACCATTCCGGTCGGCTACCTTGGCGGCGCGCCGATGCTTATCGGAGCTGCGCCCTGGCTCGGGGTAAAAACGCTGCCGGATTTGATCGCGCTGGCGAAACAAAAGCCCGGCGAGTTGTCTTACGGCGTCAATGGCATTGGCCGCCTGACGCATCTCACCGGCGAACTTCTGCAACGGCAAGCGAATATCAAATTATTGATGGTGCCTTATACCGGCGGCACCCCGCAGATTATCAACGACATGATGGGTAAACGCGTCGGCCTGGTTTTCGAGGCTTATTCCGGCCTTGCCGGCGCGATCGATGCCGGCAATGTCGTGCCGCTTGCGGTCGCCTCGGCCAACAGGATGACTTCCACGCCAAATCTGGCGACCGTGGCTGAAACGCTGCCCGGTTTCGAATCGGTCGGCTGGCAGACCTTGCTTGCACCGGCGGGAACACCGGACGCGCTGATAAAAAAGGTGAATGCCGACGTCATCAAAGCAATGCGGGATGATCCCGAGATTCACAAACGCCTGGTCGACCTCGGTCGCGATGACCGCACGATGTCGCCGGCCGAACTGTTGACGTTCATTCGCGGCGAGCAAACAAAGTGGGCGCCTATCGTGCAAGAGATTGCCGCACGGACGCAAAATAAGTAACTACGTTTTTTCCAACTCCGCTTTGAGCGCTTCGAGCGCCTGCGGTGTGTCGATATCGGTCAGCGCCGCGGCGCCCGATACCGGCACTTCGACGACCGCTTCACCGTAGCGCCCAATCAGATGGCGCGCGCCGACGTCGCCTTCGACGGCCATGAGATCGGGGAAAAAGCGGCGCGACCAGACCACCGGGTTGCCGCGCTTGCCCTCGATCGTGGGCACCGCCACCAGCGCGCCTTTGTCCGGATCGATCGCGCCGATGAGGCGGTTGATCAGAGCTGCGTCCACCTGCGGCATGTCGCCGAGACAGATGACGACGCCGTCGACCTCCACCGGCAAGGCGGCGATCCCGGCTTTCAGCGAGCCGCCGAGCCCTTCGGCGTAGTTCGGATTGTGCACGAAGATAACCGGCAGGCCGGCGAGCGCCGCCTCGACCCGCTCGCGCTGGTGTCCGGTCACCACCAGCGCTGGACGCGCCTGCGACGCCAGCGCCGCTTCCACGACCATGCGCAGGAGCGGCCGGCCAGCGATTTCGGCAAGAAGCTTGTTCGGTCCGCCCATGCGGCTTGAGCGTCCGGCGGCGAGGACGACTGCCGCGATCGAACGGCCGGTCTGTAGCGGCTCTTCACGCGGCTGCGGACGCGTCACAATTTCCATCAACAAGCCGCCGACCCCAAGCCCGGTGATGTCTTGGCGCTGCACCGGCAATCGGGCGAGGAGCCGCATCAACACCCAATCGAAGCCGTTCTCTTTGGGGCTGCGCGCGCATCCCGGAGCGCCGAGTACAGCCCTTTCGCCGGCGCTGCCGATCATCAAGAGATTGCCCGGATCGACCGGCATGCCGAAATGCTCGACGCGGCCGCCGATTGCTACCAACGCGGCGGGGATGACGTCGCGGCGGTCGGCGATCGCCGAAGCGCCGAACACGATGGCCAATTCCGCGCCGGCTTTGAGCACCTCGTCGATGGCGCGAGCGACCGCATCGCGCTCATGCGACACCCGTCGTTCGGCGACAATTGCGGCGCCGGCCGGCGCCAGCCGCTCGGCGGTGATTTTCAGGGTCTTGTCGATCACCTTGTCGGCAAGCCCGGGCAACAGCGTGGACACCACACCGACCTTGCGGACGCGGTACGGAGCGACCCGCAGCAACGGCCTGGTCACGCCCGCCAGCACCGCATCGCGAGCCGGACCGCCGACCGCAAATGGAATGATTTTGACGGTCGCGATCATCTCGCCGGCAACCACCGGCTTATAGGCCGGTAGCGTCGCGAGCGTGATCGCCTCATCGACCCGATTAAGACGGTCGATCGCATCGTTATCGACAACAAGAATACCGGCGGTGTGCGCGAACAGATTGGCGCGGCCCGTAAAGGCGCGTTCGACATGGACACCCTCGCCGGCAACGGCTTTGGCGATCTCGGCGGCGGCGACGTCCTCGGAAACGTCGCCCGGTTCCAGCCGCGCGACCACGACCTCGGTGATGCCGGCAGCCGCCAAAGCGGCGACCTCGGCCGGGCCGATCGGCGTGCCTTTTTTGAGCACGAGTCCGTCTTGGCGAATCGTGTGCACGGCGGTCGCGCCGAGCGCTTCCTTGACCGGCACCGCGCCGAATTTCATGACGCCGCCGTCGCGGGCGCGGCGACCCGTTGACCCGAGGGTTGGTCGGTCTCGGCCGCTGCATGCAGCCGTTCGGTGATTTGCCCCATGATCGCAACCGCGATTTCCGCCGGCGAAACCGCTCCGATATCGAGCCCGATCGGCGCATGGATGCGCGCGACATCCGTTTCGCTTAAGCCCTGCGCCTTGAGCCGCTCGACGCGGCGGGCGTGGGTTTTTCGCGAGCCCAAGGCGCCGATATAAAAACAATCGCGCGAGAGCGCGTGGCGGAGCGCCGGATCGTCGATCTTGGGGTCGTGCGTGAGCGCCACAAACGCGGTGTAGCGGTCGACGTTCAGTTGCGGCAGTGCTTTATCCGGCCATTCGGCAATGACTTTCACTTCCGGAAAACGCTCCACGGATGCAAAAGCCGTGCGCGGATCGACGATGGTGACATCGTAACCGAGCAGCTTGCCGATCGGCGCCAAGGCCTGGCTGATATGGACCGCGCCGGTAATCACAAGCTGCGGCGCCGGCACATAAACGGTGAGAAAGACGCGACCTTCCGCGGTTTCGGCCATGCCGCTTTTTCCGGTGCGCAAATGCTCGGTTAGAGCCGGGCGCAACGGATCCTTGCCGATCTCGGCGGCTTTGACGAAGCGCTGCTTGCCGCTCTCGACATTGGTGATGACGATCGCGGCGCGGCGCGCGGCGCGTTCGGTGTTCAATGCGGTGAGAATATCGAGCTTCATCTAGCGATGCGTCTCTCTACTATCTTCCGACCTCTGTTCGTCACCCTGAGGTGCGAGCGAAGCGAGCCTCGAAGGGTGACAATCCAGCCGTTCATCCTTCGAGGGCCGCTTCGCGGCCACCTCAGGATGACGGATAATTACTCCACCTTCTCCACGAACACCCGGATCGTGCCGCCGCACGACAGGCCGACCTGCCAGGCGGTTTCGTCGGTAACGCCGAATTCCAGCATTTTCGGTTTGCCGCTTTCAATCACATCAAGCGCCTCGGTAACGACCGCGCCTTCCACACAGCCGCCTGATACCGAGCCAAGGAAATTGCCCTCACTGTCGATGACGAGATTGGAGCCGACCGGACGCGGCGCCGAACCCCAGGTCTCGACGACCGTGGCGAGCGCCACTTCGCGGCCGCCTCTGCGCCAGTCCTCGGCGGCTTTGAGGATGTCGGTATCGGTCGACAACATCGGAGCTCTCCTTGATCTGCGAATAGCGAAATGGCGAGTAGCGAACGAATATAAAATAGGTGTTACTTTCGTTATTAGCTACTCACTGCTCCCTGTTCGTTTTCCTTCATTCGCCATTCGCGCGTTTCTCACGCCACTTTGCGGAGCCAGCCTTTCGGATCGGCTGAGCTGTCGCCGCCCCGTGCCAGCGCGGCGACCAGGCCCGTCATCGATTCCAGATTGTGAATGGGACGCATTTCGTCGACATGCGGCAACATGGCCTTGATACCGCGGGCCCGCGCCTCGAAGCCCTCGAAGCGCAGGAGCGGATTGAGCCAGATCAGCCGCCGGCATGACCGATGCAGCCGGTCCATTTCAAAAGCGAGCGTCTCGTCGGCATCGCGCTCGAGGCCGTCGGTAATGAGGAGCACGACCGCGCCCTGCGCCAGCACCCGGCGCGCCCACAGTTTGTTGAATGCGCGCAGCGATGAAGCAATGCGTGTGCCGCCGGACCAATCAGGCACTGCCGCCGAACAGGCGGCGAGCGCGTCGTCGGGATCGCGCTCGCGCAGCGCGCGCGTCACATTGGTGAGCCGCGTGCCGAATAAAAATGTGCTCACCCGTTTTTGCGCGTCCGTCAGCGCGTGGAGGAAATGCAGGAAGATCCGGCTGTATTGGCTCATCGAGCCGGAAATATCGAGGAGCGCCACGAGCGGCGGCGGCCGCGTTTTTGGACCGATGAAGCGCAGATCGATGAAGTCGCCGCCGCCCTTCATGCTGGCGCGCAAGGTGCGGCGAATATCGATCAGATGGCCGTGCAGATGCGGTGTTAGACGCCGCGTGCGCAGCTCCGCGAGCGGCAGGACGAGACGTTTCATCGCATCCTTGGCCGCGGCGATCTCGGCCGCTGTCATCTGCGCGAAATCTTTCCGTTGCAGCACCTCGCGGTCGGACACCGTCATGCGCGTGTCGAGTTCGACTTCGCGCTCTTTCTTCAGCTTGTCGTCGAGACCGGCGAACAAAGCCTCATGCACGCGAGTCGCACCGGCCTGCGGAGCCTGCGGCGCCGCCGGCGCTTGCGGCAGCATCATCGCCAGAAGCTGATCGATGTAACCGCGCCGGCGGAAAAAAATGCGGAACGCCTGGTCGAACAGAATCGAATGTTCGTGGCGCTTCACGAATACGGCATGGAGCGTCCAATAAAAATCCTCGCGCGTGCCGACGCCCGCCACTTTCAAAGCTTCGAGCGCGTCGAGCACGGCGCCGGGTCCGACAGGGATTCCGGCAGCGCGCAGCGCGCGGGCGAAATAGACGATATTCTCGGCGAGGCGGCCGGTTGCTTCTTGTGAAGCTGGTCTCTCTTCCATCGTCATTGCCGGGCTTGACCCGGCAATCCATGGAGCCGCAACGCTGCATGGATGCCCGGGTCAAGCCCAGGCTTGACGATTGCAAAAAATCGGCTGAACCCGACTGGCATGCGTTTCACTCCGCCGCCCTTAGCTCCGACTTCACCTGATCGAGCAAGTCCTTGACCTTCGAGCCTTCGAGCCGCGCGATGTCGTCCTGATATTTGAGCAACACGCCGAGTGTGTCGGACACCGTCGCCGGATCGAGCGCGGTGACGTCGAGTTCGCAGAGCGCGCCGGCCCAGTCGAGCGTTTCGGCCACGCCGGGCGCCTTGAACAAATCCTGCTTGCGCAAGCCCTGGACGAATCCGACGACTTGCTCGGACAATCTTTTGCTGACGTCGGGAACCTTGGCGCGTACGATCGCCAATTCTCGCTCGGCGCTCGGATAGCCGACCCAGTGATAAAGACATCGACGCTTGAGCGCGTCGTGCACTTCACGCGTGCGGTTCGAGGTGATGACGACGATCGGCGGCTGTGCGGCTTTGACCGTGCCCAATTCCGGAATCGTAACCTGAAAGTCGGCGAGTACTTCGAGTAAAAAGGCTTCGAACGCCTCGTCGGTACGGTCGATCTCGTCGATCAACAGCACCGGCGCGCCGGCGGCGTCCGGTTCGAGGGCTTGGAGGAGCGGCCGCTTGATCAGAAACCGTTCGGAGAACACGTCGTGTTCGAGCCGTTCGCGGTCGTGTTCGCCTTCGGCTTCGGCGGCGCGGATCGCGATCATCTGCGCGGCGTAATTCCATTCGTAAACCGCCGCGGCGATGTCGAGGCCCTCGTAACATTGCAGGCGGATCAGGCGCCGGCCCAACGTGGAGGCCAGGACCTTGGCGATCTCGGTCTTGCCGACGCCGGCCTCGCCTTCGAGAAAAATCGGACGGCCCATCTTCAACGCGAGATAAAGCACGGTGCCGAGCGAGCGGGCGGCCAGATAATCGGCTTCGGCCAACAGATCGACGGTGGCATCAATCGAGGGGGGCAACGGCCGCGGGGACGTTTTGTTCATCGTCTCAATCTAGCCCGTCGTTGCCGGGCTTGTCCCGGTAATCCACGTCTGTCTGGCATGTAAAGACATAGATGCCCGGCGCAAGACCGGGCATCACAGTTGGTAAATTCGTACTTTCAGATCAGGCAATCGGCTTGCCAATGGCGTCCGCCACGGCGCGGCGCGCCAATACACCGACCAGGTGGGCGCGATATTCGGCGCTGCCGTGAATATCGCTGTTCATACCGTCGGCCGGAATACTCATGCCTTCGAGCGATTTCGGCGAAAAGCGCTTTTTCAATGCTTCTTCGAAAGACGGCACCCGGAACACGCCGTTGGCACCGGCGCCGGTTACCGCGACCCGGATGTCGCTGCCGCGCTTGGAGACAAAGACCCCGACCAGCGCGAACCGCGAAGCCTGATTGCGGAATTTCTGATAGGCGGCTTTTTTCGGAATCGGGAAACTCACCTTGGTGATGATCTCCGCAGGTTCGAGCGCCGTCGAAAACATGCCGGTAAAAAAGTCGTCGGCTTTGATGCGCCGCTTGTTGGTGATGATGGTGGAGCCTAGCCCGAGGCAAGCGGCAGGATAATCGGCGTTGGGATCGTTGTTGGCGATCGAGCCGCCAATGGTGCCCATGTGACGCACCGCCGGATCGCCGATCATCCCGGCGAGCTTCGCCAGCACCGGAATGGCCTGCGCAACGACGGGCGAGGTATTGACTTCATTGTGGCGCGTCATCGCGCCGATTGTGAGCGAGCGGCCGCTCAGCTCGATCCCCGACATGCCTTCGATCAGCGACATGTCGATGATTTGCGGCGGGCCGGCGAGGCGCAATTTCATCGTCGGCAACAGCGTCTGCCCGCCGGCCAAGAGCTTGGCGTCCGGATTCTTGGCGAGCAGCCCCGCCGCTTGCCGCACCGTCTGCGGCCGATGAAAGGTGAAAGCGTACATCGATTAGTCCTCCGTCTATTCTCCGTCTCTCCCGCGCAGGAGAGAAATTCTCGCACCAAAACTATTATGCCGCCTTTGGAATCCCATTTACCTTTTGCAGCGCCGCCCATACCGCCGGCGGCGTCGCGGGCATCGTTAGCCCTTCCGTGCCGATCGCGTCGGTGATGGCATTGATCACGGCGGCAGGCGCGGCGATCGCGCCGGCTTCGCCACAGCCTTTGATGCCAAGCGGATTGGACGGGCATTTAGTCACGGTGGTATCCACTTTGAGCGTCGGCAGGTGATCGGCGCGCGGCATGCAATAATCCATGAACGAGCCGGTGACGAGCTGCCCGTCCTTGTCGTAGACCGCGCCCTCGCACAAGGCCTGGCCGACACCTTGGGCGATCCCGCCATGGACCTGGCCCTCGACGATCATCGGATTGACGATCACACCGAAGTCATCGACGGCGGTCCAAGCGACGATTTCAGTATTTCCGGTCTCTGGATCGACCTCTACTTCGCAGATGTGGCAACCGGCCGGGAAAGTAAAGTTGGTCGGATCGTAAAAGGCGCCTTCTTTCAAGCCGGGCTCGAGCTCCTGGCCGGAAAATTTGTGGGCGACATACGCATTAAGCGTGACGTCGCCCCAGGCGGCCCATTTGTCGGTGCCGGCGACACTGAATTTTCCGTCCTTGAACTCGATGTCGCCTTCGGCGGCTTCAAGCATATGGGCGGCGACTTTTTTGGCCTTGGCCTCGATCTTGTCGAGCGCCTTCGCCAGCGCCGACATGCCGACCGCGCCCGAGCGCGAGCCGTAAGTGCCCATCCCGAATTGCACCTTGTCGGTATCGCCGTGCACGACTGAAATATTGTCGATCGGAATGCCGAGCCGTTCCGAGACAAGTTGCGCGAAGGTGGTCTCGTGGCCCTGACCGTGGGCGTGAGAACCGGTCAGGATTTCAACACTGCCGGTCGGATTGACGCGGACCTCGGCGGATTCCCACAAGCCGACGCCGGCGCCGAGCGAGCCGACGGCCTGTGACGGCGCAATCCCGCAAGCTTCGATATAGGTGGAAAAGCCGATGCCGCGCAGCTTGCCGTCGCGGGCGGATTCGCGCTTGCGCCTGCCGAAGCCCTTATAATCGGCTAGCTCCAGTGCCTTTTTCAGGGAGGCATTATAATCGCCGGCGTCATAAGCCATGATGACCGGCGTCTGATGCGGAAATTTTTTGACGAAGTTCTTGCGCCGCAGCTCGGCCGGGTCCTGGCCCATTTCCCGCGCGCCGACCTCAACCAGACGCTCCACCACGAACGTCGCTTCCGGACGCCCGGCGCCGCGATAGGCATCGACCGGCACGGTATTGGTGTAGACGGCATCGACCTCACAATAGATTTGCGCAATTTCATATTGGCCGGACAGCAGCGTCGCGTAAAGATAAGTCGGCACTGACGACGAGAAAGTGGACATATAGGCGCCGAGATTGGCGACGGTCTTGGCGCGAAGTCCCAAGATCTTGCCTTCGGCGTCGAACGCCATTTCGGCGTGAGTAACATGGTCGCGCCCATGCGCATCGGCGACGAACGCTTCCGAGCGCTCGGCGACCCACTTCACCGGACGGCCGACGCGCTTTGAGGCCCACAACGCAACGACTTCTTCGGGATAGATAAAAA
>Ga0307479_10006977_pt1 | contig 10406 bp, 6 predicted proteins | sample atmos_gasesECM4C_FD_203743 | JGI IMG/M metagenome (GOLD analysis project Ga0307479, IMG submission 203743) | Hardwood forest soil microbial communities from Morgan-Monroe State Forest, Indiana, United States - atmos_gasesECM4C_515 | ecosystem: Environmental > Terrestrial > Soil > Temperate...
CTCCGGCTGTGCGGTCGTTAATATCCATCGATGGTCAAAGGTCCGCTGATCTGTGCACGGTTATTTGCGGTTCGGGCTGGGACGCTTCAGGCAATTCGATGGTTATTTCGTTTCCTAATCAATCCTTCGTCGTTCCCGTTGTGGGAAAGACTGGCCTGCCGCAAATTCCCACTGGCGGTTTCTCCGGCCCTGATGATTTCAGGAAAATCGCCGGCGCCAAACTCATCGACAAAAACATTTGGTCGATGGTCAATTCGTCTTTCTATGCGTATCAGGTCGATGACATCCGGCGCAACCTCTACCGCATCCCGCTCCCGTAGATTTTTTAGGCTTCGTACGTCCACTTTCCACCGGCCATGGTCCGCTCTACCGGAATCGTCACCAGCGTCATCGGATCCTCCTCCAACGGATCCCGCCCCAGCACCACCAGATCCGCCACTTTCCCGGCCTCCAGCGATCCCTTCAAATTTTCTTCATACGAAGCATACGCGCCGTTGATTGTTCCTACTCGAATTGCTTCTTCGACCGTAATCTTCTGCTTGGGACCCCACACATTTCCCTTCATGTCCGTCCGCGTCACTTCCGATTGCAGCGCCATCATCGGAATAAATTCTCCCGGCGGATAATCCGAAGCCTGCGTCGCGCGAATCCCCGCATCCAGAAAACTTCGCAGCGCAAACATGTGATTCAGCCGCTCCTGGCCGTAGAAGCGCATCTTCTCCCCGTGGTAATAAACGTAGGTCGAGAACGGTGTAGGTATCGCGCCCAGCGCTTTGATCCGCGCTAGCAAGTCATCATTGATCATTGTGCAGTGTTCCAGCCGGAACCGCGCATCGCGGCGCGGATTTTCCTTCTGCAGCCGTTCGTACACCCGCAGCGTCGTGTCGATCCCCACATCGCCATTCGAATGAGTTCCAATCTGCCAGCCCGCCAGGTGCGCTTTCTTCCCGTAGCTGTACAACTCCTCTTCGGTCATCACCAGAATCCCGTAATCGTTCGGGCGCCCTTCATACGGCGTTGACAGCCGCGCCGTGCGCTCTGAAATCGATCCGTCACACACCAGCTTCATCGCGCCCACCCGCACCCACTCATCGCCCAGTCCGGTTCGCACGCCAGCCGCGATCATCGAATCGATGTAGCGATAGTTGATGAAGCAATACGCGCGATACCGCAACTCTCCCGCTTCATGTGCGTCCTGATACGCCAGCAGATCCGTCGGGGTTCCCTGTGCTTCCGTAGCCGAAGTGATGCCGGTCTTCGCCAGCATCTTGGAAATCAGCTTGACGCCTTCGCGGTGATCGTCGCGAGTGAAATTCAGCGGAATCGCTTTGTCCAACAAGCCGCGCGCACTTTCCGCCACTCGCCCGCTCAATTTTCCCGTTGCCGGATCGTGATCGATTTTTCCGCCCGCAGGATCAGGCGTCTTGTCGTTGATTCCCGCTTTCTGAAACGCCAGCGAATTGCAATATGCGGTGTGCCCGCCGCGATGCTCGATGTGCACTGGATGATCCGGCACCGCGGCATCCAGATCCTCAATCTTTAGCGGCCTGCCATCCGAAGTTTTCGTGTCGTCGTACTTGAACCCCAGCACCCAGTCGCCCGCCGGTGTGTTCGCCGCGCGTTCTTTCATCGCCCCCTGAATCGCCGCAATCGACCGCAAATCGCAATCCACCATCCGCAGGTGCATCACTCCGGCCATCGCCGGATGCGAGTGCGCATCAATAAATCCCGGCAGTACGGTCGCGCCACCAAGATCAATTTTCTTGCTGCCTGCTGCTGCCAGATGCAAAACGTCCGCGCCGCTGCCCACCGCCAAAATCCGCCCGCGCGAAATCGCCACCGCCTGCGCCCGCGGTTCCCGCGGATTCACCGTCACAACGTTTCCGTTGTGCAACACCAGCTCCGGCTTCTCCTCCTCCAGCGGAAACATCGATACCGCTGCCATCGAGCTGATAAACTCACGCCGCGTCGGATTCATGCCCATGTTTTCCTTTGTGAAAGTCAGAACAGACCCGCAGATGCTACGCTGCCGCCATCGCTCCGGTCAATTCCTCGACGCCCGCTAATCCTTCCCAAAATGCAGTTCCAAAAAAGGAACAAACCAACGAACTCCCTTGTTTTGATAAACCTGCGTACATTTGGGTGCTCTAGGTGGGGTGGCCTGTGCCGCGGCTCGACGCCCCGTTTCCGAAGTGGCGCCACCCACTCTCGAGCCGGTGCTCCCTGCCGCCTACTCCAGCGCGTCGCCTATCACGTGAAATTTCATGAAGTTCGTGGTACCCCGTACTCCCATCGGCGTGCCCGCCACGATCGCGATCACATCGCCTCTGCGCACCAGTTTTTCCTCCAGCAATCGCTTCTCGGAGATTTCCGCCAACTGGTCCACTTTCCGCAAGTCCGGAATTCCCAGCGGCGCTACTCCCCACACCAGCGCCAGCCGCCGCCGCGTCTCCGCTTCCGGAGAAAACGCCGCGATCGGCACCAGCGGCCGATAGCGCGAAATCAGCCGCGCCGTGAATCCGCTATGCGTAAACACCACGATCCATTTCATGTGCAGCTCGCGCGATGCGTGGCACACCAGTTCCGCCACCGTTTCCGCCACTTTCAATTTTTCCTGCGCCGCCGGCCGCTTGAATTCGGTAGTACTCGCTTCCGCCTCTTCGATTATCCGCGCCATCATGCTGACTGCTTCCACCGGATACTTTCCGCTGGCGGTTTCCGCCGACAGCATCACCGCGTCCGAGCCGTCGAAAATCGCGTTGGCCACATCGGAAGCCTCCGCCCGCGTCGGGCGCGGATTTTCGGTCATCGACTCCAGCATCTGCGTCGCGGTAATCACCGGCCGGCGAAACTCCCGCGCCCGCGCAATTATACTTTTCTGCACCACCGGCACGCGCTCCGGGTTCATTTCCACGCCCAAATCGCCGCGCGCCACCATCACTCCGTCCGAAACCCGCAGAATTCCTTCCAGATTTTCGATGGCCTCGGGCTTTTCCAGTTTCGCAATCACCGGAGTCTCTTTTTTCGCCCGGCGGATCAGGCTTTTCGCCAGCAGCACATCTTCCGGGCGCCGCACAAAACTCACCGCGATGTAGTCCGCGCCATGCGCCAGCGCGAATTTCAAGTCCGCTTTGTCTTTCGGCGTCAACGCGGGCACCCGCAAATTCACTCCCGGCAAATTGATTCCCTTGTGCTCGCCCAGCGCGCCGCCATTCACCACGTGGCAATTCACGTTTCGTCCGCTGATGTTCTCCACCCGCAACTCGATCAGTCCGTCCGACAACAAAATGCGGTCGCCGCGATGCACTTCTCTGGGCAACGGCAAAAATGTCGTATTTACCCGCGTGGAATCGCCCAGGATTTTTGCGGTGGTAATCGTGAATTTCTGCCCCGCCCGCAACAGCACCGGCGCGCCGCCGGCCAGCGGCCCAGTGCGAATTTTTGGTCCTTGCAAATCCGCAAGAATCGCAATCGTCTTGCCGAGTTTATTCGCGGTTGCGCGCAAGGTTTGCATGCAATTCAAGTGCTCGGCGTGGCTGCCGTGCGAAAAATTCAGGCGCGCCACATCCATGCCCGCTTCCAGCAGTCGCTTCAGAATGCGCGGATCGCGCGAAGCCGGCCCGATCGTGCACACAATTTTGGAATGTCGAAAACTCATTAGGTCTCTATCAAAGGCGGGGAGTCTCTCATTGTTCGACGCCCCCGCAGCGCGGCTTCGCGCGCCTCATCGCGAAGCCGCAAACTCTCCGACGATCCGCGCCATCAAATCAACGCCCTTGGCGAATGCCGCTATCGGAATCCGCTCGTCGTCGCCATGCATGCGTTTCAAATCCTCATCTGCCAACGGAAACGGCACCAATCCGTAGGCCTGCACGTTGTGCAGCCGCAACTGCGCCGAATCCGTCGCCCATGTCGACTGGAACGGCAAAACCGGCGCCCCGCCAAATTCCTCCGCCGACGCTTTCACAATCGCAGAGTAAAATTCCGATTCCAGGGAAGAGTCCGGCGCCGCCAGCCCGCCATCCGGCTGCACTTCCAATTTCACCTGCGGATCGTTCACCAGCTTGTTCAATTCCGCCAGCAGCGCGGTAATTGTATTCCCCGGCAGCAATCGCACGTTCAACACCGCGCGCGCTTCCGATGGAATCACATTCGGCCGCACTCCCGCACTCAGCATGGTCGGCGAAATGGTGTCGCGCATCATCGCGTTCCACATCGGACTGGCGTCTGAAATCACCCGCACCGCGTGTTCGCCGCGATCCGATGTTTCGAGCGAACGAATCCACTTTCCAATGTCATCGTCCTGCAGCGGCGCTATGCCCTCGAAATACCGGCGCACAATTGTGGTCAGATGCACCGGCGCAGTGTAGTCGCCGATTTTTTCCACCGCTGCCGCCAGATGCGTCACTGGATTGTCCTTCAGCGGAATCGAAGCGTGGCCGGACGTTCCCTTGGCGATCACATTCACGCTCACGGCAACTTTTTCGCTGGCCTGCACCGCAACGTACTGCACCTTGCCGTTCTTTACGAAAACGTTGCCGCCCTCGTTGATCGAATACTTCGCAGCCATCTTGTCCCAATATTTGCCGATTGCCGCGCGGATGTTGGCATCGCTCGGCCCTTCTTCGCTGGCCGTCGCCAGAAAAATCACATCGCGGTTCAGCCGGGCATTGGCGCGTTTCAATGCAATGAACGCCGCGAGATTCGCCGCCAGCATTCCTTTGTCGTCCACTGCGCCGCGTCCGTAGATGTAGCCGTCCTTGTTGACCGCGCCAAACGGATCGACCGTCCACTTATCCCGTTCGACTCCGACCACGTCCGTATGCGCGACGAGAAGCAGCGCTTTCGAAGAGTCCGCGAACGCTGAAGCGTTCAGCCGCGCCACCACCGCGCTGCGCCCGGGAGCTAGAGGCAGCACTTCGGCTTTGATTCCCTCTCTTTGCAATACATTGGCGATATATTTCGCTGCCGCTTCCTCGTTGCCTGGTGGATTGGTAGTATTGATCTTCAGAAGATCGGTTAGCCAGACGGTGGCCTCCCGCGCCAGCGCCGTGGTATCGCCCAGTGGCCCGCTGGACTGCGGCGTCACCGGCTGCCCCAGGCCCGGCACCTGCGCTCCCGCCCAGGGAGCGAACATCGCCAGGCACAGAGCGCCCAGCAGCGATTTCCTTACGCCTCGCAAGCTTCTCACCTTGTTCTCTCCTGATTGTGCCGGATCGCGCTGTCGCGCAATCAATTAGCAAACGTTTTTCTTCGATTCTGCTTCATACTAACATGCGAAGTAGGAGCGCCCGCCGACTGGCAACGCCGCGCGTTCCTAAGTTCCACCGTCGCGCCGGCGAGGCGCGCGAAGATAAATGGCGGCTACTGGCGCCGCACCTGCAATTCATGGGGGATCGGATGAGCGGAATTTTTGCAAAGGTATTTCAACGTCTGTTGCTCACGGGGTTGGCCGTTTCCTTTTGCGTAGCAAGTCTTCCGGCGCAAGCTCCTACCGGACCGCAATCCGGCGGACAACAGCAGACCACACCGCCTCCGGGGCAAACTCCCGCGCCGCCAAAGCAGAAGCCGCCCGAGGCCGGGCTCTCAATCGCGGTCGAAGTCCCGGTGGTCACCATGGACGTGGTCGCCACCACCAGCCACGGTGACCTCATCACCGGGCTCAATCGCGAGAATTTTCGGCTTTACGAAGACGGCGTCCCGCAGACTATCACCAACTTCGGTCCTACCGATGCACCTATCACGATGGTGATCGTTATGGAATTCAGCAACAGGTATTACGGACGATTTTCCTATTTGGCGAAATACTGGACCGACGCGCTGTTCCCTCACCTCAAGCCGCAGGACTACGTGGCGCTCGTCACCTTCGACATGAAGCCGAAGATGGAAGTGGACTTCACGCAAAACAAAGACGAGGTGCGCAACGCGCTCTATCACCTCTACTTTCCGGGCTTCAGCGAATCCAACGTGTACGACGCGCTGCTTGATACCGTGGATCGCCTGAAAGACGTCCCTGGCAAGAAATCCATTCTGCTGATTGCCACCGGCCGCGATACTTTTTCACGGCACACCTATGACCAGACCATGAAATTGCTGCATCAGACCGACGTGCCGATTTTCATCGTTGGGATGAGTCAGGTGGTGATGCTTACCCAAGAAATGCGCGGCCGTACTGGAAGTGAGATTGATTTCGTGCAGGATGAAAATCAGATGAAGACTTTTGCCCACGAAACCGGCGGCAATGCCTGGTTCCCGCGCTTCGAAGGGGAAATTCCGGGAATTTTTCAGGAGGTCGCGGCGTTCCTGCGCAATCAGTACAGCCTGACTTACAGCCCAACCAATCGCAATCGCGACGGAAAATTTCGCAAGGTAAAAGTAGAACTGGTCGCGCCGGACGGCTCACCGCTTACCGTGCAAGACCAAAAAGGCAAAAAGCAGAAATACCAGGTGTACGCCCGCGAAGGTTACGTTGCCCCCAAGGGCCTCGATTAGCCCCTGAGGTCGCGCGCCAGAGAGCCTAGTAGCCGCGCGAAAAATCCACGCGATTCGATAGTTCTTTTCCGCTGAACCATTCGTCCAGCAATTTCATGAAGAGGTCGGTTTCGCGCTGCCACAATCGTTCACTGATAGCGCTGGTGTGCGGCGTGATGAAAAGATTCGGCGCATGCCACAGCGGCGATTCCGGTGGCAATGGTTCTTTGCCGGTGACATCGAGTGCCGCGCCGCCTAGTGCGCCGCTCTGTAACACATTGAAGAGCGCCGCCTCATCCAGCAGCGAGCCGCGCGCTACGTTGATCAGCCGAGCGCCGCGTTTCATTCGCGCAATCTGTTCCGCGCCAATTAGATGCTTCGTTTCCGGAGTTTCCGGCGCCGCAATCACAACGTAATCGGCGTGCGGCAACGCTGTGTTCAGTTCGGCGACCGGCAGGATTTTTTCCACATGCGTGACATCGCCTTTGCCCGACCGCGTCACTCCCCATACTCGCATGTCAAACGCCCGCGCACGCCGCGCCAGTTCCCGACCGATCGATCCGTATCCGACGATCAACAACACGCTGGCGTTGATTTCGCTGATCTGCTGCGGCTTGTCCCATAGCTCCTGCTGCGCCCACTTCGCCTGGCTCTGATAACGCAGCGAATCCGGAAAGTTTCTTGCCATCGCCAGAATCAGCCCCATGGTGTGCTCGGCAATAGGCACCGACGAGATTCCGCTGGTATTGGTCACGATTACGCCGGAATTTGTCAGCTCCGGGTACATCAGTTGCGAAACGCCCGCAGCGGTCGAGTGAATCCATCGCAACCTACCGGCAAGCGCCAACTGTGCCGGACGCAAAAATGCGCCGACAAAAATGTGTGTGCCAGGCAACTCTTGCGGCAGCGGGTCGTAGTTCGACAAGTGCAGCACGTGCATTTGCGGGTAGCGCGCGCGGATCGACTCCGCGAACACCGGCTTCGGCCGCCACTCGGTAAACGGATGCCACACGCAAATCACCAGCCTGGTTTCCGCGGGAGCTAAACGGAGCGTTGACATTTCGACTGACATTACGCCAGAACGCGCAGATCGGTGCCGGTCATGTCGGCGGGCTGCTTCTGGCCGAGCACGCCGAGCAACGTGGGCGCGATGTCGCGCAGCGCTCCACCGGCTTTCAATCGAAGCTTTTCGTTTTCCGTCACCAGAATAAACGGAACGGGATTCGTGGTGTGATAGGTGTGCACACCGCCGGTGACCGGATCGATCATGGTTTCGGCGTTGCCGTGATCCGCGGTGATGATCCAGGCGCCGCCGCGCGGCTTCAGCGTCTGAAAAATCGTGCCAAGTCCTGCGTCCACCGCTTCAACTGCCTTGATCGCGGCTTCCAGCTTACCGGAGTGGCCAACCATATCCGCGTTGGCATAGTTCATGATGATCGCGTCGAAATCGCTCTTCTCGATGGCGTTCACCACCGTGTCAGTGATTCCCTGCGCCGACATTTCCGGCTTCAAATCGTAGGTGGCGACTTTCGGCGACGGCACCAGGATGCGTTCTTCGCCGGAAAACGGCTTTTCGATGCCGCCGTTGAAAAAATAAGTGACGTGTGCGTATTTTTCGGTTTCCGCGGTGCGCAGGTTCTTGTAATTCAAATCGGCAAACACTTGCGCGAGGATATGTTCGAGTTTGTCCGGCTTGATCACCGACTGCAGCCATGGCCAGTTCTTATCGTATTGGGTCATGGCCACGTAGAAAAGATTTTTCGGGCGCTTGGTGTCGGCGAATTTGTCAAAGTCCGGCGCGGCCAGCGCATAGGTCATTTGCCGCGCGCGGTCAGCGCGGAAATTGAAAAATACAATCGCGTCATCGTCGCGAATCAGGCCGACCGGCTTCGCCGCGGAGCCTTCCCGGTTGGACACCACAATCGGTTTGATGAATTCATCGCTCACGCCTGCTTCATAACTGGCGTTCAACGCGGCAACCGGATCGGCGGTATGCGTTTCCGCTTCTCCGTGCACCAGTGCGCGGTATGCCAGTTCGATGCGCTCCCAGCGGTTGTCGCGATCCATCGCGTAGTAGCGCCCGACCAGCGCGGCGATTTTCCCCACGCCAAGTTCGCGCATTTTCTGTTGCAGCTGCTGGACAAATTCCCGCCCGCTGTGCGGCGGAGTGTCCCGGCCGTCCATAAAGCAGTGCACAAACACGTTTTCCACTTTTTGCTGCTTGGCCATTTCCAGCAAAGCGAAAAGATGCTGGATGTGGGAGTGCACACCGCCATCGCTGAGCAGTCCGAGAAAATGCAGTTGCCGCTGCCTGCCGCGCTCCATCGCTTTCTGAAACAGTGGCACCTGATCCAGCGTCTTGCCGGCCACCAGCAAATCGATTTTCGTGATGTCCATGTGCACCACGCGCCCGGCCCCGATATTCATGTGCCCGACTTCGCTGTTGCCCATCTGACCTTCCGGCAAACCCACCGCCGGCCCGGAAGTCTGGATCAGGGTGTTCGCAAAATCCTGGATCAAACGGTCGTAGGTCGGCTTGCGCGCAAGAGCAATCGCGTTGCCGGCGCTCTCCGCGCGGTAGCCCCATCCATCCAGCACAGTCAACACAATCGGTTTCGGTCCTTTGGTCATTTTTCCTCAGAGAGGGAGCTTATGATGCAGAAAATTCGTTCAGCAAAGTCAGGAGACGGTCCACTTCGCCAGCGGTGTTGTAGTGAACCAGACCGACGCGCAAGACGCCGCCCAGCCTTTCGACGCCGAGGCGCTCGGTCAGGTTGAGCGCGTAGAAATTTCCGTCCCAGGTGAAAATTCCGCGTTCGCCGAGAAATGTCGCGGCGTCGGTTGGTGTGCCTTTAGCCAAGCGGAAGGAAACTGTGGAGCAGCGCTCCGCAAATCGACTGGGATCGGTGATGCCGAAAAATTGCAGGCCGGGAATGGCGAGCAGACCTTCAATCAGCCGCGTCACTAGCGCGCGCTCATAAGCAACCGTCGATCGGTAAGACGCGAGCAGTGCTTCGCGCCGGGTTTTCACTGATGGATCGCAATGCCGGCCAAGTTCAGAAATATACTCAACCGCCGCGTGAATCCCCGCGATCAACTCCTGTACCTGCGTTCCGGTTTCCCAGCATTCCGGAACCGCATCCGTTGCTGGCCGTACCTTGTACGGCTTGAACCGCTCGAGGCGTTCCTTTTTTCCGTACAGCGTGCCCATATGCGGGCCGAAAAATTTGTATGGAGAGCAAACCAGAAAATCGCAATCGAGCGCTTTCACATCGATCGGGCCGTGCGGCGCGTAATGAACGGCGTCAATGTAACACATCGCACCAGCGGAGTGCGCCAGCTTGATGATTCCTGCGACCGGATTGATGGTTCCGACGGCGTTCGAAGCGTAGCCGACCGCGACCAATTTCGTTTTCGCATTGAGTTTGCTCTTCAGGTCGTCCAGATCGAGCGTGCAGTCCGTCTCACGGATGTCCACAGTGCGAATCACCACGCCTTTTTCTTCCAGCACCTTCCACGGCGAGTAGTTCGCGTCGTGATCGAGAATAGTCAGCAGGATTTCGTCGCCGGGCTTGAGTTCGCGGCCCAGAGCGCGCGCCAGGCCCAGCGTGATGGTGGTCATGTTCTGCCCGAACACTACCTCTTCCGGAGAGCAGTTGAACAAATCGGCCATCGCGCCACGCGCCGCGGAAATCATTTCGTTGCTGCGGCGGCTGGTGAGAAACGCGCCGTAGGTGTTGGCGTTCGCTTCCAGAAAATATTTTTGCACCGCATCCATCACCTGGCGCGGCACCTGGGTCCCGGCGGGACCGTCGAGAAAAGCCGCCGGCTCGCCGTTGACCTTCAATTGCAGCGAAGGAAACTGTTCGCGGACCCAGCCGACGTCGAATGATTTGTAAGTGGTTTCATGCAAAGCAGCTGTGCTCCTGGCGCTC
>Ga0307479_10006978_pt1 | contig 10405 bp, 7 predicted proteins | sample atmos_gasesECM4C_FD_203743 | JGI IMG/M metagenome (GOLD analysis project Ga0307479, IMG submission 203743) | Hardwood forest soil microbial communities from Morgan-Monroe State Forest, Indiana, United States - atmos_gasesECM4C_515 | ecosystem: Environmental > Terrestrial > Soil > Temperate...
ACAACGCTGCCAACAAACACGAGACAAACGCGATCCATCACCGAAAGCGAATCAGATATTTCACCATGCCACGATAATCGCCGCCGACTCCGAGGTCGCCGAGCAGCACGAACTGATCGTTGACCTTGAACCGGGCAATGGCCTGTTGCTGACCGGTTCGCGGATCGACCGTGCCAACATCCAGATCCAATCGATCGAAAACTGAACTGCTTTGTGTTCCCTGCCCTTTCTTAAAAACTTTTCGATAAAGCTGCTGGACGAGCAACATGGCGGCCCGTCCGGCAAGCACATTGTTATTGCCAGTTAATTCCTCCCGGGTCGCGCCAGTTGCAAGCAAAGAAATAATTTCCTCCTGGGGCAGTGGCGGCTCACTGGTGAAGATCGCCTGCGGGGCGAGCGACGTGCCGTAGATGTAAACGTTGACCGTGTAATCGCGGATCACCGATTTACCGTGCATGTCGATCTTCGGATTGAGCGGATCGGATGGATCGAAATTGAGGTAACCGGACGAAATCTCGAGCCGGCTGAAAGGCAGCGTCGCATCCACATTTTGCAAACGCACGTAGCCATCCAGGCTCGGACGCAATCCCGTGCCAGTGAGATGAAGATCGCTGATCGCGCTACCGTTGGCGAGATTGCCGCGAATCAGGAACGGGTCTTTTGTTTTAATTGTCACATCGAATTTCCAATCGCGTAGGGGCGGTTGCGGAATTGAAAACTGCGGGCGGGAAGAGGGCGGCTGCGGCGCGGGGCGCCCGGGTAAACCAATTGGTATGAGGTCGAGATTCTTGAGAAATTGACTGTTAGTCATCGCGATCGTGCCGCTGACGCTCGCGCCAGTGAAAGGGCCGACGACTTTGATATCTGCGTCTGCGCGCGCAGTCAGAGCATCGTTGCGTGCCACCAGCGCGCTGTCGGCCTTCAATTGCAGGTTTAGCTCGACGTTCCGCAACGTCGGAAATGTAATCCCACCGCTGACGGTAAAATGGCCACCGGAGAGTTCGCCCCGGCATTGCTCGATCGTCAGAGCGTTATTCGCGAAGTTGACGCGCCCTTTGAAATTTTGAACTGCGGGCAAAGTCGGATCAGTCATTCGCGCGACGTTGATCGTCATGTCACCACTACCGGTAAGAATTGGTTTCGCGATCGTGCCGCTCACACTGACATCCAGCGCGGCATCGCCGTCGAGCTCGTCGACGCCCGGAATGAATTGTCGTAAAAAGTTCACCGAACTGCGCGGCAACCGCAGTTTCGCGTTTACCGGTGTGTCGTCCGGAAGTTTTCCCAGCTCCGCAATCTTTGGAACATCCAACGGCAGGTTTGCGTTCAGCTCGAGCGGCTGAATCTTCGCCTGCTGCAATTTACCTGTGACCGTTAATTCCTTGCCTTTTATTTGGGTGGTGAGGTCAACTGACGCGGGCTCGAACTTTTCCAGGTTGAGACTTCGCAAATCGCGCATTTGCACGTCGAGTCGCGCATTCAGGTCGGCCAGTGTTCCGCTGGCGTCGAATTTTATATTGAGCGAACCGGACGCGGCCGGCTTGAGTCCGATGTCCTGAAAAAGCTTTTTGATGTCGAGGTTCGCGGATTGAAATGTCGCCGTCACTTTTCCGTCGCCAGGAAGCAAAGCGGCATCAGTGCCAAGATTCTTCCACACGAAAGGAATCGAAATGTAGCCACCAGCATAGTTCGCCTGGCCCTGGTCGAGTTCAATTTTGCTGATCTCGAGCCGGTCGCCTTTGGCTTGCGCGATCGCCTGGAAATACATTTTGTCGCTGCGCAGAAAGATTGTCGGGACCTCCAAGCCTTCGGCCGAATAAGTCGCGTCCGCATTTGCCTGCAACGAACGCGCGTTGCCGTAACGCCCATTCTCGAGAGCCAACTTAATCTTCCCGGTCTTCTTAAATGCAGCCGGGTCGCCGCTTCCTTCCCAGTCGATCACCAGCGAGCCGCCCAATTCATTTTGGTTTCCAAACGTGCGCAACAGCGGGCGTAGCTTCGACAAGTCGGAAATGTTCGCGCGCAATCGGCTGCTGTAACGATGAGATCCGCGAAGATCGACAATCGCATTGCCGCTGAAAAAATCCTGATCGTTCAACTTCGCGCTGACGTCGTTTAAGTAAACGACGCTATCCCAAATCTCGCACTGCGAGTTGAGCTGGGTGAAAACGAGGTCGCGCATCCGGAGGTTGGCGCCGAAGAGCGACAACCGGCCGTTAGCGGTCCCATCTTTCCATTCGATTTGGCCACTGCCTTGCAACGGTCCGGAAATTTTGTCTGGCGAATCTGGAACCCAATAATCAGCGAGCTGCGGCACATTGAACGAGATGTCGATCGTCGCCGGTTGATCCTTCAATTTGGCAAAATCTTCCGGCAGACGATAATCGCCGCTGACCAAGAGCTCGTCTTGCTTTCGTTTCACGAGCAAACGATCGAAAGTCACAATGTCGTTCTTGTTGTGGAGCGACCCTTCAACGGAATCCGCGACGTAATCGCGATACCGGAGATTCGAGATCGCGACCGTTGCGTCGGTGACGAGATCCTTGAACCAGGGCTGGTTCGAATCCGCTGAGGGAATCTTTTTCGAAACTTTGATCGCGGCGTGCAGGTTCTCGCAGACGCCGTCCTGGAATTTTATCGATGGCGCAATGACCGAGAAATCGCCATCCAACTTTGCGTTGCTAATGTTCATTTTACCGCTGACCTGGGCCGAGCCGCTAACTTTTTGCGGCATCCCCGTCGTCACCTGCTCCAGGTCCGGAAGTGTCGCAGCGAGTTCAAGAGTCGCAGGTGCCCGGCCAAGATCGCGAATATCTCGGGGTAGATCCGTCGAACCTTTCAGATGAAACTCATTTTGTTGCTGCTTGATCTCAGCTGACTGCAGAGTCGCGACGCCATTCTTCGCACTGACTTGAAATTCGCCGCGATCGAAAGCGGTCTGCTCCTGGCGAAAATCTTTGACGACAGTCGTCAGGCTTCCATTCCAGGTCGCAGGTGAGCTCAGCAATCCAGTGAGATCGACATCAAACCTGTCGAGCGAGCCACGCAGCCAATCCTGCGGCAACGCGGCAAACTTGTTGATCGCGGACAAAGGAACTTTCTCGGATCGAATGCGAATATTGGTATCAAGCGAATCGTGCGATTCACGCAGCGCGATATCACCGTGGATATTTCCGTCCGCGACGCGGTAATCAAAGTGGATCCCAAGTTTCCGCGCGGCGATTTGCGATGCATCGAAATTGATCGAACGAAATCGCTCGTCGTCTCCGAGAATGAGATCACGCAGGGTGAGATTGCGATTTTCGTAGGTCGCGTGCGCTGCCAGCCTCAACCAAGCTTGACCACCAACGAGTTGGAGTTTCTCTACCCTAACTTCGCCCGGATGCCGCGGATCCAGATCGGCATCGACATGTTCGGCAACAAAATCGTGCGGGCGATTGCGGACAACGATCGTGGCGTCGGCGATGTGAATTCGTTCCGGAAAAACATCGGGTAATTCGATTTTCTTTTTGGGGTTCGGCGGGCGCGGACGCAGTGGCGCCTTGCTCGGATTCACGACGATCCGGGCCGAACGCACTTCGACATTTCGGATCGCGCTCGAAATTCCGTGGCGCAGCAACGTGAACAGCCCGTAGTCAACGCGGGCCAGATCGACATCGATCGATTCGACATCGCTCGGCCCGGTGGGCACAGCGTGCAGGTTCCTGACCGTCAGGTTTGTGAAAACGCTGCCTTCCAGACGAAACTCGATCTTCAGGTTCTCCTTGGCCGCTTGGTGAAGAGCGATCTTTCGGCCTATATATAATAAGAGCGGCCGATGGAAGATCAGCAGCAGAGCGCAAAAAATCCCGAGCGCGATTAAGGCGCGACGACGCAAACCCCCACCGTGGATACCCCCCTGACCATATTCGCCCACGACGGGTTTACTCTACCGCACGAGGGCAAAGCGCAAATCGCCGCCTGGCAAAGCCCGAAGGCGATTCTGCATTGCGCGCCAACGCCGGTCGCGCCACGGTTGTTTCGACTCAAAATGAACCCGGACAAGCTTTTCGATTATCTCGAAGGGAAACTGTCGCCCAGCGAGCGCGCGGAACTCGAAGAGCGGTTCATGTCCGATCCAGAGGCGCGCCGTGAGCTCGAGGTCGCGCGCCGGATCCACGCGAGCATGAGTGACTCTCGCGAGGTTGTTGGTGTCGCCGACCCAACATCATTATCCGAGCGCGGCCCGATACTGGCCCGAAGGATCATGATCGCATTCCTGGTTCTCGTTTTCGTCAACGTCACCTTTGGGGTTTATGCGATTTTTTTCATGGAAAACAAACGCCACGCCCGCGAGCGAACCGAACAAAACCGAACCGAGCTGAGTCAAAGTCTTTCCCAAACCGCGACGGCAGCGTTGCCAACTCCGACTTTGGGGATTGAAGAGATCACACTTAATGCGCCCGCGAACGAGCGCGACCCATTGACAAACAAAGTCATGGCCACTGCGAGCCAGTCAGGAGGATCAGCCGCCAAGGGTTTAAGCAACGAAAACGGCACTTTGATATTTGCCGAAATTCCGACCGCGCGATTGAACGAATTTCGGGAAGCACTCAAAAAACTCGGCGCGAGCATTCCGCCTAGCGCTAGTGAGCCGGCCACGGGGGAAAAAACAATTCTCCAAGTGCGCATCACCAGCGCGCAATGATTGGAATTACTTTTGCCCTGCCGTCGGAAAGTTCCGATTTAGTCCGGCAACTTCGATACCCTGAACATGTCGACAATTTGCTCATTGGAAAAATTGACAGGCGCGAGGTCGCAATTGTTCATACCGGCGTCGGCTCGAAAAATTGCAATGCGCGCCTCGAAATTCTTTTGCACAAAGCGCGACCGGAGTTTGTGATCACATCCGGATTTGCGGGTGCAGTGAGCGAAGACTTGCACGTTGGCGATCTGATTCTGGCGGAAAATTTTTCCAATCCAAGATTGCTCGGTTTGGCCAGGGAAATTTTGCGCGAACGCCATGCCCGAGCAGTAAGACTTTTTACATCGCCATCTGTCATCGATTCGATTTCCGAGCGAGACCGAATGGCGCGTGGGTCCGGCGCGGCCGCGGTCGACATGGAAACGGGCGCGATTGTCTCAATCTGCGCGGCGCATGACATGCCGTTGCTTTCGGTGCGCGCGATCACCGACACGCCCAAGGAGCCGTTTCCCGCGCCCCCTGATGTGTTGTTCGACATCGAACACCAACAAACGCGATATGGCCGGCTGTTTGGGTATTTATTAAGACACCCTGCTGCAATTCCTCGCCTCTTGCGATTCAGTCGCGAGATCAAGCAGGTTAGCGCGAAGTTGGCGGGCGCAATCGTTGCGTTAGTAGACGGGCTGTAACCGCGGCTACCCTTTCGCCGGCTCGACGTGAACCAGAACGTCGGCTATGCGCCGATCGCTTTCCTGGATCGCGCGCTTCACTTCGTGCGCAATATGATGACCTTCGCGCACTGAAATTTCTCCATTCACTTTGACGTGAAGATCGACGTAGAAACTGAGTCCCATTTTGCGAACGATCGTTTTTTCAATTTCGATTACCCCCCGAACAGCCCGCGCCGCGTCGCGCACTATGTCGACAATTTCGCCGCGCGGCGCAGTGTCGAGAATTTCGTAGAGTGCGGGTCGAAGAAGCCGATAGCCATTCGCGCCAATCAGGGCGCAAGCAAAGAGTGCGGCCCAATCATCCGCACTTTGCCAGGCTTCTCCACCGATCAGGGCAACGGAAATCCCAATGAACGCGGCGACGGAAGTCATCGCGTCGGTGCGATGGTGCCAGGCGTCGGTTTGAATCGCTGTGCTCTCGACGTTTCGACCGAAGCGCACCACGTAGCGATACATGAGCTCTTTCGTTACCACCGCGAGGACAAGAACGATGAGTGTGAATGGAGCGGGCGCGTGGCGCGGCAGAAAGAGTTCGCGCAAACTCGAAATGGCGAGCCCTAGGGCGGCTGCGAGCACGAGCACCGAGACAACGATCGCCGCGAATGGTTCCACTTTTCCATGTCCGTAAGGATGCGTCGCGTCCGGCGGACGGGCTGCAAATTTTAATGCGCCCCAAATTATTACCGACCCGCCAACGTCCAAGGCCGATTCGATTCCATCCGCGATCAGGACATAAGCATTACCCAACAAACCCGCGACGATTTTGATCGTGGCCAACGCAATGTTGACAACGAGACCGAGCAGCACAACCCGGGCTCCGGTTTGGAGATTGCTCGCGACGGGCTGAGGCGTTGGCACGGTTTCGGCGAAAGCTAGTTATGGACTATCATGGCGTAGCCATCGGTAGCAACCGTTGCGGCGGCTTTTTCTGTACTTCCTCACGCTACAGCCGTACCTTCGTACCTTGTGCGAACAGCTTTCGCACAAACACGTGCCAACTTTACGGCGGGAGTGCCGGAGCGCAGCGACTGGCGCTAGGGAAGCCGGGCGACCTACACTATTGTCTCGCGCCACGCCTGCACTCGCCGTAAACGCTCCACGCGCTCTGCCGTGTAGCGCTGACACTAATGAAGAAATTAGTGTAGGATGCTGCGCCGAATTCATGGAATGAACAAAACTATAAAGGTTGTTGTTTACGAAAGGCACGGAAATCCGCCGGACGTTTTGCAAATTAAGACCGATCCGTGGCCCAAGCCGAATGCCGACGAAGCAGTCGTGGCTATGCGAGCTGCGCCGATCAATCCGGCTGACATCAACGCGATTGAAGGAAAATATCCAGCGCGCCGAGAAGTCCCGGCGGTTCCGGGATTCGAGGGCAGCGGAATCGTGGTCGAAGTGGGCGCAAATGTTTCAAATATTACAAAGGGCGCACTGGTGCTTCTTCCGCACAACATCGGCACCTGGCGGGAAGCGGTCGCCGTCAAAGCGAGTGAGCTCGTTGCGGTGCCGCCCGAGATCGAGCCGGTCTACGCGGCGACGTTGAAAATCAATCCGATGACTGCGTGGCGATTGCTGCATGACTACGTCGATCTTGCGCGAGGCGAGTGGTTGATCCAAAACGCAGCGAACTCGGCGACCGGGCGCGCGGTGATTCAGATTGCGCACGAACTTGGATACAAAACAGTCAGCGTGGTCCGGCGGCCTGAGCTGGTTAATGAGCTCCGCGGGGAAGGCGGCGACATCGTGCTGGTCGACGGCGAGAAATTGCGCGATGAAGTGAAGAGCGCTACCAGCGGCGCCGCGATTCGCTTGGGATTGAATTCCGTCGGCGGCGATAGCGCCCTGCGTCTGGCCAATTGTCTCGCGTTCGGTGGAACGCTGGTCAGTTTTGGGGCGATGAGCTTGCAACCGCTGAAGATTCCAACCGGGCTGCTCATTTTCAAAGATCTGCGCTTTCGCGGAATCTGGATCAATCATTGGTACGACAAGGCGACCATGGCCGAGCGGATGGCGGCCTTTAATCCGCTGTTCGAAATGTCCAAACATGGACGGTTGAAGACGAAGATCGAGAAGTCGTACACGATCGACGATGCGAAAGCGGCAGTAGCGCATGCGATGCAGAGCAAACGCAGCGGCAAAATCATTTTTGAATTTAAGCCGTGATCGTAATCGTTGTCGGAGCAGGGATTAACGGTGTTACTTCCGCGATCGAGTTAACAAATCGCGGCCACAAAGTTGTCCTTGTCGATCCTGGCCCCCTGCCCCATCCGCTCGCCGCTTCGACCGACATGAGCAAAGCGGTGCGAGCCGCTTACGGCCCGGACGAAGATTACACCGCGCTCGCCGATCGTTGCATTCCGATCTGGCGGGATTGGAACAAGAAATTCGGCGTGGAGCTGTATCACGAAACCGGCGTGTTGTTTGTTTGCGGGCAGCCGATGCGGCCCGCCGATTTCGAATTCGAAAGCGCCCGAGTGCTCCGGAAACATGGACATTTCTTCGAGCCGTTTGATCGCGAAAAGTTTCATCAACGCTTTCCTGCGTTCGCGCCGGACCGCTTTCGCGATGGCTTTTTTGATCCCGAAGCCGGCTATGCAGAAAGCGGGCGCGTGGTTGCGACGTTAGTTGAATATGCGAAATCGATCGGCGTTGAACTGCGCGAGCGCGCAAAGGTGACCGGGCTCGACGAACACGACAATTCCGTAAGAGGAATTGCGCTTGAAGATCGACATCGAATCAGAGGCGATGCGGTCGTGATCGCGGCCGGCGCCTGGACGCCGTATCTGCTGCCATACACGAAAGAGTTTTTACGCGCGACGGGACATCCGGTTTTTCATTTGAAGCCGGCGAATCCTGAACTTTTCCTGCCGGAACGTTTTCCGTTTTTTGGCGCGGACATTTCAACAACAGGCTTCTACGGGTTTCCGTTGAATCAGGGCGTTGTGAAAATCGCGAACCACGGCACGGGTCGTGAGATGTCACCCGATTCCACAGAACGCGTCGTGGCTGTCTCTGAAGAAAACGAGCTGCGCGCGTTTCTAAGAGCGACAATCCCCTCACTCGCGGAGGCACCGATCGTTTACACGCGCATTTGTATGTATTGCGATACGAATGATGGCGATTTCTGGATCGCGCCGGATCCGGCGCGGCCTAATCTGATTATTGCAACGGGCGATTGCGGACATGGATTTAAATTTGCGCCCGCGCTCGGCGAGATTATTGCGGACGCAGTTGAAGGAAAATCGAACCCGATTCTGAAAAAGTTCCGCTGGCGACCGGAGGTGAAATCCGGCGTGACGAAGGAAGCTGCGCGGTTTGAAGGATAAGGTTATTCTTTCTGCGCGGGCTCTTTTTTCGGTTGCCGCTTGAGCAGCGTGATCTGCTTTATGCGCGCCGAATCAGACGGACTCCAGGTCGCGATATCGGGATCGTCCTTGAACGCGTGGTGCACGATGCGGCGCTCGTAGGAATTCATCGGCTCGAGTTGAAGCGAGCGGCCGGTCGCGCGAACGCGTTCGGCCAGAGCGCGAACGCGCTGCACAATCCGGTCTTCGCGCATCGAACGATACATTTCGCAATCGACCACCACCTTGGGCGCATCCTTGTCCCTCGCTTGAAGCAATCGGTTGAGCAAAAACTGGATCGCTTCGAGCGTTTCGCCATCGCGCCCAATTAATCGTCGGCTTTCCTCGCTGTAAATTTGGAGAACCAGGTTGCCGGCTTCGTTTTGCGATTCTTCGATTTCAACAACAAAACCGAGGTAGCCGAGGAGGGTGTCGAGTAATTCTTTCGGCGTCATCATTTTCGTTTCGCCGGCGCGACTTTCTCCAGCGTCGGCATCGGTTGCCGTTTGTTGTAATAGAATTGCACGATACTGAAAATATTTTGGGTCGTGTAATACAATGCCAGAGCCGCGGCAAAATTGTAGCAGATAAACAAAAAGATCAGCGGCGTGAACATCATTACCCGGCGCTGGGTTGGGTCGCCAGTCTTAGGCGTCATCGCCATCAACCATATTTGCGTCGCAGCCATGCATAGGGGGATTACGTTGATCGGCACACCGAACAACTGCGCCACGGTGTCTGGTTGCGACAAATCCTTTACCCACAGGAACGAGGCGTTCCGAAGCTCGACCGCCTGACCGAGCATTTTGAACAAGCCGAAGAAGATCGGGATTTGAATCATCATTGGCAGACAACCGCCCACCGGATTGATGCCGTAATCCTTGTAAAGCTTCATCACTTCCTGATTCATCCGCGTCGGATCGTCTTTGTATTTCTCGCGTAACTCCTGGACTTTCGGATTGAGCAGCGACATTCGGCGCATCGACTTGTTCGCTTTGTCCTGCAACGGCCAGAGGACGATTTTGACGATGGCGGTGAGCGCGAGAATCGACCAGCCATAGGAGCCGATAAAACCGTGCAGCCAGTTCAGGAAGTTGAGCAAAAACTGGCTGACGATCTTAAAGATCCCGAAATCCATGATCTCGCCTTCGTTGTGATCGAGGCGCGCCAGACGATGATAAATTTTCGGTCCAGCCCAAATTTCAAACCGCGCGCTATAAGTCTGGCCCGGCGGCAATTGAAAAGCCGGCATGCGCAACGCGCCCACGAGTCCGTACATTTTTTGTTCCGGCGAAATATCGAAACGCCGGCCCCACACGCCGTTGCCCTTTGCAGTGAGAGGACCAATCAGTGTTGTAAAAAACTGATCGCTGACTGCCGCCCAGTCCGCGTTTGCGAGATCCTGTTGGTAAAATGGCTGCGGCGCGCGCGACCCGACTCCAAGAAGTCCGCCGCCGCCGCCGAACCAATTGACATCGATTCCTTTGGCCTTGCCATCGAGACACCACACAAGGCGCGTGTAATAGGAGTAATCCTTGGGATGAATCGGCGCGGCCGAGCCGACAGCGACGAAATAACCCGGATTCGAGTAAGGCTGCGCGCCGCCGTTCACAAGATCGACATCCATCTCGGCGAGAAAATTGTCC
>Ga0307479_10006979_pt1 | contig 10405 bp, 10 predicted proteins | sample atmos_gasesECM4C_FD_203743 | JGI IMG/M metagenome (GOLD analysis project Ga0307479, IMG submission 203743) | Hardwood forest soil microbial communities from Morgan-Monroe State Forest, Indiana, United States - atmos_gasesECM4C_515 | ecosystem: Environmental > Terrestrial > Soil > Temperate...
TCACCCCTCACCCTCCCGCTGAGGTGAGGGCCGTTTTTTTAAGCGCGGCCCCAGAGCCGCTTCGACGCGATCGCCGCCCCCTCCACCATTGCTCCGAGTTTCTTGAAAGAAATATCCGGATCGAGCTTGCCGTAGCCGGCAAAGGTGCCGAACCCGCAATCGGTGCCGGCGATCACCCGCTCGCGGCCGACGATGTCGGCGAATTGGCAGATGCGCTGGGCAACGAGCTCCGGATGCTCGACATAATTGGTCGAGGTGTCGAGCACACCCGGCACCAGGATCTTGTCGTCGGGCAGCTTTGTTTCTTGCCAGGCCGTCCATTCATGCGCGTGCCGCGGATTGGCCGCCTCGACGACCAATGCCATTGGCTTGGCCTTCACCAGGATCGGGGCGACCTTCGCGAACGGGATGTCGTGATCGTGCGGCCCCTCGTAGTTGCCCCAGCAGATGTGGATGCGCGCCCGGTCCGCCGGGATGTTGCGCAATGCGTGATTGAGTACATCGACGTGAAATGCCGCGCGCTTGAGAAATTCCGCTTCGCCGAGCTCCTGAAAACTGGTGTGACGCGCCATTGCGAGATCGGGGCAATCGAGCTGCAATACAAAGCCCGCTTTGACGATCGCTTCATATTCGTCCTGCATCGCCGCCGCGATGGCTTCGACATAGGCCTCGTGAGACGGATAGTGCCGGTTGGTCTGGAACACCGGGACGAGGCCGGGCGAGGCCGCGGTCATGAACCCTTCGGCGACCTGGACCTGGGCCAGCGCGTCTTTGAGATTGGCGAGGTCGTGCTCGAGCGGCTCGCGGTCGCGCACCGCCACTGGACCGACGCACACCGCGCGTCTGGCGACATTGGCGCCGGTCATCCGCTCGTAGGCCGCAAGAAAATTCGGGTGGTCCCGCGTGTCGAGCCGCGGCATCGCCGGCTCGTGCCCGGCAAATCCCGAGAGTCGGTCGGCGACATAAGTCGAATACCCCGGCTTCGACATCTCGCCGTCATTGACGATGTCGATGCCGGTCTGCGCCTGGCGGCGGACGATGTCGGAGACCGCCTGCCGGGTCAGCCGATCGAGTGCCGCCTTGTCGTAGGGCTGGTTCTGATCCTTGCGCACCAGCAGCTCCTTGAGCTCGGGCGGGCGCGGCAGACTCCCGACATGGGTTGTCAGAATGCGGTCTTGGCTCGTCTTCATCTGCATTCACCCCCTTAGAAAATACCGCAGAATGCGCCGCTTCATCCCTTCCGGCAAGCCGTCGCCGTTTTCATTCGATGACCTCGTCGGCGCGGGCGAGCAGCAGAGGCGGGATCGTCAGACCGAGCGCCCTTGTTGTGTTGAGGTTGATGACCAGCTCGACCTTCACCACCTGCTCGACCGGCAGATCGGTGGGCGAGGCACCTTTGAGAATGTTGCCGATGTAAACGCCGGCCCCGCCAAAGCTGTCAACAAGATCGGCCCCGTAGCTCATCAAGCAGCCGGCTGCCGGGAACAAGCGCACCCCGTAGATCGCGGGCACTGCGCGGCTGGCCGCCGGAGCGACAATTTGAGCGCGCTGGTTGGTGAAGAACGGATCGCCACCGAGGACGAGCGCAGCGGCTCGGAGCTCGACCAGGGCCCCGAAGGCTGTCTCGATCTCGCTGGGGTACTCGCTCGCAGGACACGCAGCTGCAGCCCGAGAGAACGAGTGGCATCCTGCCGGGTTCTCGTCATGGAGTCGGAAACGGCGTTAGTCGGATTGACCAACAGAGCGACCTGCGCCGCTGTCGGCACCAACTCGTGCAGCAACTCGAGCCGCTTTGCCGCCAGCTCTGCAGAAATAAGCGCGACGCCTGTAATGTTGCCACCCGGCCGGTTGAGACTGGTGACGAGCCCGGCCTGGACCGGGTCAATACCGACAACAAAGACGACTGGGATCGTCGAGGTCGCCGCTTTAGCGGCGAATGCCGAAGGGCGGCCGACGGTCGCTATTACGGTCACTTGACGACCAACCAGATCGGCCGCCAGGCCCGACAATCGATCGTTCTGGCCCTGCGCCCAACGGTATTCGATCGCGACGTTCTGGCCCTCGACGTAGCCAGCTTCGTTGAGACCCTGCCGGAAGGCGGTCAGACGGAAATCATCGGACTCCGGGGATCCTGGGCTGAGATAGCCAATCACAGGCATCGGCTGCTGCGCGCGTGCCGCCAGCGGGCGGCGCGGCCGCACTGGAAAGGAGCGCCATGAACTCCCGCCGCCTCACTCAATCACCTCGTCGCGCGGGCGAGCAGAAGGGGTGGAATTGTCAGGCCGAGCGACTTGGCGGTTTTAAGGTTGATGACCAGCTCGAACTTTGTCGGCTGCTCGACCGGCAAATCGGCCGGCTTGGCACCCTTCAAAATCTTGTTCACGTAGGCTGCGGCGCGCCGATACTTGTCGGCGCTGTCCGGCGCGTAGGACATCAGGCCACCCGCCTCGACGAACATCCTGCCACCCACCGCGGGGAGGCGGGCGTTGGTCGTCAGCTCGGCAATTCGCTGCATATTCTCCTCAAAGACTGTACCGGGCTCCATGGTCAGGGCGCCCGTACGCCGGTCCTCCATCGCCCGGAACGCCGGCTCCAACCCCTCGGGGCCTCGCACTTCCGCCGGAACCAGCTCCAGGTTCAAGGACCGAGCCGTCCCCCGGAGCTCTCTGAATTCGGGGACGGCCGGCGGGAAGTTCGGATCCCAGAGGACGCCCACGCGCTTGGCCGCCTGCGTCGCCGGCGTGCCGACGGCGAGGATGATTTCCGGCTGAAGACAGACCAACTCGGCGGCGAGGCTCGGAAGGATCGCGTTATCTCCATCGCCATGACGGTATTCGAACGCGATGTTCTGCCCTTCGATGTAGCCGAGATCCCACAACCTACCCACGAACGGCTCGAAGGACTTCACCGCCAGCGAGGCGCTGTAGTCCGACAATATGCCTATTCGCGGGACCCTGGTGGGCTGCTGCGCATCGGCCGAGAGCGACCGCGCAAGAAGGCCAAGAGTCAGCGCGACAATCAGCCCCGTTCGCCCGACCCTCATCCGGTCGTGTCACGCAATGCTGGCATGACCAGCTCGATCTGTTCCAATGGCTGGCGCGGCTGTGACGGGGCGAATCGCATATAGGCCGCGAGCTCTTCCTGGGGCAGGCGGCCAACGATCCGGGTGATGTCGGCGAAGCGGATCCCCTGCCGCAATAGGTAAACAAGGTAGGTATGGCGAAGCGTCCGCAGAGTCACCTCGTCGGGGCCGTCGAGCCCGGCGTCGTAAGCCGCGTACATGACCAGGCTGCGGACGTCGTCGAGCGGCAAAGGACCACTCGACGGGCTGCGTAATACCTTTCCCTCAGCTTGAGGCTGCATCGCCCGGCGTGCGGCAATCAGTTGGCGGAGCGGATCGTTGAGCGGCAGGGTGCGGGGAGATTCGCCGTTGACCCGGATCGTGCCGGCATCGAGGTCGATCTGATCCCATTCGAGAGCGACGATCTCCTCGGCACTCAAGCCGCTGAGCAAGCCGGTCACGAGCAGTCGCCCGTCCTCATTCGTCGACCGCAGCAAGGCGGCGATCTCGGCGTCGGTCAATTCACGCGGGGGAGGGTCTGGCGCCGGCAACCGGGCGGCCTCCGGTGCGAGCAGGGCAGGGGAGGCGGCCGGTGCATCCCGTCTGACCGCTATCGGCCACCACGACTGCCGCCCAGCAGCAGCAATTTCCGGCTCGGGCCGGGAAAAAAACTCGACCAGCCATACGGCAAGGAACCCGAGTGCCACTGCTACGCCGAGGCTGATGCCGGCGTCGCGTGCATACAAGGGGCGCCACGGCAATTGCGGCACGCTCGCCGCTTCGAGGATTTCCACGTGCGGGGCGACCTCGCTGTCGCTGGCTTCCAGTCTCGCCAGGCGGTCCGAAGCACCGCGGTGCAGCTGTTCGAGATGCGTGAGATCCTCCTGCATCGCCTTGTATTCGCCAAAGCGCGTCATAAAGGTCTGGACCGCACTTTTGTTTTCGTTGATTTGCTGCTGCAATTGCTCGACAGCTTCGCGGGCCGCGGTTACTTTTCCTTCCGCCTCGGCAACCGCGGCTCGCTGACCGGCAGCGCGCTCCGTTCTGATCTGCTGTTCGAGATTGTCGAGCCGGGCTCGCGTCGCTTTTACGGCCGGGTCCAAATTCAAATATTGTGGTGTGAACCGTTGCTGGAGATCGTGTAGCTCCTCGCGCAATTGCGAGGCGCGCCTTTCGAGATCCGCGACGGTCGGGTTGTCCCTGGCGGCGACGAGCGCCTGGCCCGCCGCAGCGGCGTTGCGTACCGCGCGCAGCTGCCCCTCGGCCGCAGCCAGCTTGCCCTTGGCCTCGTTGAGGGCGGTGCCGAGGCCTTTTGCTGCGGACAGCAGCTGGTTTTCGTCCCGCTCCGCCGAGACGACATCGTTGCTCGACCGGAATGCCTCTACGTCCTGGCGTTTCCCCGCCACTTTGTCGTCCAAGGCTTGAACCGAGTCGCGCAGCTGATCGGCGCCGGTTCCCGTCGATTTTTGGTAAGCAGTCGCCAAATGCTCCTGGTAGACGCTCGTCAAAGTATTCACCAGTCGCGCCAGGAACTGGCGCTGCGGACCCTCGGCGTGGAGCAGCACCACCTCGGTGCCCTCGACGGTTTCAGTGCTCAGCATGCGCTGCACGCCCTCGACCGGATCGCTCCCGACATCAGGAGGTAGTTCCCGGGATTTCGAAAGGCGCTCGACGACTTCCTCCAGCAGCGGGCGACTGGTGAGGACTTGAACTTCCGTCAGGAAGGACCGGGGGCCGTGCGGCGCACCTCCTCCCGTCTCCGCTCCGGTTCTCGCGCCCGCCGTGTCGTCGACGGGTGTCGGCGTCGTCGCCGAAGCCGGGGTGATCTCCAAACGCGCGGTGGCTTGGTATTCCGCGGGTCGCATGACCGTGTAGGCCAGGCCGAGCACGAGCATAGGGAGGCAGACACAGGAGAACACAACGAGGCGACGGCTCCGAGGTTTTCCTACCGGTGTCTCTGGCAAATCCGGGGAAAAGATACCGAGCGAAAACTCTCGATCGTCCCGTAGGCGGGGAAGATTAGGCATGTCGACCCGATCTTCTTGTGTGCCTGGCCCATCGGCGGAGGCGGTTATGATAGCAGATCGTGACGCGACAGGGGCGGCTTGCCCGCAAGCCACGGCACGCTTTACCTTGCTTATCCGAGAACCATCCTCCAGGAGCTAGGGAACGCACGATGATCTGCGATGTCCATGCGCACTATACGCCCAAGAATTTCAGCGAGTTTATGGGCGATCGGTTTGCCTCGCCGGTCCATCTGCCGGTCAAGCGGGGAATGGCGCTCCACCCGTTCTCGGATTCTCCGGAGGACATCGAGGGCCGGTTCAGGCTGATGGATGAGGCGGGGGTGGAGAAGCAGGTCTTGTCGCCGAATCACCCGCCCTACCTGCCTGACCAGGCGGAGTGCGTCAAAGCGGTGCAAATGCTCAACGACGGCTATGCGGACCTGGCGCACCGTTATCCGCAGCGCATCGCCTCCTATGTGATGTTGCCACTGCCCCATATCGACGCGGCGCTCAAGGAGATGGAGCGCGGCTTCGACCAGTTGGGCTGCGTCGGCGTCAACATGAACATCGTCTGCCTCGGTCGCTCGATCGCCGAAACTGAGTTCGAGCCCATCTACGCCGAGATGAACCGGCGCCGTGCCGTGCTGTTCGTGCATCCGGCCGGATCAGGAATCTGCTCGCCCTTTATCGTTGACTACAACTACCGGGGGTCCGTCGGCACCTCGCTCGAGGACGCGACCTTTGTCTTGCACATGATCGCCAAAGAGATCCCGCACCGCTATCCGAACATCAAATTCATCGTGCCGCATTTGGGCGGACCGGTCCCGATGCTATTGAACCGTCTCGACAAGCAGGGCCAGAGCCAGAGCGGTCACCCCAACCTCGCCGAGGCGCCAAGCGTGACCGCGAAGAAGTTCTGGTACGACACGGTGTGCTACGGCTCGAAGGCGGCCTTCACCTGCGCCTTGGAAGCCTTTGGCGCGGATCACCTGGTGACCGGCAGCGACTATCCGGTATTGCAGGATTATGAAGCCTACAGGGAGACCTTCGCCTATATCGAGCGGCTGGGGCTATCGAAGGCCGATACCGACAAGATCCTGCATCACAACGCGCAAGCGCTGTTCGGCTTCCGCCATTAGCCGGCAGTATCGTCAGCTCAGCAAACTTCCGGCGCAGAGAGAATCTAGAACCTGATATCCGTTGGCGGCAGGCCGAATTCGGAGCGGCCGAACACGGCGGCGGCTCGCTCGGGATTGTTGCCGATATGGGCGCGCATCGCATGGATATCGCGCCAAGCCCGCTGGATCGGGTTGCTGAGGAATATGCCCCGGCCGCCGCTCGCCTCCATCAGGCGGTCGACGGCGCGCATGCTCCAATCGACGGCCTTGGCGGAGTCCCACCGGTAGCGCGCGCGCCGAGCCAACGGGATCTCTTTGCCGGCCGAAGCCAGGGCCATCATCTCCCTCATGTTGTCGCGCATCCGGTCATATGCGCCGCTGACCTCGGCAGCGGATTCCGCCAACCGGAGCTGGGTAAACGGATCATCGGCGACGCGCGACCCGTCGCGGAGGTTCACTCTCACCTGCGACTGCTCACGAAAGGCATCGAGGGCGCCGAGTGCTACGCCGATCGCCGGGGCCGAAATCGAGTTAGGAAAGATGCTGCCGAAGGGTAGCCGGTAGAGCGGCCCATTGTTGATCACGGCGCCGGGGTTGCGCAGATGAAACGCGTCCAGATAGGAGTGCGTGCGGTATTCGGGCACGAACGCGTCGGTGACCACGATGTCCTTGCTGCCGGTGCCGCTGAGGCCCGTTACGTACCAGTTGTCGTCGATCTCATAATCGCGGCACGGCACCAGAAAGATCCGCGCCTCGGGCGCCGCAGCGGTCTCGACCGGCGGGGCGACGCCGCCCAGTGCGGCCCATTGGCAATAATCGCAGCCGCTGGAAAAAGACCAGCGGCCGCTGAGCCGGAAGCCGCCATCGACCCGCTCGACCGTGCCGGTCGGCGCCAGCGATGTCGAGACTTGGACGCCGGTGTCTTCGCCCCAGACATCCTCCTGTGCCTGCGGCGGAAACAATGCCAAGTGCCAATTGTGCACCCCGATGACCCCAAGGATCCAACCGCTCGACCCGCACACGGCGGAGACTTCGACGATCGCCTGATAAAAGGTCTCGGGGTCGAGCTCATAGCCGCCATAGCGCTTGGGTTGAATACAGCGAAACAGTCCAGCGTCTTGGAAGTCATTGAAGGTTTCGTCCGGTAGCCGCCGCAGCTTTTCTGCATAGGGAGCGCGCTCGCGAAGCGCGGGCAGCAGAGCACGGACGCGATCGAGGTAGACTTCAGGTGTCATAAGGGCACCTTAAAAAAGCTCCACCGCGGAGTCCGCCGAGGATGCGCTGAGGACGCGGAGGATCAAACCTTCGCGTACTCTGCGTAACCTCCGCACCTCTGCGGTGAAGTGTTGATTATTTCTACCCCAATGGGCCCTGGAATACCTGGTCGACATAGGTGTCGGAGAGCGGCTCCAATGCCTCGGGCCAGTCGCGCCCGATCTGGCGGCGCGCCGATTGCGGCCGGACCCGGCCATCCCAGCCGACCTGCTCCATGTAGTAATAAAGCTGGATGCAGTGGCCGTCCGGATCGAGCGCGAAAGCCGCATAGTCGATCCCGGGATAGAGCTCGGGCGCGACCGAATCGACAAAGCTGACGCCGCGCGATTTGAGGAACGCGACGGCTTCGCGCAACTGCGCATAACTGCCGAGCTCGACGCCGAATGACATGCAGGTGGTGCGCTCGCTGAGGCCGAGCCCGCGACGCAGCTCCTTTGGGAATAGCCCGAGGCTGTGGTGCTCGGCGCCGCAGCGCAGGAACACGCAGCGGGCGCCTTGATAAGTGGTCTCCTCGCTGCGGACAAAGCCGACGCGCTCGGTGTAGAAGGCTTCGGCGCGCTCGACATCGTCGACGAAGAGGCCGACCGGGCCGATCTTGGTGATCTTGAACGGTCGCGGCAGCATGACCCCCTCAACGTTGTAATTCGCCGGAAGGGTGTCCTGCGGGCGGTGGCCCGATAGCACCGCGATGCCCTTGGCCTCGGCCTCGGCCACCTCCGCCGCCTCGGACATCTGCGGCAGCGGCGGCTTTTCCTGAAATCCGCGGTAATACATGTCGCGCGGTTTGCTCAGCCGGTTCCAGCCGATCTGCTCGATGCCGTAATAGAATTCGTTGGTGTGGCCGTCAGGATCGTAGACATAGACGTGCCAGTTGCTGCCCGGCATGTCGCGCCCGACGCGCTGAAGGCGGACTTGCTGTTCCTGAAAATAGGTATGGGCGTCGGCGATCTCCTTGAGGCTGCCGCACTGCCAGGTGATCTGGTTGATCGTGACCTCGGGAGCGAATTTGCGGTCGGCGCGGTGGTCCATCACCTTCTTCGGAAAGAGGACGAAGGCGTGGTGGTCGGTGCCATAGCGCATGAAGTAGCCGCGCGGATCGCCGAGGTCGGCATCCTTCGGGTACCAGGGCGCCCGTGAGAAATCGAGCGTGTCCGACGCCGTGAAGCCGAGCAGGTCGCCATAGAATTCGCGGCCTTCGGGAAGCTTTTCGACATTGAAGCCGAAATGGCCGAGCCGCCGCACCTTGAACGGTCGGGGCAGGTAGACGCCGCCCACATTGTAGCGTCCGTTGACCGATGACATCGTTGGTTCCCTCCTTAGCGCGACTTGGCGTGGGGTTCCCTGCGCCTCTTCGCGGTATATCCCGGTTCATTATCGTCCGGTTTCCGGCGGCCGCCAAGCGGGTCGCCAAGTCGACGATAGCTTCAGGATATCCTCAGCCGGTGGGCTGGGCCTGCATTTGGATGTAGTTTTCGAGGCCGATCTTGCCGATCAGCTCCAATTGCGTCTCGAGGAAATCGACGTGCTCCTCCTCGCCCTCGAGGATCTCGCTGAAGAGGTCGCGGGTCACGAAGTCGCGCATCCTTTCGCAATAAGGAATCGCCTCGCGCAGCTGGGGCATCGCCAGCTGCTCGAGCCGCAGATCGCACTCGAGGACCTCCTGCACGGTTTGCCCGATCAGCAGCTTGTCCAATTCGAGACGGGGTTCGCCGCCAAGAAACAGGATGCGCTTGATCAGCATGTCAGCGTGTTTCATTTCGTCGATCGATTCATCGTACTCATGCGCGCCGAGCTTGACGACACCCCAGTGCTCCAGCATGCGGGCATGGAGAAAGTACTGATTGAGCGCGGTCATTTCGTTTTTCAGCACGGCGTTGAGGTGCATGAGGACGGTCGCATCGCCTTGCATTGGTCGGGCCTCCCTTCATCGTCGCCGATTACAAGGATGCAAGCGCCGCCCGGCCCTTGTTGTCAACAACCGCCAAGCACCGGGGACCCGGCGAAGGGATCAGCGCAAGGCCAGCTGCCAATCGAGATCCTCGATCGCTTCGCGTTGCTCGCCCGGGTGCGAGGCGCGAGCGAGCTCGGGGAAACGCGGCGACAACAGCTGCATTGTCGCCCAATACCCGGCTCCGGCGGCCACCAAGGTGACAACCACCCGGATCCATTCAGCGGGGATCACGAACATGTAGGCGAGAAAACCCAGTGTCGTCCAAATCACTGCAACCGGATTGACCCATTTCCAGTAGCGAGGCGGCCACGGTTTGGTAGGCGAGCCAATTGGGTCGAAGCGATTGTCCGCCAAAGTGGGCGAGGGCGCTGTCGCGCTTTTCCGAAATGACCGCTATCGCACAAACTTTGTGCTGAACATCGGGTACGGCGTTCGTGCTATCCTGAGCCCGCCATGATTTCGTCGTAGTCGCGATCTGGGGGGATTGAAAGGAGTGGCTGATGCAGCAACACAGCTTCGGCAGGCTCTGGCCGGTTTCGGCGCTGACCCTGGGGGGCGGCGGGGTCGGCATGGTGTGGGGCGAGACGACGTTCGACGAGTGCGTCGCCACGGTGCGCGACGCGGTCGCCGCCGGGATCAATCTGATCGATCTCGCCCCGAGCTACGGCAACGGTAAGGCCGAAGAGGTGGTCGGCGAGGCCTTCGACGGCCAGCTGCCCGAAGGTGTGCGGGTCACCAGCAAGTGCGGTCTCGGCAATGCGCCGCGCGCCGAGATCGAGCCGCTGCTGCGGCAATCGATCGAGGGCAGCCTCAAACGGCTGCGCCTGTCGCGGCTCGACCTGTTCTTTCTGCATTCGAACGTCGTGCTAGACGCAACGCACATTGCGCGCTGGCCGGACGGGGCCCGCCGCATGACGCTCTACGACACTTTTGTGGCGGAGGTTCGGCCCGTCTTCGAAAAGCTGGTCGGAGAGGGGCTGATCGGCGCCTGGGG
>Ga0307479_10006980_pt1 | contig 10404 bp, 10 predicted proteins | sample atmos_gasesECM4C_FD_203743 | JGI IMG/M metagenome (GOLD analysis project Ga0307479, IMG submission 203743) | Hardwood forest soil microbial communities from Morgan-Monroe State Forest, Indiana, United States - atmos_gasesECM4C_515 | ecosystem: Environmental > Terrestrial > Soil > Temperate...
GTCGTCCGCTTCCGGTCCGAGCGTGGAAAGAGGAGTTATGGATCCTTGCATCGATTTTTTAGCTTGGCCGATCAATTCTTGATTGAACTATAGCGGGCAATTTCGCATCTGTAGAGCTTCTTTTCTTCCCGCTTTTCGTTGCCTCACTAGGACGACGGCCTGGGCAGTCTTCGTCAGCAGATTTAAGGTTTTCTTATCAGGGCAGTACAACTGCTCTCTAAATAAATCCATCGCCTTACTTACAGCGCGTTCTCCCCACGGTCATCATTTCGTATCCGGATGGCCTCATCGATCTTCGACAGGAAAATCTTCCCATCGCCGATCATTCCGGTCTTCGCTGTCTTCATAATCGCCGCCAGCGCCTTGTCCACCAGCGCATCCGGCAAAACCATTTCAACCTTCATCTTTGGCAGCAGGTCCACGGTATATTCCCGCCCGCGATAAATTTCCGTGTGCCCTTTTTGCCGCCCGTGTCCGCGCACTTCCGTCACCGTCATCCCTTCGATTCCAATTTCGTGCAGCGCTTCTTTCACGGAAACAAAGCGCGACGGCTGAATGATGGCTTCAATTTTCATCATGGAGGTAATTTCCAGTACTCCCCAATGCGTTTTTCCGTGCGTCCGCGACATCCAAAACTCGCGTATCACGCTTCCAGGTTATAGGCCTCTTCTCCGTGTTGCGTAATATCCAGCCCCGCCTCTTCCTCTTCCGCGGTCACTCGCAGCCCCGTGATCATATCAACGATCTTCAGCAACACACTCGTTCCGACTAGCGCGATTCCCCACGCAATCAGCACGCCTACCAGTTGATTTCCGACTTGCGCCCAATGCCCATCCAATCCGCCCACTGCTTTTCCCACGCCAAAAATCGGATTAATCGCTTGCTGCGCAAACACTCCGGTAAGCAGCGCCCCAATTGTTCCCCCTGCCCCGTGAACGCCAAACGCATCCAGCGCGTCATCATACTTAAAAATTGCCTTAGCCTTGGTCACCATCCAGTAGCAAAACGCGCCCGCGCAAACTCCTATCACCAGCGCGGGCATCGGTCCAACAAATCCGGCGGCTGGCGTGATCGCCACCAGTCCCGCAACAGCGCCCGAAATCGCGCCCAACGCGCTCGCGTGTCCATTCTTCAACCACTCGGCCGCGCTCCACGCCAATGCTGCGCTGGCAGCCGCAAAATGTGTGGCTACGAACGCGCTCGACGCCAATCCGTTGGAAGCCAGCGCGCTTCCGGCATTGAATCCAAACCACCCCACCCACAACAAACAAGCCCCAATAAAACTCAACACCAGGCTATGCGGCGGCATCGGCTGCTGCGGGTAGCCCGCCCGCTTCCTCAAATAGAGCGCGCACACCAGCGCCGATACTCCCGAAGAAATGTGCACCACCGTTCCGCCCGCGAAGTCCAGCGTCGGAAATCTTCCGCCCAGCGATGCATTCAGAAAACCACCTTTGCCCCACACCATGTGCGCCAGCGGCGCATACACAAAAACAAACCACAGCACCATGAACAGCACTGACCCGCTGAATTTCATGCGCTCCGCCGTCGCCCCCGTAATTAACGCCGGCGTGATGATTGCAAACATCAACTGATACACCATGAAAGTCGTCTGCGGTATCGTCCCCGAGTAATCCGGATTGGGATCCGCGCCCACGCCCCGCAAAAATGCGTGCTCAAACCCGCCAATCAGCGGCCCGTTTCCGCCAAAGCACAAACTGTAGCCCACCAGCGCCCACATCACCGTGATCAGAGCCATCAGCGCGAAACTTTGCATCATAATGGCTAGCGTATTTTTGCGCCGCACCAGCCCGCCATAAAAAAGTGCCAGCCCCGGCCCGGTCATCAGCAGCACTAGCGCCGCGCTCACCAGCATCCACGCGTTATCCGCGGAAGACTGCGCCGCCGTCACCCGCTGGTCAAGCCGCGTAAGCTTCTCGCTGGGACTCGCTTTGGCAAAATCTGTCGGCGCCGCTGCCTGTGCGAACGCCCCTGAAGCACCCCACAAAATCATCGCCAGCAGCAGGCAATATCGCCACGCCCCACGTCCACGGTAAGGCGTCCTCTTACAATAGTTTTGAGACAAATGTAGGAACTTCGGAATGGTCATCAGTAATCAAAAAACAAAAAAGCTCTCCGCCCCAAATCACAACTGGACAGACCCCGGACAGCCACTAGACGCGCCCGATTATAAGCACCCAATTCTTTCTTGTCATATAAATAGAATTGATTCATCCCACAAAAAATTTAACTACCCCACCCAACCCAAGGGTGCCGCTGATTCGCGGGTGGCCCATCCTTGCGGTTTTTGCAAGGGTGGGTCTTTCTGTTGCCTTGAAGTCTTGAAGCTGACTCGAGCTTGTTGAGGTTGACCCGAGTCATCGAATTTGACCCGCGTTTTGGAAGGTGACGCGCATTCTTGAGGTTGACTTGGGTGGCCCATCCTTGCGCTTTTTGCAAGGGTGGGTCGTTCTGTTGCCTTGAGTCTTGAAGTTGACTCGAGCTTGTTGAGGTTGACCCGAGTCATTGAACTTGCCGCGTTCTGTGGAAGTTGACGCGCATCCTCGAGTTGACTTGAATTCAGCGGTCAAGAACAAACGTTGAAGCCGCTGATTATTAGGGCCCCACTCGACCACCGAATTGGCCAGACCAAAATTCAACCCACCAATCGCTTGTCTTCTTCCTTCGTCGTATAATGCACGCAACTGGAAAGCCGCCTAACCAGCGCCGCTTATCCACACGGACGGAGAATCACCAGATGACCGATCACGCCCCCATGGAAATAAATGTTCGCGCCAGCGGGCCAGTGTCCGTCCTCGACGTCCACGGCCGCCTCACCATTGGCGAATCCAGCGAACAGCTTCATGAAGCGCTGCAATCCGTAGTCGACCAGGGCGCCCGCAAAGTAGTAGTCATCCTCAACGGCGTTCCCCAAATCGACAGCTCCGGCATCTCCACACTGGTGCGCATCTCCATCCAGTTAGCTCGCGAAGGCGGCGTCCTCCGCCTCGTCTGCGGCCCCGGCCGCGTACGCGACGCCCTCACCGTCACCCGCCTCATCGAAGCCATCCCCGCCTTCGAATCGGAATCCGCCGCCCTCGCCAATTTCGCCTAGTCGTAGCGATAATTCTCAAATCGTCAGAATCGCGGAGGGATTGGTCTTAGCCAATTTTGTCAGGGCCACCCGTCCGCAAATCCAGTCGCCCAATCAGTTCCCAAATGGCGCGCACACTGTGCTCGTCACCTACCAGCTTCTCCACGTCCACGGTGCGCAAAAGCAGTTGTCGGCGATCAATCGCTACCACTCGAGGAACTTCGGGCTCGTCGTTGATCATGCCCGCAGTTTACACATTGCACCTTCATCTGAAGGGTTCAATTTCTTCGCACGTTCCTGTCCCCATGCTTCAGGGCCACCCGACCCTACAAAGCTCTCACGACTTGCTCCCCTCGGGTGGTTAGGTGAAACCGGAGATCATCAAGGCGTTCCAAGGAAAATTCTGCGAATGTGGAATGAGGAGGTACGGGTGACAAAATAAAGGCTCTTGCATAGCCTTCAGTAATCAGGGTTTCGAGTGTCAAGGCTAACTCCTGCTTACTAACGTCTGCCTGCTCATTCTTCATCCATTTGTTAACTTGCTCCTCGATGCATTCGAAGTTCTCGTAGTCATTCGCCATAGCCTCGAGGATAAATTGGCGAAGCATTTCTGCGCGACTACTCATATGAGTCCCCCGGCGGGTGGCCCCGAGATTGATCGTGGAGCGAGATGAGGGTGCCGCACCCTTCGGGTTTAAGGGCGCGGCTTTTTCCATACGGGCACGGTTTCTAAATTCCTTAGCGATTTTTCTATCCGGCAAAATGCTAGAGCCAAGCTAACCGTTCTTCTTTAACTCCGCCAAAACTAGCTTCGCCACTTCCTTCAACGTCTCAAACACGCCCTGCCCATTCACCGCCACCCCCTCAATCACTGGCTCGCCCTTTTTCTGCAATTGCTTGGTCAGGTCCGGCACACTCATCACATTAGGCAAATCGCGCTTATTCAATTGCAGCACATACGGAATCGAATCGAACTTCAGGTTGTGCTCTTTCAAATGCTCCTGCAAATTCTCCATCGTTTCAAAATTCGCATCTAGCCGCTCTTCCTGCGAATCCGCCACAAACACCACGCCGTCCGCGCCTTTCAAAATCAGCTTGCGGCTGGCTTCATAAAACACCTGCCCAGGCACGGTATAAAGATGAAAGCGCGTCTTAAATCCTCGCACCGTCCCCAGATCCAGCGGCAGAAAATCAAAGAACAGCGTGCGATCCGTCTCCGTGGCCAGCGACACCATCTTGCCCTTCTGATTCTGTCCGGTATGGTCGTACACCCATTGCAGGTTGGCGGTTTTTCCGCCCAAACCTGGACCGTAATACACCAGTTTGCAGTTAATTTCGCGCGCAGGAAAATTAATAAACGGCACTAGTCGTAATTTCGAATCCGGCTAAAATCTCACCGCAAACACTTAACCCAGCCGGCATTCGCCCCCATCGTTCTTCGATCCTGTATGCTTACCCCTGATTGATTCCGCACGAACGCGTTCATCTTAGCCGTTTTTACGCGACCTCGTACCACGTCTTCAAATCCCGAACCCCGAATTTCGAACCTTCAGTTTCTCGTGCCTTGAATCGAACGTCGAATTTCGAACTCCAACGTCTAGTAAATACAGTGTCCGCGAATTTCCCTTAATTCTCACACTCTATTTTCCTCCCATGCCTCCGGTAGGTAACGTCACCGATAAGAGTCACACCAAATTTCGTGCCCAATCCCTCATCGTTATTTCCTTTTCGCTAAAAAAACATGGGTCGCGAGCCGCCCAAGATCCACGGTAACCGGCGCTTTTAATGTCTCGATCGAGTGATAATTCCTTCCGAGGAGGTGCACTTCGTACAGATAGTCCTCAACGGCATTTCCCACTCATGCTCTCAAAGGATTTGCCATTATTCGCGCTAAAGCTGGAAAGTTTAGTTGTATAACACTTATATAAATGGTAAAACAACCGATGCTTATGCATCCCTCAAGACGCGGCCCGCTACCCCCAGAGCTATATGGTCGAAATCGCATGTCGGTCCGAACCTTGGCCAAATGGTGCTGGATATTATGTTAACCTGTTACTCCCTTGTTTTGATGAACTTGTGGCTCTTTGCATTTTCTTGCTCTCTTTTGACGGCATCCAACCTTTGTTTTCATCAAGTTACAGACTCTTTTGCAAAAATACCGGGGGTGGGCTATGTCGACTGTCAAAATTCAGGCGGCGTCCGCCTTAGGGAGCGGCATCGGAATCATAGTAACAGGCATAAACCGCTGGACTTCGATGTTTTACCATGGCACGAACATTGACGCGCCATATCACCTCTGTTAGCATGCGCTTCATGGCAAAAGTCCGTAAGCCAACTCGGGCATCTTCCTCTCGCGTTAAAAGCGCGTCGTCTTCTCGTGCCAAATTGCAGAAGAAAAAGAACTTACCTCCGGCCCATCCCCAACAACGTGGCGGCGTCGAACTCGTCGATCCGCGCGTCCAAGCCCAGCTGAAAGTCTATGACGAGGCCCTGTCACTATTTCGGCAGCAGAAATTCGCGCGCGCCAAGCAGGAACTTGAAAAAGTTGTCGAAGGCCCCAGCAAAGAACTCGCCGACCGCGCCCGCATGCACGTAAAAATTGCCGAGCAGCGCATGAAGCCGCTTCACGATCAAAATCCGCGCACCGCCGAGGAACATTATCAACGCGGCGTCGCCATGATGAACGTGGGCCGCTGGGATGACGCCCGCGAAAGCCTGGATAAAGCCCGGCGCGCCGCTCCTAAAGCCGATCACATTCATTACGCCCTCGCCGCGCTCGATTGCCTCACCGGCGAAGCCGATTCCGCAATGGCCAATCTGAAGGTCGCCATTCAGCTCAAATCGGAAAATCGTTATCACGCGCGTAACGATGAAGACTTCGCCTTCCTCCAGGAAGATCCGCGCTTCACGGAACTGCTGTATCCTGAGAAAGACGGCACCGCCGGCTGATCGTTTGAAAAACCTGCCCGCTGTTCGATCATCTGCTATCGATCGAAAATTAGTTCGCCGCGCCCGCACGTGAAAAAAAACACCGCCAAACCAAAAAATTTTTCGCGCGGATTTCGTATCGTCGCTCTCGGCGGCGGCACCGGTTTGTCCGCGCTTCTTCGGGGATTGAAACAACACGTCGTCCGCGGCGGCGACAAGAATCCCAACGCTGAGCGCCCCATTTCCGATCTCGCAGCCATCGTCACGGTGACGGACGACGGAGGAAGCTCCGGCCGCCTGCGCCGTGAAAATCGCATCCTGCCGCCAGGCGATATTCGCAACTGCATGGTCGCGCTTTCCAAAGACGAAGCGCTGCTCGGCCGTCTTTTCCAATACCGTTTTCATGCCGGCCGCGGACTGATCGGCCACAATTTCGGTAATCTTTTTCTCGCCGCACTCACGCACATCACCGGAGACTTCACCGAAGCCATCCGCGAAAGCAGCAAAGTCCTGGCCATCCGCGGGCGAATTTTTCCATCCACACTCGCGAATGTGCATCTTGTCGCCACGCTCACGAATGGCCGCCGGGTGCGCGGCGAAACGCGCATCACCGCCAGTCGCGTGCCCATAAAAAAATTAGAGCTTTCCCCAAAAAATGTGCGCCCGCTTCCGCTGGCTATCGAAGCCATTCGCAAAGCGGATCTGATTCTTCTCGGCCCCGGCTCGCTGTACACCAGCGTCCTGCCCAACCTCTTAATTCCTGAAGTCGCTTCGGCCATCGCGAACTCCAAGGCACCGCGCGTATACATCGCGAATCTTATGACCCAGCCTGGGGAAACCGCCGGATACGCGCTGGCCGATCATCTTCGCGCTATTCAAATCCACGCGTCGCGTAAGTTGGTTGACTACGTGGTTGCCAATCGCCAAGCGGTGTCGCCAAAAGTTGCCCGGCGCTATCGCGCCCAGGGCGCTGAACCTGTGGTCATCAATTTGCCGGAGATTCAAAAATTGGGCTGTCGCGTTGTTCTGGATAATTTGCTGGATGAGCGCGACGTCATTCGCCACAATCACAAACGGCTGGCGAAGCTGCTGCTCGAGAAATTTTGCTGCCCCCCGCGCAAGCGTTCAATGCGCGCCATTTCCAGCCGTGCCGTGTCCAACCGTGCCGCTTTCAAGTTTAAATTTTCGTAGCATTCCTGCTAACGTTTTACGCGCTCATTTGTTCAATATTGTCTGGAGAAATCATGGCCACCTTCGCAATGATTGAATATAAAGATGCCAGCCCCGAAGTTCGCGCCGTCTACGACGACATCATGGCCACGCGAAAAATCGACGGGATCAATAATTTCTGGAAAGCCATCGCGCACGATCCCGCCACCTTAAAGCGCACGTGGGAATCGCTGAAACAAATAATGGCGCCCGGCGCTCTGGACCCACTAACAAAAGAATTGCTGTACGTGGCCGTAAGCGTCACGAACAATTGTCAATACTGCATCGCCTCGCACACCGCGTCGGCGCGCAAAAAAGGCATGACTGACCAGATGTTCCACGAGTTGCAAGCGGTGATCGGCATGGCCAACGAAACTAACAAAATGGTTACCGGCTACCAGGTTGAGCTCGACGAACAATTCAAAGGCCCGCTGCCACCTGTCCGTTAGTACAGGTCGGTGTTTCCCTCTGACCGGGGTATCTGTCTGTACAAATTGTTTCCACATAGTACCTGAGTACTATAGCTAGTCCCACTCGTGACTTACACCATTAGTGTGATTCCGCGTGAACACTCTGTTCATGTGTGCCGGAGAAATTTGTTCTCGCGAGTGTGCTCATGTCCCCTGCCGCAAAGGAAAACGAAGTATTGACGTCCATTCCGGAAAACGCCACGGCCCGTCCGGCCGGGGGTTCCACCGCGGCCTCGTCTCCAGAGCGGACGCAGCCGGTGGCCCTGGAAGTTCCGGTTACGGTGAATGGAGCCCGCGCGGTTGCGGACAGTAACAAGCGCGAACCTTTCTCTGAACCTACCAAGACGGTTTTGATATTTGGGCAAGGTGCGGTCGTGCGGTTGTCTTCTTCGGTAGCTCCTGGCCAGTTGCTGTTCCTGACCAACGAGAAAACAAAAAAAGAAGTTGTATGCCAGGTAGTGAATTCAAAAAGTTATCGCGGCATGAGCGGCTACGTGGAGTTGGAGTTCACCGAGCCAGTTTCTGGTTTCTGGGGAATGCGCTTCCCGGCAACCCAAGGTCACAGTGCGGAAGCGACAGCAACATCCTCCGCAGCGACGCGAAATTTCGCCGGCGCAACGGGCGCTGAATCCAAGCCTCCGGTAACGGCTCCAGCGGTTCAGCCGGAAACGAAATCTACGATTCCAAGTTCCCCGCGCGTCTCCCAATCCGTCGTTTCAAGTTCGGTTGTTACCCCAAATCAGGCGTCGACGCCGCAATCCGGTTCAACAAATTCCTCACCGGCTTTGCCGAGCGCCACGCCATCATCTCCATTGAGTGTTGCGAGTCCGGACACTCTTGAACCAGCAAAACCAATAAAGGCGACAACGCCAGCGCCTCCAGTAACAACATCGAGAACTTCTGCCTCACCATCGAAATCCATTCTGGATTCAGACGAAATCAAAATACCTTCCTGGCTGGAGCCTTTGGCGCGCAACGCGGCAGCCGCTTCCGCGGCATTGCCTGAAATCGGCGCACGTGATGCGGTCGAAGACTTCGGTGATATTCCGATACTGGACGATCTGGCGGTTACCGAAATCACAGATACGCCGGAGGGGGCTACACGGAGCCTGCCTTCGTCGCCTTTTGGCACCCACTTTCTGGCGGATGAGCAGGACGCCCTTTCAGAGCACGCTGCGGCCGCAGGCAAATCCAGCAAGAAGTTCTTGATTGGCGCGATCGCAGCCGGGGTTCTATTACTGATGGGTGCTGCGGGCTTCTACCTGCGTCAATCCTCGGATAACGAAGCGGCGGCGAACAATTCCGCAGTCACTACGGCAACGGCAAGCACCGCGGCCAACGTTACGAATAACAGCAGCAGCAACAATAACGAACGTACGCAGTCGCAGCAGCAAGTACGGGCTTCGACTCCGGAAAGACCCTCCGCTAAGTTCACTTCGGTTTCCACGCCTGCGGCGGCGACGTCGGATGCGTCTTCCGGATCGAAAGCGACTAAATTCGTGGACGCCAACAGGGCGAGTCTGAAGAACAAAAGCATCTCCACGGTGGATTCCGGGGCAGATGACGGTCCGATTGCTGATGCGGCTGCAACAGCTGAGGCAGCAGCGCCTCCGCTGCCGAAAAAACAAAACCTCGGATCTGTTAAGTTGTCGGCTCCGGTCGTGAACAAACACGCCGGGCCGGTTGCCACTGAGGAAGCGTTGAATCTTGAGCCAAGTCAGCCAGCAGCGGGATTGGCCCCCGGTCTGATGGGCACTGTTACCAGACAGCCGGTTGCTCCTCCCAGCAGCGGGCCAGACCTAAAATCCGCGACCTTAATTTCTTCCGTTCCTCCCAGATATCCGCCGATGGCAAAAACTCAGCGAATAAGCGGGGCAGTGACCATTGACGCGCTGATTGATGCCGCTGGACACGTTACCAGCATGAAGGTTGTTTCCGGCCCGGCGCTTTTGCAGGAGTCCGCTAAAGAGGCCTTGAGCCACTGGAAGTACGAGCCCGCACAACTGCATGGCCAACCCGTACCAATGCACATGCAAGTAACCATTCAATTCAAGCTGCAATAATTTTGATTTCGCACCACCCCTTGTAAAGCGGTTCGGTAGATCGCGGAACGGCTGAAATTCGTCCGCATAGCACCCAGTATTATCCCCACCCTTACTAACCGAGAGCAGAAATATTTCATCGTACGAATTTATCAGGCTGGAATTTCTACGTGACAGCGCGGCGGAGAATTTCTAAGGGCATGCCCCTAAAATGAACGCGGCGGCCGAAGTGCTAAGGCTTAGGCACTGGCCGCCGCGAGGGGTCTACACGCGATGGCGTCCCCGGAAGCGCTTTTGCTCCGGCATCGTATGTATACCACCAACATCTGCAAGAAATTTAGCGGCTCCCCGCTTTGCCGTCTGTTCAAAATTGTACATTTGTGGTCTATTTTTTGCCATTTTGCAGACCTCCATTCCGCTATGCCGCGGTTGTAAGGCCATACGAACCAGCGAGTTCCAAAACGGGACTCTAGCCCAGCGCTGTGCCCGCGTTCACCGTATGCCAACTCCCGCGAGGGTAGTGGGTCGGTTTCCGGTTAGCCCGTCACCCGCCCTCAATCGAGGGCCAGCAAGCACGGACATGGCCTCCAATTCCGACAAGCCGACATCGCAGCACTCATTGGACGAAAATCACGTATATTCTGTTCTGCTGTAATGCCTC
>Ga0307479_10006981_pt1 | contig 10403 bp, 10 predicted proteins | sample atmos_gasesECM4C_FD_203743 | JGI IMG/M metagenome (GOLD analysis project Ga0307479, IMG submission 203743) | Hardwood forest soil microbial communities from Morgan-Monroe State Forest, Indiana, United States - atmos_gasesECM4C_515 | ecosystem: Environmental > Terrestrial > Soil > Temperate...
CCATCGGTGGTTAGTATAAAACAAGTTCACCCAATTTCCTGAATTGGCGATGTACCCAACCGATCTTCGGGTGCAGCCAAAGGCAAGTGGTACGATGGCCCTGGCGGCGACGGGCAACCATCGGATTGCCGTCGACCCACGCGTGGTTTGGGCATGGGATATTTACGAGGTCTTCGGCATGGTGCGATCGCCGGGGCGATCCTGGGCTTGCTCTACGCGCCCGAATCGGGCGCGGCGATGCGGCGCCGGATCTCGCAACTGCTGGGCCAGGCCCAGGAGATGATGGCCGGCGATAGCGGCGCGCCGGCGACCCCCGCGCCAACACCCCGGCGCCGAGCGGCAAGCGGACCAGAAAGCAGGGCCAAGCGCCCGTAGGGAGGACGAGGATGGATCAGACCGTGGAGAAGACGATCGACCGCTTGAGCGAGCTGCTCGACCGGGCGACCAAAACCGCGCAGGACCTCGAGGTGAAGGACCGCCTGACGGACGCGGTGTCGGCCTTACGCCGGACCCGGATCACCCAGGACGACGATGCCGGCGTGGAGCGCTTCGTCACCGGACTTCTGCTGGGCGTCGCGGTCGGCTTCGGGTTGGCCCTGTTACTCGCCCCCAAGTCCGGCGAGGAGATGCGCGACGACCTGATGCAGCGCGGCATCGAGCTGCGAGACCGGGCCGGTGGGCTGGCGTCCAAGATGTCCTTCGGGGATGGCGAGCAGGGCGGCCGCAGCGAGAAGGCGTCCAGCGACCAACCAGGGATCGCTTAGCTAAGTCCCGTCCGAGGTCGGGGCAGGCCGGGCCGGCCCTCAGTTATTGGTTGGCTTGCACTTGTCGGGCTGCCCGGGTAGGGGCACGCAGGTCGGCGATGGGCTCGGGCTCGGGGACGCCGCAGGAGCGGGCGGTGGCGGCGGCGGGTTGATGATGCAGTAGACCCCGTTGACCGTGATCTGCGCGTAGGTGAGCGTGTAAGGGTTGTAGTTCGCGGGCAGTTTGCACTGTGGCCACGGTTGTGCGAGCGTAGGCGGCAGGCTCTCGGTTCCGGGCAAGAAGTAGTTCGTACCCACGGCGTGGACGCTGGCCGGTACCGGGTACCACTCGTCAGGCTTGCCGGCGAGTGCCTGCGTCATGAACTTGTGCCAGATGGGCGCGGCGCCGACGATGCCGGTCGAGTTATGGCTGAGCGGCTTGTTGTCCGGGTTGCCGACCCACACCGCGGTCGCCAGGCTGGGGGTGAAGCCGACCGTCCAGTTGTCCTTGAAATCGTTGGTGGTGCCGGTCTTGGCCGCGACGGTGCGGCCGGGGAGCGTGAGGTCGCCGTGGCAGCCGAACTCCAGGCACCGGTTGCGGTCGTCCGACATGATCGAGGCGATGATGAAGGCCACGCCGTCGTCGATTGCGCGGAACTCATTCTTCTTCGCGTCGTACGTAAACACGTCCTTCCCCAGTCCGTCCTTGATGTTGAGAATGGGCGCCTCGCGATGACGGACGCCGAGCGTCGCCAGCGTCGAGGCGGCGGTGGCCATGTCGGCCAGACGCACCGGGTAGGCGCCCAGCGTCAGGCTGGGCCCGTAGTTGTCCGGGCTCTGGTCGACACAGGGGAGCGGACCGAGGCAGGTCAATCCCATGCGGTGCGCCATATCGACCACCGCCGGGATGCCGGTGCGCAACTCGGTCTTCAGCGCCGGGATGTTCATCGAGTTGCCCATCGCCATCTTCAGCGGCAGCGTGCCGTGGAAGCGGTGGTCGTAGTTTTGCGGGACGTACTTGCCGAAACCGGCCGGGTCGCCGCCGATGGGAAAGACCATGGGCTCGTCGAGGATCGGACTCAGCATGTTGACCTTTCGGCTCTCGATGGCGGCGCTGTAGGTGAAGATCTTGAAGCTCGAGCCGGGCGGACGCGGGACGTCGTAGGCGAAGTTGTATTGCCCGCCGGGTCGGTTGTAGTCGACGCCGCCGACCATGGCCAGGACCTCACCGTTTTTCGGATCCATGCTCACCAGCGCCGCGTCGTGGAAGTTGTAGAAATTCCCCTTTTGCGCAACCTGGTCGTAGACGACCTGCTCCGCCATGTGCTGCAGGTTGAGGTCGAGGCTGGTGTAGACGCGGTAACCGCGGCGGTCGTCGGCCTTGATGTTGTAAGGGGGGTTGGCCAGCGTCTTCAAAACGTAATCGACGAAGTACGGCGCCTCGAACTTCGTGGTTGGTGGGAAGATCTGCAGCTTGACGGCATAGGCGGCTTCGGCCTGCGCCGCGGTGATGTACTTCTCGCCCACCATGCCGGCGAGCACCTCCGCCTGTCGCTGTTTGGCCGCCTGGAAGTTGACCACCGGGTTGTACTGGGTCGGCGCTTGCGGAAGGCCGGCGAGCATGGCCGCCTGCGCCAGCGATAGGTCGTGGGCGTTTGTTTGGAAGTAGCTGCGTGCGGCCGCCTCGATCCCATAGGTCTGGCTGCCATAGAAGATGGTGTTGAGGTACATCTCGAGGATCTGGTTCTTGCTGTACTCGCGGTTGAGCTCGATGGCGAGGATGGCTTCTTTGAGTTTTCGCTGGATATCGGCGGGGGCGTTGGTGCCGATGTAGACCTGCTTCACCAGCTGCTGGCTGATGGTGCTGCCACCCTGCTTGACCTTGTGGTGCTGATAGTTCGCGATCGCGGCGCGGACGATGCCACCGAGATCGATGCCGCTGTTCGAGTAGAAGGTGCGGTCCTCGGTGGACAGGGTCGCCTTCACCACCCAGGGCGAGATGTAGTTGAGGGGCACGACGATTCGATGGTCGCCGGCCTTGCCGATGTCCGCCAGCAAGGTGCCATGGCGGTCATAGATCAGCGTGTCCTGCTCCATCTTGTTGGAGGCGAGCCCGCTCACGGCGGGCAGCGTACCCACGGCCTGCGCCGTGATCGCCGGGATGCCGAGCAGGGGCAGCAGGAAGACGACCAGCAGTCCGAGGATCAGGACACGCCGAAAATCGGCGCGGCTACGCCGGCGCCAGCGGTCGACATTCCGCTGACTCCGTCGCCGCGTGGCGAGGTTTAGGCGCTCAGAAACCCGAAGATCCCCGAAAGGAGCAGCCACAGAGAGACGAGGATAACCGCTCCCCACGCCGCGCCGCTGACGAGGGTACGGAGTGGCGACCGGCGCAGGCGCCGGATCTGGCGCCGGCGAGCGTCGAGCGATGAGAGGCCGCTAGTGGTTCCTGGGTGAGTCGCATGCCGGATACTTATCAATTCAAGCCCCTAGATTTCTACCATTTCGAGTGGTGAAAAAGATGATGGGACCAGTATAACGTGAGGGGCGGCTCGATCGCGCTAGCCGAGCTTGCGTTGCCATCGTTATCTGTCGAACGGGAGGGCGGGGCGGTTGGTTACGCCAGTCCTGCAGTTGCGGGCCCCTCCGATCGCGGGACCTATAATGGGGCCGCCTTGTCGCCAAGCGACGCTTCGCCGAAAGCCGGGACCGTATTCTGTCGCGAGTGCGGCAGGCCAATCGAGGCGGATGCCCACTTCTGCCGCTTCTGCGGCAAGTCCCAGGCTGACCCGGTGGCGGGCTCCGCGTCCGCCGCCTCGACGCCGGCGGCACCGGCCGGCGCTGGACTGGAACACTGGTTGCGCCAGCTCTTTCCCCGTCACCATCTGCAGGACGAGTTCATGCACGTCGGCACCATTGCCGCCTTCCTGATGGCGCTGATCGGGTTCGTCCTGGGTTTCTTCCTGGCCTACAGCTGGCTTGGGACCAACTTCCTGCTGGGGTCGATCGCCCTGCTCCTGTTCCTCATCCTCCGCGAGTCGACGCTGAGCCACATCCGGGTACGCGGGGGGGCGCCGGCCACCACTCCGAGTGGGGGGCGCACCAACGCCGGACGTCGGCCGGGCGGGTCCGCAGGCAGTCTGCCCGTCGAGGCCGCCAACGCCGAGTCCTCGCCGCCGCCAACGCCGAAATAGACTTCGTGATGCCCCGGTTGGGGGTTTAGATGAGTTCACATGTATTTACGAATCCTGCCTTGAGGCCGCTCACGTTGCCACCTATACTCAGGCTCGTCTCTGTCAAGATTTCTGGAGGGCGCAATGGCTATCGCCGTCAAACGTGAAACCCGACGCGACACGACCATCTCCCTGGACAAACCGATTTACACCATCAGCGTGGCGTCGGAGATCCTGGAGACGCACCCGCGGACACTGATGATGTACGAGCACCTCGGGCTGGTCGTGCCGAAGCGGACCTCCACCAATCGCCGGCGCTTCTCGCAGCGCGACGTCATGAAGCTGCAGACGATTCAGAAGCTGACCCGGCAGCATTCGGTCAACCTGGCGGGTGTCCGCTACATCATGAAACTGCTCAAGCTGCTGCAGGAACACCAGCTGCCGTCGCCCGTCGAGCTCCGCGACATCGACGTCTCGCAACTCGACGTCTGAACCAGGCGCGTCAGGCTCACGACCGCATCGGCGAGATTTGCTCTGCAGAAATTTTTTGCGGATTGTTATGCGCATCCTTCGTGCTTTGCCAACAGTGACCGCGGGATACTTTCTGACTGTGACCGTGTTGACAAGGCTCCAGGGCCTCCCTATAATTTCAGGTAGTTCCCTTGCCCCCCTCTTCGGGCCCTCCTTGCGGAGGGCCTTAACTTTTCTGGGGGCCGAACGGAGTCGCGTATGCCTGGTGGAGGATCCGCCGTATTGCTATCCATAAAGCCCGCGCGATTCTCGGAGTTCATCTATACTGCTTCGCGCCAAGAGGAGTGTTATGGAAAGTAAGACGCGCCGCACCGCCGGCGCGAACCGGGCAGCCCAGGCCGATGAAGACCTGGTCGATGTTCTCCTCGTGGAAGACGACCCATCCGTGCTCGAGATGTATCGCTTGAAGTTGGAGCTCGACGGCTATCGGGTCAACACCGCCCTCGACGGAGAGGAGGGTCTCAGGAAGGCCGGCGACCTGGCTCCCGACATCATCTTTCTCGACATCCGCCTACCGAAGATGGATGGGTTGGAAGTCCTGAGAAAGTTACGGGCGCAAGAGAAGACGCGCGATATTCCGGTTATCATCCTGTCTAACTACGATGAAGAGGATCTGGTCGCGCGAGGGCTGCGGCTTGGGGCCCACGAATACCTCATCAAGGCCCGCACCACCCCGACCAGCCTCTCCGAAGGTATCGAGGATTGGCTAAAGGAGTAACCCGCCGGGCGCCGACGGAAACGAGCCTTTCCCTCGACAAGCCGATCTACACCATCAGCGTCGCGTCCGAGATCCTGCAGACGCACCCGCGCACCTTGATGATGTACGAGCATCTCGGCCTGGTGGTTCCCAAGCGCACCTCGACCAACCGCCGGCGGTTTTCGCAGCGGGACATCCGCAAGCTCCAGGCGATCCAGACCCTGACCCGCCAGCACGGCGTCAACCTGAATGGTGCCCGCTACGTCCTCCGGCTGCTTCGCATCCTGGTCGATAACGGGCTGCAGGCGCCACCCGAGCTGCGCGATCTCGACGTCAAAGAACTAGACGTCTAGCCCGTTACGCGGGCGCAACAGCTCGGCGGCGGTTCGGTTGCCGAAATGTTGGCTCCGATCTGCGCCGATACCGTTATGGACACGCATGAGCTTTCGGCCGGATAGCCCACTGAACCGGCTGGTCATTCTCTGGCCGGGCGTGCCGATCACCATGTGCGCCCTGGGCTTCGTGCTCGCTCTGATCGAGATCTCCCAGACGCACAGCAGCTCGTTCGCGGCGCTCGCCATCGCGATGGGCTGCGGCCTCGCCTTCAGCGTCGGGTTGCTCTTCCACAGCTTCTTCATCGAGTGGATCGAGGTCACCGTCACCCGCGAGGGCATCGCGCTGCGGCCGGTAGGCCACGCCTGGTTCAACCGCCAGCCGCGCCTGGTCCCCTGGGACCGCGTGCATGGCATGAACCAGGTCATCACCCGCCAGGGTGGACATCTCGAGATCGCGGCCGGCGGCCAGGTGTTGAAACTGAACCGGGCGTTGTTTCGCCAGGACACCTTCGAGAGCCTGTGTGCCGCTGTCGCCCAGCGGACTCGTCAGTGGGGCCCGGCGGAGTACGACGACGAGCTCGCTGCCGCCTGACCGACGCCGTCCCTAGTTGCGGTAGTAGACCTGCGCCGAGTGCACGGCTTTCTGGTAGCTGCCGTAGCGGGCCTGCAGCGTAGTCCGATCCCCAAACCACGGATCATTGATATAGAGGATGTCGCCACGGTGGCCGGTGATGACCACGAAGTGCATGCCACCGTAGAGTCGCACCTCGGCGACCACCAGCCGCCCCGCGTCGAGCTGTGCCACGACCAGCGACTGCGGCGGGAGATCCTCGATGTCCTGGTCGTCGGTGCGGAGCTGCGAGACCATCCCGGGGACGTGCAGCCACTGCCAGCGAACCGAACCCTGCGTCACGGCGGTCGCCTGGCGCCAGAGGAGCAGGTCGTTCTCGATATAGCCACCATGATGGGTGAGCCATTGATTCAGCTGGGCCGGCGTGGTCTGGTAGCCATAGGCCGTTGCCACCATGGTGACCGCGGTCAGGGCGCAGCCGGAGGAGCCGATGGTATCCACCGGATCGCTACCGAGCGCCTGGCGGGACCAGGGCTGCGCGCGCTGGCTCATCGTCGGAACGGGTGGCCCGGCCAGCGCTCCGAGCCCGGCCAGCGACCACGCCGCCAGTGCCAGTAGTCCGGCCGCGACCGGGCGTCGCCATCCCCTCATCACGGCGCCATCTTACGGTCGAGGCTGGAGCATGTCCAGAATCGGCGCTGGCTGCGGTGGATTGTTACCGGCTGGTGACAGTGGCGCTTAGCGAAGCAGGCTCGCCAGGTCACCATCGAAGCCGGCGAGGGCCAACCGGGCGTCCAGCACGTCATCGGTCGTGATCGGCCCGCCGAGCTCGTCGATCGGCTGGTCGCGCACCTCGACGACCGGCGCCTGCGGTTCGGCGTCGGCGGCGACGGCGACGGCGAGCATCCGCGTGTCCTGGCAGTGCGCGCAGGTCACCTTGACCAGCGACTGCTCGTCAGCGTGAGCGACCATCTCGAGCTGGCAGTCGGCCAGGCTTTCCCCACACTTGGGGCACTGAAAGCGACCCGCCTGCCGGCGAAGGATATCGAGCAGATCCACGATTTTTTCGTACCCGGAATAGGACGCGGCAAACCACCAAAGCTGATAGCGGCCAGGCGGCGTAAGGCGCTAACGGCTGGGCCTGAGTTGGTGCCATTTCGATCGTTTGCGGCGCCCACGCCCCCCAGCGATACTCGCCGCGGGCATGCGCCTTCCCCTCGTCCTGGGCACCGGCGTGCTGACGACCGGAGTGCTCCTCATGGGAGGCCTGGTCGCCACTGCGCTCGCGCCGATGCCGGTGGTCAACGTCGATGCCATGGAACTCGACGGGGCCTCGATGCTGTCGACCCCAGTCCCGGAGGTCTCGCCGCATCCGCACCTGGTCGTCCGCGTGAGCCGCCCGCTGAAGCCTGGTGATTGGCAGGTGGTGATGGACGGGCGGGCAATCACGGTATCGACGACAACCACTGGAACGGTGCTGCGCCTCGCCCTCCCCGGCCCGATGTCGCTGGGCAGCCATCACACGGTGCAGCTCGCCGCCGGTGCCATGCACATCAAGGCCGCCTTCAAGATCGTACCGCCGCTGACGGCCGCGGTCGACATCCACCTCGTTCACCTGCAGGCGGACGCGCCGGTCAGCGTCGCGGCGACGATCCGCTTTTCGCGGGCGGTGGCGGACCGCGCCCGTGCCCAGGAGCACCTGCGGATGACGGGCCATCCCACCGTCAGCTGGCCTGATGCGCGCACGGTCGAGCTGGTCTCGAGCGGCTTCAAGCTATCGGACCAGGTCAGCGTCACGGTCGACGCCGGGATCCAGGCCGCGGATGGGACCCGGAGCCGCGAGGGTGCGAGTGCGCAACTCGCCGTCCCGTCGACGCTGACCCGAGTGCTGCCGGGCCGGATGGTTCAGATGTACTACGTCAACACCGATGAAGGCCGAGCGTCGCTACTGGCCCACCTGAACCAGATCGACGTGTTGAGTCCGGCGTGGTACGACGCGAACGCCGACGGCAGCATCACCGGTTACGCGCGACGGGACGTGATCGATGCGGCCCACGCCGGTGGAGTTGCCATCATTCCGCTGGTTGTCAATAAGGATGTCGATCCGGATGTTGCCCATGCGATCCTCGCGGAGCCGGCTCGCCGCGCCATGCTGGCCGGCAACCTGGTCAACGAGGCGAAGACCTACGGCTACGCCGGCTTCCAGCTGGATTTCGAACAGATCCCATGGACCGATCGCGACCTGCTGACGGCGCTGGTGCAGGACTGCGCCAACGCCTTCCACCCTGCCGGGCTGAACCTATCGATCGCTGTCATCCCGCGACTTCCTGGTGATGCGGCGGCCAGCGGAACGCTGCTCGACTATTTCCATCAGTGGTCGGGGGCTTACGACTTCGCCGCGTTGGCGAAGGCCGCCGACTTCCTGTCCTTCATGACCTACGACGAGCACAACGGGGTCACCCCTCCCGGCCCGGTGTCGGGCACGCCCTGGATGCGCGCCGCGCTCGAGTTCTCGATGCAAGGCGTCCCGCCGGAAAAGGCAACGATCGGCCTCCCGACCTATTACCACGACTGGACGGGTGTCGGGCGGTTGACGTCGAGCTCATACGCCGATGCCATGATCCTGGCGCAGGCCCATGCCGCCACACCCGCGTTCGACCCGACCGAAGAGGAAATGCACTTCGGCTACAACGCCTACGGCGTCCACCACGAGCTCTGGATCCAGAGCACGGACACGCTGCGCCGCAAACTGCCGTTGATGTACGAGTACGGGCTGAAAGGAATCAGCGTTTGGCGGCTGGGCTTCGAAGATCCTTCGTTCTGGACCTTGATCCCACCGCGGCGCTAGCCGTCTTTAAATTTCCCTCCCCCTCTGGGGGAGGGCAGGGTGGGGGCCTTACTCGACCTTGGGAAAGAGCCGCTCATACAGATCGAGCTGTCGTTGTCGCGCTCGTTCATAGATGGCGTGCAGACGCGGACGCGGCCGGAAAGTGTGGCCTCGTGCGGGCCTCGTCGACCAGAGTCGCGGCAATTTGCCCAGGGCGTGCAACGCCAGCAGGGCGGCCCCGCGACTCGAGGCTTCGGTTTCGGGCGAGGTCATGACGCGCTGATTGAGCGCGTCGGACAGCATCTGGGTCCATGCCGGCGAGTGGATCAACTGGCCGCCGGTCGCGATCACCGCGTCCGGTCGATTGACGACGTGCTGCATCGCCGCCGTTACCGTGACCAGCTGGTAGGTGATCGCCTCCATCGCCGCCCTGACCATCTGTGCCGGCTGCGTCCCGAGTGACAGACCGGCGATCACAGCCCGCGCGTCGCCTCGCCAGTTCGGACTGCGCTCGCCGGCCCAGAAGGGCAGGATGGTCAGCCCATGGCTGTCAGGCGCCGCGGCGGCGGCCGCCTGCTTGAGGGCCTTCTTGTGCTGCAGCCCCAGGCCGTCGGTGAACCATCGCACCACGTTGCCGCCCTCACTGAGCGCCCCGCCGAGCACGAATCGACGTCGATCGAGGCGGTAGACGAAGGTTCCCCATGGCACCGCCACGCGATCGCGTTCGAGCACCACGCGCATCGCAGCCGAGGTTCCGATGGTGGCGCACAGCCAGCGCGGACCGCTGGCGCCGGCTCCGACGTTTGCGAGCGCGCCATCGCCGAGGGGGAGATACCAGGGAATGTCGCGGAGTTCGGGCCATCGTCGTCCGAAGCCGGAATGGAGCGAGGTGAGCGGATGGTCCCACTCGCTCAAGCTCGATAGTTGCGCTGCCTCGATGCCCGCCAGCTCGAGTGCCTGCCGATCCCACTGGCAGCGGTTGACATCCAACAGCCCGGTGCCGGATGCCATCGAGTAGCTCACCGGCGATTCGCCAAAGAGCTGCCCGTAGAGGTACTCGCCCAGCGACAGCCAGCGGACGGTGCGTCGAACGGCCGCGGGGCGCGTCGCTCGCAACCATAGCAACTTCGGCGGCCAATAGCTGGCGTGGAAGAAGCAGCCGGTGCGCTCGTGGTAGGCGCGCTCGTCGAACCGCGCGCGCAAGAAGCGTGTCTCGGCGGTGCTGCGCGTGTCGGCCCAGGTGAGCAGCTCGGTGGTGGGCCGCCCTGAACGGTCGACTCCCATCAGGCTGTGCCAGTAGCACGAGACACCGGCGGCGAGGATATCGAGCTTACTTTTGCGGGCCGCGTGCAGGGCGCCGTCGACACTCTGCCCGATCAGGTTGACCAGTTCGTCTGGGTCTGACGAGACCTCGCCGGGCTCCGCCGTGCGGACCTTGTAGGGCACGTCGAACAGGCTCGACGGCCGCATTCGTCCGCGGACGTCGTAGATGACGGCGCGGACGGATGAGGTGCCGAGGTCGAGGG
>Ga0307479_10006982_pt1 | contig 10403 bp, 5 predicted proteins | sample atmos_gasesECM4C_FD_203743 | JGI IMG/M metagenome (GOLD analysis project Ga0307479, IMG submission 203743) | Hardwood forest soil microbial communities from Morgan-Monroe State Forest, Indiana, United States - atmos_gasesECM4C_515 | ecosystem: Environmental > Terrestrial > Soil > Temperate...
CGCTGGGTGGTGCAGCCGAGCTACGCGGACGCCCTTGGCAAGCCCGACCTGGAGAGCGTGAGCCTGGCCCAGACGGACAGCGGCCTGCAGGGCTTTGCCTCGGGGCAGCGGCTCACCATGCTCAAGCTCAGCGGCTCGTCGTGGTCGGCTGACGCCGCGGTCGCCGGCCCCCCGGCGACGGCGGACCTGATCGGCGTCGCGGCGACGAGCAGCTCGGGCGTCGCCTGGGCGGTCACCGGCGACACCGCCAATGGGGTCTCGGTGGTCTACCGGTCGGGTGGCCTCTGGAAGCTGGTGACCAGCGAGGCCATGTTCACCAGCGGCACCGGCGTCGCCCAGGACAACACGACGCAGATCCTCGAGGCGTCGGGAGGCGCGGTGGCGGCCACACCGTCGGGTGGCGCCTGGGTGGTCGGCAAGCTGGTCTACCAGCAGAGCTCGCAGCCCTTCGGTGACCAGCTCGTCGGCGACGCCAGCCGGCCCTTCGCCCTGCAGTTCGACCCGGGCGGCACCTTCCACAGCTTCGGCAGCTTCTGCCCAGCCGTCAACACCGTGCAGCCGTCCGCCTCTAGCAATCCCGTCCACGCCTCCTCCACCAAGCCGTGCGACAACGTCTTCCCGCTAGCCGCATTCGGCCTCACCAGCGTTGTGGTGGTGCAGGACCAAGTCTTCGCCGGCGGCGAGGGTCTCTTTCACTACACCGGGACCTGGCACCGCGAGCCCGATCCCATCGGCTTCCTCGCCTCGGTGTCCATGGCCTCGCCCACCGAAGGCTGGGTCAGCGGAACCGGCAGCAACGCCGCCGGGCCCATCGCCGACAGCGGCACCCTCGCGCTCGGGCACTGGACGGAGCATCCCATGGTCCCGCACGCCGCGCCCTGGCCGGATCCCACGCCGGGCACCGTCGAGGGCGTGGCCCTGTCGCCGGACGGAAGTGGACGGGCCCTGGCGGTCACCTCCGACGCGTCAGGGAACGGGATGGCCATGAGCTACACGCCGGGCGTCGGCTGGACTGTGACCCATTACGGGGGCCCAACCCGGTACCACGCCATCGCCTGGCCGGCGACCAACAGCGCCTGGGTCGCGGGCGACGGCATGCTCGACCACTTCGACGGCTCAGGCTGGGGAACCGTCAAGCCGGTCCTGCCCTTCGGTTCGGCGGGAGTGGGCGCTCTCTACGGACTCGCCTTCACCGACGCGTCCCATGGCTGGGCGGTGGGCGCCAACGGGGTCATCCTCGACGACGCCGGCGGCACCTGGACGCCTGACGCCGCGAGTGGCAACCCCAGGTGGGGGAACCTCTTCGCCATCGCCAGCATCCCCGGCGGTGCCGTCGCCGCCGGTGACGGCGGCAAGGTGCTCGTCAACCACGGTGGCGGGTGGACCGAGGACCAGGACGCCGAGAACGCCATCCCCTCGGGGCGGTCGCTCCGCCTCTTCGCCGCGGCCGGCCTGCCGGACGGCACCCTGGCTCTCGGTGGTGAGGCCGGGCTGGTCCTGCTCAAGAAGCCGGGGCAGCCGTACACGCAGGTGCAGTCGCCGATCGACGGCACGGTGATGGCCCTGGGCCTGAGCCGCGATTCGAGCGGCGCGCCGGTTCTGGTCGCCTCGATCAGCCCGCGCGCCAGCCGCAAGTACGTCGGCGGGACGCCGGTGCAGTCCGCCGGCTGGCTCTTCGCCTACGACGCCTCGGGATGGCACGACATCGAGGGCGGCCACCGCCTGACCATGTGGCAGTCGACCGACACCGCGGCGCAGCGCGACCCCGCAATCGCCATCGCCATGGCGCCCACCGGCATGGCCGGATGGGCGGTCGGCGGCTACCCGGCGCAGACGCTGGACAGCGACAACGGCGCCTTCCAGAGCGGGCGGAGCACCGGCTCTCTCTATCGCGTCAACCTCGCCGGTGACGCCGCTCCGCCGGCAGCACTGACCACGGCGCCGGCGGCGCCGAAGAGCGGCTTCAGCTTCGCCTTCCTAGGCGACAGCGCCTGCGCCAACGGCATCTGCTCAGCGGCGTACGGCAGCGGCGACATGGCCGACAGCGTCCTGCAGGCGGCGCAGCAGGAGATCAACACCGCCATCGCCGAGTCCGGCGTCTCCCTGGTCATCGACGGCGGCAACCTGAGCCGCACCGGGCTGCCCGACGACCTCAACGTCTTCGCCGGCTACATGCAGGGCTTCCGTGACGCCTCGGGCCAGCAGGTTCCCGTCTACGCCGCCCTGGGCAACCAGGACCTCGTCTCCGGCGCCGACACCGGGCAGCTCTTCCCCGGAGCGCCGAGCCAGCAGGTGGCGGGCCAGACCAACCAGTTCTATGTGCAGACGCTCGATGGTGCGGCTCCGGCGCCCTGGGGCGCCGCCAACGGCGGCCACCTGCCCGCGGGTGTCCATCCGGTGCAGGTGCCGACCGGGGCCGTGGCTGGCGAGGCGCTTACCTACTACGCCTTCGACTTCCAGCCCGAGGGCCTGGATCGCCAGGCGCGCTTCATAATCCTCAACGACAGCGAGACAGCCGGCATCGCCTCCACCGACGACAACCCGCCGGACACGGCGCCGGCGCAGCCCACCTGGCTGCAGAACGTCGTCACCGACCCCACGGCGAAAAACCTGTCGAAGATCGTCGTGCTCAACAACCCGGTGATCGATCCCATCTCCGGTGCGACCAACGGCACCGGGGCCGACGTCACCGTGGAGGCCCCAGGCAACCTGGTCTCTGCCGTCTTCGCCTCGCACCTCAACGGCAATCTCAGCACCACCGTCGGTCCGACCGCCGTCCCGGAATACGTGTCCGGCGGAGCCGGCTCCCCGCTCGACGGGTCTCGCAACCCCAACGACGGCTACTACCACGCCTGGCTTCTGGTCACGGTTGACCCAAACCATCCGACCTCGACGGGGGCGGCGACGGTGACCGTCAAGGCCATGCCGGTGCTCACCTCGGTGGCCATGTACGCGCTGCCGTCGAGCACCGTGCGTGCCGGTGACACGCTGTACGTCGACGGCCTTGGCCGCGCTCCTGACATGGGGCTGCCCAACCTCAACGGACCGCACCCGGACCCCCGTCAGTCGCAGGCGGACTACATCCGCTTCCCCATCACGTATAGCGGCCCGTCCGCCATGCGTCCCTACTACCAGTACAAGAGCGAGAACCCCGAGATCGCCGACTTCGTGGGCATCTGCGCCGGGCTGCCTTGTGCCAAGCCCGGCGGCGGCTTCTTCGCCAATGACCAGGCGGGCTTCCTCTGCGCGTACCAGCCGGGAACGGCCTGGATCGACCTGATTGCCGGGACCCAGAGCGTGCGCGAGCCGATCACCGTCACGGCCGGCAAGGGCATCTGCAATGAGCACCCCCTGCCCCCTCCGCCACCTGTAATCGAGCCCAAGACCACCCCGGCCCACAACAACCCGCCGGTGGTTCACCAGCCACAGGTCGTAACGGTCGCGCCGCAGCCGCGCCCAGCCGTGCGTCCGCATCCGTACTTCCCGCACCTCCTGCAGACCAACCTGGTGCCGGTGGTGGTGCCGCCGCCCGTTCCCGTCCTGGCCGGCGCGCCGCCGCTGACCGCGGCGGGTACGGCCGCCAAGAAGGAGGAGGAGCGGGAGAAAGCCTTGGAGCACTCGCAGGAGCAGGGCGGGCACACGCACCAGGCGGTGGCCTACAGGCCTGCCGACGACCGCTGGGATCCCACGCCTGTGGCGGCAATGGGCGCTGCCGCCCTGATCCTGTTCGTCTTCATGTGCGCGTGGGCCGCAAGCCGCAAGGCGTCGCCGGCGTCCATCGACTTGAGGAGATGGGAATGAGACGCCCGCATCGCGCCCTTGCAGCAGGAGCCATCCTCAGCGTGAGCGCGGCTCTCACTCTCGGCACCGTGCTGCATGCAGCGGCGACAGGACCATCGGGTGCGGCGCTTCCCGACTTCACCGGCGGTGTGCCGTATCAGGAGCAGGCGGTGTACCCGAAGTGGGGGTTCGCAGTGACCACCAGCGGGCTGGGACTGAACGACCAGATCACCTTCAAGTTCCTCTACAAGGGTCAGATCGGTGATCCGCTGCACTCGGTGACGTTCATCGCCCACGACCTCACCAGGACCATCAACGTCTACAACTACCCGGCGAGCGTCCCGGTGCCGGGTTGCGGCAACGTCAACGGCCATCCGCTCCCAGCCCCTGGGGGGGTCGGGCTGGTGCAGCCGCCGCAGGCGGTGACGGCGGCCACCGCGGATCCGTACGCCCAGACCATCACCTTCACGTCGCCGGGAAGGTTCCAGTCGGGGACGGGAATGCTCTTCTGCTTCGACGGGCAGCAGGGCGGCTACCTGCAAGGCCCGGTGGCGTTTCCGGTGGCTGTGGACGCCAACAGCCAGTACTCCATCGAATATGCGGAGCCGGGCGGCGTCGCTGACGCGGCCTACTCCGTCAGCCAGCAGGTCCAGACGACGTCGAATGTCACCGACGTCTTCGACGGGAGTGGTCGCGAGGTCACCGGGGCAGGCTTCGACCGCACCGCGCCGGCGCTGATGGGTGCGACCTACAGCGTGAAGCTCAGCGGTTCGGCGGCCAGCACCTACACGATCGTCCCACGCGACTTCTTCAGCCCCGACGGCAAGATGCGTGGAACCGTGGACATAGAGGGACTGCCGCCGTCGGTGCCCAACCCTGCCTGCAGCGTGGGACGGGGCACCTTCTGCACCGATGCCACTGGCAAAGCCACAGGGACGATCAAGGTGACCGTGCCCGACACCACTGCCCTTCCCGAGATGTACGTCACCTTCGACGTGACGGACGCCACAGGCGCGACGAATGAGGCGATCAGCTGGTTCAGTACGACGTTCGGGATGCCCAACGCTCCGCCGCCAACACCGGCCCCGACCGCGACACCGCCCCCCGGTGGCGGCGGCGGAGGCCCAACGCCGCCACCGGTCCACTGCGTCGGCGGCAGCAACACCGGGCTCGGCAGCACAGTGGTGTCGGACCTGAATCGTGTCCTCCTGCCCGCCTTCCAGGCCGGCCTCGCCGTCTCCTGCCAGCGCGGCCAGTCGATGAGCGTGGAGTACACCGACTCCAATGACACGGTGGCACTCAACTCCCTCTTCAATGGCGCCGCGAGCTACGGTGACGACGTCTTCGCCGGACTGGACCGGGCGTTGTCGCTGCAGGAGTACAACACCTACAGCCCGCCGAACAGCAACGGCCGCAGTGCCTCGTTTGCGCAGCTGCCGCTCGCGCTGCAGCCGCTGAGCGTCACCTACAACCTCGCCGGCTGCACGGTCTCCGGGACGGTGACGCTGAGCCCCGCCGACCTCGACCGCATCTTCACCGGGAAGACGCCCAGCTGGAGCACCATCGTTCCCGGGTGCTCGCTGCCCATCCTGGTGGCTGAGGACGTCGGCACCGCCTCCACGGTGCTCAAGACGTACCTCTCGCGCACCAGCGGCGACGCCGCCTGGGCGGCGTACACACAAGGCCCGGGCGCGTCGTCGTGGCCGGCCGGTGTGACCCCCTCCTGCTGGGCCAACGGCTCTGAGGCGATGGCGCTCTGCGTCCGCGGCCGGCCCGGCATGATCGGCTACGGCGCCTACAGCGACATCACGCGCGCCGGGCTGCCCAGCGCCTTCCTCGGCGCCGCTTCCGCCGGCGGTGCCTCCGCCCCCGTCAGCTACACCGGCGATCCGCTGACAGGCTGCACCACCGCGGCGGCGGGCCTCCCGACGGTTCCGACGCAGACGACCGATCCGACGCAAGATTGGAGCACCGCCTGGATCGTCACCAATCCCACTGCCGGGTATGCGGTGTGCTGGGGCGAGTTCCTCGTGGTTCCCACGCAGAACGCCTACGAGGTTCCGCTCGGCCCGCTCTGCGGCTACATGCAGGCTGTCTACGCCGATTCGACACAAGCGCAACTGCCGGCGCTCGGATACTCACCGCTGCCACCCGCCTGGATCAGCACGGGACTGGCCGCAGTCGAAGCCACCAACGGCAAACGCCCAGTCCTACAGTGCTGACGAGGTCCACGGGGAATGAACACGCATCGACAGACAACCACTCTGCACAGAAGGGAGGGATGACATGGGCATGACGCTCGACCCCACCAAGAAGAGATCACTGCTGGGCAAGGTGCTCGACCTGCTCAAGCGCGCGCCCGAGCTGCTCGCTCTGGTCAAGCTGCCACCGCTCGGCAAGCTGATCGCGCCGATGCTGCTCGGCCTGGGCTTCATCCTGGTCGGCGTCTTCTTCGCGATCCTGGCGTACCTGAACGGCACACCTGCGAAGGGGCGCCAGGTCGACTACAGCAAGGTCGTCCAGCTCGGCACCCAGCACCGCATCGCGAGTGCCACGCTCTATGCAGAAGACGGCGTCGTCAATGCCACTCTGCGCGACCACTCGACGATCTGGACCAGCTACCCGAAGAGCGACGCACTCACCTCCGACCTCGTCACTGCACTGATCTCGACCGACAGCACCGCGCCGACGCCGCAGCCGGCGGCCGCGGTGGCCTTCGACTCGCAGAAGACCAAGCAGTTCCTGCGCTTCGTCGATCAGTTCCTCGTCCCGCTCATGGTGCTCGCCTGCTTCTTCTCGTTCTTCTTCCTGCTCATCACCGGCAAGTCGAGCGGCGCCGGCGACTTCCTCGGCTTCAGCAAGATGAAGGCGAAGATCCGCCGCCGTGGCAAGGACAAGAGCGGCCTCGGCTTCCACAACGTGGCCGGCGTCCCCGAAGCGCTCATCGAGCTGCAGGAGGTCGTCGACTACCTGACCGCTCCGGCGCGCTTCGCCGCCATGGGCGCACGCGCACCCAAGGGCGTCCTGCTCTGCGGCCCGCCCGGAACCGGCAAGACGCTGCTGGCTCGTTCAGTCGCCGGCGAGGCGGGTGTGCCCTTCATCTCCATCTCCGGTTCCGAGTTCGTCGAGTCCCTGGTCGGCGTCGGCGCGGCGCGCGTTCGCGACCTGTTCCGGCAGGCGAGGGAGATGGCGCCGTGCATCATCTTCATCGACGAGATCGACGCTGCCGGCCGGCAGCGCGGCGTGGGCATGGGGCAGGGCAACGACGAGCGCGAGCAGACCCTCAACCAGCTGATGGTCGAGATGGACGGCTTCAGTCCCTCGATGGGCATCGCCGTCCTGGCCGCGACCAACCGCCCCGACATCCTCGACGCGGCGCTGCTGCGACCCGGGCGCTTCGACCGCCAGGTCGTCATCGACGTGCCCGACGTCAACGGGCGCACCGCGATCCTGGAGGTGCACACCCGCAATCGCACGCTGGACAACGTGGACCTGCGCCGCACCGCCAAGGAGACGCCCGGCTTCACCGGCGCCGAGCTGGCCAACATCGTCAACGAGGCCGCCCTGCTCGCTGTGCGCCGTGGTCAGGGAGCGCTGACGCAGACTGACTTCGACGAGGCGGTCGACCGCGTCATCGCCGGCCCCGCCCGCAAGAGCCACCTTCTCACCGAGGAGGAGAAGGAGATCATCGCCTTTCACGAGGCGGGCCACGCCATCGTCGCCCGCGCCGTGGGCATGCGCACCGGCGTCGTCAAGCTGAGCATCGTCGCCCGCGGTCGGCAGCTGGGCCACACGACCACGTACATGACCTCCGACCGGCTGGTGGTGCTGCGCTCCGACCTCGAGCGCCAGCTGACCACCATGCTGGGCGGAGTGGCCGCCGAGCAGTTCCGCTACGGCGAGACCTCGACGGGAAACGCGCAGGACCTGCACGAGGCGACCGAGCTGGCCAAGAAGATGGCCGGCACGTACGGCATGACGACCGCGTTGGCACGCATGCAGATCGTCAAGGAGGGAGCGTCCTACCTGGGCCGCGACTTCACCACCATGGGCATGACGTCGCCCGAGACGCTGGAGGCGATGGATCGCGAGATACGGTCCATCCTGGAAGTCGGCGAGCAGCGAGCCAGCAACGTCGTCGCGCGCAACGCCGACTTGATGGGCGAGATCGTCGCCGTGCTGCTCGAGGACGAGACGCTCACCGGTGAGCTCGCCGAGTCGTACCTCGGCCGGGTCAAGCCGCTCGCAGAGCTGGTCGGCAACGGCTACGCGGAAGAAGAGTTCAACGCATGAAGGCTGCCACCGGCGACTCGGGCATGCCACGGCGGGATTGGCGCTCCTGGCTGAAGCCGTTGCGTGGACGGCGGCAGAGGTACGGCGCCATCGCCGCCGGCGTGATCGTCGTCGGTGCGGTCTTCGCTGTGATCCATCCCGGCTCAGGGAATGCCGGGGTTGCATCCCGCGGCGGACCCGGCGCGTCAGCGAACGGGGGGTTCATCCCGGCGGGTGCGACCGCGCCTGCCCGCGTGCCGCAGTCGTCGGCCAGTCAGGGGGTCGTTTCGCCGCCTCCCCCGACCGCGCCTGCAACCAACCAGGCTCATCCTTCGGGGACACCGTACAACCCGCCCAGCAGCATCAGCGGATCCCCGAAGATGAACCAGAGCTACTGCGCCGGCGGCTACTACCCCACCGAGCACTGTGACGTCTACTACGGCGGCCTCTACTACCTCAAGGGCTCCACCAACGAGAAGGTCGAGATCGACGTCTACATCGACGGCAAGGTGGCGGACAGCTGGAGCGCCACAGCTCCCTGGGGATCGAAGCAGTACGGCTGGACCATGCACTACACGGTGCCCGACGGCTCCCACCACGTCGTCTTCCAGGCGTATCTCAAGGACGCGGCGGGCAACGTCATCGCCAAGACCAAGGCGGTCGACACTGGGGGACCCCAGTTCACCAATCCACCGCTGCCAAGCCAGACGCCCTAGGCGCTGCCAACCTCGCTTCCCAACTTGGGGCCGGTCACGTCAGTGGCCGGCCCTTTCCAGTTTTCAGGCGAGGTTGGTCGACTGCAGCTCGGTCACGGTGGTGCCCGAGCCGGGCGTGCTCGTCATCTCCGAGCGCACCATGCCGACGCCCTGGACCAGCCACAGCTTCAGGCTGAAGGCGACGTGCACGCTGTTGGGCTTGCCGCTCACGGTCACCGTGAGATCGAGGCTGAAGTCGACCTGGACGGTGCTCACATGCAGCGTGCGATGCATCTCGGTCACGGTGGTCTCGCCGGTGCCGTGCGAGGTGCCGCTGATGGTGACCGGTGCCTGGCCCAGCCGCGGATCGTTGAGAGTCAGCGAGGCGGTGAACGGCCGGCTGACCCCGGAGTTGATGTCGCTCTGCGACGGGATGAGGATCGAGGCGCCGCTTCCCGTCGCCGTCCCCCCGCGCCCTCCGCTGAGCGAGCCGTACGTCAGGTTCACCTCGCCATTGGTGTGGAAGTCGTAGAACTCGTCGGAGGTGATGGGAAGTGTTCCCGGTGACTGAACGGCGCTCTTCATGATGACGTGGTTCACGTCAGCCGTCGCGTGAGACCCGGAGACGGTCAGCTTCTGCGTGGTGCCCGCGCTCACTCCGGCGGTGACCTTGTACGACCAGCTGTCCCCCGGGTGCGCTGGGAACAGCGCATTCATGCTGTAGTCGGTCGCCTGGTGCCTCGGCGACGGCGTCGGCGTGGCTCCCGCTCCTGACGAGCCGCTGCAGGAGGCGAGCACGCCAGCCAGCAGGGCGACCCCGATGGGGTCGCCTAGTCGTCGCCGCATCGCCGTGGAACCCCGCCTCTCGTCACAGGTCATCCTTCCTCAGGCCGTGTGTGATCGGGTGCTGACGGGCCGTCCCGACCCACGACTACAAGTACGTGCGAGGGAGCCAAACCGCTTACGCGAAGCAGAAATTGGTACTGGGGCAGCTCACAGGACCACCGCGCTGATCCCCGTGTAGCTCAACGTCGTGGTGCCGGTGTAGAGACAGGCCTCCAGCGACGCCGGGCTGATCGCCAGGAGCACCACGCCACCGACGCCGGCAAGGCTGATCTGCTGCATCACGAACGCCATCACGGGACCCGGTGTTGCGCCGGCCAGCGCAAAGGTGATGGCCACTGGCGGCATGTTGTCGACCGTGACCGTCCCGCCACCAATCCCGGCAAAGGTGAGGCACGTCGGTGAGCCGACGGTCGTGCCGCTTCCAGCGATGTTGAATATGCCGACGGAACCGCCCGAGCACGTGCCCATCGCGGTGACGCCGAACTGCGTCGAGGCGGTCGACGGGATCGCCCTCACCGGCGCGGTGGTGGTGATTGTGAACTGACTGATCGTGCAGACCGCCGTGCTGAGCGGACCGACGCTGCCGGCGTGGGCAGAGATGGGGAATGCGCACGCCGACGAGGCCAGCACCGCCGCGGCCGTTACGCGCCAGCCCCTGCAGCGGGGTTTCCCGTTGCGTCGCATATCCCTTCGTCCCCGATGAGCTCTATCGCGCACGCCGCCCGGTCCGGCCGTCCTCCCTGGTAGCCGTTTCCGGGCTGCGCACGCGACGCGCTGCATCCCTACTTCCTAATACGTACAACACCGCCA
>Ga0307479_10006983_pt1 | contig 10400 bp, 8 predicted proteins | sample atmos_gasesECM4C_FD_203743 | JGI IMG/M metagenome (GOLD analysis project Ga0307479, IMG submission 203743) | Hardwood forest soil microbial communities from Morgan-Monroe State Forest, Indiana, United States - atmos_gasesECM4C_515 | ecosystem: Environmental > Terrestrial > Soil > Temperate...
GAGATTCTCGAGGAGCACGCCGGCGGCATGCGCGATGGGCTGAGATTTCGCGGATTGCTGCCAGGCGGGAGTTCCACGCCCTTCGTCGTCGAGGAGCACTTGGATACGCCAATGGATTTCGCAGAGATGCCGAAAGTCGGCAGTAGCCTGGGGACCGGGACGATGATCGTGCTCGACGACCAGACATGCCCGGTGGGTATGGCGTGGAATATGACGCGCTTTTTCGCGCGAGAGTCTTGCGGCTTCTGCACGCCGTGCTGGAGCGGGCTCGGATGGGCGGAGCGGATTCTCAAGTCGATGGAGGACGGGAAGGGACGGCCCGGCGATCTCGACAAGCTCTCCGCGCAGACGACGATGTGGGCCCCCGGGAACACCTTCTGCGCGCTCGCGCCCGGCGCGGCGAACCCGCTGCAGACCGCCATCAAATACTTTCGCGATGACTTCGAGCGGCACATTCGCGAGCAGCGCTGCCCGTGGAGATAGGTATGGCCATCGTTTACGTCGACAACAGACCGTATCAGATGGACCCCGGGCAGAACCTGCTCCACGGTTGCATTTCCGCCGGTTTGAACCTGCCGTATTTCTGCTGGCATCCGGCGCTGGGGTCGGTCGGCGCGTGCCGCCAGTGCGCGGTCAAGCAGTTCAAGGACGAGCACGATACGCAAGGCAAAATCGTGATGTCGTGCATGACTCCGGCGTCGGAAGGCACGCGCATCTCCATCGACGATCCCGAGGCTGTCACATTCCGCGCCGGAATCATCGAAGGGCTCATGCTGAATCATCCGCATGACTGCCCGGTGTGCGATGAAGGCGGCGACTGCCACCTGCAGGACATGACCGTGATGACCGGTCACGACTACCGGCGCTATGAGTTCGAAAAGCGCACGTTTCAGAATCAGGACCTGGGCCCGCTGGTCAATCACGAGATGAATCGCTGTATCCAGTGCTACCGCTGTGTGCGCTACTACCGCGATTACGCGGGCGGCAAGGATTTGGATGCGTTCGCCTCGCGCGACCAGGTATTCTTCGGCCGCTATGAGGACGGTGTTCTCGAGAGCGAGTTCAGTGGAAACCTGGTCGAAATCTGTCCGACAGGAGTCTTCACGGATAAGACCTTGAAGCGCCATTACGTGCGCAAGTGGGACCAGCAGTTTGCTCCATCGGTTTGCGTACACTGTGCCGTAGGTTGCAACGTGGATGCCGGCGAGCGCTATGGAACCCTGCGCCGCATCGTCAATCGGTACAACCACGAAGTGAACGGCTACTTCCTGTGCGACCGCGGGCGCTTCGGATACGAGTTCGTAAACAGCGAACGCCGCATCCACCACCCTCTGCTCCACGGCCGGACGGTTTCGGTCGCCGAGGCGCAACGACATCTCAACAGCGCCCTGGTGAACGGCACCGTGATCGGGATTGGCTCGCCGCGCGCGTCGCTCGAATCGAACTTCGCTCTGCACGCTCTGGTGGGGCCGGGCCGTTTCCACACGGGAATGGCCGACCACGAGGCTGAGCTGGCGGACAGTTTGGTCCGGATCCTGCTGCACGGTCCCATGCGAACGCCGTCGTTGCGCGAGATCGAGGAGTCCGATGCCGTGTTCGTCCTGGGCGAGGACCTGGTCACCGTGGCGCCGCGGATGGCGTTGGCGCTGCGCCAGTCCGTGCGCCAGCAACCGATGGAACTGGCTAGGAAACTGAAGATCCCTTTGTGGATGGACCACGGCGTCCGCGACGCACTGCAGGACGCCAAGGGCCCGCTCTATATCGCGACGCCATACGCCACTCGCCTCGACGAGATCGCAATCGCCACTTACCACGCGGCGCCCGACGATCTGGCGCGCCTGGGATTCGGCGTGGCCCATGCGCTCGATTCACGCGCGCCCTCCGGCGGCGATTTCCCGCTGGCCGCCGAGATCGCCCGCGCACTGAAGGCTGCCAAAAAGCCGCTGGTGATTTCCGGGATGAGCTGCGCAAGCCAGGCCGTCATGAGGGCCGCCGCGAATGTGGCGGTGGCGGCGTCCGCCGCCCTCAGCTTCACGGCGCTCGAATGCAACACGGTGGGCGCGGCGCTGATGGGCGGACGTCCGCTGAGCGCCGCGTTTGAGGCGGTCCGGGGTGGACGCGCCGATACCGTGATCGTCCTGGAAAACGATCTCTATCGCCGCGCGCCTGCCGCCGAAGTGAATTCCTTCCTCGATGCCGCGGCGCACGTGATCGTCCTCGATCAGCTCGGCACTCCAACGGCGACAAAAGCCGAGCTAGTGTTGCCGGCCGGGACCTTCGCCGAATCCGACGGCACGTTCATCAGCAGCGAGGGACGCGCCCAGAGATTCTTTCAGGTGTTCATCCCGCGGCACGATGCTTCCTCGAGTTGGCGGTGGTTGAAGCCGGAGCGATGGAAGAACCTCGATGATGTGCTCGCGGCGATGTCCGCGGCGACGCCCGAGTTTGCCGCGGCATCCTACGCCGCGCCGTCGGCTTCGTTTCGAATCGCCGGCGCTAAGATCCCGCGATCGCCCCACCGCGAAAGCGGCCGCACCGCGGTGCTCGCGAACATCGATGTCTCCGAACCCAAGACGCCGGAAGATCCCGATTCGCCGCTCTCTTTTTCCATGGAAGGGGCGCCGGTAAGACCTCCCGCCCCCCTCATCCCCTTCTTTTGGTCTCCGGGCTGGAACTCGATCCAAGCGACCAATGCCTTTCAGAAAGAGGTCGGGGGCCCGTTGCGCGGCGGCGACGCCGGTGTACGCATGATCGAGCCGGCCCCGCTCGATGGTAAGCCTTATTTCAGCGAGGTTCCCATGGCATTTCAGCCACGCGATGACGAGTGGCTGCTGCTGCCTATGTATCACTTCATCGGGTCCGACGAGCTGAGTCTCGACGCCCGAGGACTTGCAGAGCTCGCAACGGCGCCCCACGTCGCGGTGAGTAGCGCCGAGTTGGCGGAAGGCAGGGAAATCGAGCTCAGTTGCGCCTCCGGTACGTTCCGGCTGCCGGTGCGCCTTCGCTCCGATATTCCGCGGGGCGTGGTTTGCGTTTCCACCGGATTGGGGATCACGGTGCCGGCTTGGGCCAGGATCGCGAGGCTGCAATGACGAGTCCGTATCCGCTGCTTTCGATCGTAGGAATCGTTTTGGCGGTGCTGACCATAGCAGCCTCCCTGATCTATGTCGAGCGGCGTCTCCTCGCTCTCTGGCAGGACCGGTATGGACCGAACCGGACCGGTCCCTTTGGCCTGCTGCAGGTTGTCGCCGACGCGATCAAGATCTTCATGAAGGAGGACTGGATTCCTCCGTTTGTCGATAAACCCGTCTTCATTTTGGCGCCCGCGGTCGTCTTCGTCACGGTGCTCATGAGCTTCGCGGTACTCCCGGTCGCGCCTGGCATCATCGTCAGCGACCTAAATATCGGTCTGCTTTTCTTTCTCGCCATGTCGTCGCTAGGTGTTTACAGCGTGGTGCTCGCCGGATGGTCCTCGAACAACAAATATGCGTTGGTCGGAGGACTGCGCGCGGCGGCGCAAATGCTGAGCTACGAGGTATTCATGGGCCTCTCGCTGATGGGAGTAGTCCTGCTCGCCGGCTCGTTCAGCCTGCCGGCGATCGTACACGCGCAGGAAAAGATCTGGTTCGTGATTCCGCAGTTCCCCGGGTTCGTCCTGTTTCTGATCGCCGGGTTGGCCGAAACGCGCCGCATTCCCTTCGATCTGCCGGAGGCCGAGAGCGAACTCGTCGCCGGATATCACTCCGAGTACTCCGGGATGAAGTTCGGAATGTTTTTCGTCGGCGAGTACATGGGAATCACGCTGATCTCGGCCATGATCGCTGTCCTTTTCTTTGGAGGCTGGCTGGGTCCCGTGCTCCCGGAACTGGTTTGGTTCCTCATCAAGACCTTCGTCTTCATCTCGCTGTTCGTGCTGTTCCGGGCGGCGCTCCCGCGGTCGCGCTTCGATCAGCTCATGTCCTGGGGGTGGAAGGTGATGTTGCCTTTGTCTCTCTTGAATGTACTTCTGACCGGCGCGGCCGTACTGATTTGGGGTCGTTAAATGTTCAGCATCCTTCGAACCGTCTGGTACGTCTTTCTTCACGCCTTTCACGAGAGGGTTACGGTCCAATATCCTGAGCAGAAGCCGTATCTCGCGCCGCGCTTCCGGGGCAGAATCGTCCTGTCCCGGGACCCCGATGGCGGCGAGCGCTGTGTCGCGTGCAATCTGTGCGCCGTCGCCTGTCCCGTCGATTGCATCGCGCTCCAGGCCACCGAGGACGAACACGGACGGCGCTACCCAGAGTTTTTCCGCATCAATTTCTCTCGCTGCATTTTCTGCGGTTACTGCGAGGAAGCCTGCCCCACATACGCCATCCAACTTACTCCGGATTTCGAAATGGGCGAGTTTCACCGCAGGAACCTCGTATATGAAAAAGCAGACTTAATGATCGATGGTCCCGGCAAGTACCCGGGCTACAACTACTGGCGCGTGGCGGGCGTCCAGATCGGAGGCAAGAAGAAGGGCGAAGGGGAACACGAGGCCCCGCCCATCGACGTCCGCTCGCTGCTACCGTGAGGCGAACATGGAACTGATTTTCTATATTGCGGGGGCGGTTGCCGTCTTGTCGACCGTTCTGATGGTGACGCGTTTGCACGCGGTTCACGCTCTGCTTTACCTGATCGTCTCGCTGCTCAGCGTGGCCATCGAGTTCTTCGTGCTTGGTGCTCCGTTTGCGGCGGCTCTGGAAGCCATTGTTTATGCGGGCGCCATCATAGTGCTCTTCCTGTTCGTGGTGATGATGCTCAATCTGGGCAGGCACACCGTCGAGACGGAAAAACAGTGGCTGACTCCGGGCATCTGGACGGGACCCGCCATACTGGCTGGCATCCTGATCGTGGAGATTGTCTATCTGGTACGAGGCGCATCGGCAACGGTGGCTGGCGCGTCCGTAGGGCCGAAGGAAGTTGGGATCGCGCTCTTCGGTCCCTACATGATGGGTGTGGAACTGGCCTCGATGCTCCTGTTGGCGGGCCTGGTGGGCGCGTATCACCTGGGCTACCGCAAGGTGACTCAACCGCAGACTCAACCTGACGCACGCACCGGTCAGGAACGGGTTGATGCCGCCCGGGATCTGGTGCTCGCGAGTTCCGAGAAAGGCTCGCACGTGCCGTAAGGCGGATACAGAAAAGCTGGAGATGCAAACATGACACAGATACCCATGAGGGACGGGTTGATACTGGCGGGCATCTTATTCTCGCTGGGACTGATCGGACTGCTAGTACGTCGTAACTTGATCTTTATCCTGATGTCCCTGGAAGTCATGCTGAACTCGGCGGGACTGGCATTCATCGTCGCCGGTTCGCGATGGCGCCAGGCGGATGGTCAGGTGATGTTTCTGTTCATCCTGGCCATAGCCGCTGCGGAGGTGGCGGTGGGCCTAGCTTTGACGTTGCGAATCTACCTCCGTTTCAGGTCGCTGGATGTGGATACGCTCAGCGGGATGCGAGGATAACGTGCTCAGTTGGTTATGGTTAGTTCCGGCGCTGCCGTTCGCCAGTGCATTGATCTTGATGCTATTCGGCTCGCATATGCCGCGCCGCGCGGTGGCCGCCGTCGGCGTCGGATCCATCGGACTCTCGGCTCTGGTTTCGGCGTTAGTCGCGGCTGGTTTCTTCAGCGCGCATCCCGCCGGCAACTCCTACACGCAGGTTCTTTGGACCTGGATCGACGTCGCGGGCTTCCGCCCGCAAGTCGGATTGTATCTGGACGCGCTCTCGCTCGTGATGGTGCTGGTAGTCACATTTGTCGGCTTCCTGATTCACCTTTACTCCGCCGAGTTCATGATAGGGGACGACGGTTACAGCCGTTTTTTCGCCTACATGAACCTGTTCGTCGCTTCCATGATCACGTTGTTGCTGGCGGACAACCTCCTGTTGCTGTTGCTCGGATGGGAGGGCGTCGGACTCTGCAGCTACCTGCTCATCGGCTTCTGGTACCGGGATCCCGCCAACGGTCTGGCGGCCCGCAAAGCCTTCATCGTGACCCGCGCCGGCGATACCGCCTTCATGGTGGGTTTGTTTCTGCTGTTCACGCGTCTCGGCACCCTCCACATTCAGGACCTCATGCAGCGGGCTTCCGGGCAGTTGCAGGCGGGCTCTCCTTACGCGGTGGTAGCGGCTCTGTTGCTCTTGGGCGGCGCCGTCGGCAAGTCTGCCCAGCTCCCGCTGCAGGTCTGGTTGCCCGACGCGATGGCGGGCCCTACGCCGACCAGCGCGCTGATCCACGCCGCCACCATGGTGACGGCGGGCGTCTATCTGATCGCGCGCACGCACGTTCTGTTTTCGCTGGCGACCGACGCGCAACTGACCGTCGCGATCGTCGGCGCGGTCACGCTCCTGCTCGCCGGGTTCAGCGCACTCACGCAGCACGATATCAAGCGCGTCCTCGCCTACTCCACCGTGAGCCAGATCGGTTACATGTTTCTTGCGCTGGGGGTGGGCGCGTGGCAAGCCGCCATCTTCCACTTCATGACTCATGCCTTCTTCAAGGCCCTTCTCTTTCTTGGCGCTGGCGTGATTATCCAGACATTGCACGAAGAGCACAGCATCTTCCGGATGGGCGGATTGCGAAAAGAGTTGCCGGTCACGTTCTGGACGTTCTTGATCGCCGGCTGCTCGCTTGCGGGACTGCCGTTCGTTACCGCCGGCTTCTTCAGTAAAGACCTCATCATTTGGCAAACGTCGTCGTCAGAAGGGGGACACCCGGCACTCTGGCTTGCCGCGACGGCCGGTGCGCTGATGACGTCCTTGTATACGTTCCGGCTGATTTTCCGGGTGTTTTTCGGCCCCATCGGCACGCCCGCTACCAGACACGCTGGCTACACTATGAAGATTCCGTTGATCTTACTTGGTTTCCTTTCGATCGTCGGTGGATACGTGAAAGAACCGTTGCTCGGCTTTCTGCATTCGTCACTGCCGGCGGCGGTCGAAGCCCGGGTGGGCGGTCTGACGGAGACCGTTTCCGAGGCGGTCGCCGGACTTATGTTCCTCGTCGGCCTTTATTTCGCCTGGCTGTTCCACCTCCGCAAGCGCAGCCTTGCGGACGATCTGGTCGCGAACCCAGTCGGACGCGCGCTGCACCAATGGTGGTTCAAAGACTGGGGTTTCGATTGGCTTTACGACCGGGTGTTTGTGCGGCCGTACCTTTGGGTCGCCAACATCAACCGGAGCGATTTTATCGACGCATTCTACACCGGAATCTCCCGGCTGGCGGATGTGTCTTATCGCTGGCTGAGGGCAACGGAAAGCGGCCGCGTGCGCTGGTATGCCTCGGCGATGGCCGCGGGCTCGGTCCTGTTCATCGCGATGGTCTTATTCTTATGACTCTCATCTTCCTGATCGGCATTCTCCTCGTGGGTGGCATTCTCGCCGCCGTCAGCGCGCGCTGGAGCCCTGTGCTTCCGCGGTTGATCTCGCTGGCTGCGATCGGTGTGGACCTCGTCCTGGCCGTACGGATCTGGGCCGGGCGGCCGTCCGCGGCCGTCTCGCCGTGGTACGACGAAGTCGATTGGAACTGGATACCGGGCTTCGGCGTTCACATCCACCTCGCCGTCGATGGCCTCAGCCTGCTGATGGTCCTGCTCACCTTCTTCCTGGGCATCATCTCTGTTCTCACCTCGTGGACCGAGATCCAACAGAAGGTCGGCTTCTTCCACTTCAATCTGATGTGGGTTTTGGCGGGAATCGCTAGCGTATTCGTGGCATTCGACTTGTTCCTGTTCTACTTCGCGTGGGAACTGATGTTGGTCCCGATGTATTTCCTCATCGTCATCTGGGGCCATGAACGGCGTGTTTACGCAGGCATGAAGTTCTTCCTGTTTACCCAGTGCAGCGGATTGCTAATGCTGATCGCGATTCTGGCCCTCTACCTCCTCCATCACCAGGCGACCGGCGTCTACACTTTCGAATATTCCGAGCTTCTGGGCACGTCGCTCGCGTCCCGTGTCGAGCTTCTGATCATGTTCGGCTTTTTCGCCGCCTTCGCCGTGAAGTTGCCGATTGTGCCGCTGCATACCTGGCTCCCGGACGCCCACACCGAGGCGCCCACGGCGGGAAGCGTAATTCTTGCCGGACTGCTTCTCAAGACCGGCGGATACGGCCTGATCCGCTTCGTCGTCCCGCTCTTTCCTCGCGCGACGCACGCCTTCACTCCCGTGGCGCTCACACTCGCCGTGATCGGGATTGTGTACGGCGCCACGATGGCCTTCTCGCAAAGCGACCTTAAGCGCCTGGTGGCCTACACCAGCGTCAGCCACCTGGGATTTGTGCTGCTCGGGATCTTCTCCTGGAACACCCTGGCGCTTCAAGGCGCAATCATGACCATGATCTGCCACGGCCTGAGCACGGGCGCACTCTTCGTGCTGGTCGGCGGCCTGCAGGAGCGCATCCACACGCGGGATCTAGATCGCATGGGCGGCCTCTGGTCCGCCGCGCCGCGCATGGGCGCCGCCGCGCTCTTCTTTAGTCTCGCGTCCCTCGGACTGCCGGGCATGGGAGATTTCGTCGGGGAGTTTCTGGTCCTCCTGGGCGCCTACCGCGTCAGCGTCGTTCTCACGGTGGTGGCGAGCCTCGGGATTCTGGCGTCCACCTTCTACGCTCTGCGCTTGATGCAGCGAGCCTTTTTCGGCCCCAACACCAGCAACTGGCGGCTTCCCGATCTCACGCCGCGCGAAGGGCTGATGGTGGGGGCAATGATCGCTGGCCTGCTCTGGCTTGGACTTTATCCGCAGCCGGTGTTGAATACCTCTGCGCCAGCGATAGTCAACTTACAGCGCGAAGCCCGGATACCAGTCGCGGAGTTGAGGAGATAGCTCATGAACGCTGGCGACACACTGGCATTGCTTCCGCTGCTCCTGATCGCGGGCACGGCGGCCGTGGTCATGCTGGCCATCGCGATCCGCCGCAGTCACGCGTTGACGGCGATCCTGACGCTCGCCGGACTCGCCGCCACATTTGCGTCCGTCCTCGCAATCGCGCCGCTTGTCCCGAGACAGGTGACCCCGCTCCTGCTGATCGATCGCTATGCTCTCTTTTATATCGGCCTGATCACCGCCTCCTCCGCCGCCGTGGCCATTCTGTCCTTCCAGTACTTGGAAAGTCATGCCGCCCAGCGCGAGGAACTGTATCTGCTGCTGCTTCTGGCGACTTTGGGCTGCGCGGTCCTGGCAGCGAGCGTCCATTTTGTCTCGTTTATTCTCGGACTCGAGATCCTCAGTGTCTCCCTGTATGCCATGGTTGCCTATTTCAGCGACCGGGAACACTCGCTGGAAGCCGGCATTAAGTATCTGATTCTGGCTTCGGTATCGGCCGCGTTCCTTCTGTTTGGTGCGGCACTGATTTATGCCGATACGGGCACGCTCGCGTTTTCGCCGGTTCGGGAACTCTCGCTCGGCGGGTCCCGCATGGCGTTCGTAGTGACGGGTATCGCGCTCACCGTAACAGGCATCGGCTTCAAGCTAGGCGTGGTTCCTTTTCATCTGTGGACCCCCGACGTTTACGAAGGCTCACCTTCGCCGGTGACGGCGTTTGTCGCCACCGCGTCCAAGACGGCTGTGATCGCGTTACTGGTCCGTTATCTGTCTTCCGGCGCCATGCGGTCCCCCCCGGTGTTCTACGTGTTCTCTGTCATGGCCATCGCCTCGATGTTCGCGGGCAATCTCCTCGCGTTGCGGCAAACCAACGTCAAGCGCATTCTGGCCTACTCGTCGATCGCGCACTTCGGATACATCCTGGTGGCCTTCTTGGCCGGGTCCGCGATAGCTGCCGCCGCGGTGGGCTTTTACCTGGTCGCGTACACGGTGACCCTGCTCGCGGCATTCGGAATCGTCGGCGTCCTCTCCGGCCCGGAGCGCGATGCCGGTAGTCTGGAGCAGTACCGCGGTCTGTTCTGGCGCCGGCCGGTGATCGCCGGCATCTTCACCGCCGCGCTGTTCTCGCTCGCCGGCATCCCCGCGACCATGGGCTTTCTCGGCAAGTTCTACGTGCTTACCTCAGCTGCGGCGGCCTCTGCCTGGGCGCTGATGATCGTTCTGGTCATCACCAGCGTCGCCGGCCTGTTCTACTATCTGCGGATAGTAGTGGCGCTCTATTCCGCGCCGCCGGAGCACGTTGGCGAACATCCGGGATTGGCCCGGGCCAGCGCTCTCGTCCTCGGAGCGCTCGCAATTCTGCTGATCTTGTTTGGCGTCTATCCAGCCCCCCTGCTGGACCTCATCCGGTCCACGTTAGTCTTGATAGGGTAGCTTACCTGCCGCCCGGAGGTGGAACTTGGCTCGACCACTTGTGGAACCAAGAGGCTGGTGCGAAAGCAACATTACCCCGTCCTGGCTGCTCCTGACCTGAAAGAACCTCGAATGTCA
>Ga0307479_10006984_pt1 | contig 10399 bp, 7 predicted proteins | sample atmos_gasesECM4C_FD_203743 | JGI IMG/M metagenome (GOLD analysis project Ga0307479, IMG submission 203743) | Hardwood forest soil microbial communities from Morgan-Monroe State Forest, Indiana, United States - atmos_gasesECM4C_515 | ecosystem: Environmental > Terrestrial > Soil > Temperate...
TCCCGTGATGTATCGTTACAAGCTGGAAGGTTTGGATTCAGAATGGCATGAGAGTGGGAGTGAACAACGGGTTATAAACTATAGCGCCTTACCAGCGGGTGCGTATGTACTTCGGGTGCAAGCCGCCACCAGCCGTGGTCCTTGGAGTGATCCCGGCACTTCGCTGCGAATTGTAATACTTCCGCCTTGGTGGAATACCTTGTGGTTCAAGTCGATATGCGTCATTTTCGTCCTTCTATGCATTTATATCGCTCACTCTTACCGGACCCGCCAAATCGCCCGACAATTCGAGCTCCGTCTTGAAGAGCGAGTATCAGAACGGACTCGGATTGCTCGCGAATTGCACGATACTTTGCTGCAGAGCTTCCAGGCGCTCTTGCTGCGATTCCGGACTGTTTCTTATCTACTGCCTGGAGGCGATCCCAAAGAAAGGCTTGATGGCGCTATTGATCAGGCGGCTCAAGCGATCACGGAGGGACGGAATGCCGTGCAAGGCCTGCGCTCAACGGCCGTTATCACCACCGATTTGCCGACGGCCATAAGCATTCTTGCAGAGGAACTGGCGGCCAACCAGACAAACCAGAACTCCGCGGTCTTCCATGTGGAATTGGAAGGCAAGCCGCAGGACCTGCATCCGATCATTCGAGATGAAGTCTACCGCATTGCGGGAGAGGCGCTTCGAAACGCATTCGCACACGCCCACGCGAAGCAGATAGAGGTGGAAGTCTGGTACGGCAGACGGTCGCTTGGATTGCGCGTCCGGGATGATGGAACGGGAATCGACCCGGAGATGGTAAGCGGACATGGGCGATACGGGCACTATGGTTTGCGCGGAATGCGTGAGCGCGCCAAAGTCATTGGCGGAAAGCTGGATATTTGGAGCAGGCGTGATTCCGGTACGGAGATTCAATTGAGCATTCCGGCCTCGCGAGCTTATGCGAAGCCCGTTGCGAACCGCCGCTCGTGGTGGTCCGAGAAATTCTTTGGGAATGGAAACGCGATCGACTCATGAGCGCGGAATCGAAATTGATTCGAATTATGGCGGTGGACGACCATCCCCTCCTCCGCCACGGCATCGCTGGACTGGTGGCCACTCAACCGGACATGAAAATGATTGCCGAAGCCTCAAACGGGCGCGAGGCGATTCAGCAGTTTCGTGCGCACCGTCCGGATGTCACACTTATGGATCTACAAATGCCCGAAATGAACGGCGTTGACGCGATTAGTGCGATTCGCGGGGAATTTCATGAAGCACGAATCATCGTACTCACGACTTATACTGGCGACATGCAGGTTCTGCGCGCGCTCAAGGCTGGAGCTCAGGGTTACCTGCTGAAGAATTCCTTGGACAAGGAACTCTTAGACGCGATCCGAGCTGTGCATTCCGGCAGGAGAGTTATCGCCGCCGAAGCTTCCTTCCAAATCGCAGAGCACGGTACAGATGATCCGCTCACACCAGCGGAAATCCGCGTTCTGAATCTGATTGCCGGCGGGAATGCTAACAAAGAAATCGCCGCTCAACTTTCAGTGAGTGAAGAAACCGTCAAGAGCCAAGTCAGGAATATCCTCTCCAAATTGGGCGCTAACGACCGAACCCACGCCGCGATGATCGGGCTGAACCGCGGCATCATTGAGTTCTAGTCCCTCAAAAGAGGTATTCGCGCCGACCTTTTTGGGGATTCCGGCGCCTCCGCGATTCAGTAACTTTTGGTAGTTTGCGAAGACTCTACTCCACCTTCGCCCGCGGTTTGCCTGGCATCGGACTGCTCCTCATGCGGCTGGTCGTCGGCATTGGGGTCATTGGCCAGGGAACGGTGGAATTGCTTAGCGGGCCTCCCTTCGTGTGGGAGGCGAGGGATGTGTTCGCGGCGATCGCCGGGCTGCTTCTGGTTGCAGGCTTGTGGACTCCTGTGGCGGGCGTGCTCGTGGCAGTGATTGAGCTATCCACGGCGTTCTTCTCACATCCTCATGCTCCGTTAACTTGGGCGCCGTTTGCATGGGCCGGTTGTATCCTGATGGGGACACTTGGAGTTTCCATTGCGCTTCTTGGACCTGGCGCCTGGTCGGTGGATGCGTGGCTGTTTGGATGGCGGCGCATCGACATTGGAGACGAAAAGGATTAGCTCCGCCTCCCCCATAAGGGGGAGGGTTTCTTCGCTAGAAAAGGCTGCGTTCTCACCCCTCAATAGTGAAAACAAAGCATCCGTTTGGGGTATGTGCTCCAAAGTGACCAGCAGGAGAATACGCCCGAAGTAGCAGGGGGTAACACTAATGAGCACACAAGATTTTGAAATTAAAACCGCGGACGCGACAGAATTCCCAATAGACTTGATTGATATCGAGAATCTGCATACACCGTTCGGAAACTCGCGGATAGCGAAAACATCGAGCACCGAAGAGAATTCGTTTTGCCTTCAAGAAGAAATTTGCCCTAAAAACGATTTTGCGGGAATTGTTGGGGAAAGTTCCACGCTGCGGAAGGTGTTCGATCTCGTCACTATGGTGGCACCAATCGATTCGACCGTTCTCCTTTTAGGCGAGACGGGCACCGGTAAGGAACTAATCGCCCGCGCGATTCACGACCGAAGCCGTCGCAAGCAGCGCACACTCGTGAAGCTGAACTGTGCGGCGATTCCCACCGGCCTTCTGGAGAGCGAGTTGTTTGGTCACGAGAAGGGGGCGTTTACCGGGGCGGTTAACCAAAAGATTGGCCGACTCGAACTCGCCGACCAAGGCACGCTGTTCCTGGACGAAGTGGGGGACATCCCGATTGAAATCCAACCGAAGCTGCTGCGGGCCCTGCAGGAGCGAGAGTTCGAGCGACTCGGCAGCACGCATACACGAAAGGTGAATTTACGATTGGTGGCGGCAACGAATCGTGATCTTGAAAAGATGGTTGCCGCGCGTGAATTTCGCAGTGACCTGTACTACCGGCTAAATGTGTTTCCCATCCGGATACCGCCGCTGCGGGACCGCAGGGAAGATATTCCTCTGCTGGCGAGTTATTTCGTTGAAAGATTTGCGAAACAGATGCAGAAGAAGATCGACACTATTCCTGCGGCTGTGATGAAGGCCCTGAAGGCCTGGGACTGGCCGGGGAATATTCGTGAACTGGAGAATCTCATTGAACGCGCGGTGATTCTCACGCGGGGTAGGTCGCTCGAGGCTCCTCTCGCAGAACTCACAAAGGCAAACAGGGGCGAGTCGCCGCATGCCGGCCGGTATGAAATCAAGCCAGTCGCCGGACACGCGATAACTTCGCAAACCGACAAAAGCAGGGTTGCTGACGAATATGCGAGAAAGCAGCGCGCCGCGATTGTCGGCGCACTCACCGAAACTAAGGGGCGCGTGGGCGGTACCGATGGAGCTGCCGTGCGTCTGGGCGTTAATCGCACAACCTTATTGGCGCGCATCAAAAAATTTGGCATTGATCCTCGGCAGTACGCCTGATCCACGGTTCTCACCCCGCGAATCGCCGGTGTCTTGCATTCGGCCATGAGCACAGAAACGGAACTTCAGCGGCAACAAGAGCGGTGTGAGCTTCTCCTGAACCTGACAACCAGAATCACGTCAAGTCTGGACCTGCGGGAGGTCTTGCGCGCGATTTCAGCGAACATACGGGAAGTCATACACGCTGATGCCGTGGGCGTTTCGCTGCCCGATGCAGCGTCCGGTAAATTCAGGGTAGTTGCGTTGGATTCCCCTCAGGGCAAGGGAGTCATCAAGGAAGAGTTGCTCGTTGCACCAAGCGCGGCCGCCAAGAAGGCGATGGACACCTTGAAACCGGTGGTCGTTTACGCGCGCGACAGACACCAACTCTCGCCCGAGGGATACGCGGATACGGAGGGCATTGGAGCCATTTGCCTCATTCCACTTATAAATCGCGACCGGGTTGTCGGAATTTTGTCGATCCTACGTGCGACAGAGACGCCCTTCACCCCGGAAGATGTTGATTTCCTTAGTCGGGCGTCAGGACAGATTGCAATCGCAGTTGAAAATGCGCTGGCTTTCGAAGAAGTTTCCAGCCTAGGGGCTCGGTTGCAGATGCTGCTCAACCTCACAAACCGAATCACCTCTAACCTGGAGTTTAGGGAACTATTGCGGGCGATTGCCGCCAACATTCGAGATGTCTTGCCAGCCGATGCCGCGGGCGTTGCGTTTTTCGATGAGGCATCGGATAAGGCTCGGATTTATGTTGTCGATTTTCCCGATGCGAAAGGATTCGTTAAGGAAGAGATTGTGGTCACGCCAGGGCTCGCCTTCAGACGAGCCTGGGAAAGTTCTAAACCGGTAGTCCTAAACAGAAACGATCGTGAGGAACTCGGACCTGAAATTTACGGAGTCGTGATTGCAGAGGGCTTGGACAGCCACTCTCTGATACCACTGGTGAGCCGTGGTCGACGGGTCGGAGTCCTCATAATCGCGCGGAAGAGATCGAATTTCTTTGCGCCTCAAGATGTCGATTTCCTCACCGGGGCGTCAGGGCAGATCGCAATCGCAATCGAAAACGCCCTCGCATTCATGGAGATCTCCGAACTCAAGGATAAACTCGCCCAGGAGAAACTCTATCTCGAAGAAGAATTTCGCAGCGAGATGGGTTTCGAGCAAATCATAGGCAAGAGCGCTGCGTTGAAGCACGCTTTGCAACTTGTTGAAACCGTTGCTCCCAGTGATTCTACCGTTCTGTTGCTTGGCGAAACGGGAACGGGAAAAGAGCTGATTGCGCGCGCGGTTCACGACCGAAGCCGTCGCAAACAGCGCACCTTCGTGAAGTTGAACTGTGCCGCAATCCCGACTGGGCTGGTGGAAAGCGAACTGTTTGGCCACGAAAGGGGAGCGTTCACCGGGGCCATGACCTCCAAAATTGGGCGGCTCGAACTGGCCGACCAAGGCACTCTGTTTTTGGATGAAGTGGGAGACATCCCGCTTGAGATTCAGCCCAAACTGCTGCGGGCGCTGCAGGAACGGGAATTCGAGCGACTCGGCAGCACGCATACACGGAAGGTGAATGTGCGGTTGGTCGCAGCAACGAATCGCGAGCTCGAGAAGATGGTGACGAACAGGGAATTTCGCAGCGATCTGTATTATCGGCTCAACGTCTTTCCGATCCGCATTCCTCCGCTGAGAGATCGGAGAGACGACATTCCTCTGCTCGTCAACTATTTCGTTCAAAAGTTCTCCGAGGAAATGCAGAAGCGGATCGAAGCGGTTCCTATTGCTGTAATGAGGGGGCTGACCACTTGGGACTGGCCCGGCAACATTCGTGAGCTGGAGAATTTCATTGAACGAGCCGTGCTCCTGACGCGCGGCAAGTCGCTCGAGGCTCCGCTGTCAGAGTTCCGACAAGCCAATACGGCAGAGTCACAACCTGCCAATCCGCATGAAGCCAAGCCAGCCGCTAAAGAGAGAAGAAATTCGTTGAATGGAAAAAGCGGTGTTGCTGACGAATATGAAAGAAAGCAGCGAGATGAAATCGTTCGGGCGCTTATTGCATGCAGGGGGCACGTGGGTGGTGCCGATGGTGCTGCCGCGCGCCTGGGAATGAACCGCACAACTCTGCTCTCTCGGATGAAGAAATTTGGCATCTACGCGAAGCAGTATGCCTGATCTGGATCTGGAGCCTCCTCTTTGCCGTGGCCTCTTCAATAGCCTTCGCGCAGGAAGAGCCAGTTGAAAGGTTTGAAAGGTTGATTTCGCAGTCCAGAGATGACTGCAACACCAAATGAACCAAGGCTCCTCACGCCGGCTACTCATCCCCGGGGATGCGCGGTAACGGAATGGTTAAAGGAAGGTCGCTCTGAAGCCTTTGACCACTAATCTCGGCGAAGATTCACGGTTTTTCGTTTTCGCCAGCTGCTATGGTAACCACCCACGTCGCAGCCGGAGTCGCAGCCTCGACGTACGGTAACCAATGCAGTCGCGCACGACCTCATGCAGAAAGTCCAGGCTATCCGTAAGACTACGCCTGAGGTTTGGCCGAGAGAGTAACCACGGTATAGTGCTCGATCCGGTCCAGGGTGAACTCGCTTACGCTCCCGTGCAGAGAGAGGCCACGGAGCTGAGGTTGGACCGCGTCCGGCGAAAGAACTTTCACCTCCACCTCCCAGCGGCTCAGGTCCTGGACAAGCCCGCTCAGGTCCAGCCGAACTTTCACGTTCTCTGCCGGGGTCCGGTGATCGTAGTTGAGCAAGTGGAGAATCAAAGTCCGACCGTCGGATTTCTGAGTCAAGTGGCAAAGCACGTAACCGCGCGGCTCGAGGCTAAGGCGAGGCCCTCCGGCCGCGGCGTCGGCGCGCGCCGCAATTCCCGGCTCCGCCTTTCCGGCCCTGATGATGACGCCCCCGCCGGCGGTGAACGTATCCAACCGGGCCTTTTGCTCAGCGCTGAGCTTTGGCAGGTCAGCCGGCGTAACCAGCACCTTGAAACGGTCCAGGGGGACTCCCTTGTCCAGGTGCGCAAGCACTTTGGTCTCGAAGAAGACGCTCTGCTTGAGGAATTCGTTGGCCAGCGGGTTCTGTTGCTCCACGGAGATCAAGGCGATCCGCGCCGCCGGCACCGCTTGGTGATAGAGCTCCCGATGCTCGACCAGGAAATGATTGTACTGAGCGACGGCCGTCCAGGCCTCCTGGGCCTCCGGTTCGCGGTTGATGAGCGCGGACAGGAATCGGCCCTCGATGTTGCGGGAGGTGGCCGCGCCGAACGCATAGTCCTCCGCGATGGAAAGCTTCTGCTCGTCGGGGCTGGGGATGCAGCGCTCGCGCCGGCCGCAGTGGTAAATGTCGTTCTCATACATTAGAGGCTGCCAAAGCTGCTTCTCGCCGTTCAGGAACTTGATCTTGCGCGCATTGTCCACCTGCCAATGACCGTTCCACACCCCTGGAGTGTCCTTTCCGTCCTCCTCCCAGATCACCTCGTCAATGTCGTTCATCCCAAAGCGGCCCGGCGCAATATGGATATTGGCATAAACCATGACTTTTGGCCGACCGGTCTCGCGCGCCTTCCGTTCCGTCATCCGCTCAGTGTCATCGAGCAACTGGGCAAGGCCATCGTCGTAACCGATCATGTTGTCCCAGATGATCGCGTCCACGCCTGCGTCTACCGCTAGCTCCGCCTTCTTCAAGAGATAAGCTCGCCAGCCGGGCTTGCGCGCATCGGCCAGCCGGCGGTCCCAGGAGATGTGCAGCCCAGTCTTCGTGAGGCCGGCGTAGAACAACGGGATGCCGTGCCTCCACAGGCCGTATTCCTTCGTTTCCGGGTCGTCGCGGTAGGCGCTGTTGCGGAACATGTTGGAAGCCGACAGGTAAGCCGAGACCCGGATGCCGTTCTCATGACAACGGGCGATTACTTTTATCAGATTCTCCCGGTTCTCGTCTTCGTCCTTAAGCGACCAGCCGTTACTCCAGGTGACCCAGATCCAGTTGAACTCCGCCTGCTTGAGTAGCCCGAGCATTTGCTCGAAATCTCGGTCATAGATGTGCGCCAGCACCTCCTTCTCTTCGGCGCTGAACTTATGGCCCCACCACGTCCGCTCGGCCTTCCAGCTCTCGATTTGTCCGCCGTCCAGCCGGAGGAAACGAAAATTCCCCTGCTCCGCCCACGACGGCAGGTCCTCCGGCTTGGCGCGATACAGTTTCGGCGCCGGAAAAGACTGGGCGGAGCAGAGCAAAAGGGACGCAGCGACCAAACGAATCAGTCCAATACTCTTTGCGATTGGGACACGCTGCATGGTTTAGGGTGTTCCCGCTTGCTTTATCCATCACACTGCGTAAGAAGTCGGTAAACTGAAGTTCATGCCCAACCGGTGTCGCTTCGCGATTTCGAGATCAGATCCTCTCCGCAATCATACGCCCCGTGATCCCTGCCAGATCAACCCGTCGATGGAAAGACTGGCGGGCGAATCGCTTCAAGGATCGGAGTGTAGGCAAATTCGATTACCTTCGAATGCCGCCGGACACCTGAGTGACCTCGCGTGAGGCCTATCGAAAATTACTATGGGTTCTGTGCACTCGCGGTTTGCGCTGGCTCCTCCTCCGCCTTGTGCCAACTGAAATCGGGGTTGTATTCCTGCATGGCCTTGCCGAGCGCCTCGGTCTTCCTGCCCAGATCTTTCTGATAGACAACGCCGTCCTCGTTCACGATAAAGGTCATCACGCCGGATGAGCGATATTCCGCGGGATAGGCCACGAACGCGAAGCCCTCAGTCATCTTGCCGTTCACGATATAGGTTTTTGCGCCACCGGTGGCACTCTTCCCCTGGCCCGCCAGAGAATGAAAGAAATAGCCTCGATAAGGGGTCGACGGGGCGCCCTTCCCCTTTAAGTAGCCCTCGGCCACCGCCGAAGCGACCAAAGGACCTATGGGGCTTTCCGGTTCACCGTCCGAGACGCTCCAATAAAGGCCATTGTGCTGGCCTTCATCACTGTAGATTTGCTTGGCGTACTCGTTGTGCTCTATCGCGTAGTATTCCTTTTGCGCAGCTACAAGCTCCTGGCAGATACGGATGGCCGAGTATTCATTTCGACCAATTCGACGGAACAAGATTTCTCGCTTCCCCGCTTCGCTGTCAAAGAACCACAAATTCCCCTTCATTGCCAACGGTATGGGCGTAGGCCAGTTTTCCGCACCAATATACAAAGTGACGGAACCATCGGGTTCTTTGAGGAAACGATGCATTTGCTCGTACTTGTGCGCAAACTCTGCGCGGCCTTCAGCGTCCTCAATTGAGTCACCCGAAGACACGACCTGCGTGGCGCTCGGTCCAAGAATCTCGAGTAGCCCTTTTTCGTCGTTGTTCTGCACTGCGGCGGCGAATTCTTTGCTCGCTTCTTCGGGCGACGAAAATGTTTTCTGACCTTTTTGCTGAGCTGCGGAATTGAGAGCAAAGCACGCGAACAGCAGCGTCGCGAGCGCGGTGACCGTCAGAAGATCAGACAACTCGCTTGTCCTGCACTTCAAATTCGTTTGTAGCATCGTGTCGTTCTCCCGTTTTGAATATACGAAATCAATGGCAACCTAAGCGGACTGCGCTCAGCGGCGTCCGCCGCCGTGAAAACCGCCGCCCCCGTGAAATCCGCCGCCAAAGCTGGCGCTTCCGCGCGACGAAAAGCTCCGTTCCTCCCCGCCACGGCCGAAACCGTTGAAGGCGCCGGAGCGAACGCCGCTCTCGCTGCGAGCAGTCCCGCGGTTTAGGCTGGGGGCACCGGAACGAACATTGCTCTGACCATGAGGCTCGGCATAGCCGCGAGCAGCTCCATGGTTGCCGGCAAAAGGCTCTGGTGCCCTTTCAGGACGGTCGTACACACCGCGCGCGCCTTCGCCTCGATAGAATCTGTCGCGGTTATAGAACGTCCTGCTCCGCGAGTAATACCGCTCGTGGTCGTGGACGGCGTAATGGTGATGCCAATCGGAACCCCAGTGGTGCCAGCCCCACCCGTAGCCCCCGAAGAACCCGATGCCGAAGCCGACTCCGAAGAAGAGTGACGGGCCGTCGTACCAAATACCCGGATATGGATACCAGCCCGGCCAGACGACAATCGGACCTCCGTACACAATCCAAGGATCGTACGCAGGAACGTAGACGATTTCGGGGCTCGTCGGCTCAATCTTGATGTCGGAATCTTCCGTCCTCACGGTCTGCTGCGATGTTGAGTTGAGATTGCCCGCTTCTTGTGCCCGGCGGCGCATCACTTGAATCGCGTTCATCACGTCTTGTTCCTGGTTGTAGTACGCGTCGCCGAGCGAAGAGGTCCACGAGAGGTTTTTGTCCATGTTGCCGAGGACCGACGGAAACGCTGCCAGTGCTTTGACACTCGGATCCCAAGGCTCCTGGTCGATGGCTTGGCCTAAAGCATCGCCCTTCAAATCGGGATGCGATTGCACCCACCGGTCGGCCTCGACGATCTCTTCAGGGAACGTCGAGGCCGCCAGTATTTGCGCCACCAGTGAATCGGGATAGAGGGCAATGGGCGCCACCAATTGCTGCAATTGTTCAGGAGACTCCGTCGCGACAGAATCGGTGGGCTGTACCTCCGATTGGGGAGACTGGTTGGCGTAAGCGGTGCCTCCCGGCACCGTCCCAATCACCAGCGACGAAGAAACGAGTAGTGCCAAGGTCTTCTGAAAAACGTTCATTGATCACCTCCGCCGGGTGGACCGGAATTTTGTCGGTTTGCCACGACTCCCGTTTCTGCCATTTGCGGTGACGGTCGTGACTTCTACTTCTGTTTGGGCGGATAGTTCTTCAGCAATTTCGTCATGGCGTTGTTCACGTTTCTCATGTTCTTCTCGGGGTTTGAGCCGGGGTCAATTGTCTTGGTCGCTTGTCCCGTCCAGACGAGCTGCTTCGTTACCGGGTCATACATGTCAAGAACTAGAGTGCCGATACTGATCGTGGAACTAG
>Ga0307479_10006985_pt1 | contig 10398 bp, 11 predicted proteins | sample atmos_gasesECM4C_FD_203743 | JGI IMG/M metagenome (GOLD analysis project Ga0307479, IMG submission 203743) | Hardwood forest soil microbial communities from Morgan-Monroe State Forest, Indiana, United States - atmos_gasesECM4C_515 | ecosystem: Environmental > Terrestrial > Soil > Temperate...
GCATTCACGAAGGCCTGGCCTTTGTCGTTGTTGGGCACGGTGGCGAGCAGTTTTTCCCGGGACTGTTCGATGGCGGTGTTTGCGCCGTCCTGTACGAGGTCGCGGGCTCCGACCAGCTCCATCAGCGAACGAATGTCCGCTTCTTTTACCGGATCAATGGAGGAATTCGGTTGTGGGGACACAGCGTTGCCCTGCACGGAGGCCGCGCCCTGCGGCGCTGCTTGTACGGAATTCTGCGATGCTCCCTGAATTACCAGGAAAAAAGTGCCGACATAAATGAGTGCCAATGCAAGGACCGCTTTCATCAGTGCCTCCATGGCGGCTGTGCTCGTGTTCGCCACGACTCCGATTTTAGGGAGGGCCGTCGGGCGCCGCGACTCCTTCGCGGTACAGTCGTGCCGCGTCGTTCACTGGCCTAAGGTTCAGGTTCGGGAAGGGCAGATGAATTTCTGTTACGATGCCTCGCCATGAACAAGACGGAAGTGGCGAGCGCCGTTTCCTTGGGGGCGCCTGATTCCGCGGCGATTGTTGAACGCGAAGCGGGCCTTCACCAGGACCTCTCATCTCGCCAGGTCGCGATGATCGGGCTGGGCAGCACGATAGGCACGGGCTTATTTCTCGGCAGCGCCATTTCCGTGAAGCTGGCGGGGCCGGCGGTGATTCTCAGCTTCGCTGGCGCAGCCTGTATCGCGGTGACCATGATGTGGGCGCTGGCAGAAATGGCCGCGGCGCACCCGGCGGCAGGATCGTTTGGACTCTACGCCGAGATGTACCTGCATCCTTGGGCGGGATTTGCGATTCGCCTCACCTACTGGTTGTGCATGATGGTGGTAGTCGGCAGCGAGGTCGTGGCGGCGTCGATCTATTGTAAATTTTGGTTCGCGGATACCCCGTCGTGGGTTTGGATCGGCTTGTTCTCGCTGGTGATTCTCTGCGTCAACTGCGCCAGCATCGGAAGCCTTGGAACATTCGAATACTGGCTCTCGATGATCAAGGTTGTGACCATCGTTGCCTTTCTGATTCTGGGGACTGCACTGCTCTTTGGAGTGGGATTTCCGAAAGTCGGCTTCGCAAACTACACGGCACACGGCGGGTTTCTTCCGAATGGGTGGAAAGGCGTCGGTCTGGGTGTCGTTTTGGGGCTTTTCAGCTTTTTCGGAATCGAAGTTGTCGGAAGCACGGCTGGCGAAGCGGCGGATCCGAAGGTGGCGGTCCCGAAGGCTCTGCGCAGGACACTCATCGTGCTCGCGCTGTTCTATGTTGCAGGGCTGGCGCTTGTGGTTGGGATTGTCCCTTGGAAGCAGATCGGACTCGTCGAAAGTCCTTTCGTGCGCGTTTTTCAGACCGCTGGCATTCCTGCCGCGAGTCACGTCATGAATTTCGTGGTACTGACGGCGGCGCTCTCCAGCGCCGTTGCCAATTTGTATTTCGCGGCGCGGCTGGCTTTTTCATTGGCGCGTGGCGGCTATCTTCCCGCAGCGCTTGGCCGATTGAGCGGGAGGAACATGCCGGTGGTCGCAGTGCTGGCTTCGGCGGGGGGAATGGCCGCGGCACTTGTGCTGTCACAGTACTTTAAGGATTCACTTTTCGTTTTCATGATAGGGCTCAGCACGTTTGGGGCGCTATTTGCATGGCTGATGACATTGTTGACTCATCTGGCCTTTCGTCGCTTTCACCATCGGCAGGGAAGACCATATCTTCAGCTAGGGCCGCCTGGGCCTTGGGCATCCCTTACGGGGCTGGGAGGGGTATTCGCGGTCTCGGTTTCCACCTGGTGGGTCCCAGGATTTCGCATCACCTTGCTGGCCGGCGCACCCTGGCTGGCTTTCATCACGGTGTGCTACTTTGTTTGGAGAAGAGCCGGATCCCGCAAGCCCAACCAGGGAGAAGGGTTCGATGGATGAACTTCTGAAGTGGCGCGGGGAATTTCCGATCCTGGACCGCACCACTTACATGATCAGCAATTCGCTGGGCGCGATGCCTCGTGGTGTGTACGAGGGGTTGCGCTCGTACGCGGATTCCTGGGCCGAGCGCGGAGTTCGCGCATGGGAGGAAGGCTGGTGGGAGATGGCCGTAAGTGTAGGCGACCAGATCGCGCCGCTGATCGGAGCGGGCCCGGGCGAGATATCCTTGCACCAGAATGTGACGCTCACCCAGGCGGTGATTTCGTCGTGCTTCGACTTTCGTGGCCCTCGCAATAAGGTTGTGATGGTCGAGATGGAGTTTCCCTCGATTCAGTATTTTTACCACGAGCAACGCCGGCTCGGCGCCCGCGTCGAAGTCGTTCCAACTCCGGACCACATTCGCATTGATCTGGATAAGCTGCTGGCGGCCATTGACGAAACGACTCTGCTTGTGCCCATTTCGCAAGTTCTTTTCCGGAGTTCGTGCATCGTGGACGCGCGTGCCATTGTTGAGCGGGCTCACCGGGTCGGCGCGCACGTGATCCTCGATGTTTTTCAGGCTGCGGGAGCGATCCCTGTCGACGTGCGCGGCTTGGGTGTTGATTTTGCGGTGGGCGGAGTCCTCAAGTGGCTCTGTGGCGGACCGGGTGTCGCCTACCTTTACGTGCGTGAAGATTTGCGCGCCAAGCTGCGCCCCGCGCTCACGGGATGGATCGCGCACCGCCGCCCGTTTGCTTTCGAAACCGGTGCCATCGATCCGCGCGACGACTCCTTCCGCTATCTGAACGGCACGCCGCACATTCCTGCGCTCTATGCGTGCCAGCCTGGACTGGAGATTCTTAACAACGTTGGCATTGCGGCGATTCGCGACAAATCGATGCGCATGACCAGGCGGCTTATCGAAGGCGCTCGTGTTCGCGGCTGGCGCGTGAACACCCCGGAAAGGCCAGAGGAGCGCGCGGGGACGGTTTCGATAGAATGCCGCCATGCCTACAAGGTTTGCCGCGAACTCCTCGCTCGGGACATCATCGTCGACTACCGTCCCAAAGCCGGCGTGCGCCTCTCGCCACACTTCTACAATCGCGAGGAGGAATGCGACTTTACGCTTGCGCAAATGGAAGAGGTCCTGAAAACAGGCGCGTGGGAAAAACATGCGGGAGCGGTTACGCATGCTTGAAAAAAAAGAATACGACGCGCAGCGCGTGGAAATGATTGAAAAGCAGTTGCGCCGCCGCGGCATCAATGATGCAGCCGTACTTGCAGCCATGATGGCCGTGCCGCGGCATGAATTTGTCGCCGAGGAACTGCGTGCGCATGCCTACGATGACCTTCCCTTGCCTATCGGGGGCGGTCAAACGATTTCGCAGCCCTATATCGTTGCGGCCATGACGGCGGCGTTGCATTTGAGGCCAGGCGACCGGGTTCTGGAAATTGGCACAGGCTGTGGCTATCAGGCCGCCGTGCTTGCACGTTTGGCGAAGGAGGTCTTCACCATCGAGCGGCGGCCGGAGCTTGCTTCCGCTGCGTCCGCCAAGCTTGCGCGGCTCGGTTATGCAAACGCGCATGTACATTGCGGTGATGGCACGCTCGGCCTGCCGGAACTCGCTCCTTTCGACGCCATCCTCGTTGCTGCTGCCGCTCCTGCGGTCCCGAAGCCGCTCCTGGCGCAGCTTGCCGAAGGCGGCCGGATGGTTCTCCCCGTGGGGGAGGCGGAACATCAGGAATTGCAGCTCATCGAAAGGCACGGCGACGCATTCCCTACAAAGAGGCTGGAAGGCTGCCGATTTGTCCCGCTCGTCGGCTACCATGGTTGGCAGGAATCCTCATAGAGATGAGCTCAACGCTCCCCGACCTTTCCATCATCATTCCCTCATACAATGAGGAATTGCGCCTTCCCGACACGTTGGAGCGGATTGCGGCGTACCTTTCGGCGTCCGAGCGCGAAGCGGAAGTCCTGGTCGTGGACGACGGCTCGAAGGATGGCACGGCCGCGGTGGCGGAATATTTTAGTGTCAAGATTCCCGCGCTGCGCGTGGTTTCGAATGGCGTCAACCGCGGCAAAGGCTACAGCGTACGCCGCGGTATGCAGGAAGCGCGCGGCCGCATCGCCCTGTTCACGGACGCCGATCTCTCCGCCCCGATCGAGGAAGCCGACAAACTCATCGACGCCCTGGATACGTATGACTTGGCGATTGGTTCCCGGGCCATGGACCGCAGCCTGATCAGCGTGCACGAGTCTCCCTTCCGCGAATTCGCCGGAATCATTTTCAACAAGATTGTGCGTATCATCTTGTGGCTGCCCTTTGTCGACACACAGTGCGGTTTCAAGGCCTTCAGGCGCGAATCTTGCCGCATCCTCTTCGAGCAGCAGACGATTGAGCGTTTCGGGTTCGATCCGGAGTTGCTGTACCTGGCACGGCATCATGGCTTGCGCGCGGTTGAAATTCCCGTGCGCTGGGGGCATTCACCGGCCACGAAAGTGAGCATGCTACACGACAGCATTCAGATGTTCATCGACATATTCACGATCCGGTGGAATTCCTTGCGCGGCCGTTACCCGCGGAAGGCGTGATTCGCCCGCAATCTACTTTGTATAATAAAGTACTTGACAGGCCTCAACGAATCAGCTAGCGTTTGTTTTATGGCCATCTCTGGTCCGCTTCGCTCTACGCAGCCCGAGCCCATCCCCATCGACGCTCGCGCCGCCGATCATCTCCGTTACATCCGCGAAACGATGGAGAGCGCCGCCGAATTTACCGCCGTACCGGGCTGGGGCGGCGTGGCGATGGGGGTTACCGCGCTGGTGGCCGCCTTTGCGGCTTCCCGGCAGACCACGCCGCGTGCCTGGCTGGCCGTCTGGCTGATCGAAGCCTTCGTCGCCGTGGCCATTGCCGCCCCCGCTGCGGCCACCAAAGCGCACCGTGCCAACTCTGCGCTCTTCTCCGGGCCTGGCCGCAAATTCCTTCTTAGTTTTGCGCCCCCGGTCGTCGTTGGCGGCCTGCTGACCTTCGCTCTTTATCACGCCGGCTTTCTCGCGGCTCTGCCGGGGGTTTGGCTCTTGCTGTATGGGACCGCCATTGTGACCGGCGGGGCATTTTCCGTTCGTGTTGTGCCGGTGATGGGTCTGTGCCTGATGTTGCTCGGCGGCGCTGCGCTTTTCGCGCCGGCCCTCTGGGGAGATTTCTTCATGGCGGCGGGCTTCGGGATCGTACAGATTGGCTTTGGCTGGTGGATCGCCCGCCATTATGGAGGCTAGCAGGAATTCGCATGGCTAAGTCATCTACCGCGCGTCAAGAACGTCAGCAGCGGTCTCGCGAGGCCGGCGCCCCGCTGGAAGCCATCCGCAATCCAGCCCGCGAGGCTGCGCCCGCGGATCTGGACCGGCTGATTCACGAGCGCATCCGCCTTGGTATCGTGAGCGCGCTGGCGGTGAACCGCTCGCTGACTTTCAATGAACTGAAAGCCCTGCTGAAAACCACCGACGGCAACCTGAGCGTTCACGCCCGCAAGCTGGAAGAGGCCGATTACATCGTGTGCACGAAATCTTTCGACGGGCGCCTGCCGAAAACGGAATATCGCCTGGCGGCAGCGGGTCGGCGGGCGCTGGAGCGCTACCTGAATCACATGGAAGCGCTGATTCGCGCCACGCGCGAAGGCTGAATGGCAAAATTTTTTGGCTTTGCACTTTGCATTATAGAGTAGTTTATAGCACCACTTCCTCCGCGGCGGAGAAAGAACATGCTCATGCATCCTCTGACAGTAAGCCAAATTCCCGCAGCCCGGCCGCCCATCGCCCAGGCCCCACGCCTCCACGTCGCCATCATCTCGGACGGCAATGGCCGCTGGGCCGCTTCACGAGGTCTGCCGCGCTCCGCCGGGCATCGCGCGGGTGCCGAAACGGCGCGCCGTGTCATCGAGGCTGCGCCACGCATCGGCATTCACACACTTACTCTTTTCGCGCTTTCGTCCGCGAATTGGAAGCGTCCCGCTCCCGAGGTTCACTCGATCTTGCGGCTGCTTCATGAATACCTTCTTACCGAAACAACCCACTGCATCGACGAAGGCGTGCGGCTTAGCATCATCGGGCGCCGGGATCGCCTGCCCGCCACGCTCCGCCAGGCCATCGCGGATTCGGAAGCCGCCACGGCAAAGGGCACGCGTCTGCACCTTCGGCTCGCCATAGATTATTCCGCCCGTGAAGCCATCTATCACGCCGCCTGCCGCTTTTACAAAGTCACCGAGCTTTCGCCGGAATCCTTCAGCACCGTGCTTGCGGAAGTCCACCGCGGAGGCTCGACGGAAGTCGATCTGTTGATTCGCACCGGCGGCGAACAGCGGCTCTCCGATTTTCTCTTGTGGGAATGCGCCTTCGCGGAATTCGTGTTCCTGCAAAAACGCTGGCCGGACTTTACCGCCGCCGATCTGGATGCCGCCGTGAAGGAATTCGCCAGACGCGAACGCACCCGCGGCGCCCTGCCGGATGCCGTCGCGGGTTAATGAGAACCAAGCCGCGAGCAAAACATTGATCACGAAATCAGCCTCGTGCACAAGAGGACTGATTTTGCTGTTGATTCCGTGCCGGCGCTAACCAAGATTGCTCTATAAACTACTGACAATAAACAGGTTGCAGGTGCACCCCGCATGCCTGCCTAGCCCTGACGTTTCGCTCTGCGCGCTCGTCTATACCCCAGGAGCCAGGAATGGGAACTATGGGACTTGCGCTGCCTTGGAAGGCTAGAATCTCTTCCACGCTGCGCGAACGGGGGACGCGAGTGGAACCTTCCGAGCAATTTGCCGGTGACCCCAGCCCGGCCGCCGCCGAGGCCCTGAGCGAGGATGCCGCACTGGCTGCTGCCTGCCGGTCCGGCGACCTGCGCGCTTACGAGCGCCTCTACGCGATGCATGGCGCGCGAATGAAGAACCTGGCGCGCAATGTTCTTGGCAACCCCATTGACGCCGAAGACGCCGTTCAGGATACCTTCCTGAAAGTGCAGCGCAGCATCGCCAGCTTTCGCGGCCAGTCGAGTTTTGTCACCTGGACTTACCGGATCCTGATTAACACCTGTTACGACGCGCGGCGCAGCCGGCGGCGCAAGAAAGAAGTTGCGAACGACGATTCCGGGGAGGTGCCGCGTCCCGAGCTTCGCGCGCCGGGAGCACATCCCACGTTGCGCATGGCCCTGGAGCGTGCGCTCGAGAAACTGACTCGACACCAGCGCGATGTCTTTCTCTTGTACGAAGTGGAAGGTTTCCGCCACGCGGAGATTGCCGGGATGCTCGAGATGACCGAAACGGCTTCGAAAAACACTCTCTTCCAGGCGAAGAAGAATCTTCGCCTGATGCTGGAACCGCCCAGACCGGGCCGGGGCGCCGCGGACACACGGTGAATGATGATGAATGTCACTTGTAACGATCGCGATCGCATTTTTGCAGACGGCACGCTCGCCGAGTGGGCGGCCCTGGAGGCGCACGCAGCCTCTTGCCCGCTCTGCGCCGAAGAGGTTCGTGCCTGGAAATCGTTGAGCATCGCCGCGAAAGAACTGCGCGACTACTCGGACAGTGCCTCGTTATGGCCGCGGATTGAGCGCGCACTCACCGAAGAGGCGGCTCGAACCGCGCAGCGCGCCGAGCGCAAGATCTGGTTTTCGTTCCTGCCAAGTTTTTCGCCTGTGTGGCAAACGGCTCTGGCTGGTGCTTTGGTTCTGGTGCTGGCGATCTCAGCAGGGTGGTTCGTTGTTCAACGCCCGGTTCGCACCGTGGACAACGACCAATCGCTCTTGAAGAGCAGCGCCCTGAAAGAAGTGGAAAGTGCGGAAACGGCGTACCAGCGGGCGATTGATAAGCTCGCCGTGCAGGCCAAGCCACAACTCGAAAACCCCGCGACACCGCTGCTCGCCAACTATCACGAGAAATTGCTGGTACTGGATAGCGCCATCGCCGATTTGCGCGCGCAGGCGGGCATGAATCCTTCCAACGCGCAACTGCGCTACCAGTTGCTGGCCATGTATCAGGAAAAGCAGCACACGCTCGAGGAAATTTTGGAGGCCAAACCGTAATGATTCGTAATCAACTCATTTTCCGGAGAGCGCTGTTGCGTCTCGCAGCGGTTGCAGGAGCGCTCTCCGCGATGCTGCTCTTCACGGCGAGGCCCCTGCGCGCCGCAACTCCCGCGCAGGATCAGGTGTCGAGGGATTTTCACCAGACCGTGACCCTCGGCGCAGGCCAGTCCGTGCGCCTCGAGCACAAGTTCGGCAGCGTCACGCTCCACGGTGAATCCGGCCGCGACGTCACGATCTCTGCCACCATCCGCGCGGAGGCCAGTTCGCACGAGGAAGCGGAATCCTTCGCGCAAAAAATCAAAATCGAAGTGCGGCAGACTGGCGAAGGAGTGCGCATCAAGACCATCTATCCCGAGGAAGAGAAGAAATGGTTTCACTCCGGCAAGCGCTCTTCGTGGTCCGTCAGTTATGACATTGGGATGCCGTCCGATGCGCCGATTACCGTGCGAAACAGTTTTGGAAGTGTGGACGTGTCAGGCGTTCACGGAGCTGCGGATGTGGAGAACGGCTACGGAACGGTGACCGTCCGTGATGCGGGCGCCGGCCGGTGGAACAATGCCTTTGGCAGCATTGAACTCGCTGGGGCCGCGGGAAATGTCTCCGTGAGCGACAACAACGGTTCCGTGCAAGTGTCGGACGTAAAGGGCGCCCTGGAGGTGCGCAATCGTTTCGGCAGCATTACTGCGCGAAATATCCGGGGCGCGGCTGCCATTACGGGCGGCAATGGCGCAGTTGCTTTGACGGATGCCGCCTCGGCAAACATCACAACTTCTTTTGGGAGTGTGGAGGCTCGGAATATCCGTGGCGATCTTTCGGTCCGCGACAACAACGGCAACATCGAGATTTCGGGCGTCGGCGGCTCTGCTGATGTCACCGACAGTTTCGGCAACGTCGGTTTTTCCGATGTCCATGGCCGAGTGAATTGCACCACCAACAATGGCCGGGTCAAGGGCAGCTCGGTGACGGGCAGCTCCGTGACCATTCGCGATTCCTTCGGCAACATCGAGCTGGACACCATCAGCGGCGCTCTGGACGCCGAGACCTCCAACGGTAAAATCGCGGTGCGCGATGCACGCGGGAGCGTCACGTTGAAGTCCTCCTTTGGCGCCATCGAAGCCTCGAACGTCCCGAAGGGGATTCGCGCCGTCACCGGGAACGGCGGCATCTCGCTCACCGACATCGGCGGAGATACTTTTGCCAAGACCAGTTTCGGAAGTGTTATGACGGACCGCATCAACGGTAATCTGACGGTGGAAAACAGCAATGGTTCCGTCGCGGCAAGAAACGTGAAGGGCGACGTTGTCGTAAATACTTCCTTCGCCGGAGTCACTCTGGAATCCATCGGGGGGCGCATCACCGTGGACAATCAGAACGGGGCGATCTCGGTGACGGCCACGCGGCCGGCCAGTGGCTGCCGCGATATTTCGCTCAAGACCTCGTTCTCTTCCATCCGCGTGCGCATTCCGGACGGCTTGGGTTATAACCTCACGGCCAGGACTTCTTTCGGCCGGATCTCCTCCGAATTGCCGGTTACCTCGACGGGCAGCATCGGGGGCGATACACTGAACGGCACGATCGGTCCGGGCGGGTGCCAACTTCAGCTTACGGATTCGAACGGAAGCATCGAAATCGCCAAAGCGCCTTGAGTGTGCGGCCCTTTATTTTGCGGCCTGCCGCGCGCGGTCCATCGCGAACGCTTTCTTCAGGACGCGTGTCGCGGTCTTCGTGAGATGAAATCGTGAGAGTTCCTCCTCGCGCGCGAAGGCGACATCGGTTACGTCGCTCCCCGCGCGGGGTTCGCCGCGGAGGCGTTCGCAAAGATAATCCGCGATGACAAAATGGAATCGCGGTCTTCGTCTGGCCTCCCCGCCGGTTAACCCGTCCTCCAGGAAAACCCGGTCGAACACCTCAATCAGCTCGAGCACGCGAACCTCGATTCCCGTTTCTTCCAGCAATTCGCGGGCGACCCCTTCTTCCAGGCTCTCGCCGAGCTCCAGTGTGCCGCCCGGAATGGACCATTCCCCGCGCAACGGTTCGCTGCCGCGGCGGATCAGCAGCGCGCGGCCTTCATCGATAATCACGCCCCCGATGCCAACCACCGGCCGCTCGGGGTACTCTTTGGAAGAGCTCATTCGAATGGTCCTTCTGCCCGCGAGGCCATGGCGTCCAAAGCAGTGTTACCATGCACGGGAGTTGACTTCCGGCCTCGCGGTATATAATACGCTGCACAGTGGCGGGGTCGGTTCTTTACCCCCACTTTGCAAACACCGTTCGGAGGGTGGAGCCGTGATTCGTTGCCCTGAATGTTCCGCCGAAATCGATGTCGACGAAGACGAAGTCGAAGAGGGCGAGATCCTGAGTTGTCCCGAGTGCGAATCCGAACTCGAGGTTTCGCAAACGCATCCCGTCCACCTGAACCTCATCGCCGATGATTC
>Ga0307479_10006986_pt1 | contig 10396 bp, 10 predicted proteins | sample atmos_gasesECM4C_FD_203743 | JGI IMG/M metagenome (GOLD analysis project Ga0307479, IMG submission 203743) | Hardwood forest soil microbial communities from Morgan-Monroe State Forest, Indiana, United States - atmos_gasesECM4C_515 | ecosystem: Environmental > Terrestrial > Soil > Temperate...
ATTCTTAAGACACCAAGTACGCGGGTACTATGCCGCGGGAATCACGGCGTGCTTAGTGTCAAATTGTATGGGAAGGATTACGGGATAGTGTGCAGGTCTTTCGACCTATTTGTGTAGCAGGTCGAGCAAGAACGAAACCGTATGAGCGAAACAAAAAACACCAGCAAGCAATACGACAGGCGGGGCGGCCGAACCCGAGGATTTAGCGTGCTCGAACTGCTGGTCGGTGCGGCGATTACCATGATACTCGCAGGTATCTTGATTCCGAACTTCAATACCGCGATGCATACTTCCCGGTTGAGGGGGGCGGCTACCGATTTTGCCAGTCTAATCCAAGTCGAGCGAATCAGAGCAGTGGACGATGACCGCTATTACTCAGCATATATCCTAGGCAATAATCCTCAGGAAGGATTTGTGGACATCTATCCGCAGAATGCCAACGGTGCATCGGGCGGCGGCGGCAATGTTGTAGATCCGAAAGACCCCGTCATACAAATCAATAGTGAAATTAGCCAGCAGCCTGTGAATTCGGCGCCAAAAACTGCAAATCTCCAGTTGCAGTTCTTGCCGGCCAATTCCCCTATCGTGCCTCTAGACGGTAGCAGCGCCGCGTCTCCGGTTACTTTTGGACCGCGTGGTCTTCCGTGCAAGCCCCTCGCGGGAGTCTGCGACAGTCTGGGTGGGCCGCAAGCCTATTGGATTTTTTTTCAAGACAATGTCACACAAAACTGGGGCGCAGTGACCGTAACCCCCGCCGGGAGAATCCAGAGATGGATTTATTCGGGCGGAGGTGCAGGGGCATGGTTCAAATACTAACTTTGAGATCGTGAGACACGCTATGAAATGCACAGATAACCGGGCGGTTTTTTGCAAGAGTAAAAGAAAATTTCAGCAGGGCTCCACCTTGATCGAGCTGATGATTTCCATGCTGGTGCTGGCAATAGGGCTCGGAGCTCTTACCACTTTGTTCGTGGGCAGCATGGCTACCGATAACCGGAACAGCAAAGACACTTCAGCTACCCTTCTTGCCCAAAAGGTGGTTGAAGAACTTTCGGCGCAGAACACGAATGCAACGGTGGCTGTAACCTTGACCGATTGCGTCGGCAACACTTGGCAGGTTCCTTCCACACAGGGCGCAGCATTCCCCGGCCAAGGTGCGGCCCTGGTGAACAATGCCAATAGCATCTATTACGGAGGAATCGACTTCACTCAAGCGCTCGGTGCGGTGCCGGCGGGTTTCTCGATGCAATATGTGGATTGCAGCCCGAACGGCGCGCAAACCACGTATGACGTTCGCTGGAATGTCATGACCGTCACGGCAAACAGCACTCGACTGATCACCGCCTCGGCCCGGAAGCTGGGAAACACAGGTGGCGGCCCGTCCTTTTCAGTTCCTGTTACCTTGCGCACGATTGGCGGGAGTTAGGAGGGGATTCAGAAGATGAAGCTCATGCGCGGGAATCAAAAGAGCGTCTGGCAACAGGGATTCAGTATGCTCGAGTTGGTAGTAAGTGTGGCCATTCTAATGGCGGTGGCGGGCGTCATTGTCGAGGGCCTGACGCAATTACAGCAGAGAAACAAGATGGAAACAACCAAGGTCGATCTCACGCAGGAATCGCGCGAATTCATGGACCAGATCGTGAGCGACATTCATCAATCGGGCTATCCCAGCTTGAAGATGTTTGATCCCGCAACCAAACCTCTCGGGCTGAACGATCCGGGCGTATCGCAGGGCTTGGTGAACGTTACACCGAGTTCCCTTCAGTTCGAAGCCGATGTCGACGGAAGCGGTACGGTCAGCGAGGTCTTCATACAGCTCAGCCCTCTCAATGGTCCTTGCCCCTGCATCGTCCAGCGCGGAGCAATTTCAAAAGCATTATGGCTGGGAGGAGCACTGCCTTTCTACTACACCGAACTCAATAACATTAACAACACGAACCTATTTCAGGGCTACGACAATGGGGGGAATAATGTCCCGCTTGTTGGGGCGCCTTCCAACAATCTCGCGGCGATCGAGATCACTTTGGACGTGCTCTCACCTACGCCGGATTCCAACGGAATTTACCCTACGATTACTATGTCCACGTCGACTAAAATCCACAATCTTAACTAGCGAAGTGAGCGACGCCTAAGCCGGAGGGATTCAGATGCGAAAAGCAACGAGACAACCGAGAAGCAACCAAGAACGTGGCATCGCCTTGATATTTGTGTTGTTCACGTTGCTCTTTCTTTCCGCGATTGCCGTTTCGCTGATCTTCATGACCAACACCGAGACTGTAGTTAACGGCAATTATCGTTTGGAGCGGGTTTCCGCCTTCTCTGCCAAAGCTGGGATGGAGGAAGTTAGAGACCGCATGCCCGCTTTGACTACAAATGGACAGCTCCCGGTCTCCTTTCCCCCGCAAGCGGGAAGCGTGCTGTACGTGCTAAACGAAGGAGCTGCGGCAGGTACGGTCCAGCCCTGGGTTGCCGGTAACACTTACATGGACGACGAACTGTGTCATGATTTCGCGGGGGTGCAGGCGCAACAACCGGCACCGGACGTTCGCTGTACAACACCTCCCAGCGCGGCGATGCTGGTGCAAACGGTAACCAGCATTTATCCTTGGTCAGGCACCAGTGCCGCTTTGCCCTACAAATGGGTTCGTGTGACTTTGAAGCAGAGCAATTCGGTGCAGAATTATCCGGTCAACGCTGCCTCGCCGACAACCCAGGTGTGCTGGAACGGGTCCACGGAAGTGCTTCTAAACGGCGCCGCCACCTGCCAGGCCATGACGCCATCGACCAATCCCGTCTACATGGTAACGTCCCTGGCGGCAAGTTCCGCTGGTACCACGCGAAGAATGGTTCAGGCCGAAGTGGCCCTTGCTCCAGCGCAGCCCTTCCCATACGGAATTTACGCCACGGGAACCACCTGCCCGGCTGTCACGTTCAGCGGGGGAGGCGGCAATCCCCCCGCGACCGACAGCTACAACTCGGCGAACGGTGGAACTTACGCTGGCACCGCATCCCCTACTGCGGGAGACGTCGGCTCAGCTGGCGGCTTCAGCATAAGTGGGAATTCGCAAATTGGCGGCGCAATCGGTGTCCCCAGTTTAGCGGCTGCACCACCCAACCCTTGCCCCGGGGGTGATTACACATCAAGCGGAAACGCAGGCCCATATAACCCCGGAGCATACCCGGGTAACGTTGTTACGGCGGCTGGCCCCTTTACGTTCCCTACTCCGGCGGACCCCGTCCCTCTCCCAACCGCCGCTAGCCCCGTCCCTGGTAACGCGTGTTCTCCCCCGGTTAGCAAAACGGTATGTGCCGTTCCCGGGACTTACGGGAATATTAGCCTCAGCGGTCAGAACACGCTCGTTTTGGCGCCGGGAGTGTACAATATCTATAGCCTCTCCCTTTCGGGACAGGCTGCCGTGACTGTAAATCCCCCAGGTGCGGTGGTGTTGAATTTTCCCTCAGCCAGCCAGAGTCCGATTAGCATTTCCGGCCAGGGTATCGCGAGCGCAACCAATATACCCAACGACATGCAAATCAATTACGGCGGTACTGGAAACGTAACTCTTTCTGGCAACGGAGCGAGTTATGCCATTGTGGACGCACCGAATTCCTCGATGACGGTTTCCGGCAACGGGGACTTCTTCGGCCGGGTCGTCGGTAAGACAATCACCTACAGCGGAAATGGAAAATTCCATTTCGACAAGAATAGCGCGCTGGGACCCAAGTCCAACGGCGGCTACCAGCTGATTAGTTTCCGCGAAATATCCTATTAATGTACCCACAGCCTATATAGCCTAATGAAGGGTGGGTACGCTGGCTGCCGCGCCGGGCTGGACTCTCCGCTCCAGCGGGGCCGAACCTGGAAGACCTCCAACGACCCCGCGTTCTACTCTCCTCCAGAACAATTCTTCTAGCGTTTCAAAATGAATCCCCTCGCTAGCTGGCCTTGGACCGTTTCTTCACCGAATTCGGCGCCCATTTTTGGCGGCCCGCGCGCGGGGGCGGTATAATGCGCGGATGACCAATTACTCAAGAAAAGCGCCGATGCACGGAACCACCGTGCTGTGCGTGCGCCGTGACAACAAGGTGGTGCTGGTGGGGGACGGCCAAGTGACTATGGCCGACCACGTGATGAAACACACCGCGCGCAAGACGCGACGCCTGTTCAACGACAAGGTGCTGGCGGGATTTGCCGGCTCAACGGCCGACGCCATCACACTGTTTGAGCGGTTCGAGGCGAAGCTGCAGGAGTTTTCAGGCAATTTGCAGAAGGCGGCGGTGGAATTGGCCAAGGACTGGCGCAAGGACCGGGCCTTGCGCCACCTGGAAGCGATGCTCATTGTGGCGGACAACAAGGCCACATTCATCCTTTCCGGCAACGGCGACGTGATTGAGCCGGATGACGGAATGGTGGCCATCGGATCGGGAGGCAGTTACGCGCTGGCGGCCGCCCGCGCCATGCTGAAGCATTCCAAGCTAAGCGCGAAAGAATTGGCCATGGAAGCCATGCGCATCGCCAGCGAGATTTGCATTTATACGAACGCCAATTTTACCGTCGAAGAGCTGTGAGGCGCGTGGCAACAGAAAGTTTGCAGGCCGGATTTCGTTTGTAAACCAACCGCACGCGTGTAGCATCTTGTAGCTAGGGGATGTTAGGCTTGGCGATGCCTTATCTTCAGCGAAGACTGAACACACTGAACACGCGCAACAACCAAGATGGATACTGAGCACCAGGAATGAACAGCAAGTCTGACAAGGAAATCATTCTCGCAGCGGGCGGCAACGGCGCTGCTCCCGGTGAAACGGGGGAGCTGCTCCCGGCCCTGGAGGACATGACGCCGCGCGAGATCGTGCTGGAGCTCGACAAGTACATCGTCGGCCAGGGAGCCGCGAAGCGCGCCGTGGCGGTGGCGCTGCGCAACCGCGTGCGCCGCCAGAAACTGCCCCCGGAAATTGCCGAGGATGTCCTGCCGAAAAACATTCTGATGATCGGGCCGACAGGGGTGGGAAAAACGGAAATCGCGCGGCGGCTGGCGCGCCTGGCGGGCTGCCCATTCATCAAGGTGGAAGCTTCCAAGTACACGGAAGTAGGGTACGTGGGGCGAGATGTGGAATCCATGGTGCGCGACCTGGTGGAGACTTCCATCGACATGATCCGTGAGGAAAAACTCGATGAAGTCGCGGACCGCGCCGAGCAAGCCGCCGAAGAGCGCGTGCTGGACCTGCTGCTGCCGCCCCTGCCGCCTGCGGCTCCGGGCACGCCAGAATCGGAAGCTTTGGCGCAGCGCGAACAGAACCAGCGCACGCGGGAAAAGCTGCGCGCGCAGCTTCGCGAAGGCAAGCTGGACCAACGTATGGTGGACCTGGAAGTGCGCGAGCGCATGATGCCGGCGTTCGAGATCATCTCGAACCAAGGCGGGGGCTTCGAGGAAATGGATGCCTCGAAATTCGGCGACATGATCTCCGGCATTTTCGGCCAGCAGAAGAAAAAACGCAAAATGAGCGTGGCCGACGCGTTCGAGTACCTGATCCAAGAAGAGGAAAACAAGCTGCTGGATATGGACCAGGTCACGCGCATGGCGGTGGAGCGCGCCGAGCAGATGGGCATCATTTTTATCGACGAGATCGACAAGGTCGCGGGGCGCGAAACCGGCCATGGCCCGGACGTTTCCCGCGAAGGGGTGCAGCGGGACATCCTGCCGATTATTGAAGGAACGACAGTGAACACGCGCTATGGGATGATCCGCACCGATCACATCCTGTTCATCGCCGCCGGGGCGTTTCATGTGAGCAAGCCTTCCGACTTGATTCCCGAGCTGCAGGGGCGCTTGCCGATCCGCGTGGAGCTGCAATCGCTGAAGGAAGAGGATTTTATCCGCATCCTGACGGAGCCAAAGAACGCGCTGATTAAGCAATACTCGGCGCTGCTGGAAACCGAGGGTTTGAAGCTGAGTTTCACGGACGATGCCGTCGCCGCCTTGGCGCGTTTCGCCACCAGTGTCAACGAGCAGACGGAAAACATCGGCGCGCGGCGCTTGCACACCATTCTAGAGAAGGTTCTTGACGAAATTTCCTTCGAGGCGCCGGACCTCAAGAAAAAGACCGTGAAGATTGACGCCGCGTATGTGAACAAACAATTGGTGGACATCGTCAAGAACCAGGATCTGAGCCGCTACATCCTGTGAGCCCGGAAAATTGAAATTGAAAAATGGAAAATAGAAACGGGACGCGCGTCTTCCGTACACAACGCACTGTGCAACGCGGTCCCGTTTTCCGTTTTCTAGTTTCCACTCTCGCAACACGCGTTACGAAGGGTGCGCGGAGCACGGCGCTTCCCTTCCGCGAGTCACGAGTCACCTTTTACGTCTCACGGTTCCCCCTCATTTTCTATTTTCCATTTTTATTTTTCCTTTTCCTCTCGGGCTGCGGCGCGCCTGGCGAGCCTGTACCGCCTTCTCCGCCGGTTGCGGTGGCCGTGGCCGACCTCACCGCCCAGCAAAAGGGGGATGGCGTTGAGCTGGTTTTCACATTGCCGGCGAAAACGATTTCCGGAGACAGGCTTACGGCCACTCCGGCCATCGAAATCGCGCGCGGGATCGTGAAGGCCGATGGCACGGCGGACTCGAAGTCGTTTCGCGTGGTCTATACGATCCCTGGCGCGCTGGTGGGCAATTACGTTGTGGGCGGCCACGTGCACTTCACGGACCCTATTGCCCCGGCAGAGACGAAAGCGCATCCGGGAGGCGGCGTCGCTTACACGATTCGTACCCGCGTGTCCGCGAAACGAGCATCCGGCAACTCGAATGTGGTGATTGCGCGCGTGTTTCCCGTCCCACAGCCTATTGCTTCCGTGCAGGTTCAGGTCACGGAGAACGCGGTGAATTTAAGCTGGACGGCACCAACGTTGACCTCCGCGGGCGCTCCGCTTCCGACTCTTTCCGGCTACCGCGTGTATCGCCGTGAGAGCGATTCGCGCACGACCGCCCCCGTGAGCAAAGACGTTGCCGAGGCCCCGAGGACTTCGCCTCCCGTGCTTCTAGGGCCCACGGCGACGAACAGCTTCAGCGACACACAATTTGACTTTGGGAAGACCTACGTCTATCTGGTGCGAAGCGTGATTACGGAGGAGGGTCAGGAGATCGAATCCGACGACTCTGAACCTGCCACAATAACGGTGGTGGACACTTTTCCGCCGGCAGCGCCACAAGGACTGGTCGCGGCGGTGCTTCCCGGCGAGACGCCCTCGACGTTTGTCGTGGACCTCTCCTGGTCCATCAATGTTGAAACCGACCTGGCCGGTTACCACGTCTATAGAAGTGAACAAGAGGGCACAAAAGGTCAGCTTGTTACCTCGGATTTATTGCCGACGCCGGCTGTTCGTGATAAGTCTGTAGAGCCGGGGCATCGTTATTGGTATGTGGTGACAGCCCTGGATCGCGCAGGCAACGAAAGCGCGCCCAGCGCGGCTGTGGCTGTGGAAATCGCGCAACCACCATCGTAGTTTCGGGTTCTTCATTCTGTAGGGTCAGGGGAGCACCGCTTCGCATGCCGCTTAGTTCAAACTTGCCGGGTTACCGCCGGCTTCAGTTCCTCCGCAATTCCGCCGTGCGCACTGGTATCTACACGGGCGTTTGTCTGGCCTTGGTTTTTTCGGTCTGGCTGGTGATTGCCAATCAAGTGCCTTTTCTGGAGCGCTTCGCATTGGAGCGCAACATCGCCGCTGCGGCGGTGCTTTGTTTTCTCGCGACCGTTCCGGTGCTGCGGTTTTTCCGCATGCCCGGGAATCTCCTGGCATCGAGCATGCTCGCTTGGACGATTTTTAGCGTGTGTTACCGCGCGCTTTGCCTGATTTATAGTGGGCTCAGCGATAAGCAAAGCCCCTTCCAGGTCTTCATGGAAGGAGCCGTTGTCTACATGATCTTCACCACGCTTTCGTGGATCGGCACGATCATCCGCAAAGTGCGGGCGGCTCATCTCTCGCATCCTCAGCAGAGCAAGAGCTGACGCCAGGATGAAAATCTGCAGGTATGTCCCTCGTAACACAGCTTCTGCGCCTTCACCACGCTATGGCCTCATCGACGGCGATCATGTTGTTGAGATAACGGGCTCTCCGTGGGAGAAATGGGAGCGCGGCGCGCGTTCCTCGCGGCTCGTGGACGTCCGGCTGCTCGCTCCCGTTGAACCATCGAAGATTGTCTGCGTCGGCCGCAATTACGCGGCGCACGCCGCAGAGCTCGGCAACGAACTGCCCAAAGAACCGCTGATTTTCCTCAAGCCTCCCTCTTCGATCGTCGGCCCCGGCGAACCCATCGTGTTGACAAAATTCTCTCAGCGCGTCGAGCACGAAGGTGAGCTTGCGCTGATTGTCGGGCGGAGCTGCGCGTATTTGCGCGACTCCGACGATTCTCTGTCTTTTCTGCTAGGTTATACCTGCCTGAACGACGTAACCGCGCGCGATTTGCAGATAAGCGATGTGCAGTTCACGCGCGGCAAAGGATTCGACACTTTTTGCCCGGTAGGTCCGCACGTCGAAACTCAGCTTGACCCCGGCAATGTCATGGTCGAGACGCGCGTGAACGGAGCGCCTCGCCAGTCGGGAAACACCTCGCTGATGATTTATCCCGTAGCCTACCTGGTGCGCTGGATTTCGCGCATGATGACGCTTCTTCCGGGCGACCTGATCGCCACCGGCACTCCCGCGGGGGTTGGCCCTCTCGTGGCCGGAGACACAGTGGAGGTCAGCGTTTCCGGCATCGGCGTGTTGCGTAATCCAGTGCAGGGCCCGCAAGAGTGAGTTCGGCCGACGTTCGATTTGGCTAAGATAGACAGTAGTGGGGCCTGCGTGTCCGTAGCCATCCGTCCGCATCACAAGCGTCTGGTCCTGGCGCCGCAAGGATTCCCCGGTGTTGTGTGAAACGGAGTTGCATCGTTGAAAGCCCTGCTCGCCGATTGGAAATTCGTCCTCCTGATGAGCGGCGCGGCCATCGCCGCTGTCGCCATGATTGTCTACGCTTTTTTGCGCCCCACCGCGGACCCGGAGGCCGAAGAACGCAAACGCCGGCTGCATCTGAATCAGATCGGGCGCATCGCCGAAGGTCAGGTGGTGGAACTTGTCGAGCATCCGCCCACACCCAAGAAAACGCGCAAGGGTTTTGGCGGCGCCGCACACCCGCTCGCGGAAGTGCGCCCGCGTCATCTCGTGTCCTACTCTTACGCCATTTCCGGAGTGACCTATCACACCGCGCAGGACATCACCGGCCTGGAAAGCCAGGTTCGGCTCGAACGCCTGGTCCCTGGCCAGCCCGCCAGCATCAAGTACGACCCCTCGAATCCCGTGGATTCCATCCTCGTCGCGGATGATTGGTCGGGGCTGCGCTGACCTTTGGATTGTTTCCTTGCGCCTGTGGTTCAGCGACCGCAGCTGTCAAATAGATCAAGCTTTGGGTAGCAAAATACTTTGTTTTGGCGATTAAGCGGTTGCCTGGACCCATTGACCGCTTTTTGCTGGCCTAGGTAGCCTCGTCTTCGCCTCACCTCTTGTCTTGGTTGGCTTTACAATTCAATTCGAAAGACAGGCGGACGGTGACTTCCCTCAAAGGATCGACGATCTCGGCGGAGGGCGGGGCCGGAGGAAATTTCCAGTCTTTCACTGCGTCGCGCACGGCACCCTCAAAAAGTGCGGATCCCATATACATCTCGACGGCTAACACATTTCCCTGTGGATCGACCCGAAGGACCGCCGAGGGCTCCCCTTCATGCGCAGCCAACCATGAGAGGCGCGGGTAAACGGGCAAGGTGAAATGAACAGGCTCCACGGGCGTGCTGCTCACCAGCGTCACTCTTGGTTGCGGCAGTGGGACGAGCGAAGCGCGATAGATTTCCGAAACCTTGTCCGTGGCGCAAGGAAAAAGGGGATCGTATTTGCCCGAGCTTAGATGTTCAAGGTTGGCAGCGTCGGCCGAAAGCGGCGCGCGCGGGCCGGTTTCGGGCATGGCAAAAATCGGCTTATCCATGACGCCCGGCCCTGTGAGGTTGCGTAGCTTCCCAAGGAGTTTTAACGTCCAACTGGTGTTTTTCGGCGTGCCTGGATGAGCGAGGAACCAGTCGCGCTCCAAAACGCTGGCTTGGATGGTCCGCGTCGTCCCACCGCAGGAAACCTGCAATGAGATGTTTGCACCACCGAAGTTCAACTCTTTGTGTTTCCGTTTCTGCTCTCTGTTCAGGTCCTTTTGGGAGATTTTGCACGGGTCGACTCCCACCAGCAGTTCCTTCGCGGAGAGCATCGTCACATTCTCGACGTATTCCGTTTTTTCTGGGGCGTAACAGCTGCGCGCGAGCGGCGTCAGCGTGAATTTCTCCACCTTAGTGCCTTCCTGCATTGGCGCGGCAATAAAAA
>Ga0307479_10006987_pt1 | contig 10395 bp, 9 predicted proteins | sample atmos_gasesECM4C_FD_203743 | JGI IMG/M metagenome (GOLD analysis project Ga0307479, IMG submission 203743) | Hardwood forest soil microbial communities from Morgan-Monroe State Forest, Indiana, United States - atmos_gasesECM4C_515 | ecosystem: Environmental > Terrestrial > Soil > Temperate...
TCCTAGCATAGCGACGCTTCGTTTCGGAAAGGCCGCCGCATGCCCAACGAAATTGCCCCACGGCAAAGCACGCTCGCAAGCATTCTTACCGACATTCATTTCTGGGTGCCCGTCGCGGTCCTGATCGCCGGGCTGGCTCTGCTGACACTGCTTCGCTGACCGCTATGCAATCCACGTTAACGCCGAGTCTCGATTCGCCAACGCAAGCGGCCTCCCGCGCGCGCAAGCTCCAACTCCTTGGCATTCTCTCCGGCTTCACCGCCGGCGCGTGGCTCGGCGCGGCGGAAGCGCCCACCAAGCTCGTCACCATCGGTCTCTCTCCGATGGTGATCTCGCTCATCATGGTCGTCGGCGTTTTTCTGGCGCGCTGGAGCGTCCCCGCCCTCATCCTCGGCACTTCCTCCGTCCGTGCCGACGTCCGCCGCGCGCCTCACCTAATCATCTGGGCTTTGCTGGCCGGCTGCCTCTGGGCCGTCGCCAACACTATGACCATCTTCGCCATCCGCGACATTGGCCTCAGCATCGCTTTCCCTCTCTGGAATGCCAACAGCCTGCTCGGCATTCTCTGGGGCTTTCTCTTCTTCAACGAATTGCGCCAGGCAGGCTGGCGCCGCTGGCTAGGCGTTCTTGGCGGCGCCCTGGTGATGTGCATGGGCGCCGCGCTGCTGGCCATCGCTTCATCAACCCAAGCTACTGCCGCGCATTCCTTCCGCGGGATCTGGGCCGCGCTCGGCGCCGGCGTCCTGTGGGGCACGATGTACATCCCCTACCGCAAAGCCTATCTCACCGGCATGAATCCGCTGTCCTTCGTCACATTTTTTACTTTCGGCGAACTAGGCATGATGTCCGCACTGGCCGTCAGCTATCTCGGTGTGACGCCGTTGTTGCGCGAAATGCAAAGCGCGCGCGACGTGCTCTTCTGGCTCATGCTCGGCGGCTTCATCTGGGTTATCGGCGATCTCTTCCAGCAATACGCCGCAAAATATGTCGGCATCAGCCGCGGCATTCCGCTCTCCAACACTAATCAGCTCTGGGGACTCCTCTGGGGCACTCTTGTGTTCGGTGAGTTGCACGGCCGCGGACATTCCATCTACGCGCAAGTTATCGGCGGCTCGCTGCTGATGATGTCCGGCGTCGCCGCGATTAGCTTTTCTTCCGCCACCAGCTCCGAGCAAAGATGCTGGAAGCAAGCCGCGCACCGCGAAGGCCAGCGATACAAGATCGATACCGAGTTCGTCGACGCCCGCATGGACGGCCGTCAATCCGCCGGCGAGACAAAACCTTCGCGCACCGCCCTCGACTGGCTGCTCGTCGCCACCGCTACAGCAATCTTCGCCTACTTCGGCGCGACCGCCCGCCTCCCACAAATCCAGCTCAACTGGCCGCCCGCCCTGATCCTAAGCGCCGCCACGCTAGGTCTTTTTCTGATCTGCGGCCTAACTCTCCACCGCACCACCCGCTTCCACTAACCCGCGGCACAGCCATTTTTGGCTGTGTGCATTTCTCTTTGCATCGCCGTTTAGTTCCTTTACATTTGGCCCCGCAAAATGCACAGCTCCCCCACAGTCGACGTCGTCGGTGTCGGCCTCAACGCTACCGACACACTCATTCCCGTTCACCAGTTCCCCGCTGCTGGGTCCAAAGTGGAATTCCGCTCCGCCAACGTGCTTCCAGGCGGCCAGGTCGCCACCGCCATGGTCGCCTGCCAATCCTGGGGACTCCGCACCCGCTACGTCGGCAAAGTTGGCGACGACCTCGCCGCTACGTTACACCGCTCCGAGTTCGCCCGCCTCGGCGTCGAAACGCATCTCCTCACCGCGTCAGGCTGCCCCAGCCAGCAAGCCTTCATCCTGGTCGACGACGCCGGCGAGCGCACCGTGCTCTGGAAGCGCGACGACCGCCTCTCCCTCCAGCCAGCTGACCTCCTACGCGACTGGATCCTCGAAGCACGTGCCCTCCACCTCGATGGCCACGATACCGCTGCCGCAACCGTCGCCGCCACTTGGGCGCGCTCTGCGGGCATTCCCGTCATCGCCGACCTCGACGAACTGTACCCCGGGGTCGACGCCCTTCTTCCGCTGATCGATTACCTCATCACCAGCCGCGACATCCCCGGCCGCATCTCCGGCGAATCCGATTTGCGCAAATCGCTTCCGGCAGTCCGCAGCCGCTATGGCGCGCGTCTCACCGCGGCGACGCTCGGGCCAGAAGGCGTCCTGGCCTACGACGGCGCACAATTCCACTACGCCCCGGCGTTTCGCGTCGACACGAAGGACACCACCGGCGCCGGCGACATCTTCCACGCTGGTTTTATCTATGGATTGCTCCAAGGTTGGCCGTTGCCGCGCCAGCTCGAATTCGCCTGCGCCGCCGCCGCCCTCAACTGCACCGGAATCGGCGCCCGAGGCCACGTCGCCCCCATCGCCGAAATCGAAAACCTAATTGCGTCTGGCCAGCGCCACCCCTCCGCAATTCAGATCCAAGGTGGCACAGCCATTTCTGGCTGTGCGTCTTAGCTTTTTGCGGCGAATCATTCATACCGCAGCGCCTTCATCGGATCTACACGGCTTGCCCGCAGCGCCGGCACATATCCCGCGGCGCAGGCCACCATCGCCAAAAGCCCCGTCGCCAATCCCAGCGTCCACGGGTCGTGCGCCTCCAACCCATAAAGCTGGCTCTTCACCACTCGCGTCAGCACCAGCGCCGCAGGCACGCCTACGCCAACCCCAATCGCAATCAGCGTCAACACTTCGCGCATCACCATCCCGATGACCTTCCCCTGCTCCGCGCCCAGCGCCATGCGAATCCCAATCTCCCGCGTTCGTTGCGCCACGCTGTACGACATCACGCCGTACAACCCGATAATCGCCAGTACCGTGGCCACAAATCCAAACACCGTCGACAAGCTTGCGATCATCCGCTCCGTCGACAGCGAGTTGGTGATCTGCTCGTCCATCGTGCGCATCGCGTAAATCGGCACGTTAGCGTCGAGGTCCCGCATCTTCGCCCGCACTGAGCTCATCAACTGGTTTGGCTCTCCGGCCGTGCGCACGTAGATCGTCATGCCGCCCAGGTAAGGGCTGTTCATGTACGGCACGTAAGCCTGTATCGGAATCTCATCCCGCAGATTCGTGTACTTGATGTCTTTCACCACTCCGATGATTTCCATCTCCGTGTGCGTTCCGGGATCGGTCCCAAACCCCAAGTGCATTCCCACTGGATTGCGCCCCGCGAAAAACCGTTGCGCAAATTTTTCGTTGATGATCACGGTCGTGGGCATGGTGTCAAACTCGTCTGTCGCATTGGCTCGTTTGATCACGCGGTTGTCGGTCAGACGAAAATCTCGCCCCGCGACAAACGGCACGCCTAGTGTCGCAAAATATCCCGGACCAATCTGGTTCATGTACGCCTGCGGATGGTCGTCCGGCTTCGTCGGCGAATACCCCTCCGCTGTCAACCCGCTGTCCCACTCGTTGTTTTCCATAATGCGCATGGAAGCTACAGCCACCGACTTCACACCCGGTATGGCGCCCAGGTTGTCGGTCAACTGCTGATAAAAGCCGTTAAGTTGCTGAGGAGTGTATCCGTTCAGCGATGGGTCAATCTTAAAGCCGACCAGCCGCTCCGCCGGAAATCCCGTGCCCAGATTGCTCAGATTCTTCAAGCTTCGCAAAAACAATCCCGCACCAATCAGCAACAGCAACGACAGCGCCACCTGCGTTACCACCAGCGCGTTCCGCAGCCGTCCGTGCCCTCCACCGACCACCGCGCCCGCCTGATCCTTCAGTGTTCGCCCGACGTCAGGCCGCGTCGCCTGCAGCGCCGGCGCCAAACCGAAAATCACTCCGGTCACCACCGTCACCGCCAGCGTAAACGCCAAAATCCGCAAATCTGGCGCTGTGGAGATGTTCAGGTTGCCCGAATCCGATGGCAGATAAATCGCCATCAACGCTTTGTCCGCCCAGAACGCCAGCGCCAATCCCAAAACTCCGCCCAGCGCCGAAAGCGAAAGCGTCTCGATCAGCAATTGCCCGACGATGCGTCCTCGCGTCGCCCCCATCGCCAGCCGCACCGCAATCTCCTTCTGCCTGCCCGTCGCGCGCGCCAGCAGCAAATTCGCAATATTCGCGCACGCAATCAGCAGCACCATCCCTGTCGTGGCCATCAGCACCCACAGCGGCGTCCGCAGCTCCCGCCGCAACGACGCCCGCCCCTGCGAGCCCGGCAGCACATCGATCCAGCACTTCAAAAACTCTTCGCGGTCATATGCCGAAGCATTTCGGAACGCCGCCTCTTTCACTTCCTGCTCCAGCATCGAGTGCATGAACGGCTGCAGCGAGGCCTTCGCTTTCGTCTCCGTCACCCCAGGCTTCAGCCGCCCGAACGCGTTCACCCAGCGCGACCTGCGGTCCGTCAGCATCTTCATCGGGCCGATGATGATCTGCTGCTCCATCATCACCGGAATAAAAACCTTCGTGGAATAGCCCAGCTCCACGCCGTCAAATCCCGCTTGCGCGACCCCGATAATCGTCATCTCGTGGTTGTTCACCAGCACCGTTTTCCCGACGATTTGCGAATCGCCGCCGAATCTCTGCTTCCAGAAGTCGTAGCTGAGCATCACCAGCGGATGCCCGTTCGGCACGCGGTCATCCTCCGGCGTGAATGCGCGGCCCAGCGCAGTGCCCACTCCCAAAACCTCAAAGTAAGTTCCCGAAACCAGTTCCGCCGCCACAAGTTCCGACTGCGCGCCAAACGTCATGCTCACAGGATTCGGAAACCGGCTGAACATCCCCGAAAAAACTTCGTTGTGATCCTGAAAATCGCGGTACATCGGATAGGAAATCGCGTTGCCGCCCCAGTTGTTGCCGTAGTGCCGACCGCGCATGGTCAGCAGGACCAACTGCTGCGGATTCTTCACCGGCAGCAGCCGCAGCAACACCTGGTCGAGCAAGGTAAAAATCGCCGTGTTCGCGCCAATCCCCAGCGCCAAAGTCAGCGCCGCCACCGCCGCAAACCCCCGGCTACGCCGCAAAGTCCGTACCGCATACCCAAAATCCCGCCCCACCATCTCCACCCACTCGCGCATCTTCATCCCACTCCTCCAAGCTCGACCTTCCACCCCTGCTGTACCTATACGCAATGACGACAGAACGGTTCCATCGGTCTTGTGTGGCATCCCGTTTTCAGGCCCTTGGTGGCACAGCCATTTTGGCTGTCCGCACTCTCCTGCGTTACAGTGCTTGCCATGCCCTCTCGGCGTGAACGCTCCACCCTACCCTCCCTGTCCGCCGAAGCCGCCCTCAGCTTCCTCAAAGACACCAAGGGAACGCTGACCTGGTCCGGCCGCGACCTCGCCGACTCGCTAAAAATCAATCGCCGCGAAGCTGAGCAAGTCCTCGCATTTCTGCAAGCACAAGGATACGTCCAGCCTGCTCATCAAAAAGGATCTGCACGCAACGCAGACGAGTGGATCACAACTCCCGCCGGCGAAATCGTATCCGGCGCAAAGCCTCCCCGGTTCACTCGAGAAGGTGTGGAGGAGGCGCTATCCGCTCTCAAAGGTCGCATCAGGCAGAACAACAAAGATCCGCAAGGGCCCTTCCGCGTAGCCGAAGCGGTCGCCTTCGGCGACTTCCTTGTCCCCGACCGCGCCAGAATCCAGTCCGCTGACGTAGGCATCCGCCTCGCGCGACGTGGTGCTTCGTCAAGCGAGCCGCGTTCCGCCTCCGACGCCCAAGCCGAGCGTAAATTCCTCCGCGACCTCCGCGCCAAGTCCGCCCTCCTGACCCTCCGCCCGTACGCCGACTGGATGCGCCACCGTTCCCATCGCGATCTCCTGTGACTCCGCGCCGCCCCGGCGCCGGTTTGTCCTGAGATCCTCGCCGACGAAGCCCACGGTGCCGGGTTCACCTTTGGACGCACATCCAAAACTCGGTACTTGCGTACTACGTACCGAGAACAGAAACCCAACTAGACTTCCCTCGACCTGAAGGGGGAAATCATGTCAAAACTCGCTTCTCTGTTTCTCCTCGTCGTTTCCTTACTGGTTTCCAGAACGGCCACTGCCTCGGAAACTTCGCCCCGGCCGCTCCGTCAAACCGAGCTCCTCGCTCTCGTGGCTGGCAACGCCCTGCCTGAAAATATCGTGAATGAAATTCGCACTCGCGGCGTCGCGTTCCGCCTGGATGACTCTTTTCGCGCCCGACTGACCACCGTCGGTGTCATCCCTTCAATCCTCGCCGCCCTCGGTGCCGCCAAGGCGCCGGCAAAAGTCGCCGCCGAAGACAAGCCCGATCCGGCCCTGCTCCAGCACATCGCCGCCGCAGCTAAGCTCATGCAAGAGAAACACTATGATGAAGCCGTTGAGGAGCTAACCTCCACCCTGAAGGGCAATTTCGAAAAATTCGAGATCGGCTTCGTCATGGGCGAGGTGCTCCGCCGACAGGAGCGCTGGGGACAGGCCGCCGCTGTCTACGCCGAAGTCCTTCGCCAAGACCCTAGTTTTCCCGAAGCACACACCAAACTCAGCTACGTCCTGTATCACGTTGGAGACCGCGAGCAGGCTCTCCGCGAAGCCAAAACTGCGCTTGCCAGGACTCCAGAAAATGCCGAGGCTCACTTGTATGCTGGAATTGCCCTCGATGAGCCTGGAAAATTTGACGCGGCCCTGGCCGAATATAAGGAGGCGTTGCGACTCAAGCCCGACTACACGCAGGTGCATTACACCTTGGGAGTTTCGCTGTACGACAACGGCGACAAGGGCGGTTCCGTAGCGGAATACAGGAAGGCTCTTGCTCTCGATCCGACTCACATTAACGCCCGCTACAATCTCGCGAACGTCTTGCATGAGATGCGTGATTTCCCTGCGGCAATCCGCGAATTTCGCGAGGCCAAGCGCTACGACCCACATCGGTTCGACGTCCGAATGAACCTATCCAATGCCCTCATCGATGACAATATGGTTCCCCAGGCCATTGTGGAACTCCGCGAATTGGAAGGCATGGCCTCGGATTCGGCAATGTGCCACCAGTGCCTGGGCCACGCGCTGCACCTGGTTGCGGACTTCAAGGGTGCAGAGAAGGAGTATCACATGGCGGCAGAGCTCGATCCCTCGGACGCCAGCATACGCCTAGGTCTCGGCGCTGTTTACGAGGACCAGAACCGTTACGACGCCGCTCTCGAAGAGTATCGCCACGCCGAAACGTTGGACGAAAACTCCGCCCATGTGCACCGCAATCTGGGGAGAGTTCTGCTGGCCATGAGAAACGTCGGCGAAGCTCTCAAGGAGCTGAAGCAGGCGGAGGATCTCGCACCCGGCGAGGGCGCTATCCATGAGTATTATGCGCAGGCGCTGCAGTTGTCGGGAGACATGAACGCAGCGGTGGCCGAGTTCAAGGAGGCGGTGGCGATAAATCCGAAAGAAATCGGCGTGAGACTCGAATTGGCGACGGCGCTCGAAAAGACGGGCGACTGGGTCGCTTCACTCGAGCAATATCGTCAAGCCGCGCTGGCCGATAACATCGACGCGACGCCAAACCAGCCCGGCGTTGGCAAACGGCAATACGACGCACCTAAGAAGTACACGGAGGCGCAGGAACGCTTCCACAGCTACGTCGCTTCCCTGAAGAGCGCCGGAAAGTCCGCGGAAGCTGCGAAACTGGAAGACTCCGTTCGCAGCACGCAGGCGGCCACGGGTGACTCCGAAAAACTGGACCTGACGATGCAGGCTGGATCGCAAGCGTTTGCGGAGAAACGATTCGACGATGCGGAAAGAAATTATAAGGAAGCGGTGCAGCTCGCGGAAAAGCTTCAGAAGCCTGACGCGCGCTTGGTCACCGCGCTTGGGCATCTTGGGCAGCTCACCATGTATCGGAAAGATTTCGCCGGGGCCCAAGCGGCTTTCGAGCGTCAGCTCAAGGTTACCGAACAGGTTTACGGGTCGCAAAGTCCGGCGACTTCCGACCCGCTCAAGTGGATGGCGTTCAATGCCACCGCGCAGCAAGATTTCGCCTCGGCACAGAAATACTTCGACCGCGCCCTCGACGTGAATAGAAAGGCTTACGGAGAGAACAGTGTCGGCTACGCCGAGGTGTTGCGCTCCACGTCCGGCGTGTACATCTACCAAAAGGCCTACGACAAAGCAGAGCGCTACCTGATAGAGGCCTCGGACATCGAGCAAAGACTCTATGGGAACGGGGGGCAGTACGGCCCGTTCGCATTCATTAATTTGGGGTCGCTTTGCAGTCTCTATGACACCTGGGGCAAACCCGAGAAATTGGATCCTTGCGACCGCCGTCTGATCGCGGCGATCGAGAAGCAATATGGCCCGAATACCGCGTTTCTCGAGCAGACGCTGACCCGCGAAGCCAAGACGCTGCGCACGCTGGGCCGCGCTGCAGAAGCCGCGCAGGTTGAGCAGCGTTTAAAATCGCTGCAGCCATCCGCCGCAGTCAACCCGAACTGAAGAGATTGGATTAAGGTCAGCGAAAATCGGCGCGTGGCTGGCGCAACTAACGCGTGCCTGCGACAGCCGCGTCTCAAGGTTCATACACGATCACTTTGCGCCCCGGCACTCCCGCCGACAACTTCCGCAACGTATATCTGAACGGCCGCGGCCCCGCGCACTTGGAACAAGCTTCCAGCCGGTAATAATTCTCCTGAAACCGCACCACTCGCGGGGGATCCCATTCCGCCTTTCTACGGCTGGCTCGAATCTCCATAATTTCTTCGCTCGCGCTCTGCTGAAAACGAACCTCGTCCGCGCTCACCGGTACACTCGACTCCAGCACCTTTTCGCTAACCGCGCCGAAGAACGAAGATGCCGCGCCGGGCGCCTCTTCCGCTGTCTTCGACCCATACAGAACGTACCGCATAACCTTATCAACCACGAAGAGCGGCAGCGTCCCCAGCAGATTGTCCGAAAACGCCGCTCCGCACATGCGCACCGCTCCTTCCACGCAGAAGTACCCCAAAAGCCAGGTCAGCGGATGATTCACCCACATGAGCCACGCCATTCCCCCAATCGCCTGATCCGTGATCCCATTCCCAGCTTTGCCGCTCATGGCCACTTCCAGCCCACGATTCACCCACGTGGTCATCGAAATCGAATACCACTCCAATGTCGCTGCCACCGCAACCACCAGCTCCGCGAGCCCGCTGAGCGTCACCGCGTGCGGCCAGTTGATCGCGTCCGAAAACGGCAGCGCTTTCCGCCACCGTTTCGGCAAAAGCGCCAGAAACGGCCCAACAATATAGGTCCACATGTCTTTCGCTAAATGTAAAAGGATCGCGCCATTCCTGCCACGCACAACCATCAGGGAGGAAACCAAAGAGTCACTAACCCAGAAACTAACCACGCCCGCCGGCTTGGGCCGCAAGGCCGCCATTTCTAAAGGAAGGCACGACTTTAGCGCGAAACCGGCATACCCAAAATCGATCGAATCCGCTGACGATCGCTGATCTCCCGTGGCGAGCCGCCCGTCCGATCCACCCACTTCGTGAAATCCATCAGCTTCACCTCGTGCTCCACGCGAACGTCCGCCACCGACACCTTTACAGCGTTAAGTCCCTGCGCGATGCCCGCCACCCAATCGTTTCCTCGAATCGCCGCCAGCCCCTGCGCCACCGCCTCATACAGCGTAGCCGCCGTCACCTCTACCGTATGCGATACCCCATCCATATCCTGAATCGTGACGCGGCAAGATCGCACCGGCATGGAGGCAAAATATCATATTCGCTTTTTGTTCGCCACAGGACAAAGGAAGGCTTTCCGTCACCCGGGACGCAGCTCACAACGGCCGCTGTTTCTCATGCCAGCCTAATCGATGTTCGCCTTGTCGTGAATCCCTTCGTTACGCAAGCGATCGCATTCCGTGTTGACACACCTCGCCAGCCATTGGTCCGGGTTTTCTTGAAGCTCGTAGGAACGCGCCTGGTCCGCCATACGTTGCATAAGCACGCGCTCCGCCTTGTCCGCGACCGGCCCCACTCCAAAGTAGCGTGTGACACCCGCGTGGATGACCTTGGCGTTGTTATCGCGCAACGACGTCATCGCCAGGCCGTCGCCCGTGTTCACGGAGAGTCGCAGGATGGCTTCGCGATTTGTCATTCGGCAGGCCGCAACGCAAACCACTCCTGCAAGCTAGGGGCGTTGCGGAACGTCTTCGAGTCTATCTTCCCAAGAGCGCTCATCCAATAAACAGTCAAACTATTGGACAGGCTGTCTATACATATGCGCTGGTGTGTCTTCGTTGCCGCATCGGATTTCTCTTTCCTGAGCCACAGCACCGTGCCTTCTTCGCTCTCCTCCACTTGAACAAAGCCACCTTCTCGCGCGGCGGCTTGCAATGCTTGAAGTTTTTCCATAGTGCTTCCAGTATAGGCTCATTCCACTCG
>Ga0307479_10006988_pt1 | contig 10395 bp, 7 predicted proteins | sample atmos_gasesECM4C_FD_203743 | JGI IMG/M metagenome (GOLD analysis project Ga0307479, IMG submission 203743) | Hardwood forest soil microbial communities from Morgan-Monroe State Forest, Indiana, United States - atmos_gasesECM4C_515 | ecosystem: Environmental > Terrestrial > Soil > Temperate...
ATGCCATGGCCACTTATTCGGGTTTGACTCTGGGAAACACAATTGCCCTTGGTACCGTACGTTGGAAAGTGGTAGGCACGTTCGATGCCGGGGGCAGCTCCTTCGATTCCGAAGTTTGGGGCGACGCCCACCTTCTCAACGGCGCCTATAACCGTCCGGACACTATCTCCCAGTCGGTGACCGTACACCTCACTTCGCCGGCGGCCCTCCAACAGTTGAAGGACTCGCTCACCGCCGATCCGCGTTTGAATGTCGACGTGACTCGCGAAATCGATTACTACGCTAAACAGTCCACGCGCATGACCACGCTCATCACCATCTTGGGCGGGTTCGTTGCCGGCATCATGGCCATCGGGGCGGTTTTCGGAGCGCTGAATACGATGTATTCCGCCGTTGCCGAGCGCGGCCGGGAGATCGCTACCATGCGCGCACTCGGATTCGGCGCTGCCGCGGTCGTAGTTTCCTTCCTGATTGAAGCGCTGCTCATCGCTTTCGTGGGAGGGGCCATTGCTTGTGTCGCCGTTCTTCCCCTCAACGGCTTGACCACCAGCACCATGAATTTTCAGACTTTCTCCAACTTGGCCTTCGCCTTCAAGATCACGCCCGAATTACTCGTAAAGGGTATTGTCTTCGCTCTGACCATGGGCATCATTGGCGGCCTGCTGCCCGCCGTCCGCGCAGCCACCGGCCCGGTGGCAACCGCCCTCCGCGAACTCTAACGGCTTTCTTGGAGTGCGGCGGTCTTGCCGCCGCTTTCACAACGCAAGCCCAAGCGGAAGTCGTTCCGCGAAGCTCATCGGCGGCGTACCCATGCGTCACGCTGACGTTCGATGGGATCTCTCGACACTATCTCATCTCTCTTCGCGAGATACGATCCTGCAGCACGGCCGTGAGCGAACCTTTATCTGTTCGCGCCGTTTGATTCTGTGCTCTTGCAGTCGTCGGGTTCGAAGGCGATTCTCCCGAGGTAAAGCCCGATCATAAAGAAGGGTGCGCTTGTGATCCCTGCGACAGGTATTGATCCTCCAAACGCAAAGGTGTAGCCCCAATCGTCGCGGACGTGGTACCAGAGGGGTGCAGACCATTGTGCCACGAGAAAAATGAAGCAGAACCAAACCCAGTACGCCAGCCATCCGATGGAAAGGCTCTTGCGGCGCCACTCCCACAGGAAGATGGAACCGAAAATGCTCAACGATACGAGGAATCCCGGCATTGGAAATAGGACGAGCATCACGACCGGAAGGAGAAAAACTGCGGGCCCAAAGTCATGGAGACGATCAAGGGGGAAATCTGTATGTAGTGGCAACACAGGCAGAAACAGAAATGAGAATATGGGGAAAGCGAACAATGCCGCCAGCAAGATGCGGGCTGTTCGAGAGTTGAGCCCGAACCTTAGCCACTCCTTGCCCATCCGACACCTGGTCTTTTTAAATCTCGTTCCTCTTCATCGCTCCAACCGCAAAATCGCAAGCCCGCGCGGTCAGCGCCATATACGTCAGCGATGGGTTCACGCACGAATTGGACGCCATGCACGCCCCATCGGTCATAAAGAGGTTCTTCACATCGTGCGCTTGATTGTGCGCGTTCAACACGGACGTCTTCGGATCGCGTCCCATGCGCGCGGTCCCCATCTCGTGAATCGCCAGGCCCGGCGGCGAAATCTCCTGGAACACGGAAATGTCCTTTGCGCCCGCCGCCGCCAGCATCTCCGCGGCTTGCACCGCGATGTCGCGCGACATCGCACGCTCGTTCTCGCCCCATGCGCAGTTGATCTTCAGCGTGGGAATGCCCCAGGCGTCCACCTTGTCTTTTTGCACTTCCACGTAGTTGTCGTGATTTGCCAGGCATTCGCCGAATCCGCCGATGCCCATGCGCCATTGTCCCGGCTTCTTCAGCGCGTTCTTGAAGTCCACGCCAAACCCGCTCATGCGCATCCCGCGGCCCCAGCCTTCGCGGCTTCCGCCGCCCTGGTAGCCGTAGCCGCGCAAGAAATCTTTCTGCTTGGTCTTGACATTGCGGAAGCGCGGAATGTAAATCCCGTTCGGGCGATTGCCAAACGGCATTTTGCCTTCGTGCCCCGGCATGACTCCGCTGGCGCCCGCGCCCATGTGATGGTCCATCAGGTTGTGGCCCAGTTCCCCGCTGCCGTTGGCCAGCCCGTTCGGGAATTCCGGCGTCGCGGAATTCAGCAGGATGCGCGTGGACTCCAGCGCCGACGCGTTGATGAAGAAAATTCGTCCCTTGAATTCCATTGTGTTCCGCGTTTGCGCATCGATCACCCGCACACTGCTGACTTTCCGCGTTGTGGGATCAAAGATCAGGCTATGCACCACGCTGTAAGGCCGCAGCGTGAGCAGCCCCGTTTTTTGCGCCGCCGGCAGGGTCGAGCTGATGCTGCTGAAATAGGAATTCGTAATGCATCCGCGATGACAAACGCCGCAGTAGTGGCACGCCGCGCGGCCCTTGTGCACCTGCGTCAAAACCGCGGCTCGCCCGATGGTCATGATGCGGTCGTCAAACTTCTTCGCCAGCGCGTCGCGCATATCTTGCTCGACGCAAGTCATTTCCATCGGCGGCAGAAATTTTCCGTCCGGCAATTGCGGCAGTCCTTCCGCTTGCCCGCTGATGCCCGCGAACGTTTCCACGTAGTCGTACCAGGGCGCGATGTCCGCGTACCGAATGGGCCAGTCCACCGCGATGCCATCCTTCAGATTGGCTTCAAAATCCAGATCGCTCCAGCGGTAGCTCTGCCGGCCCCAGGTGATGGACTTCCCTCCCACCTGCCGGCCGCGAATCCACGTAAATTTCTTGTTGGGATCGGTCGAATACGGGTTTTCCTTGTCACTGACGAAAAACTTGTTGGAATATTCGTCGCAAGCGTAGTAGCACTCGCGCTGCACCGGCTGCGTGTTCGCGCGCTCCGCGCGATTGTCCCATCCCCGATACTTCAGCTCCCACACCGGAACATGCTCGACGTAATCACGCTCCGGCAAAATGGTGCGTCCCGCTTCCAGCACCAGCACTCTCAACCCTTTTTCCGTGAGCTCCTTCGCCGCCCAGCCCCCGGTGATTCCCGAGCCGACAATGACCGCATCATACGTATTTGTCGCCGCCATGTTCCCCTCGCCCCCTGTCCTACGCGTCCCCGAGCCCGGCGCCCAGCTTTGCGCAGCCATGCTGCGCGCCGGGGATAATTTGCAGCTTGAGTTCCTGCGTGAATCCAATTTCCGAGGTGTAGTAGCCATGCAGCGTAATGCCGCGGAAGACGTCGTAAAAGTTTCCCTTCAAGTGTGCATCCAGCTCCGGAACTGTATTGCCGTGCTTCTCCCGCTTCTCTGCCCTCTCGTTCGCTGAGTAATCATCCATCGCGCGCAGCAAAGTAACTTGCTGCTGCGGACTTGCATCCACAAAATCTTTTCCAAAAAGCTCCTGGCTCTGCTTGTCCATGCCGGCCAGTCCATTGAGGAAGTTTTGCCGCTCTTCCTCCGTGGCCCACTCGGTCAAAATCACGTCGATGAACTCATTCACCCGCGCCCCCTTGGCCCCGGGCGTATCCGTTTCCGGAATGATCAGGTCCGTCATCACCACCACTGTGGCATTCTGGTGCGGATTCAGCGTGCGCAGCTTGTATCCCGGCCCGGTCTGCGCTTGCGCCTCCCGGAAAAACGCCGCCATCGGTGAAGAGAAAACCGGAAGCACCGCTCCCGTCGCCAGCATTTTCAATACGTCACGACGCTGCATAGTTCCCCCCCGTGAGGATTGGGTTTTTCCACGATCGCCTCGACCCCGTGCCTATAATACGGGTTAAGCGGTTTAATCGGCGATGAGCATACTCCAAAACTGTGTTCTAGAGAATCGATTTTCTAAATGCTTTTAGGAGATATGGTTTGGCCGCGGCGCCCCAACGATTCAAGTTCCCCACTGTGAACGGCAAGCGGCTGGAAACGCTGCTGTATCCGCCCGCTGGCGCGAACACCACTATTGTTATGCTGCACGAAGGCCTCGGCTCGGTCGCCATGTGGAAGGACTTCCCGGAGCGAGTGGCAGAAGCTACGGGCTGCGGCGTGCTTGCCTATTCGCGCTACGGCCATGGAAAATCCGAGCGTCTGGCCGAAAAGCGCGGCGCCGATTTTATGCATCACGAAGCTAAAGTTGTTCTTCCCGAATTACTCCGCCAATTTGAAATTCAGCGGCCTATTCTCCTCGGCCACAGCGATGGTGGCTCCATCGCGCTAATTTACGCGGGCACTTGGCCTGAGCAAGTGCGCGCGCTCATTCTGCAGGCCCCTCACGTTTTTGTGGAGGATCTGACAATCCGAAGCATCACCGCGATTCGCAGACTCTATGAATCAAGTGATCTTCCGAAAAAGCTGGCGCGTTACCACGGTCACGTCGACGAAACATTTCGCGGATGGAATGACATCTGGCTCGATCCGGATTTCCGCAACTGGAACATCGAAGAATATCTCGCTGCGATTACCTGCCCCACGCTCGTAATCCAAGGCGAGGACGACGAGTACGGCACCCTAGCTCAAGTAGAAACTATCCAGCGCCGTGTGCCCGCGACGCAATCCCTCATTCTTCCTCGCTGCGGCCACTCGTCGCATCGCGACCAACCCAGTTTGACCCTCGGCGCTATTTCCAAATTCATCGCGACTTTGTAGTGGCGCATGCTAAGCGCCGACGCCGCACCATCTCTTTACGCCTCGTCAAGCTGGGGCGCAGCAGTGCTGCGCCCCTACGGTGATCTCAACTGACCGCGACCACTAATAGTGTGGCGTCATCGTGCCAGATTCCGCGGCTGAAGCCGGACACTGCCAGCAAGATCTCTTTTTGAATCTCCGAAGGGCTCCGCCTGCGATTCTCCTGCAGCACCGTGAGCAGTCGCGCTTCACCAAACTCTTCCTCATCGGCATTGCACGCTTCCGTGACGCCGTCGGTGAAGAGGACCATGCGGTCACCGCTCTGCAATTGCGCCACGCCGCTTCTGAATGCCTGATTTGCAAAAACGCCCAAAACGCCGCCGCCTGCGCGCAGGCGCTCGTGCGAGCCATCGGCATGCAAGATGAATGGCGGATTGTGGCCCGCGCTCACATAGCGCAGCTGCCGCGCAGGCCCATCGAGCTGCGCATAAAACAGGGTGACGAAGCGATCGCTGGCCATATTGCGGCACAGGAGCGCATTCAGCCGCGCGCACAAATCCTCCGGCGGCAGCGAGGGCGACGCCAAACCGCGCACGGCGGCCTGCAAATTCGACATCAGCAATGCCGCTGGTAGCCCCTTTCCGGCGACATCGGCGATGCACAACCCGCAAGTTTCGCCGTCAAAGGGAAGCACATCGAAATAATCTCCGCCTACCACGCGAGCCGATTGCCACGCGCCGGCAATTTCGTATCCCGGGAGTTGCGCGATTTCCTTCGGCAGAAATCCTTCTTGAATCGCGCGCGCTTCCGCAATTTCGTGCTCCTGTTCATGAAATTGGGAGGCGATCACCTTTTGCGCTTGCGTTTCCTGAACGGCGAGGCGCGCCGATTCCCGCCGTTCGCGTCCCAGCGTAATCTGCTTGCTCAAAACTTCCAGCAACTGCGAATTCGTCCACGGCTTTTCCACAAAATCGGTGACGCCGCGTTGCATTGCTTCGACGGCAATGCCGACCGTGGCCCACCCGGTCATCACTACAATCGGCGGCACGCTCTCCATGGCCTTCAGCCGCGTTAGCAAATCGAGTCCCTCGCGGCCGGAAGTGGTGTCGCGCGCGTAATTCAAGTCCATCAGCAGGAGATCGAATTCGCTGCGCTGGAGCGCCTCCAGCAAATCCGCAGGCGAGGTAGCCGTTTCGGTGGAATAGCCGTGCCCCTTTAACAGGAGGCACAAAGCTCGCAGCACATCGGCTTGATCGTCGGCAATCAAAATTCGCGACTGCATGGTTCTCACTTCAACGGGAGTTTCGGGCATTGATGCTAACACACCGCCGATTCCCCCTTTCGCGCTTGGCGTTCGTTCACGATGCTTGAAGGGCAGTCTCCCTACCAGTGCCAAATGGTATTAACTGCTGTCCCTTCAGGGCATTACATGTTGCTCTAGTCCCTCGGAAGAAGACTTTTGACCGCTTACGGGAAGATCTGTCCCAGGAGCGGACACTGCTCGCAATCCACACTAGTGCTCGCCCAACTGAAGCTGGAGGGGTGCGTTCATCCCTCCACCTTTAAGACGGCTGCGCCCTCGATTGCGTCGTTCTTGAGCGCGTTGAGGGCGCGGTTGGCCTCGTGCAGGGGAAAGAGTTGCGTGTGCGTGCGAATGGGGATCTCAGCCGCAACGCGCAGGAAGTCTTCGCCATCCTGGCGCGTGTTGTTGGCCACGCTGCGAATCACCCGCTCCTGGTAGAGCAGATCGTAGTCGAAGGATGGGATGGGGCTCATGTGAATGCCGCCGAGAACGAGAGTGCCGCCTTTCCGCAGCGCTTTCAGCGCGGCGGGAATTATTTCCCCAGCCGGGGCAAACACGATGGCCGCATCAAGCTTAACCGGAGGCTCCGCAAAGGTGCCGCCGGCCCATTTTGCGCCGAGTTCGAGTGCGAGTTTCTGGTGCCGCGCGTCGCGGGTGGCCGCGTACACTTCCACGTTCCAGTGCAGGGCCACTTGGATGGCAACGTGGGCGGCAGCTCCAAATCCGTAGAAGCCCAGCTTGCCCCCCGGCTTAACCCCGGAAAGGCGAAGCGAGCGAAACCCGATGATCCCGGCGCAGAGCAGCGGGGCTGCTTGCTCGTCAGGAAATTGCTCCGGGATGGCGTAGATAAAGTCTTCCGGTGCGACAGCATATTCCGCGTAGCCGCCATCCACGGAATAGCCTGTGAAAGTGGGGTGGTCGCAAAGATTTTCCGCGCCGGAGCGGCAGAATTCACACGTGCCGTCGGTGTGATGCAGCCAGGCGATCCCTACTCTTGCGCCGACGGGAAACCTCCTTGCGCCAGGGCCGAGTTTCTCGACCACGCCAATGACTTGGTGTCCCGGGATTACCGGCGATTTTTGCGGAACCAATTCTCCTTCAATGACATGCAGGTCGGTCCGGCAGACGCCGCAATAGGAAACGCGAACCAGCACCTCGCCAGCAGCGGGCTTCGGGTTGGGAACATTCCCAAACACCAAGGGGTTGGTTTCGATCGGGGCGGGCGATTGAAGGAGGCAGGCTTTCACAGAAGCGATACCCCCCACCCCGGGTGTTTTGCAAAAAGAGGCTGCAAGTTACTGAAAACAAACAACACGACTTCCAAAAAGAGAGCAAAGAGGCTCCAACCGCCAGAAAATAAATGACTTGAGGAAAACTGGAGGGCGTCGGATGTCGAAAGCGCAACTTGAAGCCGAATGGAACGAAAGGCGTGCTGGCGGGGAATCATGGGGAACGATAGCATGGCGGCGGAATATAACGGAAGCGTAATCCATTGAACGGGGATTTTGGGGGGTTGAACGGTTATTGGCCGCATTGAATGGAGAAGGTACTCAGCGGCAGTCAGCCAGACAGGCGCGAGGCGGCCAGCTTTGCGGCATGGTATCCACACATGCCGTGGACTCCGCCGCCAGGGGGCGTCGAGGAAGAGCAGATGTAGACTTTACGGACGGGTGTCGCGTAATGGCGCCAGGTGGGGCGGAAGAAGAATTGGCGCAAGTTCATCGCGCCACCTACGATGTCGCCGCCGATCAAGTTGGCGTCCATTTCTTCGAGAGCGGCAGGGGAGAAAATGTGACGGGCGAGGATGCAATCCCGGAATCCCGGCGCGAAACGCTCTATTTGCGATTCGAGGGCTTCCAGCATGTCCACGCTGGAGCCGTTGGGGACGTGGCAGTAGGCCCAGGCGATGTGCTTCCCAGCCGGGGCGCGGCTGGGATCGAAGAGGGTGGGCTGGGACAGGATGACAAAGGGCCGCTCGGCAAGGCGGCCGTGGCTCATCGCGTATTCGGACGCGGCGATTTCCTGGAAGCTGCCGCCAAGATGTACGGTGGCAGCCCGCGCGCAGTCGGGCGCTTTCCAGGGAATGGGGCTGTGCAGCGCGTAATCCACTTTGAAAGCGGCGGGACCGTAACGGTACTTGGCGAGCCGACGCGCGAATCGTGTGGCGAAGCGGTCGCGGGCGATGCGCAGCAACTGGTGCGGAGTGACGTCGCAGAGGATGGCGTCGTACTCCTCAACCGCGGACAAATCCTCAATACACGTCGAAGTCTTGACTGTGCCGCCGAGTGACGCGAGGTGGGCGCAGAGGGAACTGGTAAGCGATTGCGCGCCGGCCTGCGGGATGGGCCAGCCCACCGCATGCGCGGCTGCGCCGAGAGTGATGCCAAAGGCAGCGCTCAGCGGCTCATCAAGGCTCAAGAAGGAATGCGCGGCTAGACCGGCGAATAGCGATTTCGTGCGTTCGCTCCGGAAAAGACGGGAAAGAGTTTTTGCCGACGGAAGCGCGAGCACGCCGAAGCGCGCAAGAAGAAAGGGATGCCGCGTGAACACGTGCAATGGCCGCAAGATTTCCGTTGAAAGATCCGACCAGTGCTCGGCGAACGCCTGCATCAGACGGCGCCAGCGCTTGCCGTCCGGCGCGAGAGCCGATTCGGCGTCGAGCAGATCGCGCTCGAGTACTACAGCGGTGCCGTCGGCGAGCGGGTGCGCGAGTGGAGCGGGCGAGTCAATCCACCGCAAGCCGTGAGCTTGCAGCGGCAGCGAAGAAAAAAACGGAGAGCCGGCGGCGAATGGATGTACGGCGGAGCCGAAATCGTGGAGGAAGCCAGGCAGCGTGAGTTCAAGCGTGCGCGCGGCGCCGCCCGCTTGTGGCTGCGCCTCGAAGACGTCAACATGGACGCCGCGTTGCGCGAGGGTGATGGCGGCGGCCAAGCCGTTGGGACCGGCGCCAACGATGCAGGCCCGGCGTGTGCTCTGAGCGGCTGAAGTCATTGTCGTGGCGGAAGCTCCGGAGGCCATTCGATGGCGATGATGCGGCCGTTCACGTCGCGGCCGAGCGTTGGCGCGTAGTTGCCCACCAACTGGCGGCGCCACCACAAACCTTGCCCGCGCCTTTCTTGCGGCGAGGAAAACCAATATTGCCAGAGCAGAACGCGGATCTGGCGCGGGGGCTGGGGAAACGGATTGCCGGCGAAGAGGGCCAGGACGTCGGGGCTGCCTTCGAGGAGACGCTCTTCGGTGCGCGGGACAATCGGATTGGAGCGCCAGTGACCGAGCGAGGCAAACCACAAGTTCCAATCGAAACGAGGCTGGTAAGGCGCGTAGATGCGCGGGGCTTCGTAAGGATTTTGCGGCTTGAAGCGAAACTTGTAAGGCACCCAATTTTCGCCGTCATTCGAGCCTTGGAATTCGATTTCGTAACGGCCGCGAGTCATCACCGCGAAGAGGCCGTAGCGGTCGGCAATACGAAATGGCTGCAGGGCAGCGACAGGCCCCGAAGGAAATGGCAAACCAGGCCAGATCATCCATAGCAAGAGCACGGTGCTGGAGTAGAAGAGCCACGCGAACATAACCGCAGTGAGGGCGAGTTTTGCCGTGGCCAAGTGGCGAGCCCAGGTTTGCTGCCAGCGCGGCATCTGCGTTTCGGGCGAAACAACCGCTTCCGAAGCTGCTTGCGTTGGCTGCGTCAACTGTGCTTTCCATGACTCCGGAACGAAACGCGCGAGGAAACGATCGTCCAGAAGAAAAATCCCGAGCGATAAAACGAGATAGTTCAAGAAAGTGTAGTTGGCAGTGAGGATGATGCCGATTTGCCAGGGAGTAACGATGAAGAAGCAAAGGATGCGAACGCGGCGCGGAAGAAAAAGCATCCAGGCGAGGACGAGTTCGAGAGCGAGAGTGCCGAAAGCGCTGGCAGCGTGAAACCAGTGGGGCAGATGCTCGGCGTACCAACCGATCCAGGTGGGCAGCGGACCGTTTTGATAGTACTCGTCCATAGCGGTGAAGCGCCGCCACTGCGGATCGCCGCTGGCAATTTTGGCGACGCCGGACTCGAAGTAAATACGAAACCATTCCCAGAGAAGAAGAAAAACGCCGACGCGCATGGGCGGGCTCTTTGCCGCGAGGCCGGGACGAAACCCCGGCGGGGCGAGAAAGAGGGAGATAAAGCCGGCTTCGAGGAGCATCCCGTCAGACTGATAGCCGGAAAAATCGGAGGCGGCGCTGACGAAGGAGAGAAAGCAGATGAAGCAAAGTAGCAGCATGCCCCGCGGGAAGATGTTGATAGTGAGAAGGACGGAAGCAACGAGGCCGGCCCAGCAAACAGCCATCAGCGCGTGATTGCCGGCGGAGAACCAAAAAAGCGTGGGTGCGTACCAGAAACGCGAGAAGCCGATGGAATTGGTGACCGCACGCAAGTATTCGACGGCAGGGAGAATTCCGCGGGGGCCG
>Ga0307479_10006989_pt1 | contig 10395 bp, 10 predicted proteins | sample atmos_gasesECM4C_FD_203743 | JGI IMG/M metagenome (GOLD analysis project Ga0307479, IMG submission 203743) | Hardwood forest soil microbial communities from Morgan-Monroe State Forest, Indiana, United States - atmos_gasesECM4C_515 | ecosystem: Environmental > Terrestrial > Soil > Temperate...
CGAGCACGCTAACCGCAGAAGCGTCGTGGCAGGAAGCGTGTTGCGCGAGGCGGTCCAAGCCGTATTCTTCTTCGGTGGCGTTGACGGCTTCGGTGATGCCGTCGCTGTAAAAAACCAGCCGCGATCAGGGAGAAAGCGTCACCGTTGTTTCCGAATAATCGCCGCAGCTCAAACCCAGGGGCAGACCACGTTCGGTATCCAAGAATTGAGCGCCTTGTCCATCAACAAAAAGAGGATGCAGATGTCCCGCATTAGCAAAAGTAAGAGACCGAGTTACCGGATCAAGCACGCCGTAAACCAGGGTGACGAACTTTCCCGCGGGAAAATCGTCCACCAGCAGGCCGTTGAGCTTGGTCAACACTTCTGCAGGAGTGCAGCACGCCTCCGCCAGCGACCTCAGCATTCCACGCGTCGCCGACATCAGCAGTGCGGCGGCTGTGCCTTTTCCAGAAACATCCGCTAGCACCAATCCCAACCGGCCATCGGCAAAGGGAATGAAGTCGTACCAGTCGCCGCCGACGGCACGCGCCGGAATGCTCAGACCGGAAATCATGAAGCCGGGAATGTATGGCGAACTCTTGGGCAACAACGCCTGTTGCATGGCTCGCGCTTCCTGGGCCTCGCGGCTCATGGTCTCGCGCTCCGCACGCTCTGACTGAAAACGGCGGGCGTTATGTATTGCCACGGCCACGTGATCACACAGCGCCTGCAGCAATCTCAACTGCTGGCGAGGAAACGCGTCCAGTTCCGGATGGGACGCGGTGAAAACGCCCACCAAGCTCTCGCCGACGTGCAGCGGAATCGCCACTTCAGAAAGCGTGTCATGTTCGCAACCAATGTAATATTCGTCTTTGCGCACGTCGGGCGCATAGCGAATCTGGCCGGTCGAAGCCACATAGCCGACCATTCCCTCCTTGCCGATTTTCAGGCAATGGCCCTTATGATTGACGCTGCACCCACACACGCCCGCGAGCACCATCTCCCCGCGCTCTTCGTCGTGCAGGTAAATGCTGGCTTCCACGCAGCCAAACGAGCGCGCCACGTCATTCACGATGTTGTCGATGAGCTGGTCGAGATCGAGGATGGAACCGATTTTCTGCGCAGCCTTCTGCAGGCGCTGCAGATCATCCACCTGATCGAAGAGCAGCGGGCGAACTGGAACGGCATCCGCGGCAGCGTTGGGAAATGTGGCCATGGAATCACCCAAAATGCAGACAGGACGTAAAGTACAAGCCCACGATGTCTTATCAGATGCCGTGTGATCTTTTTAGGATTCTTTCTTCGAGCGTGAAGATTGTTTCCCAGCGGCCGGTGAACGCAGTTTCCTGATCTCTTCCATCCGCTCCCGGATGCGGTTCTCGACCCCTTCGCCGGTCGGCTGGTAGTAGACCCGATCGCGCAAATTCTCTGGCAGACACTGCATGTTCGCCACTTTGCCTTCGACATCGTGGGCATACTGATAATTCTTGCCGTAACCCAGGCCCTTCATCAGCCCAGTGGGAGCGTTGCGCAGGTGCAGTGGAACGGGCTCGGCGGCGGTTTGCTCGATGTCGTGCTGCACGGCGTCGTACGCCGTGTAGAGGGCGTTCGATTTGGGCGCGACCGAGAGATAGACGACAGCTTGCGCCAGAGCGAGATTGCCCTCGGGCATTCCGATGAAGTCGACGGCATCACGCGCAGCCATACAGAGAGCAAGCGCGCTCGGGTCGGCTAGGCCGATGTCCTCCACGGCCATGCGCACCACGCGCCGCGCAATGTAGAGCGGATCCTCGCCAGCTTCGATCATGCGGCCCAGCCAGTAGAGCGCGGCGTCCGGATCGCTGTTGCGCACCGACTTGTGTAGCGCCGAGATCAGGTTGTAATGCTCTTCGCCTGCCTTGTCGTAGAGGAGCGTCCGTTTCTGCAGCGCGTCGCGGACGATCTCATCTGTGATTTCCGCAGGCTGCGCGCCGGATTTTGCCAATCCGGCAGCCACTTCCAGCACGTTGTAAGCACTGCGTGCGTCGCCGCTGGTATAGCTCGCGATTCTCCTCAGCACTTCATCGGATGCGCGCAGCTTCATCGTACCCAGGCCGCGCTCTTCGTCGCTTAAGGCTCGCTTCAGCAGTTGCAGGATTTGATCGTCGGTCAGCGGCTGCAGCACGTACACGCGGCAGCGCGAGAGCAACGCACCGTTGATCTCGAATGAAGGATTCTCAGTGGTGGCGCCGATCAGCCGGATGTTTCCCTTTTCGACATGGGGCAAAAAAGCGTCCTGCTGGGCTTTGTTGAAGCGATGAATCTCATCGATGAAAACAATCGTGCGCGTCCCGTATTGCCGCGCCCGCTCAGCGTCGGCCATTACCTGCTTGATTTCTTTAATTCCAGCAAGTACCGCAGAGAATTCGATGAACTCCGCCTTGGTCATGCGGGCGATGATCTTCGCCAGGGTAGTCTTGCCCGTACCCGGCGGTCCCCAAAAAATGAGCGAGCCGGTATCGTCGCGCTCGATCTGCGTACGCAGCGGCTTGCTGGGCCCGATCAGCTGTTCCTGCCCGGCAAACTCCTCAAGCGTTCGCGGACGCATCCGGTCCGCCAGCGGCCGCGTTCGGTCCGTGGCGGTGTCAGCGCTCGGTGTGGGTTGAAAGAGTCCCATACAAAACTCTTCACCACGGAGGCACGGAGGCACGGAGAAAGCCGTTATTGTTCTTGTTTTTCTCCGTGGTCTCCGTGCCTCCGTGGTAGATTCTTCACTTCCGTTGCCTCGCTGCTTCATACAATACGATGCTCGCAGCCACTCCTGCGTTGAGAGATTCCACCTGGGCAGTGTGCGGAATGGAAATGAATTCATCCATCCTAGCAATTACTTCGCGAGGCAGGCCTGCACCTTCGTTGCCGAAAAAAATCGCCACCGCGCCCTTCAAATCCGCTTGATCGAGCGCCATCCCCTTGTGCGATGAAGTTGCGATCAGGCGCACGCCTTTCGCCCGCAACTTCTCTGAAACGCCCGCCAGCTTTCCGGCCCCTGCTTTGCCATGCCCGTGCACGATAGGCAATCGAAACAACGATCCCGCCGAAGCCCGCACAACTTTCGAATTGAAAGGGCTGACCGTGCCTTCACCAAGCACAACCCCCGCGCTGCCGAATGCTTCAGCCGACCGCAGAATCGTCCCCAGGTTTCCCGGATCCTGCAGACCCGCCGGTACGACGACCGGTCCCACCTGCAGCCTTTCCAACACATCATCGAGCGAAAATTCCTTCAGCCGTACCAAAGCCGCAACGCCCTGAGGAGATTCAGTGGGCACGAGGCCGTCGAACAATTTGTCAGGAAGCAGCAAAGTTTCAACCTGGGCCCCAATCTGCGGCAGCAACCGCTCGGCGCGTTCCAACGCCGACTCGCGAAAAAACACCGCGCTGAGGCGCAACCCGCTGCGAATCGCCTCTTCCAGAATCCGCAAGCCTTCAATAGCGCAGTCCCCGTTTTCTGTCAGTTCCGCGCGCGAAAATGCCTGGCGCAGTTGCTTCACCAGCGGATTATGGCGTCCCTCCACTCGACGCAGCCTGGGCACGCTGCGCGTATTTTCTGAGAAATTCTTCATCGCGATTGCTGAATCATACGCGCCTTGAAGCCCCATGCCGTATTATGGTAGGTTCCACGGACAAAATATTCCAAGCGGAATCATGCAGGAAGGGAGCGCTGTGCGCGCCGAGATCCTAAAAATAAGCAGTGAGACGCCGGAGATTTCTCTGGTAAAGTACGCCGCCGACCAGATTCGCGCCGGCGAAGTGCTGGGCATGCCGACCGATACCTTCTACGGACTGGCAGCCGATCCTTTCAACCTGCGCGCCGTCGACCGCGTCTACGATATCAAAACCCGGTCGCGTCATAAACCTCTGTCGCTGCTCATCGAAAGCGTCGATCAGGCGGAAGAACTCGCCAAGTCGCTGCCCGAAGAGTTCTATGCCCTGGCGCGCAAGTACTGGCCCGGCCCGCTGACCATCATCGTGAAAGCGGGATCGCGTCTGCCCCTGAAAGTCACTGCCAACACCGGTAACGTAGCACTGCGCGTGCCCAACGCAAAAATTCCGCTCGCCGTGGTGGTGGCCGCGGCCATTCCCATCACCGCCACGTCGGCCAACTTGAGCGGAGCCTCGGAGTGCACCAACGCCGACCAGGTGCGCGACCAGCTTCAAGGCCGCATCAGCATTATCGTCGACGGCGGCGCTTCGCCTCGCGATGTCGCTTCCACCATCGTCGACCTCACCGATGAAGGCGCTCGCTGGCGCATCATCCGCGAAGGCGCAATTCCTGCCGACGATATTTCCACCTTCTTTGCCAAAGGATGAACGACGATTCCGTAACCCGGCATCCGCGAAGCCGCTGGCTGCTGTGGGTCGAGGCGCTTGCGCTTCTGGCGCTGATCGCGTTTTTCGTCTTCACCGGAGTCCACATTGCCCATGAAGGAGCGTTACAGGAACTCCACCGGGCCGACGCCATCGTAGTTTTCGGCGCAGCCGAGTATGCCGGACATCCTTCGCCGGTGCTGCGCGCGCGCCTCGATCACGCCTTCGATCTTTTTCGCCAGGGCATTGCGCCCGTCGTGATCATCACCGGCGGCGCTGCATCCGATCCGCACTTCAGCGAGGGTGGCGTAGGCCGCGACTACTTGAAGCACCGCGGAATTCCCGAACGCAACTTGATCGCCGAGACCCAAGGTTCCGACACCGCGCAATCGGCGGTCCGTGTAGCTGTGATCATGCGCGCCAACGGACTGCACAGTTGCGTCGCCGTCAGCGATGCCTATCACGTCTTCCGCATCAAGCGGCTGCTCGAGCACGAGGGCATCGGCCCAGTCTATGTCGCGCCCCGCCCCGACTCCCGCCCCCACAACGTTGTGCTGCGCGCCTACGCCGTCATGCGGGAAGCCAGCAGCTACTTGTTGTGGAAGCTGGGCATGACCTAGCAGGCTTTTCGGTCCGCTTATGACACGACAGAGAGAGACCGCGTCATATACAAGGTTTCGCGCGGATCGTCGAGTTGATTGCCGGTGGTAAGGTGGCCGAACTCATCCGGAATAAACTGATTTGCGAATTCCCCGGCGCGATCTCTGTTGATTTGCCCATTTTGTCCATGTAGGATTTCTTGACCGTGCAGATCAACAGGTGGATGGTTGCGGACCACGAAAGTGGCCGGGGCGCGACCCAATATCTACCTCATTTCCTGATCTTCGTTGTCTATCTCTTGGCGGGCGGCCGATTTTTCCTGTTGATCTATCGCTACTCTGTAAACATTTTGGCATGGGACCAATGGGACTTTGACGACGCCACTTTGTTCCAGCACCATTCACTTTGGGAGATGTTCTGCTGGCAGAACGGCCCCCACCGGCAGGGACTTGGCGCCATATTTCAAGTGGTCATCGACCCCCTCATCCATTGGAACTCCCGCTATGAGGCCTTGGCGGTCGGTGGTGTCATCTTCGTCGCGGCCTTGCTAGGCTTGCTTCTTAAGATCCGCCTTTTCGGCTCCGTAGACTGCTGCGACGTCGTGATTCCCCTGCTGTTTCTCACTCCTCTCCAATACGAAACGCTGGTAGCAGCGACAAATCCTGCGCACGGTCCACTGCCCTTATTGTTGGTCGTCGTTTACTGTTTTTGCTGGACAATGCGCAACTACCGCTGGAAATACATTTCCCTTCTGGTATCGAACTTCCTCCTCATTTACACGGGTTTTGGGATATTCATCGGCGTTGTTACTCCGGTGTTGCTGGCCCTCGATTTTCGCCGAAACGCGCGCAACCTCGCTGCTGGTCGACGCCGTTGGAGCGCCGGGGCAATGGCAATCTCCCTCGCCTCACTAGCATCCTTCTTCGTCCACTATAGGTTCCAACCATATGCGGACTGCTTCGTGTCAGCTTCCAGAAGTCCGTCCAACTATCTCCGATTCATAGCCCTAATGTTCGCGCATGTTGCCGGTCTTAGAATTCCCAGCCTCACGCTTGCATCCATCCTGGGTTTGGTGGTGATGTTCTGGATTCTGGCCGGGCTGTCGCTTGCGGTCAAGAGAATGACCAGGGAATCAGAAACATGGCCGCGCGATGCGGTTATCGCGGCGTTATTGGCCTACGGCGCGATCTTTTGCCTCAGTACTGCCTACGGCCGCTTGTGTCTCGGGCTGCAATCGGCCTCCAGTTCGCGATATACGGAGTATGTGGTTCTTGGGTACCTTGGCCTTTATTTCCTGGCTTTGTCGATATCGAGCCGCACCCTGCGCCGTTGCCTAATTTTGATTTTGCTCGCTTTGTCCTTACTCAGTGCGCGCCGTCTAAACCGAATTGATGCCGGCGGATTAGAAGTGATGAGCGGCGGTAAGCGTGCGTGGCGAGATTGCTATCTTGCCCGCCACAATGTGCAGGAGTGCACCGCCCTGACTGGCTTCCGAATCTATCACAATTCGAGCGCCGCTCACATGCAGGAAAAGCTGGATTTTCTGGAGCGCCACCATCTCAATCTGTACGAGGACAATCGCTGATTGCTGCCACCGTGAGTGGCCCTGCTCCGTGAGGCCAACGCCTCCGTCACTAGTGCCCCTATTAGACGATCAAGGCTTCGAATCGCCAAAACCATGGTTCCGACGCCACGAACCTCGCTTTGGGATTTTCGAGTCTTTCACAACGATCCTCGATTTCCTGCTGTGCGCGGACTGAGAATCGTGGTACGATTGCGCCTCTTTGGAGCTTGATATGCAGTGCCGGCCGGTGATGCTTGCTTTGCTTTTGATAGCTTCCGGGTCAGTGCATGCGCAGACAGTCGATGAGTGCGGAGTGCGTCGGGCAATTGTGAACGTGCTGGATGCGCATGGCATGCCGGTCCCGTACTTCACCAAGAATGATTTCAAGGCGTCCGCTCGGGGCAAACTCGTCAATATAGCCTGGTCTCAGCATCGATACGATCCAAGGGTTCGCACCACCGTTTTACTCGATGTCAGCGGCAGCATGAATGGATCTGGGGAGGGCGTGTCGAACAAGTGGAAAATTGCACGTGCCGCAGCACTAGAGTTTGTGTCTTTGGCTTCGACCCAAGAGCGCGTTTCTCTTATGCCGTTCGCGTCGGGTGGCGGACGAACCTTCCAGACCTTGAATGACCGGCATTCGGTCGAGACTTGGCTCAACAGTCCCGCCGTGCGCGAGGCTAGAGAGGTGAAAGGAATCACGCCGCTTTATGATGCAATAAGGACGGCGTTGAAGAATCTCGAACCGGCGGAGCCCGGGGATGCGATTTACGTGATCACAGACGGTGGAGACAACGCGAGTAAGGCAAGGATGTCCGAACTCGAACGTTCTTTGGAAAACTCTGGAGTTCGCCTGTTCGCATTCCTCCTCAACTCACCAATGACCGAAGAAGAAAGATCGACGACCCACGACTTGTATGAGCTAACTCATAGGTCGGGAGGCTTTCTTGTCAGTGTCGGCCGTCAATCGTCGTTTGATCCTCTGGCCAGTTTCGACTTTGGAGAACACATGTCCCAGGTTATCCAGGATTCATCGTGGATGCTGCAAGCCCAGATCAGCAGTTATTACGCCATGGGGCTCCAGTTTCCCGATGGCCGCGGAGCGCTGGAACCTTGGAAACTGGACATTGTGGATAGGCAAGGGCGAAAGCGTAAAGACATAGCAATGGCGTATCCGCATGAGGTTGCGCGTGCTGTTTGCGCCTCACAGTCGGCGCATCCGTAAACATGCTTGAATACGGCCTACGCAGTCTTCGCCGCGCTCCCATCCAACCCCAACTCCGCCGCGATCCCCTTCATCGCCCCAATACAAAAAGCAATGTGCTCATCCAAATCCACGCCCAAATCGGCAGCTCCGTTGACAATATCCTCCCGGTTCACTTTTCTGGCGAAGGCTTTGTCTTTCATCCGCTTTCGCACCGATTTCGCGTCCACCTCGGCCAGCGATTTCCCCGGCTTGATCAACGCGACAGCGGTAATGAATCCGGCAAGCTCATCGCAGGCGAAGAGCGCTTTTTCCATGGGCGAATCGCGCGTCACCCCGCTGTATTCGGCATGAGACATAATGGCCCGTGTAATCACCTCAGGCCATCCCCGCTGCTTCAGAATCTCGTTGCCCCTGTAAGGATGGTCGTCGAGGCTGGGATACTTCTCATAGTCAAAATCGTGAACCAGCCCGACAATGCCCCACAAGTCTTCTTCCGACAACCCAAGTTCCGCTGCCCCGGAGTTCCCCGAACCAAACTTCGCGGCGCAGGCGCGCATACAGGCCTCCACCGCCAGCGCGTGCTTGCGCAGACTTTCCGACTGCGTGAATTCAATTAGGATTTCCCATGCTGTCTCTCGTGTGATGATTCTATTCATATTTACAAAATACTCCTTGGGTTGTGCTAATGAGGCGAGCAAAGACTCGCGAACGAGTTTCCGTCGCGTCAGCAATGGCACGAGTTATTTCGAGCGGCGTATGGCTCGGCCCGACAAACGCTGGGCGCGGGGCTATAGTTTTGTGGAATCCGCGTAGAGCAGATGTCGCACTTTCGGCTCGCCGGCGACGTAACTGTAGACCCGTTGCTCCAACTCACGATCCGCTTTTGTCTGCCGCTCGTGTTGACGTAGATGTTCTGCCCACGAATGGACTAAGAATATCTCCACAAACCGATTGGCCACCTCGATATCGCGATAGATTCCCCATTTATACGCCCCATCACGACGCCGAACGCGGGCGTATTGACGCATCGCCTTCACGAACTTTGACTCCAGCTCTGTGACCACGGAGTATTCGATCGTGACCAGCACCGGGCCACCAAGAAGTTCATCGCCAACCTCTTTGACGATGACTGGCATGCGCCAGTGACTCCACGGACTGAGATCTGCCGTCGAATCCGGGAGCCTGGCCAACAGGGCAAGTATCGCGCTCGCGGCGGTCCCAAACCCAGAATATACGAGAGCCAACCGAACACTCTGACGCTGGGCGATCCCGCCCCAAGCAGCACTTCCCAGCGCGAAACTCCCCATATAGACAAGCGTGAAAATCGCCAACACTCGCGCCCGCACCCAATCTGGAGCGAGGTTCTGCACCAAGGCATTAATAAGAGAGACAAAGAGGACCCATGCCGCGCCGCTTACCAGAATAACGAGTGCAAGAGTGCTCAACCGGTGCAACCGAGAGATCGTGACGATCGCACCACCCAGGGTTACGACGCCTGCCGAGACTATCGTTTCTGTGGAGAAACGGGCGCGTAGCGTTTGCATGAGTAAGGCGCCGCCGATCGCACCCGCCCCCAAACACCCCAGTAACAGCCCATACCCGATCGCCCTCTCATCCACGCTTCTGGCCACCGAAGGCAGTAACGCAAACAGCGAACTGCAAAAGAACAGAATGATGCCCGTCCGAACTAGCAGCGTAAGAATCGCAGGGGAATTGCGTACGTAGCGAACCGCGGCCACGGTGGCCCCGGCCAATGTTTCTGGCGGCGCTGTCTGCCTTCGAATTGGTCTTTTCCATCTCGCGACCACGAGAATAACCCCAAAAAACGATATGAAGTTCGCGACAAAGGCGGTGGAGACACCTGCGACCGCGATCACCAGGCCTGCCACCGCCGGCCCTACGGCTCTGGCAAGATTGAATTCGATGCCGTTCAAGGCGGACGCCGCCGCCAAGTCGTCCTTGGCCACCAATTCAGGCAGGATGGCGCGCCAGGTTGGAGTCTCAAACGCGTCTCCAGCGGAGAGGGCAAATGTCAGCGCAAGCAGCAGCCAGGGCGAGGTCAGGCCGCCAATGGTCAGAATGGCCAGAATCAGCGCCACCCCCATCATCCAGACTTCGGTAAATAGAATGAGTTTGCGGCGATCGAAGATGTCGCCGGCGGAACCCGCAGGAAGAGCGAGCAGAAAGTAGGGAACGGCAGCCGCAGTTTGGATAAGGGCGACATAACCCGGCCCGGCGTGCAGTGAAACCATCAACCACGCGGCGCCAACGTTCTGCATGAACGTGCCAATATCGGAGACAAGATCTGCGATCAGCAGATTGCGAAACGCCGGAACTCTAAGTGGCCGCCCTAAGCCCGCCGAGTTTCCTGCCATCAAGTCTTTTTCAGTATCGACCGCCAATCGGGTTCACCTCGCGTCTAAAGGGTCAGTTCCGTGGGCCCCACAAATCTTCCTCCGACAACCCAAGTTTCGCCGCCCCGGAATTCCCCGAAGCAAACTTCCTGGCGCAAGCGCGCACACAGGCTTCAACCGCCAGCGCATGCTTGCGCAAACTCTCCGACTGGGTGAACTCAGTTAGTAAACACCACGCCGTCTCGCGATCAATCATGCCTTTGCCCTATCCTCTGCGGGATTTCACCGTTTCCCATATTGCTTCACTGGATTTTCGCCGCACACTTTCGCGTGCTCTATGCATTTTA
>Ga0307479_10006990_pt1 | contig 10394 bp, 15 predicted proteins | sample atmos_gasesECM4C_FD_203743 | JGI IMG/M metagenome (GOLD analysis project Ga0307479, IMG submission 203743) | Hardwood forest soil microbial communities from Morgan-Monroe State Forest, Indiana, United States - atmos_gasesECM4C_515 | ecosystem: Environmental > Terrestrial > Soil > Temperate...
ACGGAGCTCTTTCCCTCAAGGTAAAGTGTCATTCTTCAGCCGATTTGCCTATCTTCTCCTCTGATTCTTGCCCTACATCCCGCTTTACTCCACTCAACAGGGCCGCTCTCTCATAATGCATTGACCCAGGGTTACGACTGCAAGTTACAGCGCGAGCGCTAGCGGAATGGCGTTCACGATTGCTAACTTTAAGCGGCCCATCACCGCACTACGTTCCCATGGTTTGCCTTGGTAGGCCTTTAGAGCACCCCGAGATGATAGTCCCCGACCATTCGTCTAGCACGCTACCTGTTCGAGTAGGCGGTTTACCTCTACTACAAAGCGGCCTAGAGTTTTGTCACTGAGCAGTTGCTCTGAGGGAGGGCTTTCATGAAGTTAGCAACTAGCCGGCTTGTGGGGCTGGTTCTATTCGCGGCTTGGTTGGTAGGCGCTCCACTATTGTCAGCAAAAAACAAAGACAACGACAAAATTTGTAGGGATAGGAATGGGGACCGCGATGATCGTGGTTGCGCCGCCGTTCCGGTCCCGGACTCATATGGCGCCCCACTTCTGGCGCTGACCGCAGGAGTCGTTGGAGCGGCAATGTTTGTTCAACGGCGGCGAAGGGTTGCTTCCTAAAGGCCGATCTTCAGACCGGGCGCTCCGCCTAATTCAAAACAGCGAGGTAATCCCGCTTATGAACCTCCGCCTAATCTTGTGGACCCTGTGTATGGCATATATCGGCTTCCTGTTTGCCAACACCAAGAGTGCGTCCCCGCTCAATGTGGTGATCGCAGTCTATATTGGGGCGCTGATTGGATTTGCCCTCGGAATTATGTTTGGAAACAGAGCGCACCGCAAAGCACACCACTAATCGATGGAGTTCGGCGTGAGTGACTGGCGTCGCCGTCCTGTGAGTCGCCCTTAACGAAGCTACTTCTTGGGCGTTTTTCCTTCAATCCAAACGGCCGACTGCGGCACAGTGATTTCGTTGCCACAGCTGTCGATAAACTCTAGGATTCCGTTATGGTCGGCTGGCTTTTCGTGGGTAAGCCAGACGAGATGAGGGTCCGCGATTAGCGTGATGTGGTATGTCGGACCTTCGGCTTTGTTGGGCGTTGTCATGGCTCCCTCCCTAGACGTAACCCTCTTTCTCAGCCAGCAAGTTCCGCGTCAACACGCATTCCCCACCGCTTTAATAGCCATTCTGGGATATAGCAATTGTCTTTGTTGCGTTCACACCACAGACGCAGCACCTCCGACGTAGCACAAGTCTGGTCATCCAGTCCGAGCTTCTGGACCTGTATCTCGAACGCGGTTGGCAGTCTGGGAATTGGGCGGAATTCTCCATTGGTCCAATTTGGATTTCCACGTCTACGAGGCATCAGAACGCCTCTTCTTAATCACGATGATGATACGCCGCCCAGATCATCTCGGGCTACAATCGCACAGGAGGTGGCCGGGCATGAACAAGAAATGCGAGATATGTGAATCGTTATCGACATCCCATGTTGAAGCTGTAACCCGTCAACTCCAGCACGCGATGGCGCTGCATTGGGCGTTGCGGCTCGGCGGTGAGAGTCGGGAGGTCGTCATCGACTTGAGTGACGCCCATGAGAAAACGACAGATGCATGGGTACGTTTGTCTGGTCACTTGGGCGAGCATTCCGTCAATAGCACAGCGGCTTAATTCCAGCGTCGTGATCTAGGAGCCTGCTTTAAGGGTTATGGCACTGTGTGGCCTGGGAGTATCGTCCCAACCATTCGTCTAGCCCGGCCTATTCGAGTAGGCTGTTTACGTGTGCGATGAACCGGCCTACAGTCTTTTCCGCTGTGAGCAGTTGCTCTGGGGAGAGCTGCTTAAATGCGCTGTGGACGCGCCTCAGGTTCCCCCGATCTGGGGCGCTTATGTTTTGTGGCCCTCATCTTCTCGTCGGCGGACTTAGGCTGGCAGCCTGAGGTGTGCCAAGCTGAGGTGTGCCAACCATGGTTCGCAAGCCATTCCGATGTACGGATTGTGGCAGTCTTAAGGGATACCGCTCACGTCCCCGCAACGTCATCGAAAAATACATTCTGCCCGTGCTTGGGTTGCGCCTCGTCCGCTGCTCCGACTGCTTCCGTCGTTCCTACGAGCCCTTTTTTGTGACTATATACGAGAGCAGCCCGAGGCTCAGGTAAGGCACCGCTCGGCCGCATGATGGGGCTGTCGGCGAAAATGAAACACGCCGAAATCAGATGGAATCCGGACGGCTTTAGAAAAATCTATCTTTGCGCGCACAATTTTTGCCAATTTTGGAAATTGCCCCGCCTGACGCCAGGTTATTAAGTGCCCTCCCGATCGGAGCCGAGCGGAAGGGCATCCTGGCTACTGCTTGTCGTAAGCTGAAGTGCTAGTGAATTTCTTGCCCTTCGCATCGGTTCCGCTTGCGATGACAGTGCGGCTCTTGCCATCAGGGGAGACGACTATGCGACCCGTGATGGTAACTTTGCCGTCCTTCTTGTTGGTAAACGCTAATGCATGGTCGTCGATCTTCGTGTACGACCGAGCGTCTGAACTTGAATCGCCTGTGACCGGGTAGTCTTTGCCGTCGAACTTGCCCGTCCATTCGTTGTGGGTGGGTTTACCGTCGCTATCGGTACCATCCACGGTGATTTTCACCTTGTCACCCGCAGCTTCATAGACAACCAAGTCGTTCTTTGGCCCCCCGGCGAGCTTCGACTTGGCCTCGTTCAGCTTCCAAGTGCCCGTAAACGCGTCGGCAGCGAAGCACACTGCGGCTGCGACAAAGCACAGCGCGACAGTCAATACCACCCTTTTTGTTTTCATGTTCCCTCCTGGCGTGGGACATTCTAGTGCTGCGTCGTGCATTCAGCAATTGCTTGCGGCCAGATCGTCCACGGCGCATGAGCGCATCGACCTTGTTTCTGGCGTCATTTGGCAACCCCTATTTCAGTTTCACGAAGAGCAAAACGAAGATGGCCCACACTCCAACCGTGACCGGAAACTGCACCAACGCTGCGTCGCGCAACGGACCCCCTCTTGGAAGCGCATATGTAAGCAACATCATAGCCACAGCAGTGAGTACTCCGAGGACGAGTTTGCTTTTCCAGTTCATGCGTGACCTCCCCGCAGACTCAATCTTTTAGCCGCGCGAAGTATACGCCTCAAGAGTCGGCTGGCACGTCAGAATCGTCGATTGCAGAGATGCCGGGAAAGTTGGTTAGTGCGGTTTGGTCCGGTGTACACGCTTGGCCACACTGTTCTCAATATATCCGGGTCATTGCCCCTGTCCTTTCGTGGGGTGAGCAATCCACTTTCGGGCCATTGCGAGAGTGACCGAGCGGAGAGATCCTGTGTAATGAGAAGCAGGCCGAGAACTTGCTAATGGCGAGGATAATTGAGTTCTACACACCGAACAGATTCCGTAAAAAGTCGACGTGGGTCCCTCCACAACAACGCGGAAAGCTGATCGAGTTCTCCGGCTGGGTAAAGAAATCGGCCTGAGCCGCGTGGGGCCATGAGATAGCCGGGCTTTAAGCGCCTTCTGAAGTAAGTGCAACCCAAACGTAGACTCAGGAAGACATCCTTCAAACAGCACCACCCCCAGCGCCGAAGAGAGACTCGGCTTGGCGTTAGCATTGATCTCCGCGTTGTCCTACGAGCAAACGTACGAGGCCGAATTCGAGTCCAAGAAGTGCCAAGTGGAAGTTCAACTCCTGGAAAACACCGATACCTACGTTCACGTCGGCGTGGCCGTGGAAGACGGAAGTTTTTGGGGGCCTTTACATCCGCGGCCCTCCAGCTTCGTTCGCGAAAAAGGCAGGTCAGTTATTGGCAACTAAGGCTCATGCCCTCCCTTCACCTCTTGTTTGGGAAATCTGAGCGAGGTGGGCGTGTAGCTTGACGATCTTTAGACCTTCCCCGATGGTGGGAACAGGCTGTCGATCTTCCTCATGATTCGTTCCGCCCATTGGCAGGCAGCAGCGACCATCGACTCCGTCCTCGGGCTCCCACGGTTGTCAAACAGGTCTTCCGATATCCTACGGCAAATGTTTGCCTGTCAATGAGGAAAAACTCGACTTTTTGTGATTATCTGCTGTAGCAGAGGCTCTCGAATGGAGTCCTTACAATTCATCGACAGCCATGGCGATAAAATCAGCAGCGGCCCGTCACTTGTTTTGCTTTGCCCTCATTTCGGAGCGCCTCGCTAGCCTGAAGCAGGAACTGAGCGATATCAGGATTGAGAACGCCCTGTAGTGGAGCCGCAGTACTCTTACCGACGCGGAGAAGGAGGTCGCGCTTTGAATCAGGAAGCGTGTTGAGGATCAAGCGGGAGTTGTCCGAAAAACATTTGTTATTGATTCTGGCATATACTGAGCGCCTAAAACCGCTGGAAGTGAGACTATGCGGAAAACAAGCATCGCTGTTTTGCTAGCCTGCTCTCTGCTGAATGCCGTGGCCACGGCACAGACACAGAAAGAATCTGCACCACCCGTGAAGGTCGGCGGCCCGGCTCCTGATTTCACTTTGCTGGATCAGAACGCCCAGCAGCACTCGCTACACGATTACAGAGGTAAAAGGAATGTGGTTTTGGCCTTCTACCTCTGGGCCTTTTCACCCACTTGAACGCAGGAGGTACGCAACTTCCAGCAGAACCTAGCCAAGCTGGAAGCAGCAGATACCCAAGTTCTGGGTGTGAGCATGGACAACCCCTATGTCAACAAGGCCTTTGCCGACGAGAACGGTGTGACCTTTCCATTGCTCAGCGACTTTGGAGGAACGGTCACCCGAGAGTATGGCATCTACAACGAATACGACAAATTTAAGACTAAGATTCCCGCTGCACGCCGCGTCACGTACCTAATTGACACGAACGGGAAAATCGTCGAGATGCAGGAGGACGCAGACGCCGTTGACCCGACGAAAACCGTCACGGCATGCGAACGCCGGAAGCTCAAGGGGTAAAACTGCGCTTGCGCTTTGGGCTAACTGTTGAAATATCGCCATAACGCTCATTGACCCTTGGAGGGGTTTTGAGTGCTAAGGCCTGGTAACAACAGTTATTGCGGCGCGCCTTGCGGTTGATCCAAAAGAAACGCCGCGCATACCCGCCACGCGCGGGCGCAAATCAGCAGCCACCTGTCCGAATGATGTCCACGTTGTGGTACGTGTTTGTCACGGTCTGGCTCGAAGGAACACCTGTTATTCCGTACCTTGCGTCGCTAATCGTGTTCCCTGAGACTGTATTGCCGGGCTGGCAACCTAAGTAAATCCCAATGAACGCGTCCTTAATCGTATTGGATTCCACCGTGGCGCTGGACGAACTCAAAGCAATAGCGGGCTTGAGGCTGTTGAATATGTTGAATATTGTGTTAAATTTCACAGTCGCTCCAAATTGGGAGACACCTATTACTCCCACACTGATAGTGTTGCTCAATACGGTGTTGGAGGCAGCATTTCCGGCGGATATGTTGCCGGTGGCAATGAGATTGTTCGTTATGCTTCCCGCCGCCTCGTCATAAATACCGTAGAAAACTCCCGTGGCCGGTGCGACCGCGATCATGTTTGCTTTGACCGTGGCCGTGAGGGTTGGCGGTCTCTGGTTGCTGCCGACGAATATTCCCTCAAAGTCCACGTCGTGGATGTCGCAGTTCTCTATCATCACGGACTCCAGAGTGGCGTTCCCGTTCTCTGCCCAGATCCCGTAACCACGGCCGTTCCCGCTTTGATCGTGCGTGGTCACTCCGTTCACCGTACCCGAGGTACCGCTCGCATAGAAAATTCCGACAATGTCTACCAGACCATTCTGATTGTTCCCCGTCCCATCCACGGTGATGTTGCTGATATTGACGGTTCCTGCTGCATCCGCCAGCACTTGCGCCACGATCGGGTCTCCGAAGATGCTGTCTATGTTGCTCGCCAGTATCGCGCCGGCCGCAGCAATCACCGCGCGGTCCGAGTTCCCGCTCTGAACGCCTTCAAGCGTCAGTGGTTTAAAGATATTGACTTGCTCCGGGTATGTGCCGGGGCAAACTTTCACCGTTGAGCCCGCTGTAACCGACCCGACTGCCTTGCCGATGGTCGAATAACTTTTCACGCCCGGCAGACAAGTTCCAACCTGGACGGTAGCCGCCACCACGGGCTGAGCCCCCAAAAACATTCCCCAAACTAAACACACGAGTGACAGGAACAATGCCTTCAGAGTCTTCACGGCGATTCCTCCTCTACGCGTTTTGTCGCACCGTGGGGGGAAAGCAGGTTGTGCCGAGGCCTACCACGCGCACATCTGGTGAGGCACTCTCTCACTTTCAGTTCCCGATTGCAAGGCGAAACTTACGCATATAGCGGACGTGGTTGACGATAAATCGCCGTTACACTCATCCTATGAAAGAGGATGTCAAGAAAAAAAGCTTCTCCCCGCCCCTCGAGAAGATGCGGGTGTGGTGACTTACATCCAGCCCCGCCTCCTTATTAGAGGGGCTCTTGGTTTTGCCGCTTTGGATCGCCGCGTACTCCAGCGGCAAAGCCAACCCCAGTTGTTTGTCCCAACGCAACGGTTTCATGAAACGGTGACGCTCGACGCCATTCGGTTCCCGAGGCTACGCAAGCTAAGCGTTGGCTTAAGTGCCAACCACGATCCTATGAGAGGCTCGAGGCCTACAGCTTTTTTGGGTTATCCGAGAGGGCATAGGATTGACTCGGAGACTCGGCGCTGAACAGCAGCGCACGCAGCGCCTAACGAGTGCATGGATACTCTCTCTCGAACCCGAGCATCGTAAGAACCGATGGCCATCACCCGAGGCAGGAAAACCTGGGAGATCACCTGGGTTCTATGGACGCTCAAGCGGCTTGCGGTTTCAGGTGTTCTGCGTCGAAACGTTCCTCCTTCTTCCAAAGTGTCAAAGCAATGGCTGCGATCTTGCGCGCCAGGGTCAGACGCGCCATCTCCGGCTTCATGCCCTTGGTCAGCAAAGCCGCGTAGAAATCGTGCAACGGTCCCCTACCACAGCTGGCTCGGGTGGCCGCACCCTTGAAGATTTCTTTCATGTCATGGTTGTGATTTCGATTCAGACCACGCAGCTGCTGGGGCTTCTTGGAACGCTGCAGTTGCCCACCGACAAAACGGAATTGCGCACTGTCGTGCGTCTCAATCCCCAATCCACTGTAGGTCCACAGTTGCCGCTTGCTGCGAAACCGATGCGGGGTTTGCATCAGCGCCAGTAGGCGGGCTGCTCGAATCGGACCGATGCAGGGAATCTGGCGCAGTAGTTTCACGGCTTTGTGTTTCCGGCTCTCCGCCAACAACTCGAGTCGCAAGGTTCGCCGCAAGCCCTGCAATCCATCCAGCTGTTGATAGAGCAACTCCGCGCGGCGGCGCACCCCGGCGTGCGGGATCTTGTTCAACCATTCCTCGCGATAGCGCGAGCTGTAAACCTGGGTGCCGGCACAGGCGATGCCCCAACCGCGATACAGCGCCTTCAGCCGATTCATCACCCGGTTCAAATCTTTGCTGATGGTCTGATAACTACGCGCCAACTCGCGCAGCGTCCGCAGTCCATTTTCTCCGTGATAGACCGGCCGCAGCATGCCCGTGCGCAACAACTCGGCCAGCTTCTGTGCATCCACCTTGTCGCTCTTGCTGCCTTCCTTTAACAAGGCATTGCGCCGCGGATTGCAGACCAGAACTTGCTTCACCTGAGGCTGCAGCAGATCGTACAGCCAAGAGGCCCAGGTCCCCTCTTCCCAGGTCACATGCAGCTCGCCCCGTAGACCGTGGATGAACTGCAGAATGCTGCTGGCTTTGGTTTCGACGATGGACTCCATGACCAGCTTTCCACTGCTGTTCAGGACGGCGATCACCACCGCTTCCTTGTGCACGTCCATGCCGATATACTTTATGTCGCGACTCATTGCAGTTGCCTCCTTGGGGGAAAGGTCATTCGCGTCCACGCTTATCTTTCCCTCAAGGTAAAATGCCATTGTTCAGCTGCCTTACCTACACCCTTCTGCGGTTCTTTCCTACAGCACCAGACCTGCCGTCACTTCTAGCCGTCGTAGCGGAGCGCTGCCCTACACAGCACAGCGGAGGCGGCGCCTCATCCGCGCTTCCACCTTCTGAAGCGGGGCGCTCTTTCTCCTGATTTCTTCTTTGGAGCGAGGATCACTGTTAGGTCAGTGGGAAATTTATGCCGGACTGCGCGCATGGCAAAAGCCCGTTGAAATGATGTGGGTACCGTCACAGCGCGTCATTCCCCATGTCTTAGTTAAACCACAGGATCGTTATTTGTCCCAGCAGAGCGCCGTGGACTGGTTCCGCTTCTGGCTTCAAGGATACGAGTACCCGGATCCAGTCAAAGCCGATCAGTACATTCGGTGGCGTGATCTGCGCAAGCTGCACCAGGAGAACGTGAAGAGTGCACAGACCGTCCACTAAGGGCGAGCCAGCCGAAACAGCTTTGCTCCAGACAATCTCACCAGTATCAAGCTTGGTCATCTGGGCGGAGACTGCGACCTCGACCCTGACGCCGCCCGCATAGTCAATTTCCTCGAGCTTCTCCAATCGTTCATCCAACGCTTAAACACCAAAGGGGGATCTGCTCCCGCTATCGGTTGCGCCGTCCCCGGCGATGTGGGTAAGCAAACGCTCGCGCCGTATTCTGCCGACTACTTCTTCTTCCACAACGACGAATAGGCACTTCACTATCCTGTCGAGGAAAATTCGGTTGTGCACGCGAGGAGCACAACATGCTTTGACTTCGCGTGCACGCCCGCTGGTCAAAGCGGTCGATTGGGCAAGTGCGCGTAAGCCTCTGACAAGCGACGGCGGGCATCGAGAAGTCGCTGCCGCGCCCGCGCTTTCTCCGCCGCCGATCGCTCGGCTGTAGCTCGGGGTTTGAGCGGACGCTCGACGATTACCTCTGGCCTGGTTTCACAACGTTCCAGTGCCACCATTCGGTTTCGCCAGTGCATCCACCGGCTTCCATCCAGCTGCCGCTCCAGCTGCACCCGGGCTCCGCGCATGCCCCTGGCAATGTGCTCGCGGTTGACCCGATAGATCGCGCCATCCCAGCGGACCGTGTAATCCGGGGTCACCGTACGGCTCTCCCGAATGCTCAGCACCGAATCGAGATTGGTTCCCGGCGGCAAAGCACGGTGGGCGTCGCCGGCCACTTGTGGCTGGCGCTGAAAGCGCCGGTTCCAAACTGGTATATAGACTTGCTGTAAATAGGCGTTCGCCGTGTCTAAGTCGTTCGCTGCCACTTGTCGCAACCCTTTCACCAACCGGCCCTGGGCGGTTTTAAAGGCGCGCTCAATGCGCCCTTTGGCTGGCGGCGAATGGGCCGCGATCCATTCGATGTTGTGCTCCTTCAGGGCGCGTCCAATCTGGCTCAGCTGCTCCTCCGGAGCATCGCGATGATGGATGGCGCGGGGTGCGATCTGAAACAAGCTGGCCTGGTCGGTGTCGACCGATACCGGCCGCCCATGCTGCTCGATATAGTGCCGCAGCTGCCGTAGGTTCGCCTCCGTCGAATCATGCCGTACAAAGCGCGCGGTCAATCGCGAGGTGGCATCATCGATCATCCCGATCAGGTAGAGCTTCTCGCCTCGTCCTTCCAGGCAGTCGTGTTCACGGGTATCCCACTGCACCAGCTCGCCATAACGCGCCCGCCGTGCACGCCATACATGGGCTTGTTCCACCCGCGCCCGGCGGCGCCGCCACAGCTTGGCCTCGAGCAGCCAGCGGCGCAAAGTCTCGCGGCTAATCGCGATCCCGTGCTGCTCGGCTAACTCTTCGGCCGCCAGCGTGGGACCGTAGTCATGCCATAACGTAGCTTGCTTTCTCTCACGGTATAGTTCCACCGCTCGCCGTTTCACTGCTTCCGGCGTTTTGCGGTTCGAGGGTCGCCCGCGCAGCCCATGACCTAGTGCGCTATCGCCACGCGCTCGCCAGCGTACCAGCAGTTTGCGCACCCAGCGCACACTGAACCCCAACTCCGCCGCTCCCTGTTTTTGGGTTATGTGCCGTTTCTTGACTTCCTGCAGGACCTTCAGCCGATCCCGCTCCTTTGCCGTCATCCACAGCCCCTCTCTCGATTCCGCCATGCTCTATCAAAGCGGAACTTTCTAAGTTGCGGAAAGAGGAACTTCTCACGTTGCGGCTACAACTCTACGGCTTTCATTGACTTGCCCGTCTCGCGGACGTAAGATTTCGCGCCAGTGATCGGCCAGACAATTTCGCGCTACCGCATCGTCGAGAAGCTCGGCGGCGGCGTATGGGCGTTGTCTACAAGACTGAGGACACCCGACCCGACCGGTTTTGTCGCCTTGAAATTCTTGCCGCAAGACGTAGCGCCCAAGACCGCTAGTCAGTCCAGGAGGACACAATGACGAAGAAACGGATAGCAGGTGTGTT
>Ga0307479_10006991_pt1 | contig 10394 bp, 9 predicted proteins | sample atmos_gasesECM4C_FD_203743 | JGI IMG/M metagenome (GOLD analysis project Ga0307479, IMG submission 203743) | Hardwood forest soil microbial communities from Morgan-Monroe State Forest, Indiana, United States - atmos_gasesECM4C_515 | ecosystem: Environmental > Terrestrial > Soil > Temperate...
GCATCCCTCAAGCTAGTTAGATTGAGAGAACCCCGTGTCGGTTTCACCTGAGCATAAGACTGCTGCAATTTTCATTCCGATCTCCAGTTTAACCAGGCTCTTCACGAGAAATACTATCCCCTGATGAAAATCAACAAGATGCGCACGATCACTTACCATTGATCGAGGTCTATCCAAAAGCGTCCACCCGCACATCGCATAACCGCCGCAATATATCCGTCCTAGTACGACGTTTATGCCAACCGACATTAATTCGAGCTTAAAACCAAACTTGTGGCAGGGACGCTCCGGGTTGTCCTTCAAACCCCCTTATCGCGATTTCCGGCAAATGCTAGCCCGCGGCGGACGCGATCGCCGGTTGAACGTTCGGCGTTCGCCCCCGCTGCTACCGCGCCCACTATCACCAGTGCCGGCGTAGGAGACACCGGAACATCGGCTAGAGACGCCAAGTCGGTGCGATAAATCGATTCCCCTGGAGATGAGGCTTGCGAGACGATGAGGCATGGAGTTTCGGCGGAGATTCCCGCGTCGCGCAAGGCACGACCGAGGCGCTGGTAATCGCGCCCGGGCATGTAAATCACCAGCGTAGCACCGGTTCGGGATACGGATTTCAAGTCGCGTTCAAACTCTCCTTCGCGGCGATGAGCGCTCAAAAATATGAGTTGCGAAGCGACTCGCCGGTCGGTGAGTGCGATTTGCGCACTCGCAGCGGCCGCAGAGGCCGCGGTTACGCCCGGGATGACTTCAAAATCCACGCCGGCATCACGCAAGGCCGAGATTTCCTCACCGGCCCGGCCGAAAATCAGCGGATCGCCTCCCTGCAAGCGCACCACGGTTTTTGCAGTCGAGGAATAGCCGATCAGAAGAGCGTGAATTTCTTGTTGTGTGATCGATTTTGCGCCGCACCGTTTTCCGACGTCCCACACAACCGCACCGGCTGGAGCGATGCTCAAAACCTCCGAAGAGACCAACGCGTCGTGCAGAACCACATCTGCCGAGCGCAAAACGTTCCAGGCTTTCCGCGTCAACAAGTCTGGATCGCCGGGTCCGGCGCCCACGAAATAAACCTTGCCTTTACTCTCAGATGTGGCGTAATTCCGCCCGGACTTGAATTCGGCAAAAGCAGGCTCGCTCGAAAGATCCCTCAGAATCGAGCGCCGATTCTCGGGCGAAATGTTAGCTCGCTGTAGCTCTCGGCGTTGCCGGCCGATCTGCTCGATCCAAGGCCCGTACTCCGGCGCAATTTGCTCTTCGAGCTCGTGCCGCAACCTCTGCGCCAGTAACGGGGAATGTCCTCCGGTGGAGATAGCGACTTGCAGTGGGCCGCGGCGAACAACGGCAGGATAATAGAAATCGCAGCGATCCGGCTCGTCGACCATATTGCACAAAATGCCTGCATCTTGGCAGAGCCGAAAGATCTGCTGGTGCAATTCCGGAGAATTCGTCGCTCCAACGACCAAGAAAACTCCATCAACATCGGAAGGCAAAAACGGGCGCGCGTCCCACACAATTTCGCCCGAGTCGGCAGTTCCGCGAATGCCCGGTGTAGCCTCCGGCGCGACCACATGAACGGAGGCGCCACAGCGAACGAGACTCTGCATCTTACTTTCGGCTACCGTCCCGCCGCCAACGACAAGACACTGGCGTTCTGCCAGCTTGAGAAACAAGGGAAATAGCTCATCCATTTGGTTGCTCATCTCTTTGTCAGCTTCTTGTCAGCTTCCCAATGCGATTTGGTTTCAACGCTACTTTCAGAATACGTCCAAAAATGAAAAAGCCACCGACCAGTGGTTCCGGCGGTGGACTTTGCTCGTCCGATTTGCAGGTATGTTAAACGAGCAATCTCCAGGCGCCAGAAGGCACATAACAACAGCCGCAACCTAAAAATCCGCAGGCCCTCCGGCGGTAGATCAACATACTTTCATTCTAGGTTCGGCCGACGAGTGAAGTCAACGCATCCAGCGCATCGGGCAGTGGCTCAGGATCAACGTGCGATGCGTGGCGCTAAATTGCTGAATTTCTCCGCTGACCGGCGCGAAATCACGGGATTGTGTCGTTTGCAAGAGCAGTTATACTTCTCGGAAACATGCCACGGGGCGAGGGGGGACGGAGATCACAACAATGCATGCCTTCATTGGGATTCTGGGGTTTGCGCTTCTTGTGATCATTCTTTGGGACGCTTTTGAGAGCGTCATTCTGCCGCGCCATGTGCGGCGCGATTTCCGCTTCGCGCGTTTTTTCTTCCGCACCGCGTGGGCGATATGGTCGGGAACTGCGGAGCGCATTCGCTCCGTGAAACGGCGCGAAGCGTACCTAAGCTATTTTGGCCCGCTCTCTCTACTCCAGTTAATCGCCTGTTGGGCTCTGGCGCTCGTGCTGGCGTTTGCGATGCTCCAGTGGGCGGCCGGATCGGCCCTAAATTCCACCGGGACCTCGGCCGGATTCGGCTCTGATCTGTATTTCAGCGGGACCACGTTTTTCACGCTGGGGCTGGGCGACATTACGCCCAGAAGTTCAGGAGCCCGCGTTCTCTCAGTAATCGAAGCAGGTACAGGCTTCGGTTTTCTCGCGCTTATCATTGCCTATTTGCCCACACTGTACGGCGCCTTTTCGCAACGCGAAGTGAGTATCTCGCTGCTCGATGCACGCGCCGGGTCGCCTCCCACAGCTTCCGAGTTGCTGCGCCGCCACAGCACGGAACGAATCTACGATGGTCTCTCCCATTACCTTCGCGACTGGGAGACGTGGTCCGCGCAATTGATGGAAACACACCTCACCTACCCCTTTTTGTGCTTCTTCAGATCGCAGCACGACAATCAATCGTGGGTCGCCGCGTACACGGCTATTCTCGATACCTGTGCCCTGCTGATCTCCTACGGGGAGGGTGAGGTGAAATGGCAGGCGCAGCTAACTTTTGCAATTTGCCGCCACGCCGTAGCGGACCTGTCACAGATCTTGTATATCGACTCCCGACTACCCAAGTCTGACCGGCTGCCAGCCCAAGACCTGCCAAAAGTGCGGAGTCTGCTGATCGAGTGCGGAGTCCCGGGATGTACAGAAGCGGGTGACGCAAAGCTCAAGGAACTGCGATTGCTTTACGAACCGTACCTCAACGGACTTTCCGAACGGCTACTGATGCCGATTCCCTCGTGGGGAGTAGACGAGCCCGTCCGCGGGAATACGGTATGGGCGCGCATTACGTCGAAAGCAGCCATTCCGCAAAAGCATGAGGAGGTGGAGACGGATCATTTCTGATACCCCGATTCGAGGTGAACCTTCCAGGAATCGCTGAGATCAGGACGCTCACAAGGGGCCGCTTTGCTCTAGTCTAATTCACTTGCGAGTTTTGCCAAACCTTCATTTTTCGAGATCGGTCAGGCAGTTCGCTATGCACTTTGAGGCAATTACTTCGACTTCGGCTTTTTTATTGGGGGGCACCGTGCTGCCCGCTTCGGGCACTGCGATGAAAGACTGCGGTCCGTCGGCAAGATCAAACGTGCATTCAAAGGCCGTGGAACGCACCGATTTCTCGATGCACGGCCGCTTATCCAATACAGAGTCGAGGCTATCTGGGTTTTCGCGCAGTTCATCGGCCAAGCGCGACGGAACGATAGCTACGTTCATCGGAACAGGTGAATTCATTTTCACGCTAAACGGCTCGCCATCCCGCTCCGGCATGATCCCATCGTAAATCTTCGGCGCTGACGTCAAGTCGTACGTCTCTTTGAGCTCACTCATCCATTGATAGCGCGGAGGATTGCAATTATGCACACAAGCCCAGCGGTAATACTGGATGTGAATGTCGTTGGGAGAGACGAACTCGCGCACCGTGCCGTGGTCGTTGAAACTGGCCCCAAATGCCGTGACAGCGGTATGGGCACTATCACGCTCATCGCGGAGAACCAGGGTCATCGGGTGGCCCGGAGCAACGTCGCAGATGTATGTGGTTTTCGTAACGTGCTCGCGGAGGCAGCGGAACGTGACCCGCGGCAGCAGCTCCGGATGCCGCAGGGCCTCGCTCCACTCTTCGGCAGGCGCCATCTCGACGGTTACGGATTCCTGAGCCTCGATATCGACATGAACGTTCCCAGCCTGGTCACCAGGCCTGAAAACGCGACCCGTGTGGTAATCCGCTGGATCCAGACGAGGGCTTTCGTCGCTTGATGGCAACCAATCAAAGGTCGACTCCTGGGGGCGCGAGCCGCGAGCCACGCCGACAGTCAAGCCGAAAACAAGGGCAAACGCGAGCAAGCCTCTCTTCTCCAGTACCTTGGAATTCATCTGAACACTCCCTAAGTATTGGATTCCGCCAATGCCTCGAAAAGCGCGGGACGAGGCGCCTTCACCTTATTGTACTAGTACCTGGCAGAAAGAAAGGGGTCCCAGAGGACAGGTGTGTAGTGTGAATCATGGGGAGGCTAAGCGGGCAGGCGCGGAGGGTTATGCCGAATGGGCAAAGGTAGCGTCGAGCCTAGCGGCCCGACGCTGCTCGCGGAAATCCGGGAGTTTAACTGTGAGGTTGCGACTATGGCCGTTGCAGTTTCCCCCGGGGCATTGAGCGGCTTACCTGCCGCCCTGCGGGGCGCCGCCGCGGCCCCCTCCACCAGGGCCGCCGCTCTCCCCAAGCGGATCAGGTGGCATGTTCGGCGCAAGGGGCGGCTGAGGTCCGAGCACCTTGATGAGAGCTTGATAGCCGCATTGTTCGTCCGCATTCCCGCCGCCGACGCCAATTGCACCAATCATCTGGTCGTCCACTACGATGGGCAGACCGCCGGAGACAAGATACATATGCAGGTCTTCACGAATGACCCTCGCATCGAGTGTCCGGAAGCGGTTTGCTGCCGCGTGAGTAGAGTCACGCAGATAGAGGGCCGTCTTGGCCTTCAGCAAAGCCGTGTCGGTATTGATTGAGTTCTGGCCATCCATGCGGTGTGCATCCATGATTTCGCCATCGGGACTGAGAACAAAAACACTTACGGGCGTGTTGGTCGATTTCGCATAATCGACGCAGGCGTCCACTAATTTCCTGGCGACATCAGCGGAGATTTGATACCTGGTCAAAGCTTTTTTCGAGTTCTCTCCGCTCATTACAGCTTTCTCTAACGGAAGATGCTGGTCGCCTTGAGCCCAAGCGTTGCCGGAAATGAATGCGAGTGCCGCAGCGGCCAGCAAAAACATCAATCCCGTACGATAAAATCGCGCTTCTCTGATCATCTGTTTTCTCTCCCTGTCTCGACGGCAAGAATTACTGTGGCGCCGCCCCAAATCCATCGGTTCGTTACAAATTCCGAAATGAAACCCCGGTTAGCCGCGACTGTACACGCAGACGATAATCTTTGCAAGATTGCGTCCTGGCAGCTAAGAACGCGGTCTGCCCGCACTCCTGGTATTCCTGAAAACCCAGACAAACACCGACGGGAGAGCCACAGGCTCATCCCGCGTGGGCCCGAGCGTCGTCAGAGAATTTGCCGGTGGATGACACGCATTTGACGCCGTCGTGACAAAGCTTCCGCCGCACCTCCCTAATATTGAATTGCGCCGCAACAGCACGCCTGGGCAGTTCGCCAGGACAAGAAAAGAAGAAAATCGATCATTGGAGCGCCGCGGCGACTTTAGGAAGTGACCTTATGACAACAGCGTTGTGCGAGCCATGTGCTTCGACATTGGTCCCGGTTTTGCCCGCCTCGGTAGCGGAGCCGCGTCAGAGGCAAACAGCCCCCGCAGAGCGGAGCGCAGCAGAAATTATCCGCCTGGCACAAGAGGGGGACGCATCCGCTTTTGAACAAATCTACAAGGCACATAGCCGGCGTGTTTATGGCCTGTGCTTTCGAATGACCGGAAATTCCAGCCTCGCCGAGGACCTCACACAGGACGTCTTTCTCCAGGTATTTCGGAAAATTCAAACCTTTCGGGCGGAGTCTGCGTTTTCGACGTGGTTGTACCGTCTGGCCGTCAACATCGTCCTGATGCGACGTCGCGTCAAGACGCTAAATGAAACATCGCTCGAAGCGCGGAACGAAGAGGACGGCGAGAGTTTCACTCGCAGAGAACTTGGCAGAGTGGACATGGGGGTCTCGGGGGTCGTGGAACGCGTGAATTTGAAGCGCGCGCTGAAGCAACTACCGCGCGGTTACCGCCAGATTTTCATTCTGCACGACGTCATGGGTTACGAACATCACGAAATTGCCGAAGCGCTGCGCTGCTCCGTTGGAAATTCCAAGTCACAGCTCCACAAGGCTCGCCTACGCCTGCGGAAAATCCTGGGAAAGACGGGCCTGGGGAGCGCGGGCCTGGAAACGGGATACCAGGCGATGCAAGCGGCCAGTAGACGCTAGCAGAAAAACGACTTCGTGTTTACATGGCCGCGACAACCCCGCCCTCGAACCCCGCTAGTTTATGTGAAGTGAGCCTGTGGCGCAGTCCTGCATTCCCCAGGTAGCTGGCCAGGAGCCAACATCACAACAGGCGAAGAGGAGGTCGTAATGAAGTTCGACGCGAATGAAGGATTGCAAGTGAGTATCTCGGAGCGGTCGCGAAGGTGGACCGGACAGGTCGTCCGATTGGCTGGTGTTTTGTTGCTATCGACCGCTGCGTTTGCGCAATATGGCGGAGGCGGAACGGCAGGCGGCATGGGCACGCCCACCAGCTCAGGAACGTACAGCCCGGCCGGCCGAAGTTACGGTCACGGTGCAGCGATCGGTGCCGGAGTGGGAGCCGCGGCGATCGGCGCCGGCGCGGTTTATCTCATAACTCACCGCGCAAGCAAGGTCAGCGGCTGTGTTGAGACGTCCGATGATGGACTGAACCTGATCGACGATCGGACCAAGAAGACCTTGATGCTTGTTCCCGGGAAGGCCGACATAAAAGCGGGCGACAGGGTCGAGCTCAAAGGCAAATTCAAGAAGAACGCAACGGGCGATCAGAGGTTCCTGGTGAAGACAGTCGCCAAGGACTTCGGAGAATGCCATACACAGGCTGCTGCTGCCACTGGCAGCGCGCTCGCTCCGCAAGTGAAATAAGCGCAAAAGACGTAGAGGTTCACCAGGGGACGGCCTCATGCTTGGGTGAGGTGGGGCCGTACACGGGATTGTCAACAGTTTGTAAACCTCCTGTAATGTGTTTGTCCCAAACCCGCATAGACGCTGTTTTTATCTTAAAGTAATTTCGTCAGCGTTTAGACAAGCGTGAAAAGGGATCTCCTTTCGTTGAAACCGGGAACAACAAAGATGATCGCTCCAAAATGGCTGCTTAGCGTTTGAAAAGCGCCGCGAATCACCCCTCTTGTGGCAACATGAAAACTTTCCCTACTCCTTCGAATATGGCAACGTTGACCTCTACCATTCGCCCGTTCGTTGCAAGAAGAGGAGATCCTATGTGTGCGATTATCGAAAGACCGCTGCGTTCCTTCGTGCCGCTCCTGTGGGTTTTGATATTCGCCGGTGCATATGCCCACGCCCAAAGTCATACAGATTCTGAACCGAACGAAGGTTCAACGGATTTGAGCGCAAAGATAGAAGTGATGACGCACTCGATCGAGCAGATGCAGAGCGAGTTGACACAATCGCGTCAAGAAATCCAGCAGCTTCGCGATATGCTTGCGCAACTGCTTCGAACTCAACCGAAGGCCCCAAGTGCGAATCCTCCGGATGAACGCGCGGCGTTGCGGCCGGAGCTCCAAAAGCCCGAAGCGCCCCCCGCCCGAATCGCGGAAGACGACTGGCAAGTCCTGAATGCCAGGGTGGAAGAACACGAGCAAGTGAAGGTGGATAGCTCTTCCAAGTTCCGCCTAAAACTATCGGGGATCGTTTTATTCAACGTCTTCGATACTTCGGGACAGTTCGACAATCTGGATGCGCCGACGGCGGCGGTACAGCCGCCGCCCTACGCTGGTACTGGCAGCGTCGGGGCCTCTTTCCGACAATCGATTGTGGGCCTGCGAGGCATTGGGCCGACCGTATTCGGAGCAAGAACGAGCGCCGACCTGGATCTAGATTTTCTCAACGGTGCGGCAGGCCCCTACGGTGGAATAGGCGCCGGTCAAGTGGGCCTGAGGACTGCGCGCGTGCAGTTCGATTGGAGCAACTTTTCGCTTACGGGAGGACTGGAAGCTCCCTTCTTCTCGCCTAACATGCCGACGTCCTACCTTTCGCTGGCGGTGCCCGCTTTTTCTTCATCCGGAAATCTGTGGAACTGGACTCCTGCAATTCGGGCCGAGCGGAGATTTGATTTCACTTCGTCGGAATTCAAGGTCGAGGCGGGCCTTCTGGATTCGACAGGCTATTCCGTCAGCGGCTCGACTCTGCGCGTATCGACACCGGGCGAAAGTTCCAGGCAGCCTGTTTATGCGGTGCGGCTATCCGGAAACAACAGAAGTGAAGATGATGCTATTTCGTTCGGCGTTTCGGGGATATACGTTCCGTTGCGCTTTCCAAACGCAGGCACTGTTTCGGGCTCGGCTGCTATCGCCGATTGGAAATTTCCGCTGCCCGCAAGGTTTCAAGTGAGCGGAGCCTTTTTCGCCGGAAAGGGATTGGACGGCTTTGGCGGTCTGGCGCTGCCTGCCGTACAGGCCCAGGATTATCAACATTACATTTACGTTACCGCGCCGACGCTCGCGGGTATTCCCGTCATCGGCGGCTGGTCGCAACTGAAGTTCACACTGAATAGCCGCAGCGAATTTAACGTGGCAGCGGGATTGGGCGAGCGGGAGGCCGGGCGCTTGCGGGGGAAAGCACAGTACGATCCGCTTCTACTGTCTGTTCTCCCGAGCAATCGGAGCTTTTTCTTTAACTATATTTTTCGGCCGCGCGGCGATCTGGTGTTCTCCGCCGAATATCGCCGCTTTCATAGCAACGAAATTTTGGGAGAGTCGTACACTGCAGGGCAAGTTGGATTGGCGGCGGGATTCCTCTTTTGATTATGACGAACAAACTTTTAGCTGCGTCGATGCTGGCGGTCTTTATTTTGCGTCCATTGGCTGCTTCTCCGCCGAATGCGGCTGGAGATATGGTCGATGTGACCGGCGAAGTAAGATTGGTCGAAGGCAAGTCTCAAAGAGCTGCGAGAGACGCCTCTGAAGTGGTCGTTTGGCTGGTTGCTGTTCCGGGCGCCGGCGAACCTTCTGCCACCGGAGTGTCAACTAAACCTCATTACCGTATCCTGCAACACAACAAGACTTTCGAACCGAAGTTATTGGTCGTGCCGCTCGGCAGTGTTGTGGACTTCCCGAACCTGGATCCTTGGTTCCACAACGTCTTTTCGCTTTACCAGGGTAAGCGCTTCGATCTGGGGCTGTATCAAGCCGGGTCGGAGAAGGAAGTTGTATTCGACCGGCCGGGGCCGTCTTTCCTTTTTTGCAATATCCATCCGCAGATGACGGCAGTCATCCTTACGGTGAACTCAGATTACTTCGGCATTTCCGACAAGGCAGGCCACATCTTGATTTCTCACGTCCCGGCCGGCCGATACGCGATGCATGCCTGGTATGAGAGCGCAGCATCGAGCTTTGTCGACGTACTACAACGACCGATTGATATCGGGGCCGGAGAAAATGTCCTTCCGGCTATCAGCATTCCCGTGACAAAACACGACTGGTCTCATAAAGACAAGTATGGAAACGATTACGATCCCAAGGCGTCAGTCCCGGCGTACTGAATGTTGAATAGTGAGGAATAATAATGGATACCGTTTTAGTAATTGAAGATAGCCGCGCGATGCAGAGAACATTACAGCGCTTATTTGAGGCGGACTCTCTTGCGGTGGAAATTGCTTCGGACGGCGTAGAAGGGCTGGAAATTTTCAAAAAGCAAACGCCGCGGGTGGTCGTGCTCGATTTGAAGCTGCCAAGGCTTTCGGGGAAGGAGCTTTGCCGAGCCTTCAAAGCCCACATGCCCTCGGTTCCTATTGTCGTTCTGAGCGCGAATGCGGAGATTGAGGATAAGGTGCTGCTGCTCGAGTTGGGCGCAGACGATTACGTCACGAAGCCGTTCAGCCCGCGCGAATTGCTGGCGCGAGTGAGGCGAGCGATGCGCCGAAACGGAGCTAAAACAACCATGGTGTCGAATGTCGCGCCTCAAGAAGTCGGTCACGAGATGCTGGTCTTCAAGGACATACAGATTGACTTCACGAGCATGGAGGCCACACGAGGCGGCAGGCCCATTCCGATGACTGCCCAGGAATTCAAGCTCTTGAAGTATCTGGCGCGCTCGCCGGAACGCGTGATTTCGCGAGAGGAATTGTTGAACGAAGTCTGGGGATACCAAAATTATCCCTCCACTCGCACCGTCGACAACCACATCCTTCGTTTGCGGCAGAAGCTCGAGCCCGATCCGGCGAATCCGCGCTTTTTTCTGACGATGCATGGCGCGGGATATAAATTTGTGCCGGCGCCTGCC
>Ga0307479_10006992_pt1 | contig 10394 bp, 5 predicted proteins | sample atmos_gasesECM4C_FD_203743 | JGI IMG/M metagenome (GOLD analysis project Ga0307479, IMG submission 203743) | Hardwood forest soil microbial communities from Morgan-Monroe State Forest, Indiana, United States - atmos_gasesECM4C_515 | ecosystem: Environmental > Terrestrial > Soil > Temperate...
GATGGCGGCCAGGTTCGGCGAGGCGCAGGTGAAGATCTGGCGGCGCAGCTACGACACGCCGCCGCCGGAGCTTCCGGCGAGCGACCCGCGCCACCCGCGCTTCGACCGCCGCTACTCCGGCGTCGAGCCGCTGCCCTCGTGCGAATCGCTCAAGGACACGGTCGCGCGCATGCTCCCCTTCTGGAATGCGGAGATGGCGGGACAGGTGAAGAGCAAGCGGGTGCTGGTGGCGGCGCACGGCAATTCGCTGCGGGCGCTGATCAAGCACCTCGACGGCATCTCCGACCAGGAGATAGTCGAGCTGAACGTGCCCACCGGAATCCCGCTGGTCTACACGCTCGACGAGGAGCTGCGGCCCCTCTCGCGCACGTACCTGGGCGACCCGGAGGCGGTGGCCAAGGCGGCTGAAGCTGTGGCGAAGCAAGGCCAGGCGCGACGGTAGTCTGAGGTAGAATCGGCGCATGCGCGCCCTCATCCTGGTCCTGCTCCTCTCCACTGCCTGCGCCGCAGTCCTCCGCGGCAATACGCGCGACCTGAATGTCTATGGGCCCGACGACCTCCGCGTCCTGGACCAGGGCCGCGAGCTCATCGCCAGGCCCGCCGGCCGCGAGCGCGGGATGATCAAGTACGAGCTGCAGGTACCCAAGGGCACCGAAAACCTGATGGTGGAGGCGGAGGGCTTCCAGGCGCCGGTGAAGCTGGAGCAGCACGCCTCGGCGGGCTGGGTGGTGCTCGACGTGGTCTTCATCATCTACCTGGTCCCCCTGATCGTCGACTGGGCCACGAGCTCGTGGTCGAACTACACCGATGTCGACGCCATGGGCCCACTGGTCGCCGCCGGCTTCCGGGAGGGCCAGTCGGGCCCGGTGGCGAGCCATGCGGTGGCCAGCCGGCAATCGGACGCCGAGAGCGAGCGCGCGGCGATGGAGCGGCAGCGCGCGAGCGCGTCCAAGCCGGCGCCCGCGGAGCGCAAGGCGGTGGTGGACCACGGCAAGCTGGCGGTGCTCGACTTCAAGAACTCGGCCAAGGACCTGCAGCAGGACGAGGTGCGCTACTTCACCGACGTGGTGCGCGGCGCATCCCTGAAGGTGGCGCCCGGCCTGGAGGTGATGACGCGCGAGAACCTGATCACGCTCTTGCAGGCCACCGGCAAGGACCTCGGCCAGTGCGAGGGCGAGTGCGAGGTGGACACCGGCCGCCGCATCGGGGCCGACGCCATCATCTCCGGCGACGTCCTCAAGGTGGGGAGCAAGTATCACATCTCGTTGCGGCTCCACGAGACGCACGACGGGCGCCTGCTCTCCAGCGCCATCGCGACGGGAAAGTCGGTGGACGAACTGGACGAGGGCCTGCAGAGCGCAGCCGCCGAGCTGCTGATGCCGGCGCGGTGACGCGAGGTGAGGTGAGTCCTCCCTGGCAGGCGCTGGCGCGCGGCGCGGAGCTGTTCAATCAGGGTCTCTTTTGGGAAGCGCACGAGGCGTGGGAACAGCTGTGGCTGGAGCTGTCCGATCAGCCGCGCCTCTTCGTGCAGGGACTGATCCAGGCCGCGGCCGCCGGGCACAAGGCGTTCTTCCAGCGGCAGCCGCGCGGCTGCGTGAAGCTCTTGCGCTCCGCGCTCGAGAAGCTGGAGCCGGCGCCGCCGGATTTTCTCGGCGTCGAGACCGGCCGCTTCATCGCAGGCCTGCGGCGGATGCAGGTGGAAGCGAAGCGCTGGCTCAGGGGAGAGATCGCCGGCCTCGATCGCGCCCTGGTCCCCCGGGTGGAGCTGGTCGGACCCCCGCCAGAAAAAAAATAATTATTTTTTTTCTTGGCCCGGGCCGTGCAGTGCCTGCGGGCGATGTCCATTTCGCTCCATCTCCACCGCGCCGCGATGGGCGCGCTGGACTTGATCTTCCCTGCGCGCTGCGCCTGCTGCGATGCGCCCGGCGAGGCCCCCTTCTGCGCCATCTGCGCCGACACCCTCTTGCCGCTGCCGGCCGGATGTCCCGTGTGCGGCGCTCCTTTCGACGACGTGCTCCTGCCTCTTTTGCGGCCGCGGCGCTGCGGGCACTGCCGCGAGCGGCCGCCGAAGTTTGCCTTCGCCACCGCTCCCTACCTGCACGGGGGCGCGCTGGCCGAGGCCATCCACCGGCTCAAGTACGAGCGCCGCGAGGACCTGGGTCCATCGCTCGCCGTCCTCTTCGACGGCTGCCCGGTACCAAAATCGGACGTGCTGGCGCCCATTCCGCTCCATCCCGAGCGGCTGCGCTGGCGCGGATATGATCAAGCGCGGCTCATCGCCGACGGAGCCGCCCGGCGCTTCCGCCTGCCGGTCGCGCCACTGCTGCGGCGCATCCGGCCCACCGGACAGCAGGTGGGACGCGATCGGGCCGCGCGCGAGCGCAACGTGCGCGGGGCCTTCGCCGCGGCCAGGGACGTCCTGGGCCTGCGCGTCTGCCTGGTCGACGACGTCCTGACCACCGGCGCCACCGCATCCGCGGCGGCCGAAGCGCTGCTCGACGCCGGCGCAGCGAGAGTGGAGGTGCGCACCCTCGCCCGAGCGCCATAGGACGTACGGTCGCTCGCCTGCTCGTCGCACTGGCGGACGGGCGCGCGGCGCGCTACACGATCGATCGGCCTGCCAGGGAATGGGGCAAGCCCACTCGCCGTTGCTCTCCGGTGGGCGGAGCCCTCTGCTTGCCCCTCGGGAGCCCGATCGCATGCACAGCCTCGTCCTGCTCGCCGCGCTTGCCTCGACCGCCGCTCCGCTCGACGAGCCGACGCCCGTCCTGCAGGCGCGCCTCTTGCGCGAACTGGACCGGCCGCAGGCGGTGGCCGACCTCTTCCGGCTCTACGAGCGCCGTGACGAGGAGGGCGACCTCTCGCCGCTGGTCGCCACCCTGCAACAGGCGGCGCGCTCGCCGCAGTCGAGGGCGGACGTGCGCGCGCTCGCCGACGAGATCCGCGGCGAGTTGTCGCTCTCGCTCGGCCAGCTTCCGCAGGCCGCCGCACTCTTCGACCAGCTGGCGGTGGTTCGCGCTTGGAGCATTGCCGGGCCGTTCGACAACGAAGGGCGCGCGGGGCTCCTGACTGCCTTCCCTCCCGAGAAGGAGGGCTACGATCCCAAGGCCGTGGTTCACGGCAAGGAGCACGACGTTTCCTGGCGCGCGCTGCCGGAGTCCGTCGCGGCGTACGGCTTCGTCGACCTCTCGGCGGCGGTCTATCCGCGCAGCGACGTGACCGTCTACGCCGCCACCGTGCTGCGCGCGACGAACGCGCAAGCGGTGGTGTTCCATCTCGGCAGTAGCGGAGCCGACCGGGTATGGCTCAACGGCAAGCTGGTGCACGAGAGCGCCGCGCTGCACCCGTCGCGCTTCGATCAGCACGCCTTCGAGGGCGCGCTGCAGCCCGGCGACAACTTCCTCCTGCTCAAGATCGCCCACTCCACCGGGCGGCTGGGGTTCAGCCTGCGCATCGCCGACGGCAAGGACGCGCCGCTCCCCGCGCTCACCAAGGCCGCGCGCGCCCCCGATGCGGCTTCGCCGGCGTTCGCCGCATCGAGCACGGAGGCCCCGGCGCGCAAGCCGGCCGCCCCGCCCCACAAGCCGCTCGACGCGGTGGCCGAGCTGAAGGCGGCCGCCGCGCGCAGCCCCAAGGACGCCCGCGCGCAGGAAGACCTGGCGGTGGTGCTGCAGTGGCGCAGGCCCGACGACGAGGCGGAGCGCATGCCGGTCCTGGCCATGGAGCGCGTCACCGACGTCGCGCCCACCGACCCGGAAGCGGCGCTGCGCCTCTCGCGTCTCGAAGACCGCGACCCCAACAAGCGGCGCGCTGCCATCGATGCGGCGCTGGCGGCCCATCCCGACAACGCTGCGCTCCTGGAGGCGCTCGCCGCCTACCGTCTCGACCGCGCCGAACCCTGGGCGGCGCTGGAGCTCGCGCAGCGGGCCCGGGCGGCGGCGCCCAAGCTGCTCGACCCCATGCTCACCGAAGCGCGCGCTCTCGACGCGGTGGGGCTCTCGGCCCGCGCCGCGCTGCTGCGCATCGAGGCCGCCAAGGAGCACCCCGATCTGGCCCGCGCCCACCGCGCGGCCGCCGGAGCGCTGCGCCGGCTGGGCCGGACCGACGAGGCTCGAGCCGAGCTGCAAAAGGCCCTCTCGCTGCGCTTCGACGATGCCGAGGCGCGCGGCGAGCTGGTCTCGCTCTGTCTCGACCGCGGCGAGCTGGACCCAGCGCTCAAGCTGCTCGGCGAGACGCTCTCGCTCGAGCCGGGCACGCTCTTTCCAAGGCTGCGCGCCGCCGAGCTGCTCTCCGAAAACGGCCGCAGCAAGGAAGCCGAAGTGGCCTACTCCCAGGCGCTGGCGCTGGCGCCCGACGACCCCGAGCCGCACGAGCAGCTCGGCCGCTACCGGCTCCGCGAGAAGGACGACGTCGGCGCCCTGGCCGCGTTCGCGCGGGCGCTCTCCCTGCGGCCGCAGAACCCGGCGCTGCGCGAGCTGGTCCGCTCGGTGCGACCGGAGGAGCAGTACGCCGAGCCCTATCTCTACGACGCCAGGTCGCTGGCCGGGCTTTCGCCGCTGGCCGGCGAGGACGTGGAGGTGCTGGCCGACCTCGAGGTCACCAAGGTCTTCGCCAACGGCCTCTCCTCGCGCACGCACCAGGTGGTGCTGCGCCCGCTGACCTCCCGCGGAGTCGACGCCGCGCGGGTGCAGAGCGTGCAGTACTCGCCCGACCGGCAGGCGGTGAAGATCGAGCGCGCGCGCGTCCTGCGCCGCGACGGCACCGTGCTGGAGTCCAAGTCCGAGGGCGAGCGCAACCTCTCCGAGCCCTGGTACGGCCTCTACTACGACGTGCGCGCGCGCATCATCGCCTTCCCGCAACTGGAGGCCGGCGACGTGATCGAGCTGGTCACCCGCACCGACGACTCCGGCTCCAACTTCTTCGCCGACTACTTCGGCGACTTCGCCTATCTGCAGTCGACGCAGGTCCGGCGCATCTCCGATTACGTCCTGCTCGGCCCGCCCGGCCGCGTCTTCTACGCCGCCGCCACCCCGCTGCCGGGGCTGGTGCACGCCGAGGGCAAGCTGCCCGACAGCGGCAGCTGGCAGCGCTGGACCGCGCGCGAAGTGCCGCGGCTGGTGCCCGAGCCGTCGATGCCCGGCGCCAGCGAAGTGCTGGCCTACGTCCACGTCTCGACCTACAAGACCTGGGAGGACGTGGGCCGCTTCTACTGGGGCCTGGTCAAGGACCAGCTGCGCGTCACCGGCGAGATCCGCGCCGCTGCGCAGGAAGCGGTGCGCGGAATCCCCGAGAGCGACGAGCAGGCGCGCATCCGCGCCGTCTACGATTTCGTCGTCTCGCGCACCCGCTACGTGGGTCTGGAATTCGGGATCAATTCCTTCAAGCCGTATCCGGTGGAGACCATCCTCAGCAGGCGCTTCGGCGACTGCAAGGACAAGGCCTCGCTGATGCACGCCATGCTCGAGTCGCTGGGCATCGACTCGCGGCTGACGCTCTTGCGCATGAAGCGGCTGGGCGGAATCGACCAGCAGCCCGCCTCGCTGGCGGTGTTCAACCACGCCATCCTCTACGTGCCCCGCTACCAGCTCTTCCTCGACGGCACCGCCGAGTTCCACGGCTCCGGAGAGCTGCCTTCCGACGACCGCGGCGCGGAGGTGCTGGTGGTCGAGCCCGACGGGCCCTCGCGGTTCTTCCGCACGCCGGAGGCGCAGCCGCAGGACAACAGCGACGAGACGCGCATCGCCGCCACGCTGCGCAAGGACGGCAGCGTGGCCGTGGAGGTGCGCGGCAGCGCGCGCGGGTCGTGGACGGCCGAGTTGCGCCGCGCCTTCGAGCCGGCTGACGAGCGCCGCCGCCGCGCCGAGGAGCAGCTGGCGCGCGCCGCCTTCCCCAACGTCAAGGTCACCGACGTCACCGTCTCCGACCCGCACGAGATCGAGAAGCCGTTCCTCACGCAGATCACCGCCACCGCCTCGGGGTTCGCGGTTCCCACCGGCAGCGGCCTGCGCTTCTCGCCCTTCGGGCAGCGGCAGAGCTTCGTCGAGGCGCTGGCGCAGCTCTCGGCGCGCGCGCTGCCGGAGCGGCTGCCGTATCCGCAGCAGGTGGTCATCGAGTCGGAGGTGCAGCTGCCCGCGGGCTGGTCGGCCGCGCTGCCGGAGGGCGCGAGAGAGAGCGGGCCGCAGGGCGCCTACGAAGTCAGCTACTCGCGCGACGCCGGGAAGGTCTCTGCACGGCTTTCGCTGACGCTCAACGGCGGCCTCTTGCAGCCGCAGGACTACGCGGCGTTCCGCGCCTTCCTCGGCCGGCTCGACGAAGCGCTGCGCCGGCGCGTGGAGGCCGGCCCGACGACGCAGACGGCGGCTCGATGAGGCAAGTCCCGGTCGCTGCGCTCTTGCTGCTGGGGTGCGCTCTCGGCAGCCGCCGCGACGCGGGATCGCCCGGCAGTCCCGACCAGGCGCAAGCGCTGCTCGACCACGCCGAGGCCGCGGCCAAGAGCGACCCGGCGCTGCTCGCGCGGGCCGGATGGCTGCGCTACTTGATCGCCTCCGATGCCAAGGGCGCCTCGCTCGAGCTGAGCGCAGCGGCAAAGTCAGGATCCGAAGCGCAGCGCGCGCTGGCGCTGGATGGCCTGGGCGAAATCGCCGAGGACCGGACCGACTCCGCGGAAGCGGCGCAGGACTTCATCGCCGCGCTGCAGGCGGCGCCGCGCGATCCGGCGGCGGAGCTGGCGGCGGTGAGGCTGCTCGATCTCGAGGGAGAGTCTCCCGACATCGACGAGGCCATCGTCAAGGCGGCGGCGCAGCTCGCGCCGCCGGTCGCGCCGCGCGCTGCCCGGCTCGTGCGCGAGGCGGCCGCGCGGATTGCCGGACGCAAGGCGCAAGCGTCGGGTGACGCGCAAGCGGAAGTCGAAGCCTGGCGTCAGGCGGGCGTCGTCCAGCGCTGGCGCGTGGGCGGGCCGTTCGCGGCGCTGCGGCTGTTCGACTTGAGCAAGCAGCTCGCCCTCGACTCACCTTTGCCGGCCGCGGCGCAGGTGAACGACCGCGCGCTGGAGTTTCCCGACGGCGACGTCGGCTTCGACAACGAGCCCTCGGACGGCGACGTCTTCTACGCCGCCAGCGAGGTCACGCTGTCGAAGGGCGGCGAGTACCTGGTCTGGGTCGAAGGCGCGGCGGCTCTGGAGGCGCGCCTCGACGGCGCGGTAGCCATGTCGCGGATGCCGTATCCGCGCGAGACGCCGCGCGCCCAGACGGTGGCGGTGCGGCTCCCGCCCGGCAAGCACGCGGTGCTGGTGCGCTGGAGCCGCGCCGAGGGCGCCCGCTTCCGCCTGGTGCTGGCCCGCGCTGACGGAGCGCCGGCCGACCTGGCCAGCGCCGCGCCCGCGGAGTTGAGCGGCGCGCGGGCGGCGGCCCTGTGCGCGCTGGGACAGGTCTGCGCGGCCGCGCCGGCGTGGCGCGATGCCGCCGACTTGCGCGCGGCGGCGGCGGCGTTGCTGGAGAGCGACCCCGCCGACGCGCTCGCCGCTTGGCTCTTGGCGCGGGCCTCCATCGGCGACGACCGCACGGCCTCGCGGTCGGCCATCGACAAAGCGGTCGCGCTCTCGGGCGGCGGCGCGCCGGCGCTCACGCTGCGCGCGCAGCAGCTCCTGCACGACCCGGAGGTGCCCGACCGCATCGGCCGCGGCCGCGCGCTGGCCGACCTGGCCGAGGCGGCGCGCAAGGACCCCTCCCTGCTCCGCGCGCGTCTCACCGCCGCCGCGCTCGAGCGCGATTCCGAACGCTACGACGACGCCGCGCAGGACCTGGACAAGGCGGAGTCGACTGCGCGCGAGGAGAAGCGCCCGCTGCCGCCGCGCCTGTTGGCCGCCCGCGCGCGGCTGCTCGACGCGCGCGGCAACACCGCCGGGGCCCGGCTCCTGGCCGAGGAGTCGCTCCGCGCCGCGCCCGGCCGCTGCGACACGCTGCAGCTCCTCGCCGATCTCTCCCGCCGCAACGGATCGATCGCCGCGCAGCAGCGCGCCGCCGAGGCGTTGCTCCCCTGCGAGGGCGGCCTGCCCACCCTGGCGCAGTCGCTGCGCGATCGCGGCCAGCTCGCCCGCGCCGAGGAGCTGCTCAAGCTCTCGGCCGCGCTCCGCCCCGCGGTGCCCTCGCGGCTGGAGCAGCTCGCCGAACTCCAAGTATCGCGCACTGAGCTGCCCGCAGCGGTGGCGTCGGCGCGGCAGGCGGTGGCGCTCTCGCCGCGCAGCCCCGAGCCGCTGCGCCGGCTGGCCGGAATCCTCGAGCTGGAGGGCGAGAGCAAGGCCGCCACCGAGAGCCGCAAGGCCGCGCTGCGCCTGGGTCCGGGCGATCTCGGCGTGCGCCAGCAGGTCGCGCTCGACGAGGGCGTGCGGCTGATGGCCTGGACCGATCGCGACGCGCTCGCGCTGGTGCGCAAGCCCGATGGGTCCCAGGTACCGCCGGGCGCGAGCGCGGTGCGGATGCTCGACTACGGCGCGGCGCAGATCTTCGACGACGCTGGCGGAGTGGAGCGCGTGCACACGCTGGTGCGCGTGCTGGACAAGAAGGGCGTGTCGCGTTTTGGAGAAGCGCAGCTTCCCGCCGATGCGCAGCTGTTGCAGCTGCGCACGCTCAAGGCCGACGGCCGCATCCTCGAGCCGGAAACCATCCCCGAAAAAGAGGCGGTGAGCCTGCCCGGCCTGGAGCCCGGCGACGCGGTGGAGACCGACTACCTGCGCGGCCTGGCGCCGCGCGGTCCGGAGATGCCCGGCTTCACGCTCGGCTCGTTCTACTTCCGCGACGACGAGACGCCGATGATCGAGTCGACGTACGAGGTGCGCGCGCCGAGCGCCTTCGAGATCGACGCGCACCACCTGCAGCTTCCCAACGACGCGGTCACCCGCGACGGCGAGGACCTGCGCTTTCGCACCACCGCGCGCAACGTCGCGCCGCTGCAGCCCGAGCCGCACTCACCCGGCGAGGCGGAGCTGATGCCGTGGGTGCAGGTCGGGTCGGGCGCGACGCAGCGCGAGCTGGTGCGCTCCATCGCCGACTGGGCGCTCTTGAGGGCGCGGCCGGCCAGCACCACCTCCGAGCTCGGGCGAAGGGCTTCGGGCCGCACCGCGCGCGAGACGGTGGCGACCATCTACGCCGCGGTGGCCGAGGCGGTGCGCGGCCGGGCCACCGGGACCGATTTCTCCTCCAGCGCGGCGCACGTGCTGGCGCAGGGCCGCGGCAACCGCCTGCTGGTGCTCAAGTCGGCGCTGGCCGCCGCGGGCGTGCCCTCGCACATGGTGCTCTCGCGCACCTTCAACGCCGACCCGGCGTCCTACCGCTTCCCGCGCGGCGAGCTGTTCGGATACGCGCTGTTGCGCGTCGATCTTCCCGAGGGGCCGCTGTGGATCGATCCCTCCTATCGCCTGGCGCCGCTCGGCCAGCTGCCGGCCTTCGCGCGCGGCCAGGACGCGTGGGTGGTGCCCGAGCCTGGAGAGGAACCGATTCAGATTCGCACTCCGGACTCACTGCCCGGCCAGGAAGACGGGCGCGTGCTGGCGCTCGATCTGAAGCTCGCCCCCGACGGGAGCGCGACCGGCGAGGGCCGCGACGTGCACCACGGATTCGAGGCCGCTTCCTTGAAGGACGCGCTCGAGCGCCTGGACCGCGATCAGCGCAAGCAGGCGGTGGAGGCGATGCTCGGCCGCGGCCTGCGCAGCGTGGCGCTCCTCACGCTCGGCACCGAGCACGAGAGCGACCTGGGCGGGACCGCGGCGCTGGACTACGGGCTGCGCACCGAGCTGGCGCGCAAGGACGGCGAGCAGCTCTTCGTGCAGGGCTCGCTTGTGCCGTCGCGGCTCTCGAGGCGGTGGGCGCCGAGCGGGGAGCGGACGGTGCCGCTGTTGATCGACTCACCCGAAGTGCTCGTCTCTCGCAGCACGCTGGTGCTTCCTGCCGGCAAGCACCTGCGCAACGCGCCCGCGCCGGTCTCGTTCGCGGGCTCGTTCGGCAAGTATTCGTGGAGCGCGCGCGAGTCGGAGGGCAAGCTGGTGATCGAGGAGTCGCTGGAGATGCCGGAGCAGCGCGTCCTGCCCGCGCAGTATCCGGCGTTCGCCGCCTTTGCCCGCGCGGTGGACGGCGCGCAATCGCAGGAATTGCTGGTCTCGCCTTGATCAGAAGAAGCGCAGCGAGACTTCGGTGTGCAGGTCGAGGCCGCGGTCGTTGAGGCGCAGGACCGCGCCGGCCAGTTCCCCGAGCCCGTCGTCGACGATGGCTTTGATCTTCGCGGCATAGAGCGCGCGCACGGGCAGGTCGAGGTCGCGCTCCAGCGCGGCCAGGTCGAGGCCCTGGGCCAGCCGCAGACCGGTGAAGAGCCGCTCGCGCAGGTGCTCGTTCGCGCCCACGGTC
>Ga0307479_10006993_pt1 | contig 10394 bp, 9 predicted proteins | sample atmos_gasesECM4C_FD_203743 | JGI IMG/M metagenome (GOLD analysis project Ga0307479, IMG submission 203743) | Hardwood forest soil microbial communities from Morgan-Monroe State Forest, Indiana, United States - atmos_gasesECM4C_515 | ecosystem: Environmental > Terrestrial > Soil > Temperate...
GGCTTCGGTTTCATCACCCCAGACGGCGGAGGCAAGGACGTCTTCGTCCACCACACCGCCATCCAAGCAGAGGGGTTCCGCAGCCTGGCCGAAGGGCAGAAGGTGGAGTTCGACGTCCAACAGGGCCCCAAGGGCCCGCAGGCGGCCAACGTACGTAAAGCCGACTAGCTCACAACGCTAGCGCACCAAACGGATCGGCTCGTCCTCGGGCGCGGGTTCGCGCGCGCGGATGGCCGGATCGCGTAGGTACGTGTCGGTGAGGCGCTTGCGCGGCAAGAGCCGCAGAGGCGTCGCGAGCATCGTCACGCCGTAAGCCTCGGCCACCGCGGCGGACTTCTCCAGGAGCGACAGCTCGGCGAACGGCTTCAGGAGCACGCCCATCTTGAGCAGCCGCTGCTCCGCGCAGGCGATGGTGAAGTCGAGAAACGCCGGCAGCTGCGAGAGCACGAGATGGTCCGCCGGCAACCGCTTGCGCATGAACGCGCCCAGCCGACGCACGCCCCAGGTCGAGACCAGCGACAATCCGAGCAGCCGCCGCCGCAGCGACGGATGCGCGCCCAGCGCCTGCATGGTGCGGCGCTCGCCGAACTCGACGTGCCGCTCCTCCTGCTTCACCGCGCGCTGCAGGACTGTGCGGATCTCCTCGTGGTCGATGGTGTCGATCACGGCATAGAGGGCCATCAGCACCAGGCCCTCGCCGAGCGCCATCTCCAGGCAGACGTGCTCCTCGAACGAGGCGGGCATCATGCCGGTGGTGAGGAAGCGCACCATCGGATGCGCGGGCGAGGGCGACTCACCGAGCAGGCCGAGGATGCGGACGAAGTTGTCGACGTGCTGGAACTCCTCCACCGCCTGCCGCGAGAAGAAGCGCGCGGCGTCGAGGTCGGGAGCGTCGTAGAGCCAGCGGCCGCACTGGATGCCGGTCACTTCGCCGTAGAGGAACTGGTCCATCATCCAGACCAGCACCTTCTTGTCGCGCACCGGATCGAGGCGCGCGCCCCGGAAATCGAACGTCATCTCCTCGCGCGAGAGCAGCATGGGAAGCGGAACCTAGCACACCGCCTGCGGCCGCGCCGCCGGCTCCGACGCGGCGCAGCGGGGATTCTGCAGGGCGCGTAAAGGGTTATCCACTTGCCAACAAGTCGTACAAGAGTACGATCCCGTATATGCGCCGGATTCACGAGGACATCCGCGAGGTGCGCGTGCCTTCCGAGGTGCTGGCGCGCTGGGCGCTGGAGACGCCCGTCGCGGCCCAGGAGGCGACCTGCTCGGCGCTGGCGTTCCTGATGCACGTGGAGCACGCCGCCGCAACGCTCCTTCCGGTACCGACGCTCCTCTGCAGCGAGCAGGCGGTGCTCGATCCCGACGGGTTCTTGCGCCAGCCGCGCGGCGCGGTGGAGCACTTCCGGCTGCGCGCCCAGCGCGCGACGGCGTGGATGGATCTTTTCATCTTCTTCCGCGAGCGCTTTCCCACCGCCGCGCAGCGCCAGCCTCCCGACTCGCTCTACTCCCTGGCGCAGCTCTTCACCCGCCACGACGACGATGTCGAGGCCGCCGTCGACTTGGTGGTGCGCGAGTGCGTGATGCCGGAGCTCGAGGAGCTGATCGCCCGCACGCTCACCTATCCGCCGCTGCAGATCCTCTGGCAGCGGCTGCACGACAACGACCCGCAGCGCAGCGCCGAGGCGCGACGGCTCGCGGCCGAGGTGCTGGGCGAAGTCTCGGGCGCCCGCCTGTGGAAGGTGCGCACGCGGCTGATCGCCACCGCCACCCGCGCGCTTCTCTCGGCCAAGCCGGTGCTCGACGAGCTGGAGCGTGGAGGATTCAGGGTGGACCGCACGCGCGCCGCGCGAGGGTTTGCCCGCCGGCTGGAGGAGGCCGTCTCCGAGCTGCCCGGCGCGCCTTTGCTGGAGTCGATCCTGCACCAGCTCGCCGGTCCGGCGTCGCTGCAGTAGCCCGCGAGACCCTCAGCGCTGTTGCGCGTAGACCCGGCCGCGGGGAGGGCCGAACTTGGACATGCTCGCCACCCCCGCCGCCATCAGGCACAAGAGCCCGGCGACGAGGAGCCAGATCGTCTGGCGCGGAGGCAGCAGCCGGCGCATACCCCGCCATGCTAACGCCGCGGCGGCGTGAAGTCACATGAGCGCCGAAATAGCCTGGCGCGGCCTGCGTAAACCGGGCGTCGACGGAGGTCACCCTTGGGCGTGCCCAGCGAAGCAGAGCTGCCGCGGCCGGCCCGCCGGGCCCCGCCGCCCGCGCTGGTCGCGCTGCTCGCGCCGGACGCCGGCATGGAGCGGCAGGCGCGCGCGGGCGGGGCGCGGCTCGCCTTTGCGCTGGCGCTGGTCTGCTCGCTCCTGGTCGGCTTCGCCCAGGCCGTGCGCATCGACGCGCGCAGCGCCACGCTGGAGAAGCTGGACAAGGCCGGCACGCTCCAGACCATGAGCGAGAAGCAACTCGCCGACGAGATCAAGGGCGCCGAGCGGCTCTACCAGGTGGGCCGGGTGGCGTGGGGCGCCGTCGAGGCGCCGGTGTTCCTCTTGCTGCTGGCGCTGGCGGTGGTGGTGCTGGTCTGGTTCATGCGCGGCAAGATGAAGGGGCGCGCGGTGTTTCCGGTGGCGGCCGCGGCGCTGTTGCCGCTGGCCATCGCGAATCTGCTCGACGCCGTCGCCGCCTTCGAGCGCGATTCCTTGCCGCTGTCCTCCGCCGTGCTCTCGCCGCGCAGCTTCAGCGCCGTGCTCGCCGTCCTCGGCCATCCGCTGGCCGAGCCGTTCTCCAGGCTGGGCAATGCGCTCGATTTCTTCTCGCTGTGGGGAGCGATTCTTCTCGGATACGGCGTGGCCGCCGCCGGGGATCTGCCCGCGCGCCGCGCGGTGGCCGTCACGCTCTTGGGCTGGGTATGCTGGCGGCTGGTCCTCAGCGTTGGACTGGGAGGGTAGAACGTGCTCGCCATCCTCTTTGCCATGCTCCTGGCGCAGCCCGCGCCGTTGACCCTCGACGGCGCCGTCAGCCTGGCCATGGAGCGCAACCCCGACCTGCGCAAGCAGGTGCTGCTCATGCTCTCGGCCGAGCAGGACAAGTCCATCTCCCGCGCCGCGATCCTGCCGTCTCTCGGCTTCAACGCCAGCATCACCGAGAGCGCCCAGGGCGCCACCGACGCGTACTTCTTCAGCGGCTTTCCGGTGCCCGCGCAGGCGGCCACCAGCTATCAGAGCTGGGCGGGCTCGGCGACGCTGCGGCAGCTCGTTTTCGACGGCGGGAAATGGTGGAACAACCTCGCCGTGTCGGACCTCGCGCAGCAGGCGAGCGTGGCGCAGGTCGACGAGCAACGGCTGCAGATCACCTATCTGGTCGAGCAGCGTTTCTACGAGCTGGTGCGCGCCCAGCGTCAGCTCGCCGTGCTGAGCGAGGCGGCGGCGCGCAGCCGCGACCAGGCCGAATTCACCCAGCGCTTGTTCGAGGGCGGACGCTCCACGCAGGCCGACGTCTACGCGGCGCGCGCCAATCGCGACAACGACGAGGTCAACCGCCTCGCTCAGGAGCGCAACGTCGAGCTGGCCCGGACCGACCTGGCGACAGCGATCGGCGTCGATCCCGACCAGCCGCTCACCGTGACCGAGCCCCCCCATCTGATGGACGAGCCGGCGCAGCCGCCGCCCGCCAAGGACGCGGTGGCGCGCGCGCTCGAGACCCGGCCCTCGCTGAAGGCGGCCAACTTGACGCTCGAGTCGAACCGCAAGGCGGCGTCGGCGGCGAGCGGCGATTACTGGCCCGCCGTCTCGCTCGCCGCCACCTACACGCGCAACACGGTGAGTGCCGATCCGTTCTTCAGCAAGCTGAACCACAACGCGACGCTCTACGGCAGCGTCAACCTGTCCTGGAACGTCTTCAACGGCCTCGCCACCACCGCCACCGTGCGCAAGGCGGAGATTGCGGCGCTGATGAGTGAAAATGACCTGGCCAGCGCGCGGCGCGGCGTGGCGGCCGACGTGGAGAAGGCGGTGGCGCAGCTGGCCACCGCGCGCGCGCAGGTGCGGGTGGCGCAGCAGGCGCAACAGACGGCCACCGAAGGCCTGCGGCTGGCGAAGACGCGGCAGGAAGTGGGCGTGGGGACGCAGCTGGAAGTGCGCGACGCGGAGCTGAAGCTGACGCAGGCGCAGCTGTCGGTGGTGGGATCGCTGGTGGACGGACGGGAAGCCGAGGCGGCCTTGCGCCGCGCAGAGGGTGGATAGCCTCATGACCAAGGGACGCTGGATTCTCGCAGCGCTGGTGGTGGCGGGGGTGGGCTTCGCCACCGTGCAGGGGCTGCGGCCGCACCCGCCGCCGCCTTTGGAGGTGACCACTTCCGTGGCCAGGCGCGGGCCGGTGACGCGCACGGTGACGGCGGCCGGCCACCTGCAGGCGCGCGAGACGGTGAAGGTGTCGAGCAACGTCACCGGCGATCTGCTCTCGCTGAGCGTCAAAGAGGGCGACCGGGTCCGCCGCGGGCAGGTGCTGGGGCAGATCGACAAGCGCCTCGAAGAGACGCAGGTGGCGCAGTTCCGCGGCGCGGTGGCGGGGGCCAAGGCGCAGATCACGCAGATCGACGTCTCCATCGCGCAGGACAAACGAGATCTGGTGAGGGTGCAGAAGCTGGTGGATGACCGGCTCGCCAGCAGCTCGGATCTCGAGAAGTCGCAGACCCAGCTCCACCTCGACGAGGGAAGGCTCGAGGCGCAGAAGGAACTGGTGGCGCAGAACCAGGGCCAGCTCTCTACCGCGCTCTACAATCTCTCGCGCGCCACGCTCACCGCGCCCATCGACGGGACGATCCTGGAATTGCAGCACAAGGTCGGCGAGCGCATCCGCGGCTCTGATTTCTCCGAGGACGTGGTGCTGCTCATGGGCGGCCTCACCGACATGGAGGTCAAGGCCGAGGTGGGCGAGCACGAGGTGGTGGCGGTGCACGTCGGCGACGAGTCGGAAGTCGAGATCGACGCCATCCCCGACAAGCAGTTCAAGGGACACGTGGTGGCGGTGGGCAAGAACGCGCAGATCAAGAATCCGGGCACCGATGCGGAGGTGACTACCTTCTTCGTGCGGGTGGGGCTCGACGTCCCGCCCGAGGGCGCGCTGCCGGGGATGTCGAGCGCGGTGGGCATCTCGACCGCGACGCACGAGAGCGTGGTGATGGTGCCCATCCAGGCGGTCACCTCGCGCGAAGCGAAGAAGAAGGAGCACACGGCGCCCGCGCGCGCGGGCACGATGAAGGTGGCCGACGCGCAGGCCGCGCCCGCGCCCGCGGCTTCGGCCGGGGCGAAGGACGACCCGCCGGTGAAGACGGCCACCGGCAAGCCCAAGCCGGTGAAGGTGGTCTTCGTGGTGGACAAGGACGGGAGCGCGCAGATGCGGGAAGTGCACACCGGCATCGCCAGCCGCACCGACGTGGAGATCCTCGACGGCGTTTCCGAGGGCGAGACGGTGGTGGACGGCCCCTACCGCACGCTCGCCCGCGAGCTGCAGGACGGACAGAAAGTGAAGCCGGCGAAGCCGGCGGCAGGGAGCGACAAGCCGGGCCCTCAGGGCGGCCGTAGCTGACGCTGCAAAGGCTACGGCCGGGAGAAATCGCAGATGGCGCTGATCGAGCTCGACCACATCCAGAAGACCTACGACCTGGGTCTCTCCAAGGTCCCGGCGCTGCGCGACATCCACGTCAGCCTCGAGCGCGGCGAGTTCGTGGCCATCGTGGGGCAGTCGGGCTCGGGCAAGTCCACGCTGATGAACATCATCGGCTGCCTGGACGTGCCCACCCAGGGCCGCTACCGCCTCTCGGGCCGCGACGTGAGCACCTTGAGCGACGACGAGTTGGCCGACGTGCGGAATCTGGAGATCGGCTTCGTCTTCCAGAGCTTCCAGCTGTTGCCGCGCGCCACCGCGCTGGAGAACGTGGAGCTGCCGCTCATCTACCGCGGGCTGGCAAAGAGGGAGCGCCGCCAGCGCGCCATCGAGGCCATGCAGCTGGTGGGCCTGGAAGATCGCATGAAGCACAAGCCGCCGGAGCTGTCGGGCGGACAGCGGCAGCGGGTGGCCATCGCGCGTGCGCTGGTGACGCAGCCTTCGCTGCTGCTCGCCGACGAGCCGACCGGCAACCTGGACAGCAAGACCGGCGAGGAGATCGTCCGCCTGTTCCTCGAGCTGCATGCGCGGGGCAACACCATCGTGCTGGTCACGCACGAGCCGCGGCTGGCGGCGCGCTGCCCGCGCGCGGTGCGGCTGGTGGACGGGTTGGTCATCGCCGACGGCCCCGGCCGCGAGGTGGCCATGGCCAACGCCGAGGCGCTGGGCGCCGACGCGCTCGCGCAATTCCACGCCGCGCAGAAGGCGGCCGAGGCGCGCCCATGAAGATGTCGAGTATACGTCGTATACTTGCCGAGATCCGCGACGCCATCGTGCAGGCCGCCGTCTCGCTGGTCTCGCACAAGCTGCGCGCCGCGCTGACCATCGGCGGCATCGCCATCGGCATCTGCTCGGTCATACTGATTTTCATGGTCGAGGCTGGGATGAGCAACAGCTTCGCCCGGCAGCTCAATACGCTGGGGCCGAATACCCTCTTCGTGCACAAGTGGAAGTGGGGCGTGAACGGCAACGACTGGTGGAAGTACAAGAACCGGCCGGTGGTCGACATGCTCGACTACCGCGCGCTCCAGCAGAACACCACGCTGCCCATCGCCATCGCGCCCATCGTGGCCACCGACGCTACGGTGAGCTACGGCAGCAAGGACGTGAAGGGCGTGGACGTGCGCGGCACGGTGGACGGCTACCTCGACGCCACCGGCTGGCAGATCCGCCGCGGCCGCTTCATCACCGCGCTCGACCAGGAGCTGGGCGCCAACGTCTGCATCCTCGGCGCCGACCTGGAGGACGCGTTCTTCAAGGGGCAGGAGCCGCTCGGCCAGACGGTGCGCGCGGGGCCCAACCTGCGCTGCCAGATCGTCGGCCTCTTCGCGCGCAAGGGCGTGGCCTTCGGCCGCACCCAGGATCTGCGCGTGGTGGTGCCGCTCTCCTCGTGGATCCGCGTCTTCGGCGCCAAGCGCGGGCTCTCCATCGCGGTGGTGGCGCCCGAAGGCAAGGTGAAGGAGACCGAGGACGAGGTCACCGCGGTGATGCGCAACACGCGCCACCTGCGGCCGGATCAGGAGGACAACTTCTCCGTCAACCGGCAGGACAAGCTCTTGGAAGGCTTCAACCAGATGATGATGGCCACCAACGTCACCGGCATCCTGGTGGGCATCATCACCGCCATCGTGGCGGGCATCGGCATCATGAACATCCTGCTCGTCTCGGTGAAGGAGCGGACGCGGGAGATCGGAATCCGCCGCGCGCTGGGGGCGCGGCGCAGCACCATCCTCTGGCAGTTCCTCTGCGAGGCGATCATGGTGGCGGTGGTGGGCGGGTTCTTCGGCGTGGCGCTGGGAGCGGGAGGGGCGTCGATCATCGACCTGATCTCGCCCTTGCCGGCGAGCGTCGACCCGCGGGTGGTGATCGGCGGCGTGATCGGCTCGGCCATTCTCGGCGCGGGGTTTGGGCTTTGGCCCGCGCTCACCGCGGCGCTGCTGCAGCCCATCGAGGCGCTGCGCTATGAGTGAGGCAGTGCTGGCGCAGGCCTCAGGCCTCAGGCCTCAGGCCCCAGGCTGGTTCAGGTGGCTGCGCATCGCCGCCACGGCGCGCCTCGACGACTTTCGCCTCGCGCTCGATTCTCTGTCCGGACACAAGCTGCGCAGCGGGCTGACGGCGCTGGGGATCATCATCGGCGTGTTCACGGTAGTGGCGATGATGGCGCTCCTCAACGGCCTCTCCAAGACCATCAACAAGCAGCTGGGCGCGCTGGGCGCGAACGCGTTCCACATCCAGCGCTGGCCGGCGGTGCAGTTCGGCGACTTCTCACCCGAGATCGCGGCGCGCAAGAAGATCACCGTCACGCAGGCCAAGGCGCTGCGCGATGCGCTGCCGCAGGCGAAAGAGGTGGGCGCGGAGATCTGGGACTGGGGCAAGACCGCCTACGCCGGCGACCGCACCTCGCAGGGCGTGCAGGTGGGCGGCGGCACGCCGGAGTTCTTCACGCTCAACAACCTGCCCATCGCCAACGGGCGCGGCTTCAACGAGGCCGAGGCCGAAGACGGCGCGCGCGTGGCGGTGTTGGGCGCGGCGGTGGTGGACGCGCTCTTCCCCGAGGGCGACGCGGTCGGCCAGAAGGTCAAGCTGGGGCGCATGGAGCTGAAGGTCATCGGCACCATCGAGCGCCAGGGCGGGCTGCCGCTGGGCGACAACCCCGACGCGACGTTGGCGGTGCCGATCACGCTCTTCATGGAGCTGTACGGCGCCTCGCGCTCGGCCGAGGTGGCGGTGATGGCGAGCAGCCACGAAGAGATGAGCCGCCTGCAGGACGCGGCGACGGTGGCCTTCCGGCGCATCCGCGGGCTCGACGCGTCGAAGGACAACGACTTCGAGGTCTACTCCAACGATTCGTTGCACGAGATGTTCGACAACCTGTCCATGGCCGTCACCGTCGCGAGCGCGTTCATGTGCTTCCTCTCGCTCTTGGTGGGCGGCTTCGGGGTGATGAACATCATGCTGGTGGCGGTGACCGAGCGGACGCGCGAGATCGGCCTGCGCAAGGCGCTGGGCGCGCGGCGCCTGCGTATCCTGACCCAGTTCGTGATCGAGGCGGTGCTGCTGGCGTCGTTCGGCGGCGCCATCGGCGTCGGGCTCGGGTACGCCGCCGCGTTCATCGGGCAGTTCTTGCAGTTCCCCGCGCAGGTGCCGCTCTGGGCGGTGGCGCTAGGGCTCGGCGTGTCCTGCGGCGTGGGGCTGCTCGCCGGGATCTACCCGGCCTTCCGCGCCTCGCGCCTCGACCCGGCGGTCGCCCTGCGCGACGAGTAGAGAAGCGCCAGCAGTGCGAGCCAGCCCGCGTCGAGGGAGGCGCATCCCCAGCCGTTGACGGTGTGCGGGTCGGCCGGCGAGGGCTGGGCGGTGACGGCGAACTCGGCGCTGCCGCCGGTCATCTGCGCCGCCGACGCGATGGCGACGTCCGGTCCTTGATTGACGCGGACCCAGAACTGCGTCGAGTCGGTCGCCGCGGTGATGGTGAATTGCGTCGCCTGATCCGCAGTGCAGCTGCTGGTCGAGTGGACCGAGGTGACGTTGCCCACGGTGACGAGCACGTCCGCGTCGGCCCAGGTGGGCGCGTCGCTCGCGTCGTGGAGCTGCACGGTGAAGGGACCGGCGCAAGCGCCGACCTGCGCGGTGGCAGGCCCGCTGACGGCCAGCTTCTCGGCGGGGCCGGGCGTGGAGAGCTTCTTCCACTCGATGTCGGAGAGGTAGTCGTTGCCGTAGCCGCCGATGACGTAGAGGTAGCCGTTGCTGGCCACCGCGGCGTGCAGGTAGCGCGCGGTGGTGAGCGCGGTGGTCCTGATCCAGGCGCCCAAGGAGCCATCGCTCATGATGCGCGCCTGCAGGACGTCGTCGAGCCTGGTGAAGTTGTTCGAGCCGCCGATGACGAAGAGGAATCCGCCGCTCACGAAAGCGGCCACGCCGCGGCGAGCCGAAGGGAGCGTCGCGGTCTGGACCCAGGCCGCGGGCGATCCTTGATTGAGGAGCGCCCGCTGCACGTCGGCGAGGTCGGTTCCGTTGGCGCCGCCGGGACCCTCGCCGCCCGCGACGTAGAGGTACGTTCCGTCGGAGGCGAGGCCATGGTGCGCGCGGCCGGCGGAAAGCGCAGCGCCGGCCGTCCAGGTGACGGTCCCGTCGCTCACGCCCAAGGTGCCCACCGAGACGTCGGTGAAGTAGGTGATGGTCTGATTCGGCGCGGTGCCGGAGGCGTGCGCGCCGCCCACCGCGTAGAGGATGCCGCCGGCGGCGATGAGCCCCTGGCCGTACGGCGCGCGCGTAAGAGTGTTGGTGGTGGCGAACGCGCCCAGCGTGCCGTCGCCGTTGAAGCGCGCGAAGTCCACCTCGGCGATGTTGCCGCCGGCGACATACAAGCCCGTGGGCCAGCCTGCGATGCCGATGCCGCCCTCGGCGTTTGGCAGCGGCGTGGTGGCGATGAAGGAGCTCAGCGATCCGTCGCCGCCCAGGCCCGCGAAGAGCACGTCGGTGAGGCCGCTCGAGGAGTTGTAGCCGCCGGCGACGTAGAGGCGGCCGTTGTAGACGGCCGCGCCCGAGTCGGCGCGAACCGATGGCAGCGCGGCGTGGCTCCAGGCCGCGTCGGGCACTGTGGCGAGCAGGACCAGGAGCGTGATCACAAGTGCGGCTCCAGTCCGATGGCCAGGAGCGGCGCGACGAAGGAGCCGCCCGGGTCGTGGTAGATCTCCACCGCTGCGGAAGCGATCACGTCGAGCCACGACGCCTGCCGCAACAAG
>Ga0307479_10006994_pt1 | contig 10393 bp, 8 predicted proteins | sample atmos_gasesECM4C_FD_203743 | JGI IMG/M metagenome (GOLD analysis project Ga0307479, IMG submission 203743) | Hardwood forest soil microbial communities from Morgan-Monroe State Forest, Indiana, United States - atmos_gasesECM4C_515 | ecosystem: Environmental > Terrestrial > Soil > Temperate...
CCGGCTTGCCAGCCAGCGTTTGCGCATCTCCTGCCTTCAAGGCATAGGGCACGCTCACCAGCAATATGCGCGGCTGCTCCGCTTGCCGCTCCACTTGCACTTCCAGCCAGCGGGCTTCGCCGGAGGCAAACAGTTCCGCAGGCACGCCGTTGGCGCTGTTGGCGCCCAGCAAAACGGTGTAGACGCCGCTCGCATCCGGCTTCACATTCTGCGTCTCCATCCACAGCGCGGCGCCGCCGGTCTGCTGCGCATGAAGAGCAAAGGTCACGCCGACAGGACCCGCCAACGGGCGGTCCTGCGAATCCAGCAGCGTGCCGCTGAACTTGATGAGCCGGGGAACTTCGGCTGCTGAAGCAGCGGGAGAAGCCGCGCTCTGATTTGCGGAATCGGGCGACTGCGCCAGAAGTGCGGGAGCAAGAAACAGAGACACCACGAGCATTGCAACCGAGATGGGAGAGGGTTTCATCTCAATTCCTCCATGCAAACAAAATGGATCGAAGCGCTCGGAAAATCCTAAATGCAAGGGAACCGGAGTATTCGTTCCACAGAGCATTGGGACGATGCGGGAACGAACGTGCGGCGGATTCTAGCACAGAGACGAAAAGAGGAGACAAACCAAAATGCGAAAGAGAAGAGATGGGCGTACTGAAGCTACTAGCAGCAGCGGCATAAATGCTTCGGCACGATGGGCGCGCCGCCTGAGGGGGTGAAGGGGAGCCAGCGACGGCAGGCTGGCGGTCCCGCAAAATCATCCGGGATGCCGCGACAGGAGCCGCGGTAAACGGCATGCGCAGATGACGGGCGACGGGTGGGAAGCGCATTTATTTCGCGCCTCCCGGCGGGTGTCGGGACAAGTTCCGCTCCGACCCCCTAGATGGGGCGAGGCAGGTTGAGAGATTTTTTAGCGGAGAGTCCTGAATAGAAGAAACCACGGGCGCTGGTACATTCGCTTCACTGGACGCGTGCCCCGGATCCAATGTAAGGGCTTGGGTTTACGGCCGAACGCGGTCGATCCACGAGGAAAATTGGTGGAAAACATCGGAGTTCTGATTTTCTCCGTCTGGAGCAGCACACTTTTCCTTCCCGAGAACTCTCAGGACATCCGCGGCATTGTGTAAGTCTTGTCGCTCTTCAGATGCGCCAGGATCACCAGCTAATTCCTGAAAGCGAATGAGGATAGCTCTTTCCGCCACTGCTAACAATTCCTGCAATCTATCGGGATCACGCTCGCCAATCAACTCGGCATAAAGTCCGCGCCAGGCCAGGCCGTCGAATCGGCGCCCGAGGGGGGTGTCTCTTTGCGGCGGCAAGCCGGAGTGGATATTTTCGGAATGAGCAGCGGTTGGATCGCTGTCCATTTGCAGAGCCTTCAAGCCGGTTTTCATCTGTCAACGCCGAATGAGGCTAGGTTTTGGAATGCCGGAGCGTTCATGCCGGCAGGCCTTCTGCCAAGATTCTTCTTCAGCTCCTGACGAGCAGAAGCTTGCTCGAGTAAGTAACACTCTCAGATTGCCGCTCGCAGTCCTGTTTTGGACAGAGTCTTCCCCATGGGGTGCGGGATGAGTTGAGAGGAGAGAACTCTCCGGGCGCGCGCCAGCGGCGGAGGGCGAAGCTGTCTATAGCCGACTGGACGTCGCTCAGATCCACATGGTACGTGCTGGGCCGGCTGTTTATTTTGATGCGGCGCGAATTCGGTTCCCGCTGAGAGTCACAGCGCCGGTCAGTGCGAAGACTCGACCGGTAACACTGGCGCCGGTAGTGATGGTGTCGCTGATATTCGCGAGAATGCTTCCTTCAAAAGCGGTGTTTGTGCCGAGAGTCGCGGAGCTGCCAACCTGCCAGAACACATTACCTGGCGTCGCTCCTTTGGCGAGGAGAACAGAGGAATTGCTCGCCGTCGTAAGGGTGCTCGCTATCTTGAAAACGTAGACACCGCTGCCGTTGAGCGTGAGGGTTCCGGTCAATTGCGCCGAAGAATCAAAACAATAGACGCCAGGGGAGAGTGTGACGGCGCCGGGACTGGTGCCTAGAGTCTTCCCGGTCAAGTTGGTCCCGCAGTGCTCGGCTACCAGATTACGATAAGCGGTGTGCGCAGCGGCCTGAGCCGCGGTGGCGGTGGCATCGCCCGCGTGGATTGATCCTCCGGTCAAAGTCCCCGGAGGAAAGCCGGTGACAGCTTTACCTGGGCTCACACCCAAGTCTCCGGTGATAGCAGTCGGGCCCGAATTAGTCACCGTTGAGGCGCCCAGGACTGCGAAGCTCTGCGCCGGACCCAGTGACGGCGCCGACTGCGCCCAGCTCAGGCTGCCCATACTCAACATGCAAATAACCAACAAAAGCTTTTTCATATCAAAGCTCCTTGGCTGGATTTCTCTTCATCGTTAGTGTCGAGTCGACCTCGATCCCCAAAACCGACTCGCATGCTAACCGCTGGTGCAAACTGACATCAGTTCACTCTTGGACACCCTCGAAACTGACTGGCAGAGTTGTCGAGGAGGTGCCGATTGCAGAGGTGCCCCGACAGGGTCCTTGACCAGGTCGGGGCAGGCAGGGCAATCGCCACCGGCGCCCGGGGCACCGGGCGCTGCGGCCAGGAAGCATTGCATATTGACTGGGCCGGGTGTAGCTTATCGGCGGAACCGGAGGGTCGGTATGGAAAATCCGGCCAAGAAGTTAACGGGTTTAGACAATACGCTGTAGTTCCTTCTCCTCTCCGGCCCGGTTCCTCGAGCGATTCCGCCGGAGTTGATGACAGCCGAAGGAGGTAGTTATGAAATGCAGCAGGTGGTTGCTAGGAGTGGTTGCGATATGTCTGCTCATCGGAGGAGCGATTCTCCGAACCGGGCAGGGTTCGACGTTCCCGCAATCCGGCGCGGTGCCCGGGCATGGTGGAGATTTGGTTTTCTCGCCGGCTGTTGCTGACTGGCACTTGATCTCAAGCGCTACACCGCCGCCACCCGAGTCGGCCTGTTTCGCGCTTGGCGTTCGCTGCTTCACGCCGGCGGGGATGACAGCGGCCTATAACTATCCCCCACTCTACGCGCAGGGATTTAACGGCAGAGGTAAGACAATTGCCATCATCGACTCGTTCGGGAGCCCCACGATCGCCAGTGATCTGAACGTCTTCGACACCGCGTTCGGGCTTCAGCCGATGTGCGGCGAGGCAGGAGTGACTTGCACGCCGGATATGCCGACTTTTCAAGTGCTAGAGGTGCAGGGCTCGCCGCCGATAGTCTCCCAACCGCCGAATCACGGCACCGGCCAGGAGAACCACTTTGGGTGGGCAGTCGAAGTTTCGCTGGATGTCGAGTGGGCGCATGCGACTGCACCAGGTGCCAACATTATCCTAGTCACAACCCCCACAGCGGAAACCCTCGGAGTCCAAGGTTTTCCGCCCATGATGAAAGCCATACAGTACGTCGTTGACCACCACTTAGCCGACGTAATCAGCATGAGCCTCGGCGCGGGTGAAGGAACGTTCGCGAACGGCCAGGCGTCCCTGTTGCAGTTGCGCAAGGCGTTTGTGGACGCGCAAGCCAACGGCATTACCGTGATTGCCTCCTCGGGAGACGGGGGAACAACCAACCATCTCAAAGAACCGGTCAAGAACCCCGGGCTGATTCCTTATCCCAGTGTCATATGGCCAGCATCGGATCCGCTGGTCACAGCAATCGGGGGCACGCGGCTCTGCACCGATCCCAGTGCCACGGCGGGCAGGACGCCGGATAACACCGATCCGCCCGGCGTGTGCCAAGTGCAGCCGGCCGAAACCGAAATCGGCTGGCCCTTTTCGGGTGGAGGTTACAGCATCCTGTTTCCGCGTCCAGCGTTTCAGGACATCTTGCCGCCAGGCAGCAGTTACATCGGCAGCTCGGTTGGTGCGCCTGGGCCGAACTCTAACATGCGCGGAGTGCCAGATGTGGCGTATCAGGCGAGTTCGGGAACTGGTCCGTTAGTTTACCTCGGTGAGTTCGGCTGGTTTTTCGTCGGCGGCACGAGCTGCGGCGCTCCGCAATGGGCAGGTTTGATCGCCATTGCCGACCAGATCTCGGGCGACAACCTTGGATATATCAATCCAGGCTTGTACAAAATTGGCAGCGATGCGACGCGGTACGCCAACGACTTTTTCGACATCACTACCGGCAATAATCAGACTTCTTCGATTCCGGGCTACTCCGCCTCGCAGGGATGGGACGCGGTGACGGGGCTAGGAACGCCGAATGCCGTCAACTTTGCACCCGATCTCGTTGCAGCAGTACACGGGAACTAGCCCCGGGGGTACCGGAAAAGACTCCACCCCTGCAAAGAATGCAAGGACGGGCCACACAAACTCTCTCTAACGCGGTGGGGTTGGGCCACCCTCTTATGACGGCAGCGCCTTAAAGCATCCGGCGGATGGAGTCCGAGCCTAAAAAGCTGCCTGCGCGCGTGCCACTTCTGGAGCTGCGACAAGCTCATCAAAAAGCGTCCGGTAATGAATCATTGCCTGGCGTAATTCTTCCGTGCTGGCCTGCCCGCGCGTTTGGCGAACGGCGATTCCGTGGGCGGAACGGTAATTTTCGAGAACCAGAGGATAGTCCACGGAGATATCCGCCGCACGCTGTTCAAAATCACTTACCGGATAGCCGCGCGTTGACATCACATCGCCGAGCAGCTGATCGGCTTCCGTTACTGCGCCTCCGGGACCGTCGACGAACCGCGCCTGCACTCTGCTCCAGGATTCCACGAAGCGGGCACGATCGGCGGAACCCAGCGGCCGGATGTAGAGACTCTCCACGCGGTCTGTGCGCTTATCGAGCCCCGCTTCCGCATGTCGCCGGCTCCCGCCCTGTTGCAAGGCGCGGTCATATTCAGCGCCACCAAACTGAGTGCGCAGTTTTCCACTACGGCGTTTTCGGCCAAAAATCAATGCGGCGATGGCCACGATTGAAATTACGAGGACCACGCTGCAAATGATGATTAACGTTGTTGGGTCCATACGAATTACCTCAACTTTCTTGCCGAAGCCATGGTTCGAGTAGGGAATTCTGCATTTCCACGGACTCAGTCGGACAGATGTTCCGTCATCGAAAGCGCTTATGTCTGTTTCATTGCGGACAGTTCGATCGTTTCACGAATCCCGGGAGGGTAAGAGCTGAGTTCGACTGGCATTTCAAAAGTGTTATTTTTCTTTTCGTGACCATGCTAAAGGGACGGATTCTTCGGAGGCGTCGGCTTGCTGGAGGCGTAAGGATCTCGATCCAAGTGCACGTTATGGAACAGACAGCCAGGACCACGAACTGGTAGGTTTGGGACGGAGCTCGATTTTCTTCAAGGAAAAAGGCGCCCACCCGCTGGGCCGGCCATCATGACATCAGTGTGCCGATCAGCGGCGAACAAAAGAACTCTCCGCGCGTAGAAAAGGAATTGTGACTTATGGCCACCGCAGTAGATCAAATCGAACTTTCGACAGCAGAGGAGTTGCCTCCGGAGTTGGCGGTACGACCAGCGGACTCCTCTCCCCCGCCGCAAACCGTGAGGCGCTCTCGGAAGAAATGGGCCAAATGGGCCTGGGCGGCGGGTCTCATAATCGCGCTGGGCGTAAGCGTGGAACTGTGGCGGATGCATACGCAGAACGCGGTTGGCTACGACACAGTGTCCGCCGAACGAGGGTTGATACAGGCGAGTGTAACGGCCACAGGCACGCTCAATGCCGTTGTGGATGTGCAGGTCGGTAGCCAAGTATCGGGCAATATCAAAGCGCTTTACGCGGACTTTAATACGAAGGTCACAAAAGGGCAGCTTGTTGCGCTGATCGACCCCGAAGTATTCCAAGCGCAAGTCGGTCAGGCCCAGGCGGCACTCAGCTCGGTGCACTCTGCAGCCGCCACATTGGAGGCCCAGGTCATCAAGGCCAACTCAGATGTTGCTGGGACGATGGCAAGTGAAAAGGGTGTCGAGTCCATCGACGCCAAAGACCGGGCCAACGAACTGAACGTCAAGACCCAGTGGCAGAGAGCCGATAGTCTGTTCACCGGGGGATTGATCTCGCAGCAAGATCACGATTCGGCCAAAGCATCGTATGACGCCGCTAAAGCACAGGTAGCGGCCGACCAGTCACAGATAGATGCAGCCAAGCAGACCATCCAGTCGGCCCAGGCTCAGGTTCAAGTGGCGCAAAGCCAATTGAGTTCTGGACGAGCACAAGAGCGCCAGGCGCAAGGTGTGCTCGAGCAGGCCAAGATCAACCTCGCACATACTCAGATCACCGCTCCCGTTGACGGCACAGTAATCGCCCGCCGCATGGATGTAGGCCAGACCGTAGCCGCATCGTTTGCCGCCCCCACCATCTTCGAGATCGCGCAGGATCTGACGAAGATGCAAGTCGATACCAATGTGGATGAATCCGATATCGGCACCATGACGGCGGGGCAGACGGCTACATTTACAGTCGATGCGTATCCAGGCAGTACATTTCGTGGGCAGGTTTCCAATGTCCGCAAGGCGCCCATCAATGCGCAAAACGTGGTCACCTACGATGTCGTAATCACGGTGGCAAATCCTGACCTCAAACTTTTCCCCGGGATGACGGCTAACGCCAGAATCCTCACCACCAGGCTCGATGACTCGCTGAAGGTGCCAAACGCTGTCTTGCGGCTCCGTCCCACCGCGGCAGTGCTGAAGCAGCTTGGCCTCCCGTCTCCACAAACCGGCACGCCCACAATCTACGTGGTTCCGGGGGGAAAGCTCCAGGCTCTTCCGGTCACGTTTGGACTCTCGGATGGCAAATTCACAGCCGTGACAACCGGCGACTTGCAAGTGGGAGAGCAGGTGGTGGTGAGGTTTACCACGAGTGGGACAGCGAGTGCGACTGCGACTGCACCGAGCGCTTTGACGCCGTCTTCCGGCGGTTCGCGGCGCGGACCTGGACTCTAAGGAGAGTGGAGTGCCGCCGCTCATCGACGTCCGAAGCCTCACGAAGACCTATCAACTCGGCGACATAACCGTGAATGCCCTTCAGGGGGTCACTGTCACCGTCGAGCGGGGCGCGTTCGTGGCTGTCATGGGGCAATCTGGATCGGGTAAATCGACTTTCATGAATCTCCTGGGATGCCTGGACCGGCCGACCTCGGGCCGCTATCTGCTCGCAGGCATCCCCGTGGAAAGCCTCGATCGCGACCAGCTCGCCGAAATCCGGAACCAGAAGATCGGCTTCATTTTTCAGAACTTTAACCTGCTTCCCCGCATGAACGCGCTGGAGAATGTGGAACTCCCGCTGCTATACAAGGATACTGATACGCCGGATGCGGACGGCCTGGCCATGCGTGCACTGGCCTCCGTAGGGCTGGCCGGCCGGGAGCACAATCGTCCCACGCAGCTCTCCGGCGGCCAGCAACAGCGTGTGGCGATTGCGCGCGCGTTGATTAACCGGCCGGAAATTCTTCTCGCGGACGAGCCCACCGGTGCGCTGGATTCGCGGAACAGCGCCGAAATACTCGGCATCTTCCAGCGGCTGAACCGCAGCCAGGGCATCACCATCGTCGTGGTGACGCACTCTGATGAGATCGCCGCATACGCAGATCGAATCATCGGGTTTCGCGACGGGCGAATCGTAAGCGACGCGGCGGTCGTCCACACTGAAAAATTCAGCGAGGACCCGGCCGCTGCCCCGCGCACTACCATCGAGCTGTCGCTATGAAACGCTTGATCTCATCCATCCGGATCGCGTTCCGAGCACTGGCGATGAACAAACTCCGCTCCGCGCTAACCATGCTGGGAATTGTGATCGGCGTCGCCTCCGTGATCGCAACCGTAGCGGTCGGCTCAGGCGCAACCCAGCGGATTCAACAGCAGATCGCGAGCATTGGCAGCAATATCGTCATGGTCCTTCCGGGGAGTACGACCAGTTCCGGACTGCGCCTGGGCAGCGGCAATGCGGTGACGTTAACACAAACGGACGCGAGGGAACTCGCGGCACAGTGCCCCGACCTTGCGCTGGCGGCACCGACAGTACGAGGCTCAGCACAAGTGGTCAACGGGAACAACAACTGGGCCACAGTGATTTATGGCATCACTCCAGATTACCTAACCATCCGCGAGTTGTCCGTTGCGGATGGGGATGCGATTACCCAACAGGATGTGGACGGAGCCACCAAGGTAGCTCTGCTCGGCAAAACAGTGGTGAGCAACCTGTTCGGCGGCGCTGACCCGGTCGGCGAGACGATCCGCATCAAGCAGGTGCCCTTCACCGTCGCAGGAGTGCTCACACCTAAGGGCCAGTCGTCCTCGGGCCAGGATCAGGACGATGTCATTCTGCTTCCGATTTCGACGGCGATCCGGAAAGTAATCGGCGTCAAACAGTCCAATGCCGATGCGGTGGACAACATCATCATGCAGGCCAAAAGCCCCAGTCAGATGCAGGCTGCGCAGGACGAGGTCCAGGCATTGCTGAGGCAACGCCATCATCTCCAGCCGGCCGAAGCTGATGACTTCTCGATCCGTAACATGGAAGAAATCTTCGCCGCGCAAGAGGCGTCTTCGAAGATTATGTCGCTCATGCTTGGCGCCGTAGCTTCGGTTTCGCTGGTTGTCGGAGGCATCGGCATCATGAATATCATGCTCATTTCCGTCCGCGAGCGAACACGCGAAATCGGACTCCGGCAAGCGTTGGGCGCGAAAACACGCGATATTCTCACCCAGTTCCTCGTTGAGGCCGTAACCTTGTCCATCGCCGGTGGGCTCGTCGGAATCTTGCTCGGAATCGTCGCTTCGTTCACCATCTCACGTCTGGCGCAGTGGGCGACGGTAGTCGGTCCGGGCGCAGTCTTGCTTGCGGTCCTCTTCTCCGCCCTGGTCGGAATCAGCTTTGGCTATTACCCCGCCAGAAAAGCCGCCTACCTAGATCCCATCGAAGCCTTGCGGTACGAGTAGCGCTTTCATGGTGCAGCGAGACCAACACTGTTGGAAATAGCAAATCGATGAGGAGTTTCACTCGTTCGTAAAAACGATCCGGCCTAGCTCGTCTCTACGCTGATAAACGAGAGTCGACGGGAGGAGCGGTGGCTCGCACACCTTACTTGCCAGTATCGCGCCTGCAGCAGGACAAGATCTCACTCGATTATCTTTTGCCTCTCCGGGATCTGGAGAACTGAAAAACCGCATCGCTTCTTTTGCCGCAGAGTTGCCACTCAGATATTCTGCAATGTTGTTTTCCATGTCTGCGGGAAAGGAGGGCACAGGCCCAACCAGGTTCGCTTGATAGGTATTCAGCATGACTTCTCTAAATACCGGAAGTGCGGCGCTGCCGCCGGTTTCTTTTCCGCCCAGCGAGCGGTTGTCATCGAATCCGATGCGCACCGCCGCGGTAATTCCATCGGGGCCGTAAGTAGAGCCAATGAAAAGGGCATCCCGGTAGTTGTTCGTCGTGCCTGTCTTACCCATCACGGGGATAGGGAAAGTATGCGCGTCGAGCGCGTGCGCAGTACCCGAGGGAATGCGTACGACGCCACGCAATCCTTCCTGGATCATGGAAAGCTCAAATCCGTCCTCGTTGATTGGGCAGCAGGGCAAGGGATGGCTGTAAATCGCGCCTCCCCCACTATGAACGATCTTTGCAATCACGTAAGGCTCCGCACGTATGCCGCTCGCCATCATCCGGTAAGCGTTCGCAAGCTCCAGTAAGGTGACTTCGGATGCGCCGAGGGCGGTAGTTTCATAGCGCCGTAAGACGGTGCGGATACCGACGTCCCGGGCTGTATTCAAGACAGAATCAATCCCGATATGTTGAACAATCCAAATGGCGACTGCGTTTCTCGATTCCGCCAGCGCCTGCCGGACGGGGATTATGCCTTTGAATTGATTGTCGAAATTGGAGATCCACTTGCGGGGCTGGTCTCCCGCCGTAGACACCGAAATGGGCTCGTCGGGCACGGGAGTATTCAGGTCCAGGGCGCCTCGGCGAAATGCCGCCAGATAGACAAACGGCTTCATGGCCGAGCCTGGCTGGCGCAAGGACTGGGTTACGCGGTTAAAGTCGCTGTAAGTGGTGTTGTGGCCCTTGTATCTGGGCCGCCCCCCTGCCTCGGCCAGGATGGCGGAGTCACTATTCCGCAGAACAACCACGGAGCCCTGAATGAGTCCGGTACTCTGAGGGTGACGCATCTCATAAAGGTTCAAGCCGTTTTGGAGTGCAGCATTCGCGAAGCGCTGGATGCGGTCGTCGATCGTTGAATAAATCTGAATGTGGCCATCCAGCAGTTGGTTAATTCCGATATCGGAGACGGGGGCGCCCTCGAGTCCTTTAAGCTCATCGAGAACATTCCCCACTGCTGCGGGCGCTTCGATCAGACCATTGATGTGAGCAGCGAGAAGAATTGGAGATTGTTGACAGCGTCCAGCTGCCTGGGCGGAAATA